>Ga0187803_10001206_pt1 | contig 10143 bp, 4 predicted proteins | sample NC_wetland_sal_i_2_FD_132425 | JGI IMG/M metagenome (GOLD analysis project Ga0187803, IMG submission 132425) | Wetland sediment microbial communities from Neuse River Estuary, North Carolina, USA - Control_3 | ecosystem: Environmental > Aquatic > Freshwater > Wetlands > Sediment | place: USA...
GCCGAACGCTACGCCAAGATCTACAACATCGACTACAACCGGTGCATTTTCTGCGGCTATTGTGTCGAGGCCTGCCCCTGCGACGCCATCACTCACGGCCAGGGTTTTGAAATCGCCGCCTATAACACCAACGAACTCGTCTACCGCAAAGAGCAACTCCTCGACAAGGTTGAAGGGAAAAGGTTAAAGGTTGAAGGGTAAAGGGTAAAGGTTGAAGGGTAAAGGTTAAAGGTTAAGACAATCTGTCCTGTTCTCCCTTTCAGCCTTTACCCTTCTCACTTAATCCTTCACCCTTTATCCTTCACCCTTTACCCTTTCCTCATTCGTATCGCAACGCCTCAATCGGGTTTACCTTGGTGGCGCGGCGCGCGGGCACGTAGCTGGCTAGCAACGCCACGGCCGCCAGAATCGCGGAGGCTGCTGCAAAGGTCAGTGCATCGGCGGGCTTGACGCCGAAGAGCAGGCTGGAAAGGAATCGCGTGAGCCCGAGCGCACCTGCGATGCCAACGCCCAACCCGGCCGCGGTCAGTCTGCATCCCTGCCCCACCACGAGCTTCAGCACATCGCCGCCATGCGCTCCCAGGGCCATGCGCACGCCAATTTCGTGCGTCCGCTGGCCCACCAGATAGGAAATCACGCCGTAGATTCCCACGCATGCCAGCAGGAGCGCCAGCCCGCCGAAAAGGCCAAGCAACATCATGGAGAATCGCCGCGCCGCAAACGAGCGCGACACCACTTCATCCATCGTTTCCACGTTGTAGACCACGTCGCGCGGGTCGATTTCGCGCACCGCGCGGCGAACCGGGCCCATCACGGCGGCCGGATCCCCGTGGACGCGCAGAACGACGGCGACGGACTCGGCCACCAGAGGCATCAGCTTCTCGGGGAGCTGCATGAATGGATACTCAAACTGGGCTTCGATGGCCGCTTTCGGGTCGGCATCGAGGCCCCACTGCTTCACGTGGCCGACTACGCCCACGATTTGGCCCTGTACGTTGAAGAGCGCGAGATTGACTCGCTTACCGATGGGATTCTGATGCGGGAAATAGGTTCGCGCGAAAACATCGTCGATGACGATCGCTACCGGCGCATGCTCGTTGTCCTGCGGCGTGACGAAGCGGCCGCGCTCGAGGGTGACGCCCATGGCTTGCTGGAAGCCCGCTTCGACAAGATAAAACATTGCCTGGTGCATCTCCTGCATGGTGGCAGGCTTTGGTTGTCCCTCGATCCAGAAAGGCAAGGAAGAGTCATGGATCATGGGGCGGGACCCGAGCGTCACAGAGACGGCCTGAACGCCCGGAATGGCGCGCATTTTTTCATCGAACCGTCGAAGCCGGGCGCGCGTCTCTGCGGAAGTGGCCGCAGCGGCATTGGGAAACGACAGGGTAAAGGTGACGGCGTGGCTGGGATTGAAACCGGGGTTAACGCGCCAGAGCGCGGCCAGGCTGCGAAGCATCAATCCGGCTCCAATCAGCAACATCAGAGCCAGGCCCACTTCGCTGGCTACGAAAATTCCCTGGAGGCGGTGGCGCGCAGCGCTCGACCCTCGCCCGCTCTCCTTGAGCACCTCCTGCAAATTTACGCGGGCAGTTTTCAGCGCGGGAGCGAGGCCAAAGAATATTCCGGCGAAAAGCGAAACGGCGAGGGTGAAAAACAAAACCCGTGAATCAAGTGAAACTTCACTGGCGCGAGGCAGCGTGCCGGGCAGAACATTCAGCACAACGCGTGTGCCCCAGGAGGCAAGCAGGAGCCCGAGCGCGCCACCCAGACCTGCGAGCAAAACGCTCTCGGTCAGGAGCTGCCTGATAACGCGGGTCCGGCTGGCGCCCATCGCTGCTCGAATCGCGAACTCCCGCGAACGGCGCAGAGACCGCGCCAGAAGAAGATTGGCGACGTTCGCGCACGCAATCAGCAGCAGAAAACCGACCGCGCCCAGCAGGACCAGCAAGAACGGCCGCACATTGCCGACGATGTCATCCCTCATGGGAACCAGCGTAATGCCGGCATCCTTATCGGCTTCCGGGAAGGCCGCCGCAAGATTGCGTGCGACGCCATCCATGTCCGCCTGGGCCTGCGGCAAGCTCACGCCTGGCTTGAGTCGGCCCACAGCATGCGCGCTCATGTCGATGCGGCGATCGCGAAAGGACGGATCGTTCCACTGGCCGAGCGGGGTATAAACATCGCGGACCTGCCCGTAGAAGCTGAACGCCGAAGGGATCACGCCGATGACGGTGTAAGAGATGCCATTCAGAACCACCGATTTCCCGACGATATCAGGCGAGGAACCGAATTGGCGTTTCCAGAAACCTCCCCCGAGAACGACCACCGCGGCAGCGCCCAACTGGTCGTCGGCAGGAAGGAAAGTGCGGCCAATGACAGGGTTCACGCCCAGCACGGAGAAAAATCCTGCCGAAATCATGAAGCCGCCCAGGCGTTCGCCCTCAGCGGCGCCGGTGAAGTTGTAATCCTGGTTGCGGTACATGGCCATCGATGAAAACGATTGAGCGTCACGTTGCCAGTCGATGAAATTCAGGTAGGTGATGGGGCCGTAACTCACTCCCGGAGTGCTTCCATAAATCGCGACCAGCCGGCCGGGGTCCGGGTAGGCCAGCGGATTCAGCAGCACTCCGTTGACCACGGAAAAGAGGGCGGTGTCTGCGCCAATACCCAGAGCGAGAGTGAGCACGGCCACCGCGGTAAAACCGGGAGCTTTCGCCAACCCACGGAATCCGTAGCGCAAGTCCTGGAGCAGCGTGTTCATCTGAAAGCCCGGGGAAATTATGAATTATGAATTATAAATTATGAATGAAGACTCATGGTCAAAGTTCGTCGTGCGCAGACACCACCCCATCTATAGGGCAATTCATAATTCATAATTTATAATTCATAATTTATTCGTATCTCAGCGCTTCAATCGGACTCACTTTCGTTGCGCGGCGCGCGGGCACGAAGCTAGCGAGCAGCGCGGCCAGCATCAGCAACAGCGCCACGGCGGCAAGGGTGACCGGGTCGGTCGCTTTCACATCGAACAGCAGCGACTGAATGGCGCGCGTCAGGCCGAGCGAACCGATCAGACCTATAACCACGCCGACAACTACGGTGAGCATGCTCTGGCGCAGCACCAGCCGCAGAACCTCGGCCTGCCCGGCCCCCAGCGCCATGCGCACGCCTATTTCCCGCGTGCGCTGCGACACCCAGTAGGCCATCACCCCGAAAATGCCGACCGCCGCAAGCACCAGGGCCGAAGCCGCGAACACGCCGACCAGCACCAGATTGAATCGCCGTGTGTCGAGGGAAGCCGAGAATACATCCTGGAATGCCTGGAATCGCGGCGCGACATCAGGAGCGAGCTCGTGCAAAATGCGGCGAGCATCTTGCAGCAGGACATTGGGCGGTGTCGCGGCGCGCATCACCACCGTAAAATCCCTCCCGCCGCGCAGCCGCTGTTGGTAGTTGACGTATACCGTGGGCTCCGCTGGTCTCTCCAGGCTTTTCTGATGCACGTCGCCCACCACGCCCACTACGGTGAGCAGGCGCATATCGCCATCCATGTTTCCGAATTCAATGCTGTGGCCCAGTGGATTCTGATTCGGCCAGTTGGCGCGGGCCATCGATTCGCTGACCACCGCCGCGTGGGGCGCATCCGCAGTATCGTGCTCGTCAAACAAGCGCCCACGAATAAGGGGAATGGCAAGGGCTTTGAAATAGTCTGCGCTGGCCACACAGTAGTCTGCCTCGCCGCCGGGCGTGGTGTTCCACAGGCGATCGAGCCGCGCCATATCTTCCGGCTTGCTGAAATCGAATTGGGGTTGTTGATTGAGAAAGAGAAACTTGCCATCGGGGCAATCGCCGCCTGCGCCCAGAGGCAAGACAGAGACCCCGCCGACTTGGTCGACGCCAGGAATTGCGCGCAGCCGTTGGAACAGATCGTTTACGAAATTGGCCGGGCGCGTGTTGGCCAGCATGCCGGCAAAGTCGAATGCGGAACCGCCCGCGAAGCTTGGCACTTCCAGTTCCATGGTCACGATCTGCGAGGTCCGAAAGCCGGGATCGACGGAAAGCACGCGCAGCAAACTGCGGGCCAGCAGACCTGCGCCGACTAAGAGCACCAAAGTGACCGCCACTTGCCCCCCGATCAGCACGCGGGCGAGCCGTCGCGAGGCCAGCGATCCGGCCGCGCCGCGACTGCCCTCGGCGAGCGCTGCCTGCGGGTCAGCCGATGTGGCCCGCAGGGCAGTCACGATGCCGAGGCCCACGGCCACCAGAACCGAAATCCCAAGGGTGAAAGCCAGCACTGGCAAGTTCACCGAGACGTCCTCGACTCGGGGTAGGTTGGCCGGGGCCAGCGCCAGCAGGACCTGCACGCCCCAGAGCGCCAGGAGCACGCCCAGAGCGCCGCCGGCGAGCGAGAGCAACAGGGACTCGGTGAGAAACTGCCTCACCAATCGCCCGCGCCCCGCGCCCAGGGCGGCGCGAACGGCCAACTCTCGTTCACGGGCTGCGGCTCGCGCCAGCAGCAGATTCGCCACATTGGCGCACCCTACCAGCAGCAGGAAGCCGACCGCGCCCAACAGGATCAGCAGAGCAGGGCGCACGTTCGCGGTCAGGGCATCGCGTAAAGGTTCCACGCTGACATCGGTCATGTCGATATTGGGCTTGTACTGGTCGTGAAGCCGATGGGCGAGCGCGGAAAGCTCGAGGCGCGCTTGTCCAAGTGTTGCGCCCTCGCGCAGCCGAGCGACCACCATTGGCCAATTGTGCGACGTGCGGCTGGGGCTCTGGTCGCCAAAGAGCTCAGCCGGAAACCACAATTGCGCGTGACCGGGATAATTAAAGCCAGCCGGCAAGACTCCAACCACGGAGAAGACGTGGTCCTCCGTCTTGAGCTTGAAGGTTGAGAGGTCATTGGAACTGCCCAGATGCTGTTTCCAGTAACCGTAGCTGACGAGCGTCGCAGGTGTTCCTTTCTCGCGCAGCTCGTCAGGAGAAAAATTGCGGCCCAGAATGGGGGCGATTCCCATCACACGGAAGAAGTCGCCGGAAACCACAGCAACACTGACCCTCGCTGGTGAGGTGCCGCCAGAAACAGTCACTTCGTCGCTGTAGCACTTCGCCATGGCTGCCAACGTATGGTTCATGCCGCGCAGATCTCGCACATTGTAATCGGCGAAATTCATCAGGTGGCCGTCCGCGGCCATTTCCCTGATGCTCACAATCTGCTCCGGCTTGGGATAGGGCAGCGGGCGCAGTAAGACGCCATACACCACACTGAAGATCGCCGACGTAGCGCCAATCCCCAGCGCCAGGGTCAATACGGTCACCGCCGTGAAGCCGGGGTTCTTCGTCAATAGTCTCAGACTGTAGCGGAGATCTTGTACTACATTCCTCATCTTTTCGTTCGCCTCCCAATCTCGAATTGAGTGATTGAGCGATTTAGCGATGGGGTGATTGAAAAACCGGAATTCCAAGATCGCTCAATCACCCAATCGCTCAATCACCCAATCTCCCAATGGTGGGTTTGAACCTCGAGCGTTTTGTTGATTCTAAAGCACATTCCAGTTTCGTTCCTGAAAAATAAGGCACAAAAAATGCAATTTCACACTCGGCGCTGATTCTAAAGGACATTCCAGTTTCGTTCCCGAGAAATGCGCACATTTCGATCCTGAAAGAAACGGCACGGGAGGGAGAATTTGATCCTTCGCTATGATTCTAAACGGCATTCCGGTTTCGTTCCTCAGAACACGCATATCTGCGCAAGGCGATTTTCGAGCTGCGATCCGATGGTCATTCCCGCGCCCCGTCCCGACGGCCCCGTCCCGACGGGGTCTCGGGAGGTCTCGGGAAAAGCGGGAATCCAGAACACAGGTTCGCGAGTCTCGGGTTCGAGACAAGTACGGAGAACTGACAACCGAATTTCGATTTTGAGGCTGGCAGTCATCAGTTTGAGTAGGCGCACAAGTCTCCACTCCTATTCCGATGACCGATCCTAGGTTAGCCGAAGACGCCGCACTTGTCAACATAAACTATCCAGAGAAATTACGCTATTTATACGCTCGGAGAAATTATGAATGATGAATGAAGGAAAAGCAGCATTCCGGAGATGCATATTCGGATCATCGTTCACCATTCATCATTCCTTACGCAGCGCCGCGCGACTTGGTTGCAAAATTTGACGATGCGAGGAGTGGATTCGGTAGCCCCACATCGAAGCCCCGTCACATTCAGATTGCAATTGATTATTCATAGTTTATTCGTACCTCAGTGCCTCCATCGGATCCACGCGAGATGCACGCCGCGCAGGGACGTAGCCCGCCAACGTGGCGACCAGAGTCAGAACCAGCGCCGAGGCCGCGATCGTCAAGGGATCGTTCGGGCTCAAGCCAAACAATCGGCTGGAAACCAGCCGAGTGGTTGCAAAGGCTGCGGGCAAGCCCACCGCGATGCCGACCGCCACCATCGCCAGCGTCTCCCGCAGCACCATCCGAATGACGTCGGCCCGTGCGGCGCCCAACGCCATGCGAACGCCAATCTCGTTGGTGCGGCGCGCCACCGCGTATGACATCACTCCGTACAATCCAACAGAAGCCAGCACCAGCGCCAGGGCGCCGAAGAAGCCCGATAGCGTCGCGATCATCCGGTCGCGATTGAGCGAATCGTCCACCAGTTCACCCAGCGTGTGGAAATCCCCGAGACTCAAACTTTTGTCCACGGCGAGGATTTCGTGTCGAACCGCCTCCGACACGCTCGACACGTTTGCGAAGGTGCGAATCACCAGCACATCGGCCGCACGGTGCGACGTAATGATGGGATTGAAAAACGGCACGTAGAAGCGGCGCGGCGTCTTTTCGCGTACGTTGTTGTATTTGGCGTCGGCCGCCACGCCCACCACTTCAAAGCTCGCGACATTATCCGGATAGGTGTCCGTGATTTGTTTCCCGATGGGGTTCTCGTTTCCGAAATAATAATGGGCCATGGTTTGATTGATCACACCGACGCGCGGCGCAGTTTCCGTGTCGTCAATGGAAACGTCGCGGCCCATCAAAATGGGAATGCCGACCGTCTTGAAATAATTTGGCCCCACCTCGTCGAAGCTCGCATTCATGTCTTGACCGTTCTTCGGCGTGTAGCCCTGGATGGCGATCGTATCGCCAGATTCGCTGTGGCTGAAGAGGCCGTTATGCGAAACCGTCACCGCGCGCACGCCGGGAATCGCCTGGAGGCGCTCGAGCAATTGACGATTGAGCTGGGAGAACGCCGCTCCCTGGTAGCCACTGGAGACGGGATCGATTCTGACTAGCAGCAGTTTGTCGGGATTGTAACCCAGGTCAACGCTCGTCAGTTTTTGCAGCGTCCGCACAAATAGCCCGGCGCCGATCAGCATGAGCAACGACAAAGCCACTTGCACCACCACCAGGACCTTGCCCAGCCCGAGCCGCGCACGGCCCTGGCTCGCTCCGCGCGTAGTTTCCTTGAGGATGGAAACCAATTCCATTCGAGAGGCGCGCCACGCGGGCGCGAGGCCAAAAAGGATTCCTGTGAACAATGAAACCGCGACAGTGAAACCCAGTATTTGCGCGTCGGTGTTTACGTCGAGCGGAATGGAATTCCTTCCGCCGGCCACCATCCGCAACAAGGCGCTGTCTCCCCACTGCGCGAAAAGAACTCCCAGCGCGCCGCCCAGAGCAGCCAATAGCACGCTTTCAGTAAGCAGTTGTCGCACCAGTCGCCCGCGTCCTGCGCCGAGCGCGAGCCGAACCGCGATTTCCTTCTGCCGCCCCGTGGCCCGAACCAGCAGCAGGTTGGCGACGTTGGCGCACGCGATCAGCAGCACCAGGCCTACCATGGCCATCAGCACCAGCACCGGCTCCTGGAAGCCCTGGCGAAAGTTCGAGGCGCCGTGGCTGGCGCTCGAAACCTGGATTTTATGGTCGAGATATTCGCGGCGGTCGGCCTCCGTCATCCTGGGTCCAACTTCGGTCTGGAGCATTTGCTGGAAAGTGACGTTCACGGCGGCTTGCGCCTGCTGCGCAGTGACGCCAGGCTTCAACCGCCCGAAAACATGAAGCCACATCACTTTTTCCATAACCGTAGGTTTTTGCGTGAGCCACTCCCGGCCGGGAAAAACCTGGGCTTGCATCATCATCGGAATCCAAGCGTCGGGAGCGTCTCCTACCGTTTCTCCGGAGAACCCTTGAGGTGCCACGCCCACTATGGTGAATACCGTGCTGTAAGCTCGGAATGTCTTGCCGACGACCCTGGGGTCAAGATTGAACCGCCGCTTCCAGAAATTGTAGCTGAGCACCGCAAAGGGCACGGCGCCGGCTGCTTTGTCCTCATCTGTGCTAAAGACGCGACCCAGAATGGGCTGCACTCCGAGCACGTGAAAATACTCGCCCGTCACCAGCCGGCAGAAAAGCTGTTCGTTCGCCTCGGCCGCTCCATCCACCGCCACGTTCAAGCGGGTATAGCTGCTTTCGGTCGCGAACATTCCGGCAAAAACCTGGCTGCGATCGCGAAGGCGAACGAACTCGGGATAAGAAAGAAGTGAGCGCGTGCCGCTCTCGGTGCCGGTGGAAGTTCCCGACGAACCCGGATCGGAAAGCATCACCAGCCGATCGGGCTGCTCGACCGGCAATTGCCTCAGCATGAGCGCGTCAACAAGGCTGAAGATGGCGGTGTTGGCGCCAATCCCCAGCGCCAGCGTCAATGCCACCACTGCGGTGAAGCCCGGGCTCTTCTTAAGGATTCGCAGGCTGTAACGCAAGTCGTGTCCTAGTGTGGTCATTTTGCCTTTCACCTGACGAGAAATTATGAATTATGAATTCTAAATTATGAATGAAGACAAATCCCGAACCCGGAAGACGTCGCTCATTCATAATTCATAATTTATAATTCATCATTCATAGCGAAGCGCCACCATCGGATCGACCCGCGTCGCCCGCCGCGCCGGAATGAAGCAGGCAAGGAAGGCCACGGCGCAAAGCAAGGCGGCGACTGCCGCAAACGTAAGCGTGTCGGTGGTGGACACTCCCATAAGCTGGCTGCGCAGGAAACGGGTAAGCGCCAAGGACAACGCCAAACCGACGGCTAAGCCGATGAGAGTCAGGCGCAGTCCCTGGCCCAGAACCAGTCGCACCACCTCGCGCTGGTGCGCCCCCAGCGCCATGCGAATCCCGATTTCGTGGGTTCGCTGTCGCGTCGAGTAGCTGACCACGCCATAGATGCCCACCGCCGCCAGTACCAATGCAAGCAGTCCGAACGCGCCGACGAACGTGGCTGCGATGCGTTCGTTGGCGCTCCTGAGCTGAACGTTTGTCTCGAGCGACCCTACATCGAACACGGGGAGATCGGGATTGAGTTCGTGGATCTTTTCTTCAATCGTCGAAGCAAAGGCGGCCGGGTCGCCCGAGACGCGAGCGTGGACGATGGCCATGTGAGAATGCTCCTGGAGTAGCGGCACATAAAAGAAGGGGATCGGCTCTTCGCCCAGACGGTTGTAGTCTCCCGTTCGCGTGACACCAATCACGGTGAATCGTTTTCCGTAGGCGTTGAGGCGCTTGCCGAGAGCATCCTCACGTGGCCAGTAGCGGTCCGCAAGGGCCTGATTGACGATGGCGACGGGCTCGGTTTGATCTGTATCCTCGGAGCTGAAGTCGCGTCCGACAATGAGGGGAATCTGCAAGGTGTGAAGGTAATTTGGCCCCACAGAAGCGACGCGAACATCCATCGACTCATGTCGCTGGGGCACGTACCCTTCGGGCTGAATTGTGGCTGAATCGGTGGTGAAGCTCAACGGCGTCCAGTCGGCCAGGGTAACGGCCTGCACCCCGGGCACCGCTTCTAGCTTGGCGAGAAGCTGGCGATCAAATTCAACACGGCTAGCTTCAGAATAGCCCGCTGGGAAAAGGTCCACCGACTCCAGCAACACATGATGCGGGTTGAAACCGGGATCAAATTGCTGCGCGCGCCGGAAGCCGCGGATGAAGAGCCCGGCGCAAATGAGTAGCAGTAAGGAAAGAGCGATTTGCGCCACCACCAGTCCGTTCGAAAGCCGGACCTTGTGCAGCCCGCCTGAAGTGCTGCCCGCCTCTTCTTTCAGCACGGCCATCGGGGACAGGCGGGAAGCGCGCAACGCGGGCAGCA
>Ga0187803_10001207_pt1 | contig 10141 bp, 16 predicted proteins | sample NC_wetland_sal_i_2_FD_132425 | JGI IMG/M metagenome (GOLD analysis project Ga0187803, IMG submission 132425) | Wetland sediment microbial communities from Neuse River Estuary, North Carolina, USA - Control_3 | ecosystem: Environmental > Aquatic > Freshwater > Wetlands > Sediment | place: USA...
GACAGGGCACCTCATGTTGCACCTGTTGGTCACGTCGATTATCGCGAGCACAGTCTTCGATTCGTGCTCGAAGCAGAGGCCGCACCTGGTAGGGCACTCGCCGTCCGTGTAGGATATCGGGTTCTGCACGCCAGGACCTTTCTGGGCGAACCTCTCAGCCCTGAGGTACTCGTTGGCGTCAGTGGAGATCAGGTCCTGGAACTCGCCGTGGCGCTCGCAGTGCTTCGTCATCCAGACCTCGTTCCTGGAGCGGTCTATCCACAGCTTCGCCTCTATCCTCCTCAAGTCCCCCTGGCTCGCGTCCACCGGGCAGACTGATTCCGTGGAGCCGTGGAGCTCCATTGCTGCGACGGGTGAGGCTGGTTATTTACCAATTTCCGATGCCGTCACCTGGCGCTGGCGCAAGATCTCGTGATGAACCTTATGAGCACGGCCAGGCCGCCTAGGTAAGCACTTGAGAATAGATCACTGCGAGTTTCCCGACGGGCTTCTCTACGACGTCGAACAGGGAACCTGGGCGGACCCGAAAGGAGGCGTCATCCGCGTGGGAATCACCAGCCTCCTCTCCTGGTCATTCGGCATCTTTTCCGCTGTTAGCTTCAGGGCCCCGGGAATGAGCCTGAGTCGGGGCCAAGTCATGGGCACCTTGGAAGGGTCAAGGCACTTCGACGTGCTCCGCTCTCCCGTGCTTGGGACCCTTTCTGCTGTCAACAATCGCTTGGTTGAGGAGCCCGGGCTTCTGAACAAAGACCCCTACGGGGACGGATGGTTCGCCGAAATCAGGGTCAAAAACGCTAATGAGTTTGGAGTCCTAGGCAGACTCCCTGAAGCGGAGCGGAGGATTTCCCAGCTACTCAAGGAACGCCATGTACGCTGCTTCGCCGCCTTTCCAGACTTCGAGATCTTCGACACCGGGGCGGAGTGCCAGGCCGTGCTCGCCAAGCTGAACGATCTCCTGGGTAGGAGCACCCCCGGGACATTGGTGCACGTGGTGTCCGACGACAGCAGTGCCGAGGTGGAGATGCAGCGGTGGTCTGACCAGACGGGGAACACCATCGTCGATGAGCGGAGGGAGGGGACGCTCCGCCACTTCATCGTGAGGAAGGAGCCCTAGTAGATTCGAAGGGGTTAGCGTTCTATGGGGAGCCTCACGGAGTTCCCCCATTCGGTCCAGGACCCGTCGTAATTCCTGACGTTGGGGTACCCCAACAGGTGCTTGAGGACGAACCAGGTGTGCGAAGACCTCTCGCCTATCCTGCAGTATGTGATGACCTCTTTCTCCGGGAGTATTCCCTTCGACCTGTAGAGCTTCTCCAGCTCCTCTCTCGGTTTGAATGTCCCGTCGGCGTCGTTGACCGCCTGACCCCAAGGGATGTTGACCGCGCCCGGAATATGCCCTCCTCGCTGCGCGTGCTCGGTTGGGTATTCGGGGGGCGCCAGTATCTCGCCAGTGAACTCCTTCGGCCCCCGGACGTCGACCATAGCCTTCCCGGCATCGCCGAGGGCAGCCACCACCTGGTCCTTGTAGGCCCTGATTCTCTCATCGGGAGGGGACGCGATGAAAGTCGTGCGTGGATACGAGGGAGCCTCCTTACTCAGAGGCATGTCTTCGATGAGCCACTTCTTCCTTCCTCCGTTCATCAGCCTCGCTTTCCTCACTCCGTAGTACTGCAGGTCCCAGAATGCGTAGGCGGCGAACCAGTTGTTGTAGTCCCCGTACAGGACGATCCAGGTCTCGTTGGAGATTCCGTTGCGTCCCAGGAGGGCCTCCAGCTGCTGTTTGGTGAGGATGTCACGCCGCGGGTCGTCGTTCAGGTCCTTCCTCCAGTCGAAGAGGACGGCGCCCGGGACGTGCCCAAGGTTGTAGTTCGAGGTCGGGTCGTAGTCGACTTCGACTATCCTGACCTTCGGGTCGTGGAGGTGCTCCTGGACCCAGGACGTGCTGACAAGGACGTCGGCGTCTGCGTACCCTTGCCGCTGAGTTTCTTGCGTCGTATTATAACATATGTTATTCCATTTGTATTTGAATGTTGCCTGAGCACCGGGAGCCTCTTTGACTGGTTCACGCCCACGTTCTCCAGGGAAGAATTGAACTCGCCCTCTGGAATCCATTCGACCCTAAGGTACTCGGCCACCTACTTCGATTCTGACTTCGGCTTGATTTCCACGGGAGGATAGGACCCGTTTGGATGGGATTGTGTGTACGCCTGCTCGAACGCCTTGGCTCTGACGTCTCCTTCGGCCTGATCGGCCGGCTTGGGTATGACCATTTGACTTGCGGACCCTCGGTGGCATGATACCCTTGGTTAGATACCCATTTCTCCGTGCATACTGCGTAAATGTGGCGCTCTGCCAGTCCCATAACATGAGCACCCCCGTTCCGCCGCCAGTTCTGAAAGGGAAAATCTCCGTCGAGGAAGCGATAGCCAAGAGGAGGTCGATCAGACACTTCAGCAGGAGACCGTTGTCCCTGGCTGCGATCTCGCAGATTCTGTGGGCGGCCCAGGGAATAACGGACTTGGATGCAGGGTTCAGGTCGGCCCCGTCGGCCGGCGCGCTCTATCCTCTGGAGCTGTACGTTGTCGCAAGGAGGGACGGGGTGGAGGGACTCCCTGAAGGCGTGTATCACTACGAGCCCAAGGGGCACTTGGTGACGCTCGTCAGGGGCGGCGACTTCTCGTCAGAGCTCGAGGCCGCAACCTGGGACCAGGAGATCGTGAACGGAGCGTCGGCGACAATAGTGATGACTGCTGTGCTGAGTAGGACAGCGGTGAAGTACGGCAGGAGGGCCGGCCAGTATGTGTCTCAGGAGTCGGGCCACGCAGCCCAGAACGTCTTCCTGCAGGCAGCTGCACTCGGAATCGGCACCGTTGTCATGGGGGCTTTCAGCGAAGGAGCTGTGAGACGGGTCGTCGGCGCCGGGCCGGACGAAAGGCCCTTGTACGTTCAGCCGCTCGGTGTGCCAGCGTAGATTTCCCTGTCCGCCTCCAGCTTGTAATGGGTGGAGCCAGTGAAGCCGAGGGCGGCCAAGGCCATGGCAAGCAGGATGAACATAGCGACGTATCTCTGCCAGGTGCTGAACCAGTCCTGGTAGGTCACCCCGAATGGGATCAGGAAGATCACAGACGCCGGGGAAACGAGTATGATAGCGAGGAATGTCAGCACGTCGACCGTTCTCGCCCTCTTTAGGAGGGCCTGACCTTTCGCCCCCAACCGGTTACGACCCCGCAGCCCCTGCTAGTCGAATTCCTTTAGGCTTCCGGCCCGTTCCTCTAGGAGCTTCCTCCGTGGCCCGAGATTATCCCGCTAACGGCGCCCGAGAAGATCGATTCTGCGACCGCCTCGTAGCCCGACGCGTTCAGGTGCAGCCCGTCGTTCGAGTACTCCTCGCGCAGCCTCCCGGCCGAGTCGGAGGTAGCGGCGAAGAGGTCCACACAGATGATGCCCGCGTCAGCGCTGAGCTTCTTGATCAGACCGTTGAGACGCAGCCTAGGCTTAATGCCCTCGTCGAAGCCCAGCACCGACGGAACCGTGCAGGCGATGGGGCGAATCCCGTGCCCGAGCGCTTCGTCATACATCCTTGCGAGGTTGCTGGCCACGTGTTCGGGTTCGCGGCCCCAGCCCAGGTCGTTCGAGCCCCCCAGGATTATCACAGTGTCGGGCTGAAGCCCCAGGACGTCGCCGCCGAAGCGGGCGACCATCTCGTCGGTGAGTTCTCCAACGATTCCCCTGTTGAGGAACTTGACCCTTATCCCTGCTGCCCCTCTCCGGCCGAGCATCTCCTCCGTCTTCCGCCCTAGGAAATCCGTGTACGGCGCGGGCTCCGGCCACTGGTCCTCCTCGGTTGGCGACTGGTAACCCACGGTGAGGCTGTCCCCGAAGGCCACAAAGACGAGTGTCTTCGCCTGCTTCATTCCTCCTCCTGCGGACATGTTCAGGTCACGAGATCCGGGAGAGCACCAGCCAAGTCCCGATGCCTTTGGCGCAGAGGATGTCCTTCGAGTCCCTGATCTCCCCTTCAGCCACAATCGCGGTCCTGCCCGTCCTTATGACCCGGCCCAGCACGCGGAAGGGACCGTCGGTCAACGGCTCCAGGAAGTTGACCTTCAATTCCAGTGTCACCTGGTTCTTCCCGGGGTTGACCGTCATTACTGCCAGCCCGCAGGCGTTGTCCAGGGCGGTCACTACCACGCCCCCATGCACGATGCCTCCCCACCTGGTCACGTTCTCGCTGAAGGGGAAGCTCAGCTGGACGCTCCCGGATTCCACCGTGTCCACCTTGAAGCCGATGTACCTGAAGATGCGATCGTTCTCGAAGGCCTCTTGGACCTGCTTCCTGATGTCGGAGCCGCTGGCCCTCAAACTTTCGAACAGCGCCTTGAAGCTCCCTGCCTCCTCGACGAGGTTTCGGAAGGACATGCTGCAACACTTCGGCCCTGGCATGCGCTATTTACGCTCAAGGTCCAGGCTGACCCGCTCGTCCTAGCAATGGATTTTAGTCCGGCGTGGGCCCTCGCACTGACATGGCTCGAGGAAAAGGCTACCGCGTTATAGCGGAGTTCTCAATCCATCCGATCGGCGAAGGCACGAGCGTAAGCAAGTATGTCAGGGCTGCGCTGGCAGAGTTGAAAAGGGCAAAGGGCCTGAGGCTGCAGGTGACTCCCATGGCGACGACCATCGAAGCTGCCAAGCTCTCCGACATGCTGGCGGCGGTCGGTGCTGCCCACGAGGCCCTGTTCAGACTGGGGGCGAAGAGGGTCGACTTCGCGCTGAGGGTGGATGACAGGCGGGACAAAGAGAGGCGGATGGAGGACAAGGTCAGGGCAGTGTAGCCTATTGCGGGCACACCTGAACGGCTCCGCCGTTTCTTGTGGCTGTGTGGACTTGAATCTCCTTTGGGTGCCGCAACCAGTTCCGGTTTTGGCTGAAGCGAAGGAATTTTGGTGTTGTTGGTTTCCTGAAATTGATTTCGACGCAGATAGCCAAGTCGTTCTAGCATAAGCGCGTGGGAATCGAGGTTAGCGAGGACTCCGAGGTCCTGCACCAATTGAGGGGGCGCGAAGACAGAGCAAGAGGAAGGACGCGTAGGGCCGAAGAGGAGCGGATGTCTTGGACCTATGAGAGAGTAACCGGAGGCCTCGATGAGAGGAATACCAACGCTGGCGGCATGGGCAGATGAGGGCCCTTCAAGTCGTCGTTTGTTCGCATTGCAAATGGAAATGGGCGCCGATGAGAGGGTGGCCCGACCGTTGCCCACGTTGCGGGGCGGGGCCATGGCGGATCAAGTGGGCTTAGGCCAGGGGAACTTCGCAATGATGTGCGGGACAACCCAAGGTTCGTAGAGATTTGCACGAAGTTCAAGGTGCCTATTTGACGAAGTTCTGGGACGGGCTCTGGAAGAAGGAGCAGAAGTTCTACAACTCGGGCGAAGGCGCGTGTCAGTGCTTTCTCGAGAGAATCAGGCCCAGTACAACAGACAGGTAGCCCACAGTCCTGATCGGAACCAGGACCCAGGAGCTTCCGACACCAGCAAGGGTGAGCACGTACGAAAAGGCGAACAGGGCGAATGCCACAGCCACCCACCCGACGAGGGTGTTCTTGTTCTTCTGGTAGAAGACTGCAGCCAGTATCACGATCACTATGTCGAATGTCAGGTTCAGCAGGACGACGGGATCGAGGTCCAACCCAGCGCTACCTGGTCGGAGCTAATGGATTGCGATTGTTAAACACTTGGGGGTCCGCCAACGCACTCGCAGTCTATTCAGATGGTATCTGACGCAGAAGCCGATCCCTCAGAAAGAGGGGCAGGTGACCCGGCGACCGATTAACAGCCCTCGGAGTGCTTTGAATTCGCCGCCAGTCAGCAGACTGGAATGCTTAACTAGCCAAGGTCGAACAATCCGGTCATCGCTTGCAAGGAAAGAAGGCCGGAATGGCGACAGTCGCCATCGCAATTATGCTTCTCCTCTCCGCGCTCCCGATTTTCGCTCTCTCAATCGCCCCGGCCGAGCACGGCGCCCTCGATTTGAACGGCTCCAGCACTAGCACGAACTGGAGCGGCTACGCCGTCGTCGGCGGGAAGGGCTCCGTGACGGACGTGAAGGGCTCCTGGATAGTTCCCGCAATCCAGGGAACGTGCCCCTCGACTGACCAATACTCGTCGCACTGGGTCGGTATCGATGGGTACAAGTCCAGCACTGTCGAGCAGACAGGGACAGACTCCGACTGCCAGGGTGGCGTCGCTGTCTATAACGCTTGGTACGAGTTCTATCCGCATCCCTCGTTCACCATCAACAGTCTGACAATCAGCCCAGGCGACACGATCACCGCGGAAGTGAAGTACATGTCGAACAAGTTCGTCGTCACGATCACGGACACAACTACCGGTCACGCCTTCTCAATCTCTCAGAAGGTGAACTCAGCCGCGAGGAGCTCGGCCGAGTGGATTACCGAGGCACCATATTCGGGTGGCATACTCCCGCTGGCCAACTTCGGCACGGTAAGCTGGGGGAATGACTACACTGGGATATCATCGACTAACTACGCCACGGTCAAAGGGGTGACCGGGCCGATAGGGTCGTTCGGAAGCTCGGTGCACTCGATAACCATGGCCACCAGTGGCGGAGCCACCAAGGCCTCGCCTTCTCCGCTGTCCGCAGACAACACGAGCTTCACGGTGACCTGGGTAAGCTCTGGTCCTTAGTTGTGTGACGCTTCCCGGTGTGTCCCCGCTTCAGGGGACTGCTGGAATGGAAGCAGTGTGGACATTAGACCCACGGAATCACTTCGCCTAGGACAACTTGCAGCGCACGTCTGCAGCTGGTATGGAATTCATCCGGGTTGATGGCCGAGGGCGGCGGAGCTACGAGGAGTTTGAGCGCCTCCTGTCGTGCATAGCTCCGTTGCCCCCCGCCGGGAATACCTCATCCAAGTGTTGGGCCTCGGTTGGACTTCGGCCAGTCTTCTCTGAGCAAGCCGTAATACAGCTGGTCATAGTGATGGCCTCTGAAGAAGACGCGTTGCCTCAGGTTCCCCTCGTACTTGAAGCCAAGCTTCAGCAAGAGTTTCTTGGACGGTTCGTTGTCCGCCAGCGGGCATGCCTCAACCCTGTGAAGCCCAAGGCGGGAAAACCCGTAGCCAAGGATAGGCGGAATGGCTTCGGCCATTAGGCCCCTACCCCAATGGGCCGGATGCAACTCGTATCCGATCTCGGCGGTGCGAAAGTCCGGGTCGAAATTCCAGAAACAGAAGCTGCCAATGGCGGTGTCGTCCCTCTTGAGCGTGAAGACCCAGAAGATTGAATCGCGGCGCTTGGGCTCTGTCAGACGACGTCGAACCCAAGCCCGAGTTTCCTCCAAGGATTTGGGTTCCTGCCCGTAGTGTTTGGTCACCGCTTCGTTAGACTTGAATTCGAAGATAGCCTTGGCATCCGTGAACTTCATGGGGCGAACGCGCAACCGCTGGGTGGTGAATTTTGGGGGATGGGCGAACTCCCTATCCAGCTTCATGGCAGCTCAAAGTGAGACCGAGGATAAAAGGCTCGACCGAATTCGACTAGATGTTCAGCTCGTTCAGAAAGGCCTCCCTTGCCAGGCAAAGGGTTCATTGCGCCTCCGCCGAGGGTTTGCTTCCTTAGGAATTTCCAGCAGATTTCACTATCATCTGCGTCGCCATGCCTTTTGCTACTAGCTTGCCTTCGGCGTTCTTGACGAGGCATTCGACAAGCGCGATGGTCCTACCCCGGTGGGTGACCTTCCCTTCGGCGACCAACTTCCCTGAGTAGACAGGACGAAGGAAATTCATCTTGAGCTCCAGGGTCGTGAAGACCTCGTCGTCGCCCAGGGTGGAGGCGAGAGCGATGCCCATCGCTGCGTCCGCCAAGTCCGTCATTATTCCACCGTGCAGAGTCCCCATCGGGTTGTGGAATCTCTTGCCTACGGTCATGCCCATGGTTACCTTGCCGTCGCCGTACTTCAGAAATTTCATACCGAGGGTCGTCGCGACTGGCGGGGGTTTCGCCTTGCCTTCGAAGATTGCCTTCAGCCCTTCCTTCATCCCGGCCATTGGGTTGAAATGAAATCGACTTGATTTAAGGCTGAGGTCCAGCTCAGGTCCAAACCCTACGAGTGAGTATCGAAACGGCGAGGACTATCAGGAGGGCCCCGATGGCAAAGAAGATCAACGCGTACAGGTAGAGGAAGAGCGAGGACGGGGCTCCTCCGGGCTCGGTCTGAGTCTGGCTGAGGCCGAAGGAATCTAGGGCGGTCGCAGTGGGCGACCACGCGTAGAAGCGGTACATTTCTTGCGGTAGGCTGAGCGTGACATTTCCCGACTGCTTGTCGTACTGCTGGACCCAAGACGCAGGAGGGCCGGTGAAGTTGTACAGGACCGATGGCGGAGCCTGTGAGCCGCTCGTATGGCTGAGCTGCAGGGCGTCGAACTGGGTCTGGTTAAGGACGTAGATGTGCACCGGGCTCGCTGCACCCCATGCCATGCTCAATGTCGGAGCCATCGAAGTCCAGCCAGTGAGGTAGATCGTCGTGTTCTGTGGGATGGCCTCGGTCGAAAGCCCGACTCGGTCCGTCATGGCGACCGTGGTGGGCCCTGTCACAAAGACAAGCAAATAGGCGAAGCTCGTGATGATGAAGATGCCCAAGACGATTAGGACGATGGCCGTCGCGACCTTCACCGCGGTGAGCTTCCTTTCGGGAGGGGCCCTCTCAGGGAAGGTCCTGAGGAGGCCGGCGGCCTGCCTCCCCTGCTCAGTAAGATGGTACCTCCCCCCTTCATCCTTCGATAGGAGGTTCCCAAGGGCCTTCAGGTGATAATTGAGACGGCCCGTGTTGGTAATCTGAAGAAGGGTCATGATGTCGGTGTAGGTCAGCGACTCCCTCTCGACGAGCAGCTCCAGGATGCTCCTCCTGGTAGTGTCGCTCAGGATCTTGTGCAGGGAGGCCCAGTCCACTTCCAAGGCTGGGGTACCTGTCTCAAGGCGCGGTTATCAGCCTTCTTGATTGAAGCCGTTATCGTCGGGTTATCATGCACGTCGAACCATTGAATGTCTCGTTGCGCCTCCGACGGCGAAACCTCATCAGCCCTGTCTGGCCGCGGCTTCTACCAGGTCTTGGAAGGCCTTGTCGAAGGTCCCCTGCGAGCGCCTATGAACCTCCTGGAACATCGGGTGCATGGCCATGGACCTCAGCCAGGCGTGCCACTGGCTCCAGGTATCCTCGTCAATCCACTTCCTGGCGTAGAGAAGATAGATCCTTTCGAAGAGGGAATAGTTCAGGAGCATGTAACCGAAAAGCGCCCTCGCCTCGGCCGTCTCTGTCGAAGCCTTCTGCCCGCCCCCCAGGCGCCCTCTGCCCATCTCGTCGACCAGCTTTCCCAGCTCTGGCTTCTCGACAAGCATTGTGATGGAGGCGGTGTAGTCGTCCAGGGCCTTCTGGTAGGCGGCGTCCTTTATCGCCATGTTCTGGCTGCGGAATGAAAGGATGAAGACGAGCATGGTAAGAGTGAGGATGACGGTCTGGGCAAGGGTAAGGAGGATGATGGGGTCGGTGATGTCTGTTGCCAGTCCGCTGTGCCTCCCGTTCGGGTGAACCTCCGGGCTATTTGAAGAATGGAGGGCGGGTGCCAGCGCACGTGAATCTCATTTCACGTGGGCGGGCTTGTATACGAACGCCTCTACAATCAGGCGAATGTCCTTGCCCTCCTTTCTTGACCGCTTGCGTAACTCTTCCCTTCTTCCTGGATCCATCTTGTTCCAGTATCTGGCGACGTCGTCTGCGACCTCGTATACATGGAACTCACCCTGTTTGAACGGAGATTCACGTCCCTGCGCCACTATCGGCGCCACGCCGTCGTCCTTCACCCGTATCGAGGCCATATGGGTGCCCCCTGGCCTTCCTGTTAAAAGCTAGGCTGAGTCCTTCTGGAAGAGCCCAGGCACATTCACCATAGTCTATTGCCTGTATAGTGAATTCCTGTGGATGCCATAAATACCCGGCATTCCAATCCGATTCATGGATTCAGTAGTCCATTTCGAAATACCTGCAAAGGACGTGAAGAGGGCCTCGGACTTCTACACCAAGGCTTTCGGCTGGCAGATCAACCAGTACCCGAACTTCGAGTATTGGAC
>Ga0187803_10001208_pt1 | contig 10140 bp, 5 predicted proteins | sample NC_wetland_sal_i_2_FD_132425 | JGI IMG/M metagenome (GOLD analysis project Ga0187803, IMG submission 132425) | Wetland sediment microbial communities from Neuse River Estuary, North Carolina, USA - Control_3 | ecosystem: Environmental > Aquatic > Freshwater > Wetlands > Sediment | place: USA...
ATTCTTATTCCGCTTCTCATTCCAGCGACCCGATCGTCCTGCACAACGTAGACGTCATCAGCACGATTGATCTGGGGCGGATGGCGCAAGTTCACACCGCCAGCGATGCGCTAGCAACTCTAGCCGTGCAGGAGCGTGAGACCTCGCGCCACCTGATCTTCGACGAGCACCACGTGCTTTGCGGCCGCCGCATCGGCCGCGACGCGACCGCAGAGATCGTCCGCAGGTCCCGCCACCGGCAAGCTCTCGCCTTCGCTGGCATCCACATTGTTTCGTCGCGCCTTCTGCCGAAGCTCACCGAACAGGGCGCCTTCTCCATCATTACTTCTTATCTGCGTCTGGCCGCCCAGGGAGAAAAAATTCTAGCTTTCCGCGCCGACGATTATTACTGGCGCGATGTGGGACGCCGGGAGGACTTAAAGCGGGCTGAGAAGGAATTGGCGGAACTCTAGCATTCTGAACTAGTTGTCATCCCGACCGGAGGGGAGCCGGGAGCGAGCTGGGTCGAGCCAGCCCCAGCGTACTAAGTCATGCACCCAGATTTGTGACCACGGGATTTCGTTTCTTTTTTCAGTCGCGGTGGCCGAGGGCGGGGCGCCCCTTCGGCAAGCTCAGGGCAGGCTCTCGGAACCGCCGACACGATGCCGGCGCTACGTTCCGTGCAACGTCGGTAATATTCATGCGGTCAGAACACTAGCTGCTGGTTACTTCCTCGTCAACAATGGAGAGCGGCGCGCCGCCGTTATGACGTTTCTTCGGCTTGGTCCGTTTGGGCTGGGGAGAGCGGTTCACCAAATCGCCGACGGTCGTGTTCTCCAGGATCTTGGCAGCCTCATCGCGGACGCGCAGGAAGACCTCATAAAGGGGGCGGTGCTGGGGATCGGACTCAATCAGCCGCCGCAATTGCTCAGCATCGCCAAAGGGAGCGAGGGGACCGTCGATGAGCCGGACGATCTCGCCCAGATGAATCTCCGCTGGCGGCCGGCGCAACTGGTAGCCACCTTTGGCGCCACGAACGCTTTCGACAATGCGAGCATTTTTCAGTTCGATGAGAATGAGTTCGAGAAATTTTTCCGGCAGATTGTTGTCGGTGGCGATGTCGCGGATTTTGACCGTCCCGCTGCCGTAGCGTTGACCCAGCGTCATGAGCGCTTCCAGCGCGTAGAGTCCTTTTTGCGAGATTTTCATCTCGTATCCTCTGCAAGGGCGTTTAAGTGCTCTGACGTACTGTAGTGCGGGCAGGCGGGGTTTGCAACCGTGTTTGTCGCGGCCCCGGCGGCGGGGATCAGGCGAGTACTCACTGCAACTCTCTGGCCGACGATATTCCGCCGAATCGCGAGGGTAGTGACGCTTGCTGCACCGGGGGCGAGTCGCCCCCGGAACCGCCGGCAGGGTGCCGGCGCTACGCCCCGAGAGCTAATGGCTTTCCTTTGCGGGCGCGGGTTCCGATCCCAGCGTACGCACCAGCCACGGGATGATGACTTCCTTGAAGATGCGGGGATCGGGCCAGACTTTGACTTGCCGTCCCAAGTGGCCGCCCGCTGGGTTGATCCACGCCATTTTCGGCGTGTCGCCCTTGTCGAGCAGCAGGTAAATGTCGGAGATCGGCACTTGCGTGTCGAGCACGCCGGCTAGAACCAGCATGGGGGCCATGGGCTTGCCGAGCAGGCCTTGCTTGACCAGCGACATCTTGGGCAGGATTTCCGCCATTTCGTCTACCGTTTTGACGTTGTCGAAAATCGCCATCAGCGCCGGGACCTGGTCGAACAGATATTCGCGATTGCCGAGCAGGTTGTTCATCAGGAAGTCTTTCTGGAAGAACTTGTCGGTCGGCGGAGACTGCGCGCTTGCGCCCCGGAGGCGGGCGTGCTCGACAATCGCCATTTTCGTCGCCCAATAGGCGCCCCAGCTTACGCCGTGCATGGCGACCCGGTTCTTATCAATCTCGGGGCGGGTCGCGATGTAATCGAGCACACGTGAAAGCATGCGCTCGGAATTCTCGCTGACCTTGATGGGACTTTGGCCGGTGCCGGGGCCGTCCACGGCAAGAAAACCGACGCCGTAGGGCAGAATCGCGCTGAAGCTCTCGGAGAGATCCTCTTTGCGGCTGTCGAGTCCGTTGACGGCAAGCACGAGCGGAACAGGGCCGGACGCGTTCTTGGGCAGACGCAGATAGCCGATGATCTCTTTGCCTTCGAAGGGAATCTTCACGATTTCGAGCGGCGGATCCCAGAATTTTGCATGGGCCAGGAAGGCCTCAATCGCCTTCTCGTAAGAGCGCTGCTTGCCGGGAGAGGCAGGAATCGGCCAACGGCCAAAGGAATACAGGCGCCAGGCGCGGATGTAATCGGCATTGGCTTTCGTGGGATCGGTCTTCTCCAGCGATTTCGCTTCGTTCATGTAGCGGTCGGCGACGCCCATGAATGCGGCGGCCCACTCGTCTTTGTCCTTAGTGTGGATGGACACGAAGGCTTCCTTCACGTCGCCGGGATCGAGGCCGATTAGCGGATACATTCCGTATTCGGCGCGATGGATGGCCTCGGTCTTAATCTCGTCGAGGGTGCGCTCGGGGCGGTCTTTCTCCTGCGCGGACGACGAAGCGGTCAATAGTGCGAGCAGACATGAAGACAAGGCCAGACGGAACAGTGTACGGAGACGATGTGCTGTTGTGATCACAGGGAAGGCTTCCTTTCAACGAAACGGGGCCGGATGAGAGACCGGCCCCGCCCTTGTAGGCTGCGTTTGCTAGAACGTGAATTTCAGCCCCAGTTGCACCGCGCGACTGCCCCCGGAGCCGATGACCGGATTCGCGGCCGATACGTCTGGCGTGGCACAGGAGCACCCGAACGACTGCGTCGAGGGATCGTTGTGCGCCCAGCCGTTTTGTCCTCCGAAGGGATTGGCAAAATTGGGATGGTTGAAGATGTTGAAGAACTCGCCGCGGAATTGAGCCGTCAGACGCTCGCCAAATTTCCAGTTCTTGGCCAGGGAGAAATCCACGTTGCGGAATCCGGTGTCGCGGAAGATGTTGCGGCCCATGGTGCCGAAGGTGCCAGGAGTGGGAGGAATCATAAAGGAGCTGCCATTCGCATAGCAGCCAAAGGTGGCCAGTGCCCCGCTCGTAGGTCCGGGAGTGCCGCCGTCGAGGGCCTTGGCCTGGTTGTTGCAAGACGCATTCAACGTCGGGTTGTTGGGATCGCCACTTCCGATAAAGTAAGGGATTCCCACCGGCGTGGACTTGAAGTCATCTGGGTTGCCGTAGAAGTTCCAGCGATCGTTCAGCTCACCGGTTTTGCTTATATCGGTGCCCGCGTCCATCACACCGAAAGGCTGTCCACTCTGCAGAGTGACAATCGAGTTGATCTGCCAGCCCTCCAGCATCTGCGCGAAACTCTTCTTTCCGGGAAAGAGGTAAGTGAGCGACAGCGTCAAGCGGTGACGCATGTCGAAGTCGCTGCTGGCATATTCGCGATTGTAATGCGTGCTGTCGCTGGGAAGACCCAGCCCGGCGCCGAAGTCCCAGTTGGCGCCGACCTGGTCGAGCGCGTGCGACCAGGTATAGCCGGCCACCATTGAGAGCCCGTGGTAGTTCCGCGAGGTCAGCGTGGTTTGCAGTGCGTGGTAGTTGGAACGGTAGATGTTGCCCATCTGGAAAACCTGGGCGAGATAGGGAAAGCATGGCCCGCCCACGCCCGCCCCAACCGGAGTAGGGCAGTTGTAAGTGAACGGCCTGCCAAACTGCTCGGAGCCATTATCCAGCGCCGGATTTACCTGGTTGATGTCGCGAATACCCACCAGCCTGGATCCGTGGTTGCCCACATACGCCAATTCCAACACCAGGTTCGGTGTGAAAGAGTGCTCCATGTTCAGCGTCCAGGTGGAGACATAGGGAGTCTTGATGTTGGGGTCTACGCCCATGATGGTGCACGGCGAAGCAAAACAATTGACCGGATTGCTGCCGAAAACGGTTCCGAACCAGTTCAAACTTGACCCTGGAAAGGACTGAACGGAAGTTGCGATGTTGCCGCCGGAAGTGGTGCCGCTGGAATCAATCGGGGCGCCGGTTGGAACTGTCGCCAGTCCCAATGAGTTATTCAAGGCGAGGAACGATTCCCAGTTGACGGTTTCGTACATGATACCGCCACCGCCGCGGAGCACAGTACGCCCCTGACCGAAGATGTCCCAGGCGAAGCCGAAGCGGGGCGCGAAATTCTTGCGGTCGGGGTTATAGGGACCGCTGACGCCATTGACTCCAACCTGGATCAACCCCTTATTGATATCGAAGTTGCCTAGGAGGTTGTGGTCCTCCTTGACAACGGTATTCACCTCATAGCGCAGGCCGAAATTCAACGTCAGATTCCTGGTCACGCGGAAATCGTCCTGAACGAATCCGGCATAGCCCCAGTTGTGAATGTTGCGGGTAGGATCGCCGATCAGCAGTGTGCCGTTGGTTGGCTGGCCTGCAAAGAAGTCCTCCAGCCCACTGGAAGTACCGTCGAAGAGCGCCCCTCCGATGAACTTGACACGACCGCGGGATCCGCCGTAGGCGCCGCCACTGAAGGCGTCGCGGTGCAACTCTCCACCAAACTTGATGGCGTGCCGGCCCAACACGTACGAGATGTGGTCAATAAATTGGAAACGCGTGTCGGGACCTTGCACCTTGGGCCAGTTAAAGCCTCCCAGTTCCTGGGGGAAAACGTAGAAGGGGAAGACATTGATACGCGGCAGGCCGCCATAAAGCGGGTTGGTAACGCCCGTATCGAGTCCGTACGCTGTCTGGATGTTTGTGTTGTGGTCGTTGACGAAGGTGGGCTGGTAGAGCCGGTTATATCCAAAGCGAGCTTCGTTCACCCAGCGAGCGTTGGGCACGTAGGTCCAGCTCTGGCCAAAGACCTGAGCGCGGGTGTGAATCTGGGTGAGCCACTTTATCTGCAGCTGGTTGGCATCGGAAACAGTGCCGTTGTTGTTACCGAAAAAGTACATGCTGGTCAGCGTATTGCGATCGGTCAGGTGGTAATCCACCTTGCCCACAGCGTTGTCCTCAGTAACGGTATTGGGTAGGCCAAAGGGAATCGTGGTTGGGCCAAGCGGACTGTTGCCGTTGTTCGAGGGGAACCCGGAACCGTCGCAAGAGACTGGAGGACCGAGCGTGCAACCCGCGATCTTCAGGCTGGCGGGACTGATGGGTATGGCAGGACTGGCATTTTGCAGGGCAACGATGGCATCCACGACGCTGTTGTTGGGATCGCCACCGAGCGAGACGGTGGCGGGGGTATTGAGGTTGCCGGAGTTGCCCACTGTGTAACGCTGCGCCTCGTATCCACCAAAGTAGAAAAGCTTGTCTTTGATGATGGCGCCGCCGAGTGTGCCGCCGAACTGTTCCAGTTCGCGCGGGTTTTTCGGGCCCCCGGAGACGGTATTGAAGAAGTTGCGGGCATCGAGCGGCGTGTCGCGGCCAAAGGCGTAGGCTGTGCCGTGGATGCTGTTCGTGCCGGACTTCAATCCCACGTTCATGATGGCGCCGGGCTTCCACCCGTATTCTGCAGGCGCGTTCTGCTGCACGTTGAACTCCTGAATGGAGTCAACGGGCAGAATGGTCGCCGAGTCTCCGGCGATGCCGGCGCCGTTGATGATGCTCTGGCCGGAGAAAGGTTCGCTGTTGAAGAGGCCGTCTACAAGATAGGCGTTGTCCTCGGCGCGCAGGCCGTTGGCGCTGGTGGTGGAGAATCCTCCGCCAGGGTAGCGCATGACGCCGGGCCGCAACTGGAGAAGATTCTCGTAGTTCCGCCCGTTGAGCGGGAGATCGTTGATCTCCTTGTTGCTGAGGGTTCCGCCCAGCACGGACGACGTGGTGTTGACCAGCGGCGCTTCGCTTGTGACCACGACTGTCTCTTTGACATCGCCGGGCGGAAGCTCGATCTCGACCGTCAGGTCGGTGGCGACTTCCACCTGGATGCCGCGACGCTCGACGGTTTTGAAGCCTTTGGCCTCGGCGCGCACGGAATACAGCCCAGGTTGAAGGTTGGATACTACGTAGCCTCCCGAACCATCGGTGTTGGCGCTGCGCACTGTGCCGCGCTGGACATCGGTGATGGTGAGCGTGGCCCCAGCCACGGCGGCGCCGGTCTGGTCGTGAACGTTGCCAATAATGCGGCCGGTGGTAGTTTGGGAAAACAGTGGCGCCGAAATGGCGAACAGCAGGCAGGCCAGGGCAAGAGCCTGAACGGCTTTCATGCGAGAAGGCATTCGACCTCCAAGGAAAATGCAACGGTTTTTGGTCCCACCAAGCACGAGGGGCTCAAAATAAGGATGAGCGAAAGATTAACTTGACGTGGCCTACCCGTCAAGTAGTATTGTGGTCCGACCGCAAGACAGCTTGCTTAGCTGCGTGACATGGAAAGTCAGACTCAGAGGTGACTGGGGGTCGGATTCAGAAGTGGCTGGGGGTCGGATTCCGGAGTGACTGGGGCGGACTCGGAAGTGACTGGGGGTCGGACCTAAAACGGCTAGACTGTCAGGCGGAGGAATCATTCTTATGGCGATTGCAACCACCAATCCAGCGACGGGCGAAGTACTGAAGACGTTTGAACCTCTTACCCCGGCACAAATTGAAGACAAGCTGCGGCTGGCAAGCGCCGCATTTCTGACCCACCGGCGGACTTCGTTTGCCGACCGCTCTACAAAGATGATGCGGGCCGCTGAGATCCTGGAAAAAGAAAAAGACGAGTGCGCCCGATTGATGACCCTGGAAATGGGCAAGCCTCTGAAGGCCGCGGTTGGGGAAGCGCTCAAGTGCGCGACGGGCTGCCGGTACTACGCCGAGAACGCGGAAAGATTTCTGGCCGATGAGGTCATTGCAACCGGCGCCAAGCGCAGCTTCATACGCTATCTGCCGATCGGCCCAATCCTCGCGGTGATGCCGTGGAATTTCCCGTTCTGGCAGGTGTTCCGTTTCGCCGCGCCGGCGCTGATGGCGGGCAATGTCGGCTTGCTCAAGCATGCTTCGAACGTTCCCCAGTGCGCGCTGAAGATTGAAGACATTCTTCGCCGCGCCGGTTTTGCCGAAGGCGTTTTCCAGACCCTGCTGATCGGCTCGGGGCCAGTGGACGGCATTTTGAACGATCCGCGAATCGTCGCCGCCACGCTCACGGGCAGCGAGCAGGCGGGCATTCAGGTTGGGGTCTCGGCCGCCAAACGCATCAAGAAAGTCGTGCTGGAGCTGGGCGGAAGCGATCCCTTCATTGTGATGCCCAGCGCCGATCTCGATGCCGCGGTGGCGACCGCGGTCGAAGCGCGCGTTCAGAACAACGGCCAGTCGTGCATCGCGGCCAAGCGCTTTATCGTCGCGGAGAGAATTGCCGACGAATTCGAGCGCAAGTTCGTCAGCCGCATGCAGTCGCTGCGCGTCGGCGATCCGTTCGACGAAAGCACCCAGCTCGGTCCGCTGGCCAATGCCGAGGCCGTAACTTCACTTGATGCCGACGTGAAGAAGACCGTGGCGGCCGGCGCTCGCGTGCTTACCGGCGGACATCCTCTGAAGCGTCCTGGGTGCTTCTATGCCCCCACCGTGCTGACGAATATTCCGAAGGATTCGCCGGCCTACAAGGAGGAGCTGTTCGGGCCGGTGGCTTCGCTGTTCCGGGTGAAGGATATTGACCAGGCGATCGCGATTGCCAACGATAGCCGCTTCGGATTGGGCGCGAGCGCGTGGACCAAGGATCCGGGCGAGAGCGAGAGATTCATCAATGAACTGGAGGCGGGGATGGTCTTCCTCAACAAGATGGTGGCGTCGGACCCGCGTGTGCCCTTTGGCGGGGTGAAGTCGTCGGGACACGGGCGGGAACTCTCGGTGCAGGGCATTCGCGAGTTCGTGAACGCCAAGACGGTGTGGATGCAGTAGTGCGGGGCAGCGGACGGGCGGGGACGCCCGTCTTCCACAGGAGGGGTGAAGTCCTCGGGACATGGGCGCGAACTCTGGGGTGCACAGAGGATGCCAGAGGCTTAATCAGAGTTTTCCTAAAGTGCGGAGGGATTTTGAACGACACGGCAGCACGAATTCCCAGTCACAGCCCCTAAAGGGGCGTGTGATTACAAACGACTTGCGGCATCGCTAAAGCGATGCCCTGATACGAAGCAGGGTTTTTTCTGCAAAACCTCTAAACTCGTGCCCTTCCCGAATCGGCTCAAGGTCGAGTTTTTGCACAGGAAGCGCTGCGCCACCCAAAACCTGGGGCAGCGCCGGGTTTCTAGGCAGCCGACTCCGGGGGGCGGATGCGGAGTTTGTGAAGATAAGGTATAGTGGTATGACCAGATGATATAGTTGGTATGACCGCTAGGCCTGGATCTTGACAGAGTGTGCTATGGGAAATGTAGACATCGATCCTGCAAGGCCGAAACCTACCTATCGAACGGTGCGAACGTCCCGTTTGTTCGAACAGATTGTGCAGCAGGTGGAGGAGTCGATTTTCAAGGGCCAGCTCAAGCCCGGGGACCAACTGCCGGCCGAACGGGATCTGGCGCAGCGCTTTGGGGTGAGCCGCACGGCGGTGCGAGAGGCGGTGAAGACGCTGCGGGAAAAAGGATTAGTGGAGGCCTATTCCGGCCGGGGGACGTTCGTGACGGATGGGACTGGGCAAGCCATTCGCCAGTCGCTGGATTTGATGATCCGGTTCAACCAGCCGGAGGGTTGGCTGCACCTGGCGGAATTGCGGCAGGTGCTGGAGCCGGAAATCGCGGCGCGGGCGGCGACCCGGATCGACGAACAATTGCTGGGGACCATGCACGAGGCGGTGGCCCTGATGGACCTCAATCTGCGCCGGGCTGACGCTTATGTCGAGGCGGACCTGGATTTTCATCTGGCGCTGGCGGAGGCGGTTGGCAATCCCCTGATTCTCTCGCTGCTGGATTCGATCGTCGGCCTCCTGCGCGAACAGCGCAGCCGCATCTTCGAGGTGGAGGGCGGACCCGAACGGGGCCAGTTCCATCACAAGCGCATTCTGGCTGCGGTCGAATGTCGCGACCCCGAAAAAGCGCGCGAAGCGATGCGGGCGCATCTGAAACAGGTCCTGGCGGATTCATCCTCGACGAAAAAGGGTTCTGTGCGATCCAAGCCGGCTTCCAAAGGAAACTCCGATTAGGTGCCAACAAAAGGCGTTAACCACAGGGTACACAGGGGTGCACGGAGCTTTATCAGAGTTTTCCTAAGCTGTAACGAGTTATGAGAAGAGCGTGTTTCAAAAATGGGCTCGGCTATTTGAGCGCTGCAAAAGGAAAGTCCTATCCGGCGCCGGAGGAAAGCAGTATTCCTCGCTGCGCTCGGAATGACAATGCCGGACATTACTTATGCAGACCTCAATAAAGCTGCGAGGAGGGCTGTTGGCGGCACGGCCAAAGAGGCTGCGGAAGAAGTCGGGGGAAAGCAGATTCCTCGCTAGTCCCTTCGGCAAGCTTTCCAGAAACTGAACGTGCAAGTCGTTTGTTAACAAAACTGACGGTCGAACGAATCGTTCGTTGCTCAGGGCTGGGCTCGCGAGGGCGACCCTCCCGACACGAGCTCGCGGGGAGAATGCCTTGCTACTTTACTTGGAGTGTCGGAGGTGTAGGGGTCCTTCGACTCCGTAGCGGCTTCGCTTCGCGAAGCCACACTCCGCTCAGGATGACTCGGCACGAAAAGCCGGGCCGTTCCCAAACCTATTTTTGAAACTGGCCTAAGGAATTGTTCTCATGGCGAAACTTGGATTTATCGGTCTTGGAGTGATGGGTGGCAACATGGTGAGCCGCCTGCTCGAAAAAGGGCACACCGTGACCGGCTACAACCGGACGCGCTCCAAGGCCCAGTGGTTGATCGAGCGCGGCATGCACTTTGCCGATTCGCCCAGGGCAGTGGCAGCGGTGTCCGACGTGACTTTCAGCATGGTTACGAATGCGGCAGCCTTGGCCGCCATCACCGACGGGCCCGAGGGATTGCTGGCCGGGATTTCCGCGGGCAAATTCCACATTGACATGAGCACGGTGAGCCCGGAAGTGAGCCGCGCGCTGGCCGCCAGGGTGCGCGAGAAGGGCGCCGACATGATCGACGCGCCCGTGTCGGGCAGTGTTATCACGCTGCAGCAGGGCAAGCTCTCGGTGATGGTCGGTGGC
>Ga0187803_10001209_pt1 | contig 10139 bp, 4 predicted proteins | sample NC_wetland_sal_i_2_FD_132425 | JGI IMG/M metagenome (GOLD analysis project Ga0187803, IMG submission 132425) | Wetland sediment microbial communities from Neuse River Estuary, North Carolina, USA - Control_3 | ecosystem: Environmental > Aquatic > Freshwater > Wetlands > Sediment | place: USA...
CGCTTTCCATCAGCTCCTCTGCGGCGAGGCGGCGCTCCGTGACGTCTTCTGAGATGCCCACAATGCGCTGGATTTGCCCTGCCGCGTCACGTAAGGGGAAAGAGCGGTCGCAAATCCAGTGAATGGAACCGTCCGGCCACACCACGCGGAATTCCGCCTCGAATTGTCTCTGTGGAATATCCCCGCCCAGTGAGGCGCGCACACGATGGCGGTCCTCGGGATGGATGGCGTCCAGCCATCCCAGGGCGTGATCGTAAAGCTTTTGCGGAGGGCGTCCCCAAACTTGCTCTGAGGCGGGGCTGATGTAAAGAACGCGCGTTCCGGTGGGGTCCACCATCCACAAAACTTCGCGAATGTTCTCCGCCATTTGCCGGAATCTTTCTTCGCTCTGGCGCAACTCCTCGGCGGCGCGCGCCCGCTCCACCCGTGTCCGCAAGGCCTGAACGCCGTAGGCCAGGTCGCCCGCCATTTCGGACAGCAGTGCCATTTCCTCATCGTCAAAGGCGTCGGGACGAGTGGAGTAGACGCGCAACGCACCCAGCGCCTGGCCATCCACTACCAGCGGCAACGCGACCGTCGAGGCGTAGCCGTGCCGCACGGCGTCCTCTCGCCACGGGGCGAAATTCTCATCCTCCAAGATGTTCCTCACCACGCATGGCGTTCCGGTTCGGATGGCCGTGCCGGTGGGTCCGCGGCCGTGCGTCTCATCTGCCCAGGTGATTCTGGCTGACTCCAGATAGCCTTCGTCGGCGCCGGCAACCGCCACGGGACGAATCGTCTTCGCCTCGTCCTGCTCGGCATACGCGACCCAGGCCATTCGGTATCCGCCCTGGTCTACGAGAGTATTCGAGACTTGTTGCAGCAGTTCGGACTCGGAAGCCGCGCGCACCATGGCCAGGTCGCAAGCGCTCAGCGTGCGTAGAGCGCGATTGAATCGGCGCAGGTTATCTTCCGCGCGCTTGCGATCTATGGCCGCTGCCAGTACGTTGGAGACAGCATCAAGAAAATGGATGTCGTCTCTGGTAAAGTGCCGATGTTGGGTCGAGTGCGCTCCCAGCACGCCAAATGGCTTTGCCTCGCCTGAGATCATCACGCTCAATCCGCTAATCACTCCATAGTCGGAAAGCAGGGGCGAGCCGCGAAAGCGGGTTTCCGTTCGCAAGTCCTCGACGATCACCGGATGGTCGCTCCTTAACACAAAGGCCGACTGCGAATCGGGACCTGCAGCCACCATGGCTCGACCGATCAGGCTGTCGCTCCAGCCCACGCCCGCTCGCAGGACGAGCGCTTTCCCGTCCGGTACTAATTCCTGAATCTTGCAGAACTCCACGCCCAGCGTCCGCGCCACAAGCCTCACGGCTATGTCCATCAGCGAGGCCAAGTCCGTTCCTGTAAGGGCGATGTGTCCCAGTTCGGCGATAGCCGCCTCCTGACGTACCCGCAGCCTGAGTTCTTGGACTGCCGATCGTCGGCCCACGTCCGCATCCTGCAAGATGCGCGTCGTCCAAGTGACCGTCACCGCCAATGTGCTAATGCTCAGGACCACGAACAGCGTCAATCCGACCACCGGAGCGAAGAGCCCGGTTCGCTCGCCCCATCCCACAACAATCCCGATGGACGAAGGAATCAGAATCGAGGCCGGAAGCACCCGGCGAAATAGCATGCCCGCCACCGATGCATCGACCACAAACTTTCTGGCCTGATGGTAGGGCCTCGCGGCCAGCACCCCCACCGCCAGCACACAGGTGGTCAGCGAGCTGTTTACGGCGATCCCAGTCGGATTGCGGCTGAATCCGAGAACGAAGTTAAACCATCCAAACATGCCGTTCATTAGGAGGGCCAAGGCCAGGAACTCGGCAGGGCGCGGGGCGCTCTCTTTATTCCAATCTAACAATAAGAGTCCGCTGCCCAAGAAGGCGAAGTTCAGCGCTCCGGCAGGGGTCATGCGGCCGGGGAAGAGGCCCGCAGCCGTCATCTGCGGATCATAAAAGAGGAGGTGATCGATGCCCAGGTTGATACCGGTCAAGTACTCGCTGAAGGTAAGCGCGCCAATCGCCAGGACGATGGCGGCGAGCCCGTTGCCAAGCCAGCGGCGCCAGCCTGCCGGCGTGCCCGGCCCCGCGTCGCAAAGCATCCAGAGAGCCACCCCCGAGAGAATGAAAGCCAAGGCGGAGTTCGGCCGCATCGAAGTCTGCCCCGGGAAGAAACTCTGGAGAATGGAAGCCCTGAGCGCCCATCCCGCCAGCACCACAATGCCTGACGCGACGGCAATCGCACCAGCCCACTCCGATACTCGCCCCATCATCTGCTCGAAGCCTGAATGCTGTTCTGCGGTCATCGAAGCTCCCGGAAGCGAGGGGCGCCGGCTTTTCGGCAAATCTAGTTCGGTTTCAGCGCTCTCTAGTTCTTTATCGTCGTCCGTTTGAGCGAATACTTCTGTGCATAAGATCACTCACCGTTGTGACCATCGTCACAGCCTCGGCTGCCTTCGCCTACGTACTAACCCCTAAGCGCCCTTACGAATTGAATGTCGCCGAAGCTGGTGTCCCACCGAATTGTGCAAGTTCGCCGGACCGAGCATGATGCCATCTGTCTATGGAGCGCTGATTACATTATGCGGAACGCCACCTCGGATGTCGGATCAGCAGTTGCACGCAGCGATCGCGGGTTTGAATCACGAGATCCGCTCGAACCGCATTTTCTACCTGAAGAACTCGGGCGCCTTTACACCGCCTACCGGTCGCGAGTCTATTTCATCTGCCTGCGCATGACCGGCAATCACGACGAGGCCGAAGACCTGACGCAGGAAACCTTCCTGCGATTGCTTCAGAAAATCGATACCTTCCGCCACGAATCCTCGTTCTACACCTGGTTGCGGCGGCTGGCGATCAACGTGGTTCTGCTCCGGTTCGAAAGGCCGAGCTGGCGTCGAGAGACTTCTCTCGATGCGCTCGCCTCGCCCGACGCATCCTCCGACTCTTCATTCGGGATGCAGTTTGGCACCACGGATCGGGATCTGATGGCCGTGCCGGAGCGGATCGATCTCGAGCGCGCTCTCGACCGCATGCCGCCGGGATTCAAGGCTGTGCTGGAGATGCACGATGTCAAAGGCTACGGGCACGAGGAGATCTCGCAGCGTATGAGGGCCTCGGTTGGGACGTCGAAATCGCAATTGCACAAGGCCAGGGCGAAGATGCGGGGTCTCCTCAAGGAACCCAGGTGCGGCGATTGCCCGAACCTGCACCTCCGGCATTGCCCCACCAACTGTGGCCCTGGCGTCGCGCCCGCCCGAACGGCCGAGACGTCCGCGCCGCTCCAGTAGCGCATGAGTGAAACCCGACTATCAGCCCCGCGGATTGTCATAGCCGGCCTCTCCGGCGACTCTGGAAAAACTCTCGTTTCCCTGGGACTTCTCTTTCATTCCCGCCAGCGCGGTGTACCCACTCGTGCCTTCAAGAAAGGCCCGGACTATATTGACGCGGCATGGCTCGGTTGGGCCTCCGGCAGCGCGGCAAGGAATTTGGACAGTTATCTTATGGGGCAGGAAACCGCCGCCCGGCAGTTCCGCGCTCACTCACTGTCCGAGGGCCTCAACCTGATTGAGGGCAACCGCGGCTTGTACGATGGCTTTGACGAATACGGAACACACAGTACGGCGGAACTCGCGAAACTGCTGCACGCGCCGGTGCTGCTGGTGGTGAATGCGACCAAGGTCACCCACACCGTGGCCGCACTGGTGCTGGGTTGCCAGAAGCTCGACCCGGAGGTCGACATCCGCGGTGTCATACTGAACCGCATCGCCGGCCATCGCCAGGAAGCGATTCTGAGAAAATCAGTCGAATCTGTGTGCCGTATTCCGGTGCTCGGCACGCTTCCCAAAATTGAGGAAACCGCGCTCCTGCCCAGCCGTCATTTGGGGCTGATCACGCCTGAAGAGTACGGCCATCAGGAGGAGCTCAGCCGTAGTCTGCTTTCGCTTGCGTCCAGGCTTGATGAGGCTCGCATCCAGGAAATCGCTGCCAGCGCGCCTGCTCTGGAATATGTCGCCGAACCGCCTCACGCGGTTGAGAACGGCTCAGGCCTCAAGATTGGCTACTTCAAGGACTCGGCCTTCACGTTTTATTACCGCGACAATCTCGAAGCTCTGGAAAAGTCCGGCGCACGGCTTGAGCCGATCAGCGCCCTCTTGGCCTCCTGCCTTCCGGCCGACCTCGACGCCCTCTATGTGGGCGGCGGCTTTCCGGAGACCCACGCCGCCAGGCTAGCCGCCAACACGGCGCTTCACGCCTCCGTGCGCGAGCGCGCTCTCGGCGGCCTCCCCATCTACGCCGAATGTGGGGGATTGATGTATCTCTCCCAGGCGATCCACTGGGGAGACGAAACGTTCCCGCTGGCTGGCGTGCTGCCTTTCCACATCGAGGTTTCTCGTAAGCCGCAGGGGCACGGATACGTCGAGCTGCTGGCAGATACGCCCAATCCATATTATCCCGTAGGCACGAAGATTCGCGGCCATGAGTTTCACTATTCGAAAATCATTCCGGTAGGCAGCTTGCCGGTAACGGCCTGCAATGTCCAGCGCGGGGTCGGAGCATTCGATGGACGCGACGGAGTGCTAGTGAATAACGTCTGGGCAAGCTACACGCACGTCCATGCGGCTGCAACGCCAGAGTGGGCGAACGGTCTGCTTGCCGCTGCCCGCGTTTATTCGGACCGCCGTCGGTGCTTGACGAGCCCTGAAAGTCTCGCCACCATGTGCGTTCGTTAGTTCGGAGAACACCGTCGCCAACTCCGACCATCTGAATCCAACTACACTCGAGTGAGAAGATGCCTATGAAAAGCCGATTGACGAGCAGAATTGAATCTCTTGCCGTATTGTGCGCATTGGCCCTGGTCGGTGCTGCGAATAATACAGCTCGCGCCGCGGATCACCAGCCTGCGCCCAACCACAAAGGGAGCACAATTAGGGTCTTGCAGGAACGGCTGACGCGCCAAGAGGCCTTGCTTGCTGACCAGCAGCAGCGGATCGCCAGGTTGGAATCCGAAGTCGACAGGTTGATTAAACAGCCCGCGCGTCCCTTGCTCGCGTCGTCGGAGCCTGCCACTCTCCGGAAGGTCGCGCACGCGCCGCAACCTGGAGGGGAGATCTCAGTGCTAGCGCCAGGAGTCGCGGCTGCCCATTCAGCGCCATTACTGCCTATCTATGCCGTAGTTCCATCGCCCGCTGCCGTTTTGAGCCCTGCGCAGGACACTCCCGCAACCGCCGCGGCGGCGTCGCCCTCAAGCACGCAAACAAGCCAGGACCAGACGCAAGTCTATACGGCGCGTCTTGACACTCTCGCCAAACAGGTAGAAGGAATTACCAAGAGCATTGCGGGTTTCAGGTTCAGCGGCGACTTGCGCCTGCAGGGCGATAGCATTTTCAGGTCGGCGAACAATGTGACAGGTCCTGTGCAGAACGTCCGGGGACGATACCGCGCCCGCCTGAACCTCGACAAAGGACTGAATAGAGCATTGGACGTTCATTTTCAACTTGGCTCAGGCCGCTTTGACAATCCTCTGACGGACGACACGGATTTTGGCGGAGGCGCCGTGAGGGGCCCCATTCTCTTGAGCGAAGCTTGGGTCCACTATCGTCCCAATCCCACTCTGAGCTTCCGAGGCGGGAAAATGCCGGAAGTTTTTCAGGATTACAGTCGTTTCCTTTGGGACGAAGACCTGCGATTTAACGGCTTCCATGAATCCATCGGGACATCGACGGAAGGCAGTCCGATTGGCATAACCCGAATTGATTTCAGGGCGGGCCAATATATTCTGACCAATCCCAATATTCAGGTGCTGCCTTCGGCCCAGCAATGCACGCCGACACCGCAGGTCATCACTTCCCTCCCAGCCACCATCACGCCGCCAGCAACTGTGCCGGCGGCTTGTGCCTACCTTCAGGCGGGCTACAAGCCAGGAGAAAACGTTCGAGCCGCGGACATGTTCGATCAGGGCTTGTTTGTGGAGGGGCGAATCAAGCCGGGCTGGTCGCACTACGTCTACTCCAACTTCATCGCCGTTCGCAATCCCAACCAAATCGCCTTGGCATCGACTGCGTCGGGCCTCCCACTGCTCGTCAACGGCTTGCCGGGTGTCACATTGGCCGGCCCGCTGCCCGGGACCGGCACTGCCACCACGATTCCGGGCGGCGGCATCTACACGGCGAGCCATTTCCAAATCGGCCATCTGGCCTATCGCATCACCAAAGAAGACTGGAGTTTCCACAACGAGAAATTCCCGGTCTTCGTTGACCTGCACCTCAGCCGCAACTTTGGAGCGAGCTTCCAACGAGACGCGTGGATGGCTACCGTTAACGCCGGCGCGATCAAGAAGGCCGGAGACGTCCGGTTCCTCTACTTTTATGCGGTCAAGGAAGCCAATTCCATGATCTCCCAGTTCACGGACGACCACGCGGGCACACTCTCTGGTGTCAACATCCGTACCCATTCTATTCGGTTCGATGTAGGCCTGGCGCCATTCCTCCAGTTGCAAAACATCCTATACATACAAAATGAAATCAGTCCGAATGACCCTGCGCGGCATTTCTACGTTCCTCTGCCGCGGGGAACGCCCACCCAATATCGAGCGGAAAGCTGCATATTTGTTAACTTCTAGGCCGAGTTCATCGTGGGCCCATAAGAAAGGATGTAGAGGGTGTGAACAAATCCGATTGCTTACGAAGCAGAGGATCGGGTGTTCGAATCAACCCGGGCGTACCAACACAGCAGGTGCGGCAAATCCCGCAATAGTGATGTCCGGACGTGCGCCAAATGGCCTAATAACCGCTCCTCACTCAACCCTCCGTTTTTGCTAACCCACTCAATCACAAGCAATTAAGCTGATCCCGAGTTATGGCCCGGAACGTGCCCTCCATGCTCCCCAAAGGCGGAGACCCGTGAGCTCCATATCCCGTTTCCCACTTCAGCGTGTCTTGCAAACACTGAGTTCGCTACGCTTTGCCATCATTTTATTGATTCTTCTGGGAATCTCTTTGTCGGTAGGCACGCTGATCTTGCAGCGACCGTTCACCGACCCGGCGACGCTAAGAAGCGTATATTCGCCGGACATACCGCGCTGGCTTGATGCGGCTGGCTTGACTGATGTTTTTCATACGCGGTGGTTCGTGGCGCTCCTTGCGCTAACGGGGCTCAACATGGTGCTGGCGTCCATCGAGCGTATCCCCCAGGCGTGGCGTTATTTTGCTCGTCCTTATCGTCGGCCCGAGCCAGCCTTCCTTGGCTCGCTGTGGCTCCAGAAACAAGTCCCCATTCGATCCGAACAGCAGGGTATTGAAGCCGCTGAGCGCGCTTTCTCCACGCTTGGACTCAAGCCAAAGCGAGTGGACCAAGATCAGGTGACCTCGCTCTTCGCGGAGCGCCACCGAGTTTCGCGTTTGGCAGCTTATATCGTTCACGCCAGCTTGGTACTGGTGTTCGCTGGCGGGATCGCAGATGCAATTTGGGGCTATCGCGGATTTGTCGCGCTGGGACTGCATGACCAGAGCAACGTTATCGAATCGCGCGGCGGGGCGCCGCGACAGCTTCCCTTCACACTCCGTTGTGACGGCGCGGGCCGGGAGGATTATGCCGATGGCTCGCCACGCCGATGGTGGTCCAACCTGGCTGTGGTCGAAGGTGGGCAGGTGGTGGCTCGCAAGGAGATCGCAGTCAACGAACCATTGACCTACCGCGGAATTCGCTTCTACCAAGCAAGCTACGGTTCGACCGGCGCGGCGAATGCAATCCAACTGTCAGTCACTCGAAAGAAGGGATCCGCGGCTTCAAGAAACATCGTCCTGAAGGGAAACGAACCCGTTCAGCTCGATGACAACACAATCGTGCGCGTCGCGGCATTCGTGCCTGACTTCGTTCTTAACGGCAATCAAATCGAGTCGCGCTCCTCGGAGCCTAATAACCCGGCCATCCAGCTTGTCGTGCAATCGAAGAAGTCAGAAGACGTCACCGCCTGGCTGTTTCCGCGCTTTCCAAATTTTTCACATCCGGACAACTCAGCGTACGACTTTCAATTCCAGGACCTCGAGATGGGTTACTTCACAGGCTTGCAGGTGGCCTACGAGCCCGGCCAATGGGCCGTGTGGACTGGATTCGTTCTGGCCGCCCTCGGGTTGGCGCTGGCTTTCTACTTCGTCCACCTGCGCGTTTGGGCGGTAACAGAGCGCGATGCCCGCGGCCGGCTGGTGCTGTGGGTGGGCGCTTCCGCAAGCAAAAATCGCGAGGAGATTGAGGGCCGTTTTTCCAAACTCATTGAAAAAATCGAGGCGAACCTCAGCGGCGCGTCCGCGACTTTGGATGCGGCGCGCGCCCAGCTCCGCCAGGGTGGCCTCGGGCTGCTCGGACAAGAGCCGTTGCAGCCGTTGCTTCCGTTCTTCGGTGAGCAGAGTCTTGCGACCACATTGATGCGTTCGCGGTTCTAAGGTGCGGCGCTCGCGAAAGCGCTGGCGCACGCGACGCACCGCGGCGACGCAAAAGCCCGAAAACTGTGAGATCTCTCGCGTGCTCTTGCCCCGTTCGTAGAGTTCAAGGATGCGCTTGCGGATGGGAATGGGAATGGCTCGCGTGAGCACACTCTGCCACAAGATTCCGCCTTTTGAAAGCTACATTATTTATGCAAATGCTCTAGTGGCTAGCGAGAGGACGGAAGTCAGGAGACAGAAGTCGGAAGGCGGTAGCCTATGCTTTGGACTGCGGCGCTGCGCCTGCTCAGGGCCAATTCACGTCCAGGGCGTAGATTTCCTGCGCGCCGATATACCGTGCGATCAGAGGCGAGTCGTCGGGGGCAAGGCCAAGCCAATCCCACTCTGCCCTTCCGTTGAGACTGGCGAGCCGCTCGAGTTGACCGCTAGGAATCTTTATGCGGAAAATGGCGCGGTCTCCGGCGGTGGCTTCACCGTTGAAGTAGAGGGCTTCTTCGTGGCGGGACCACACGATGTCCGGGATCTTGGCCAGCGTGGCAAGTTTCACCCACCGAGTGGTGCGAAAGTCGAACAGCATCAAATTGCGCGAGTCTTCCGTCAAAGCGGCAATATACCGGCAGTCCGGCGACCACCGCGCCGTCCACATGCCTTCCGACCCCGGCACCTCCGACAATTGGTGTGTCTTCAGATTCAGGGTGTGGATGACGAGCCTGCCCGTGGTTCTTTCCGGGGGTTGGGTCATCCCTCCAAATGCCACTTGGTTGCTGTCGGGTGACCAGGTGGGTGCTCCTTCCTCGTCGTTGACGCGCGTCGCCGGCGCATAGGACCCGCCGTCCACGGAAACTACCCGCACCCTCCAGGGCTGTCCCGGATTCTTCCCCATGAATGCAATCCACTTCCCGTCCGGGGACCAGCGAGGCAACTGGGCCAAAAGTGGGGGCGCGGTGATCTGCACTTTGTGGCTGCCGTCAATTTGGCTAACCCACAGGCTACTTGCGCCGGTGATTTCTCGCTCGCCGGTGACGTAGGCAATGCGCTGCCCATCCTTCGAAAAGTCCGCGTAGCCGGCAGAGATGCTACGGAGGAACGGCCGGAACTGTCGAGAGTGGTTGTCGTATTCCTCCATCTGCGAACGATCCGCCGCACGCGCTAGACCGAAGAGCCGTCCACCGTCCGGACTGACGGTCGCAGCACCGACCTCCATCGGCCCGAACCCTAGACAAGCAGGTTGCCTCCAGTGACGGCCGAGTGGCCCGGAAGTTAACCGCACCGCCGAAGGCATTGGGTGGCCCGCACAAGATGACTCGGCGATCAGGTATTCGCCGTTCGGCGTCCAAAAGGCGTAGCCGCGTCCGAGGCCGGAAAGTAATCCTGAGGACAGGCAACTGAGACCGCTCCCGTCGCGGGCAACTTCCCAAAGTGAGTCGCCGGAAGGGTCGGACCGGGTGAAGCACAGCTTGTTGCCGCGGGGTGACCAGTGCATGCTAATCAGTTGTCCGGGCATGGTCACGATTCGGCGCGAGTTCGACCCATCGGGATCGCAAAGGTAGACACCGGTATCGGTCGTGTAAGCTAACGTCCTGGCATCCGGTGACCAGGAAGCAGAATACGCCCGGATATTCCCCAGGCGCCGCGGTGCGCCGACGAACAGTGGGACAACCTTCAG
>Ga0187803_10001210_pt1 | contig 10135 bp, 10 predicted proteins | sample NC_wetland_sal_i_2_FD_132425 | JGI IMG/M metagenome (GOLD analysis project Ga0187803, IMG submission 132425) | Wetland sediment microbial communities from Neuse River Estuary, North Carolina, USA - Control_3 | ecosystem: Environmental > Aquatic > Freshwater > Wetlands > Sediment | place: USA...
ACCCGCAGGAGGGCTCGGCGACGCCCACCGGCAGCGTTACCTTCAAGGACGGATCGACCAGCTTGAATGTGGCAACTCTGAACAGCAGCGGTAGAGCGACGTACTCGACCAGCAGCCTGGCTGCGGGACAGCACACCATCACCGCGGCTTACTCGGGCGACAACAACTTCGCGTCCAGCACGTCTTCCACATTGACCGTCACTGGGACCGATTTCAGGGTCTCTGCGAGTCCGACGGCACTGTCGATAGCGAGCGGAAAGTCGGGTCAGACAACGATCACCGCGAGCGGCGAATACGGTTTTGCGGGAGCAGTTACGCTGGCGTGCGGCAGCTTGCCGTCCGGCATTTCTTGCCGATTCGCTCCTGCGAATCTGACGGTCAGCGCCTCTACGACTTCCGCCAATTCCACTCTAACTATCACGGTCGCAAACACTGTCTCCGGGCTGCGTCCATATGCGGCCGACCGCGAAGGAACGCGACTCTGGGCGCTACTTTCGTTCGCATGGGGCAGTCTGCTGCTGGCCGCTGGCGCCAAGCAAAGAGGCGGCAGGTGCCGGCGGCGGGCGCTGTTCCCATTCCTGCTGGCAATCGCGCTTGCGATGCTGATCGGTTTGTGCGCATGCGGAGCAACGCGGACCGCCGCACACATCTATACCGTCCCGGTGACGGTTTCGAGTGCGGGAAATCTAGCGCACTCCGTCAACGTTACTGTCACCGTCCCATAGAAACTAGTCGGGCCGGAGACTTCGGTCTTCGGCCTTGACCACTCGCTCGGAAGCCTCTGAACGGGTGCGTCCACAACGACGAAGGATTTGTGAACATTACCAAGGCGGGGGCGCATGATCGGCGAGTACGGCTGCCAAGTGAATTCTTGGACACAACAGAACGGACGGGCGCTTCTTGACAGGCTCCGGTCATAGTGTGCGAGACCGTCCAGCCCCGTTGCGCATTGTTCCTTTTCACAGCGATGTGAGTAGCACCAGCGATGCCCCTCTTCAAGCATCTTGCACTACCGGCAACATTCCAGAGGAAAGAGGGCAGATCATCCCACAGTCGCAGAGGAGCAAGTTATGGTGTTCCGCCTTCCGGCTGGAGACCGGCCTGAGACGGATGGGTCTCTCATGTCGGACAGGGTTGACTTTGAAAATTGGCACGCATCCTAAATGCGTCGTTCGTAGCTCAGTAGGACGAATCGCACCCGCTTAGTGGTTTCCATCTCCGATGAAAGCGCATCCGGGAACTGACCGAGGCCAGCGAAATGTCTGAATTGGCTTCAAAGTGAGCTTTTCCGGCACGGAATCGGTTGTCCAAAAAATTCTCTCCTAATTGCGATATGCGGCGGGGCCTCGATGGAGCGTTCTTCCCGTCGAGATGTATGCCAAGCTGCTGGCGGGCCCAACTAGGACACAGCGACATTCGTACCACCCTGGACATCTATACCCAAATTACAGACCCAGAGGTGGCGCGGATGGTGAACCAGGTCACAAACCGCATTCTGGGCTTGGGTGAGGAGGGTGAGCCGGGCTCAGTTCAGTGCGATGGGCGGGCAAAATTCTAGCTCACGGCTTCCCTGATAAAATGAAATGAAATTAACGGCGCGGAGAGATGGCCGAGTGGCTGAAGGCGCGCGCCTCGAAAGCGTGTATACCTTTACGGGTATCGGGGGTTCGAATCCCTCTCTCTCCGCCAGTTCATTTTCGCCGAGGGGCTTTGCAAACTGGCAAATACTATGTAAGGGTGGCAGGAACGAATCCAGACCGGTTCGTGACGGTTTGGCTAGAAGATGGGATCCCCATTCAGACCGGTGTAGAAATGACTGAACCTGAGTTGCGCGCTGCGCTTGCTATGAACGGTCGAACCGAGGCCGAGATCAACCAGGTGATTGATGCCGCGCGGAACCAGGCGGCGTGATCTCCACAGAAGAGGAGCGTTTGCGGCCTTTTTCGCGCAAGCAGGGAACCGCTATTCCATCCGATCTGTCCGGGTGCTTCCTTTGGCTCCAGCCCTTACGATTCTTATCTCCCGGCGTTGATCCTGAATAAACTGATCGATGTCTTCCTCACGAAACTTCCACAAGCCCTTTCCTTCGCCGGGCCAAGCTTTATCGCGAACAGCCGCGGTTGTCGGCGACCTAAGCCTTGCCGGAGAATGTCAAGCAAGCGCTTGTCCACCGCGTTAGATTGGCTTTCGCTGCTTAGAGAGAGTCCATTCGCTAACAGTTCAATCTGAAAAACAGCCCAAGTGTAACTGAAGGAGAGCCTCACGACACATTCGTGCCACCTGAGACAATCGACAGATGGGAAGACTCGTTTCGGAAGTATGATCGTTTGCAGCGCGAAGTGTTTTACCATGCCATGAATTTCATGGCGAGGCCAGAAGCGCCGCCTCTGTCTGTGCAGCAGTCCATTCAGCAATCCTGGCACCGCTACGACCACGAGCAAGCCTTCCCAGGGCAAATGAAGCCGTTGCCGGAAATCGTCAAAGAAATCGACGAAATACGGGCTGAATTTGCAAAATTCCCAGTACTCAAGTTGCCCAGCGGTGATCGCACTCTCACCGAGTCAAAGGAGACGGGCGAAGCCGCCTGACATCGGGGTTCCGGGAGTTGCGCAGCTGAAATTGAAAATGATTTTCAAAAAAAGTACAGGAAGGGTCCAAAATTCGCCGCACATACGGCATTTTGGGTTATACTCGGCGAGATAAGCTGTTTATTTTCGTTGGCGTTGGAGTTTTTCACCCGCTTTCGAGGCGGATTGTTTCAACCGCCCACGCACCTCTCCGCGTCCGACAGAAGTTCTGGGTTTTAGTTCGTCTTCGAGTCGGGACCGCTCGGTCCTTCGCTGCGCTCGGGATTTCGGCAGCGGGCTTCCGCTTCGCTCACGCCCGCTAAGCGCCTCAATTTCAACCGCTCACGCACCTCTCCGCGTCAAAACAGTTGCCGGTGGTCAGTGGTCAGTTGCCAGTGAACCCAGATTCCTCGCTACGCTCGGAATGAAAAGCGATCAACTTTCTTGGGTCGACGACTGGTGGCTAACGACCAAGGGCCAACGACTAACGACGATTTCTAAAGAACGCCTGCAGCATTTCGGCGCTGCGGCCCGCCAGCACTCCACTCCGGACCGCAATCTTATGGTTCAAACGCGGATGATTCAGGACCTGCATCACCGAACTGACAGCCCCGGCCTTGGGGTCGTCCGCGCCGTACACGAGCCGCTTGACCCGCGCGTGCACGAGCGCGCCGGCGCACATGGCGCACGGTTCAATTGTAGCAAACAGTTCGCAGTCGCCCAGACGATGGTTACCAACGGTTGCACCCGCTTCACGCAGAGCGACGATCTCCGCGTGGGCGGTGGGGTCGCGGCCGGTCAGGTTGCGGTTCCATCCTCGGCCCACGATGCGGCCGTCGGAAACAACGACCGCGCCGACTGGAACTTCGCCCGCCTCGAGCGCGCGCTGGGCGCAGCGGAGAGCCTCTTCCATCCAGAGTTCGTCGGGGGTGGTCTTAGGTCTTGGGTCTTGGGTGTTTGGATGAGCGGAAACCGCTTTTCGTCTCGGCACAGACAGTCACTCCGCCCAGCATTCTAGCGTTTCGATTGAGGGAAGTGGGCGAGGAAGATTCAGGGCGCGGGGTCGGCAACCCCGCCATAGCTTATTCGGAGTCAGATCACTCTCAGCACCGTTCGCACCACTTCGGGCACGACCGCGCGCGCCACTGCCGGAAGCACGATATTGACCACCGGGTAGGCAATGACGACCGCAGCCACGACGAAGAGCAGCCAGCTTCTCATCGGCAAGTTGGTGAGATAGGCTCTCATGGCATCCTCATGGAAAGAGGTACGGACGGGTTAGGGAAAAAGTTCCGTATCGGACGGGATACCGCTAAACCATGGAAAACACGGGGGACAGGAAGGGAATCGCACGCGTTTGCTTAGAACGCTGGCAGAGCGGGACCTCCAGGGCTTACGAACGAGCAGACGGTCGAATTGGCGTGCCCACACAGGGTGTTCCCGCAGACTCAGACACTGCCCGAAGGTCCATGTCTTTTGGGAAGGGCGGCTTCAATGTTATTCTAAGCTGGCCATGGGAATGCCGAGCTTGCTACGCAAAGTCTTTCTGGTTGATCTGGTGCAGGGGCTGAAGGTCACCTTCCGCTACCAGGATCCGAAGGAAATTTACACGGAGCAGTATCCGCTGGAGCGGCCGCGCGTGGCGGAACGTTACCGCGGGGCGCCGCGTCTGAACGTCAACCCGGATACCAACGAGACCATGTGCATTGCCTGCGACTTGTGCGCCCTGGCCTGCCCTGAGCACTTGATTGTGGTCTCCAGCGAGCGCAACGAGAAGACCCGCCGCAAAGAACTCACCAACTTCACTTACGACCTGAGCCGCTGCATGTTCTTCGGGCTGTGCGAAGACGCGTGTCCCACGGATGCGCTGGAGCTGACGCAGGACTTTGAACTCGCCAGCTACAACCGCGACGGCGCCATCTGGGACCGCGAGACGCTGGAAAAAGGTCCGCAGCCGACGCAATACAGAAAATAAGCTATCAGCGGTCAGCACTCAGCATTTCAGCCTTCTCCGCGGCTCAGGCGGGCTGTTGTTGCGTCACGCAGTGCATCGCGCCCAGGCCCCAGATGAAATCTCCGGAATAAATGGGAACGATCTCGCGCTTGGGGAAGAGTTGCGCCAGCGTGTTAAGCGCGATGCGATCGTTGGGACGGTTGAACACCGGGGCGAGCACGGCTCCGTTGGCAATATAGAAGTTGGCGTAGCTGGCGGGCAAGCGTCGGCCTAAAACGACGGGCTGCGGCATCGGAAGTTCGACCACGGTCAGCTGTCTGCCGTTCTGGTCGCGGGCAGCCTGCAGGCGGCGCAAGTTGGCGCGTAGCGGAGCATGATTCTCGTCTTTGGAATTGTGCTCGACCATGGTGACGACTGTGTCTTTGGAGACGAAGCGCGTGAGGTCGTCCACGTGGCCGTGGGTGTCGTCGCCGAAGATGCCGCGTCCCAGCCAGATGGTATGGGGGCAGCCAAGGTAGTCGGCGAAGGCTTTTTCATAGTGGACGCGCGTCATGTGGGGATTGCGCTCCTGCACCTTGCTGAGCAGGCATTCCTCAGTGGTGAGAAGGATTCCGGCTCCGTTGACGTCGATCGATCCCCCTTCGAGCACGATGCGGGCGCCCGCCGAGAGCGGGCGGATTTCGTGCGCGCGGGCAACTTTAGCCATCCGGCTTCCGATTTTTTCGTCGTGCCGCCAGTTCGAGTACTTGGCCCAGCCGTTAAAGCGGAACTTGAGAGCGAGAACTGCCGAGCTTCGCTCGGCCCGTCCGGGTCTGAGACCCGGACCCACATGGTGTTGCCCTAGGAAGATGCATCCTGAATCGCGCAGCCAGACGCGATTGGTGGGCCAGCGATGGAAGCGGATGTTGGCGGAGAAGGCGTCGGCGCGTTCGAGCAATCGGCGCGCCTGCCTCGCCGCAGTTGCATTGTTGACGATCAACTCGACACGCTCATGCTTGGCCAGATTGCGGATGATCTCGGCGTAAACCCACGGAATCGGCTCGAACTTTCCCGGCCAATCATCGCGATAGTGGGGCCAGGCCAGCCACGTGGCGGCATGAGGTTCCCACTCGGCGGGCATGCGGTAGCCGAGAGCGGATGGCGTTCGAGAACCTACCCCCGAGCGGTTCTGGGAAGTGCGGCGCTTACTCAACTCTGGTCCTTAGTCCTTCCAGCTAGTGACGTTGTCGCAGACAAAGCACTTCTTGTTGTGGACTGAGATCATTCCGCCACAGGTTGCGCAGCCATGCCTCTTCTGTTGATTGCGAATGAATGTTTCGATGCCGCGTGCGCGTATTTCCTCCAGATTCTGGATCGGACTCACGCCATAACTGGCGCGGTAGCGCTGGTCAAGATGTCTCAGTCTTTCACAGGGATACCGCCCGCATTGAAAGCAAAACTCTATCTTGTTGCGGGGCAGCAGATCGCACTGGCCTTTGAGATAGGCGCACTGCTTGTTCCGGGGCCGGCATCCTCTGCAGTGGCTGATGCGGCCTCGTTTCCTGGGAATGCCGTTGAGGAAGGCGAGATATGCCGAACATGTGGAGCAATCCATCCCACAGGGGGCAACGAGTTCGGTCTTCGGTGTACTAGGGTCGGATTTCATTCTGTATCCAACAGACGGTTGGCGATCGGGGCGTACGCGTCCACGCGGCGGTCGCGCAGGAAAGGCCAGTTGCGGCGGATGTCCTCCAGCGCTTTCAGGTCGACGTCGCCGACCAGAATTTCCTCCCGGTCATGCGAGGCCTCGGCCAGCACGCGGCCGAAGGGATCGCAGAAAAACGAACCGCCCCAGAATTCGAGTCCCTGGCCGGGCGCTATCTTGCCGCGGACGTTGCCGGTCTCGAAGCCGACGCGGTTGACGACTGCGACGTAGACGCCGTTGGCGATGGCGTGAGCGCGCTGGATGGTGCGCCAGGCGTCATGCTGGGTCACGCCGAACTCGGCTTTCTCGGCGGGATGCCAGCCGATCGCAGTGGGATAGAAGAGCACGTGTGCGCCCTGCAGCGCGGTCAGGCGCGCGCCTTCGGGATACCACTGGTCCCAGCAGACGAGCGTGCCCAACCGTCCGGTGCTGGTGTCGAGGGCGCGGAATCCGAGGTCGCCAGGAGTGAAATAGAACTTCTCGTAATAGAGCGGATCGTCCGGAATGTGCATCTTGCGGTAGAGGCCGCGCAGGGAACCGTCGCTGTCGAAGGTGGCGGCGGTATTGTGATAGACGCCGGGAGCGCGCTTCTCGAAAAGCGATGCAATGAGAACAACTCCGTTGCTGCGCGCCGCGGCCGACAACTTTTCGCTGCTTGGTCCGGGAATGGGCTCGGCCAGATCGAACAGGGAATGATCCTCGCGCTGGCAGAAATACTGAGTCTGGAAGAGCTCCGGCAAGCAGACGACCCGGGCGCCTCGGCCGGCCGCGTCGGCCACGCGGCTGAGGGCTTTTGCCAGATTCTGTTCCGGCTCCGGGCCGCACGACATCTGGATCAGGGCCACGCGAAACTTTTCAGGCGGCACGCGTTCCCACCTCCGCGAACAATATAGCACTGGAAGGACAGCTCTCAGCTTTCAGCCGTCAGCTCTCAGCGAAGACTTCGGCCGCTGGCTGGTCCAGAACTTTCCGCGCGGTGAGTCGCAAACGCGCGGGCCAGCCGCTGGTTGCCGGCGACGAGTTGTTCAAGACGCCGGGTGACTTCCGGCGAGGGCATGGCGCGCAGGATGGCTTCGATCGCCGACTCGGCCTGCAACGACTCGGTTCGCACCAGATCAAGCAGGAACTCGAGTGCGGCATCCTGCCGGGTCAGAGCGATGGCGGAAAGCAGTACGGTACGAAACCACGGGTCTGCTTCCTGGGCGAAACATTCCCGCAAAACTGCAAAGCCCTGAGAAGAATGTGTGCCCGCGATCGCCAACGCGGCCTCGGCCGCAGGATCGTCCGTGGCTGCAAGGAAACGGCTGACCCAGGGAATGGCGCCCACGCCCTCAATGCGCAGGATGCCGCTATAGCAGGCGCCCAGGACTTCCGGTTCATCGGCTCCGAGCACGGCTTTCAGACGCAGCAGGAGTGAGGCGGACGGCGATCCAACCTGCTCGATGGCACGGACCACCTCGGCGCGAACCGCCTTGTCTTTGTCGCCCAAGAGATCGACAAGGTGTGCCAGCAAGTCTGGCTCCGCGAGGTTGCGGCATTGGACGAGCGCGAGAGCGCAGGTTGCCCGCAGAGTGCCGGCGGTGTCGGAGCGGCCTCCCCACACAGGTTCGAGTTGGATGTGACGCATACCACGGAGAAAAGTCGCGGCATCCTGGTGCTCGAAGGCCGCAAGCGCGCGGCTGAGCGCCTTCTTGGCCCAGCATTGGGGATCGGTCTTGACCGGATCGGCGAAGAATCGGTCGAAGGCGATGAGGAGGCTGGGAATCAACTGAGTCAGTTGAAATTCCCGAAGCAGATCCGCCGCTTTACCAACGACGAAGTTATTTCGATTCTCCAGCGCCTTGCGCAGCGGTTCAACGCAAGCTTCGGGCGTCTGCTCGCGAAGCCTGTCCAGCGCGGCGATCTGTTCCTCGAAACTGCGTTTGCCGGCCATCTTTGGCAGTCTAACCGATGCTGGAATTTGCGCGTGGCGTCCTTTCACACGGTTCCTGTAGAGTATCTTGTCGGGAAGAATGGCGCTTCAGCATGGAGGTTCGCTGTGAAACAGGGGAATCACGGCAATTCGCCACACGGACGCGGCAGCAACGGAGGCGGTGAGGGGAGAGAACGGCAGCTGCACAATCCCATTGAGGACCGGCTGATTCCGCTGGAGCCGCTGGATCTGGGCAAGGTCAAATCGGTGGATGACCTGGTGCGGGCCATGGCCAAGACCGCCTTCACAGGACGCCAGTTAGGCGAGGCCGCCGACGTGCTCGAAGCCATGGCGCTCGATGAAGACTGCTTCGTGGTCATGACCCTGGCGGGCGCGATGACCGTTGCCAAGCAGGGGCTGATTATCACGGAGCTGATTGATCGCGGCATCGTGAACGCGATTGTCTCGACCGGCGCCCTGATGGCACACGGGCTGGTCGAGGCCACGGGGCGAGCGCATTTCCGCGCCAACCCGGAGGTCTCCGACGAGGAACTTTACGACCAAGGCTACAACCGGGTGTATGACACGCTGGAGCCGGAGCAGAATCTGGACGACGTCGAGGAAGTGATGTCGGTCGTGCTTGAGACCTGGGATCAAAACGAGGTCATGTGCTCGTACAAGTTGAATCATGCCATTGGTGCGTATTTAGCCAAGCGTGCCCAGGGTCAGCGCGGAATTCTGAAATCGGCGTATGAGAAGGGCGTGCCGGTGTTTGTGCCTGCCTTCAGTGATTCGGAATTGGGGCTCGACACCGCCCTCAACAATCGGGTAAGAGAATCGACGGGAAGGCATAAGATCCGCTTCGATCCCTTTGAGGACTTGGAGCACTTTGCCGCCACGCTCCTGCGGCAGAAAAGGCTGGGGATTTTCACCATCGGCGGGGGCGTACCGCGGAACTGGTCGCAGCAGTTCGGGCCTTTCATCGAACTCAGGCACCGGCGGCTGGGGGAAAACGTGCCGCTAAAGCGCTATCACTATGGCTTGCGGATTTGCCCTGAACCCGTGTACTGGGGAGGATTGTCGGGTAGCCCATACAGCGAAGCGGTTTCATGGGGCAAGTTCGTGCCGCCGTCGGAAGGCGGCAAATTTGGAGAGGTGTTCGTGGATGCGACGGTAGGCCTGCCCATCATTGTTGCCGCCGTGCTGGAGCGGCTCGGGAAGGCGAGCAAGACCGCCCGGAAGGGGAAGAAGGAAGCGGCCAAGGGGAAGTGAGAGCCCATGGCGGCAGGGGCTTAGCTTGGCATCGCCCCCATAGGCCTTTGCCAGTTAGGTTAGCCAGATAGGTTAGGCGGATGTCTCGCAGCCCGAGGGATCCGGAGCCGCAACCTCTGCGGTGGTCTCGGGCGAGTTTCGAAGGTCGGTCCGGAGGCGGTGGTAGAGCGGCCTGAGGATACTGTTTCCAAGGACTGCCGACTCCGCCTGCACCCAATCCTGCAAAGCGTGCCCTTCGACTTTTCCGCGCTGTTCGTACAGTTGGCGGGCGTGAAGGCGAATCTTTCGTTCCAGCAACTCCGCCATCAGTTCCTGGTGTTTCTTCCTGCGTGCCTCGTTGTCCACCGCTGCTCCCACGACCCTGTACTTGGTCAGTTCTAATGGTACCTGATCGAGGTTAACGAATGGTTACATAGGGAAGCAGCCCGTGGTTACTAAAGTTCAACCGGCAGACTGAAGAGTTGGTTTGTGTATTGTCTGTAAACGATTCAATATAGGCCTCTTATATATCCTCTAGTTGGGGAAGCGATTTCAGGAATTCAACCAGATCGGCTTTGTCAGTTCTCAGGGTGATCAGAATAGCCCACGCTTACTGCCCACTAATCCCGAACAGACTAGAACTGATCTGGCTCTGTTGACATCCTGAGGCTCAGAACTCATGCCACAGGCGGTAAAGATTGTAAGTCAAACCCAAGAGCAGGGCTTGGCGACGCTGCGTGAGCAGGCAGCGGCCCGGAGCACGACAG
>Ga0187803_10001211_pt1 | contig 10131 bp, 4 predicted proteins | sample NC_wetland_sal_i_2_FD_132425 | JGI IMG/M metagenome (GOLD analysis project Ga0187803, IMG submission 132425) | Wetland sediment microbial communities from Neuse River Estuary, North Carolina, USA - Control_3 | ecosystem: Environmental > Aquatic > Freshwater > Wetlands > Sediment | place: USA...
CCGAAGTCGCCTTCGGTGGAAAGATTGGCAAGGCCGTTGGCCAGGCGCAATTTGTTGGGCGTCGCGGGCAAGTTCCGAATCGCGATCGCCAGGCGTATCGTGGCCGTGGCCCGTGCGTCATCGGGCAGACCGCGTAGCCCGCGCAACTGCTCCGCTATGGGTTTCTCCTCAGGGCCCCATGAGGGTCGTTTGTTTTGCGCCGCTTGCCCGCTCAGGATCGCAATTGCGCCGACCATTGTCAAAAGGAGGGCACTCCGAATCCGCACTGCTGTAAGCATGTTGACTGATCTCCTTTGAAGTTCTTGTCCCCGCGGGGCCAGGGCTTGCCCCGGACGCACCTGGCGTGGTCGATCCCGCTTAGCGGAATCGGCCGCACGGCAGCGATCACGCCAGCTCCAGCGGCCCAAGCAGCTCTTCGACATTCTGCTCGTCGACCACCAAGCTCAGTCGATGCTCGTTCACATTCTCCATGGTGTCGAATGCCTGGAACAAGCACATCTTGGCCGCCGCATACTGCTCATTCGAGTCCAGGTCGCGCCCATAAGCCTCCCGCCAGCGAGCGACGGCGCTATCGGCCACGAAAACCCTCAAGACGAAGGGCGGGTGCTGGTCAGCGGTGACCACAAATTCGAAATCATTTCCCTGCCCCTGTCCCTCCGGCCGAACCACGTGGCGTCGATGGCCGAAAAAATACTGATACGAAACGCCGGTCTCAGCCGCGTAGACCTTGTAGCGCCTTCCAAGTTTCGCGCGCGGTCTGCTGCCGTCATTGTTCACGAGCCCAGAATATCATGCCGTGCGCCAATCTCACGCGGCGCGCAGAACAATCAGGAGGATGGCGAGGCGCCTGAGAAATCGTCGAGACGACTGGTCAATGCGCCGCTTGAGTCCAGCCCGACGGCGCGCCGGCGCTTCCCAGCCGACACTCCGGGCACAGCGTCGCGCAATAGTGGTTGACAGCGGCCCCAAGGAGTGTATAGATAGGGCGATGCTCGAAAAGCGTAAAATGGAAATTCTGGTTCAATCAGAGGCCGAGGAAGCGTCGCCTCGAGACCTCCCGCTGATTGTTGAGTGTGCGAGAACTGAGCGAGTGTTGGTCCTGCCACCGGGTGTCTGAGGTCTCATCTAGGAAGCGCGAAGGTGCCGCGAACTGCTGCACAGGTTCCACCTTTGCAAAGGAGATCGCCATGATCGTAGTTCCTTCTGGACCGGAATCGAGGTACCTGGGAAGAGTTGCCCAGGAGGTGCTATTCGCGATCCTGCTGTTTTTGCCTGTGGCGTTGCTCGCGCAAGGCTACTTCGGGACCGTAAGCGGCGAGCTGACAGACCCGAGCGGGGCGGTAGTGGCGGGAGCCAAGGTCGTTCTGACCGACCAGGCAAAAGGTTTCACGTTTCATACCACAGCCGACAGCGTGGGGCGGTATTTGTTCACGTCGGTCCCGCCGGGCACGTACAGCGTATCCGTGGAAGTGCAAGGCTTTCAGAAGGAGGTACGCACCAACATCACGGTGAACGTGAGTGAGAACGCGACGGCAAACTTGACGTTGCGGATTGCCGGCGCGGCGCAAAGCGTTGAGGTACACGCCCAGGCCCAGGCCCTCCAGACTGAAGACGCGGTGACGGGCCAGGTGGTGAACCGGAGGTTCATCAACGATCTGCCTCTGGTTGACCGTTATGTGCTCGACTTTATTGAACTCGGGCCGGGAATGAACAACCAGAGCGACTCGAACGGGGTCGGCGACACCGGAACGAACTTTATCTCCAATGGCAGCCGCGGCGCCAGCGCGGACATTCTGATGGATGGAGCTTCGATCACCAATTTCGAGCCCAATGGCGGCATCACCAACGTCACCTATACGCCGTCGGCCGAAGCGGTGGAAGAACTCAAGGTGCAGCAGACAAACTTCAGCGCGGAATACGGATTTTCCGGCGCCTCGATCGTGAACATGATCACGCGTTCGGGCGGCAACGCCTTCCACGGCAGCGCGTACGATTTCGTTCGCAACAAGATCACCGACGCGAACAACTGGTTCAACAATGCGTACGGTGCGCCGCTGCCTCCCGTACACCGGCACAATTTTGGCGGCACCATTGGCGGGCCGATCATCAGGAACAAAACGTTCTTCTTCTTTGACTGGGATGCCACGCGCTCTTCCAGTTTAGGTAGCAATCAGGCGGGCGTCCCCAGTGCAGCGGAGCGCAGCGGCGACTTTGGCGAATTGTGCGCCGCCAATAGCGGCACGTTTGATGCCACCGGACTCTGTAGCGTCATTGCGGGCCAAATCTATGATCCTTATTCGGGCACCTTCCAAACCCCGGCCAGCGGGCCAGCCGGCGCGTACCGCAGCGCCTTTATTCCGTTCAACAACCTCGCTACCTATGCCAGCCCCGGAAATCCCAACCTGGACGGCACGCCCTACCAGTTGACCCCGGCGCCGGGAAACCTGATCGATCCTGTCGGCCAGAAAATGATGAATCTGTTCCCCATGCCGAATATCGCTGGCGGAAGCATTTATGACAACTGGATCACCTCGGGAGTTAACCGCGGTAAAAATAACCAATTCGACCTCAAGATCGACCATCGCTTCAGCGAAAAGGACCTGCTCAGCGCCAAGTACTCGCAGGACTGGAATCACTATTCTCCCTACAAGTGCTTCACGAATTTCACCGACCCTTGCGGGAGCGGACCGAACGGAAGCGGGTCTCGCCTGTTCGCGCTCAATGAAACCCATACCTTCAGTCCTACGATGATATTGACCAGCACGTTAGGCTTCACGCGCGGCTCGGAGAATATCGACGCCTACGACAAGAGCCAGAACCCTGATCCGCTCGGCACGCTGGGCTTCCCGTCCTATTTGCAAAGCAACGGCTTTCTCGGTGTCCCCGCCACGTTCATCGGCCCTGGATACTATTCCGCCGGTTACACCTCCATCGGGCAGGATCCTTACGGCAACTATCGGCAGGGCCAGGACACGGGCCAGCTTACTGAGCTGCTTACGAAAATCCAAGGGAAACACGAGCTGAAGTTCGGCTTCGAGGGCCGGCTGCACCAGCAAAACTACATTCAGACGAATGCTCCGGTCGGCTACTTCAATTTCGGCAGCGGTGGCAGTTCACAGTGCCCGAATCCCGATATTACGGTGTGCGGCGGCGACGGCATGGCCAGTTTCATGATGGGCCAGTTGGGCGGAGCTTACTACGAAATTCAGTTCGAACCCGCCTCGGAAAACTTCCAATATGCCGGATTTGTCCAGGACAACTGGAAGACCACTCCCAAACTGACTTTGAATTTGGGATTTCGCTACGACGTGTCCCTGCCCAGGACGGAGCGTCACAATCGCATGAACTGGTTTGACCCGAATGTTGCGTCGCCCTTGTCCGTCCCCGGCCTGGGTACACTTCATGGCGGAGAGATGTTCAATAGCGCCGCCATACGCTCGGACTGGCTGACGGACTGGAAAGACTTTCAGCCACGTTTCGGCTTCGCCTATCTGTGGGGCAGCAAAACCGTCCTGCGCGGCGGTTACGGCATCTACTTCGACCAAGCTCGCTCAGGGGCCAATGGGTTGTTGAGCTACGGCTCCCAAGGCTTCAACCAGTCAACGAGCGCGGTCACCACCTATCAAAATGATGGCGCGACGCCCTGGCTGCATCTCAGCAATCCCTTCCCCAATGGACTGATCCAGCCCCCGGGAAGCTCTCTCGGCTTGCTCAACGACGTTGGCTACGGAGCCATCGGACCGCTTCGCACCGCCGCGGCCACCCCGACTCCCTACGAGCAAAGCTGGAGCTTCGGGATCGAGCGTCAACTGCCTTCAAATACTCTGCTCAGTGTACAGTACATCGGGAAAAAGGGAACTCACCTGTATTTTGGGGGCGACAATAGTCTCGACATCCTGGGGCCGCAGGTTGAGAGCCTGACCCCCGACCAGATCGGCAATCTCGGCAACTATGTGGCGAACCCCTTCGCGGGCGTCCTGACGGCGCCGTACTACGCGAACAGCAGTCTGTCGAGTCCGACCGTCCAGCAGTTTCAGCTCATGTTGCCTTATCCGCAGTTCACCGGCGTAGCCGCGGACGAGCCGCCCAGCGCCAATTCCATCTATCATGCGCTGCAAATCACGGTGGAAAAGCGCTACTCCAACGGCTTGCAACTCTCGGCAAGCTACACGTGGTCGAAATCCATCGACGATTCCTCGGTAGCCGACACCAACGTGAGCTGGCTTGCGAGTTATGGCCAAAACTCAGTGAATTATGGCCTCCAGGATCCCAATCGGCCAAACCTCGAACGCAGCATCTCCACCTTCGACATTCCGTCCCAGTTGAAATTCAACTACACCTACGATTTGCCGTTCGGACGGGGCAGAGCTTTCTTAAGCCAGATATCCCGGCCCCTTGATCTCATCTTCGGGGGCTGGAAGACCGCCGGCGTCTGGACCATTCAGGACGGCTTCCCGCTTCAGTTTGCGGTCTCGGGGGGGGGTAATCCGATATGGACTTACGGTTGGCAGCGGCCCAATCTGCTCGGCACGCCGCGGGGCAGTGGTGGTTCCGAAACGAATTGGACTAACAACCCCGGCGGCTATTTCGCGAATCCGGATGTCTTCCAGATGCCGGCCGCGTACACCCTGGGCAACGCGCCGCGGGCTCTGGCCAGCGTGCGCAGCCCCTTCTTCTTCACCAACAACTTGTCGATCTTGAAGGACTTCGCACTTTCTACCAGCCACGAGGCTTGGAAGCTCCAATTGCGTCTGGAGGCGGAGAATGCCTTCAACCACCCCGTGTTTGGCACGCCGGACACCTACGTTGGCGATCCCAATTTCGGCATCATCAGCTATACGTCCGTCGGACCCAGGCAAGGTCAATTGGCCTTGAAATTCAGCTTCTAGGCGTAAACTGAAGGACTCGTCGCCATAGAGCTTAACATGGTAAAAGAAGCTCAGGATTTGGCCAGCGAAGTACGACCGCTCCGACTTTGGCGCAGCCGTGAGTTCCCGCCAAATTCCGGCTCTTAGCCTAACGGCTTCCAGCCACCGAGAATGGGCTCGCAATGGCCCCTTGCCACTCACATCGACCTACGGCAAAATGAGATTGTAGCTGCGTTGGGCTGCTCTTGCCGATACGGAGAGGACTGAGCATGGCTGCTGACCGCGAGAAGCCGCGGCGAATCCACAAACCCGTGCCCGCGGCTTCTGGCACGAAGTCGACATCTGCCGGCGTCCCTTCCTCGAGAGTAGGAAGCGCCACTGCTGGAAACGCAAGGTCGGCGCGTCATCTTGCGCGTGGCGCTGTGCGCACGCAGCATCCCCAATCAGAGTCGGAGAGGCTACAAACGAACGGTGCAAATCTGCCCACTGCCTCCAGCGCCGCCAGAACACAAGAGCCGCGGAAAGGTGATCTGCACAGTCGCGAGCCGGGAGCCATCGCCGGTTCCGCAATCGACACGTTAAACGAGGTGATGTCCGGCATCAGCGATGGATTTGCCATGCTCGACCGCAATTGGCGGCTGATTTATGCCAATGAGAACATCGTGCGGCTAGCCGGATTGCCCAGGTCCGATCTGGTCGGCAAAAACGTTTGGGAGACTTTTCCCCAGCTTGTCGGCACCAATCTTTGGCACGAACTCCATCGCGCTCTGGACCAGCAGGCACCCGCGCATTTCGAGTTTCTCCACGCCCCGACCAATCGCTGGTCCGAGCACCATGTCTACCCCTCGTCGAGCGGCCTCTCAATTTTTTGCGCCGACATCACGGATCGCAAGTTCGGCGAGCAAGTGCTGCGGGAGAAAGAAGAACGCCTGCGGTTCACCCTGGAAGCAGCCAACGTTGGGACGTGGGAGTGGGACATTCAAACGGATAAGGTCCGGTGGTCGCAAAACATGGAGACCATCCACGGCCAGCCCGCCGGGACGTTCGGAGAGAAGTTCGAGAGCTTCCTGCTGCGCGTTCACCCCGATGACCGCGACCTCGTGCTCGGGCGTATCAACCGAGCGATTGAGCTGGGAGTGGATTACGCCGTCGAATATCGGATGATGACGGCGGATGAATCTGTGAAGTGGGTGCAGGGTCGAGGCCGAATCTTTCGTGATGAGGCGCGCCAGCCGATCCGCATGATGGGCGTCTGTTGGGACATCACGGAACGAAAACAGCGCTTTAACCTCCTTACTTTCCAAGCCAACATTCTGGCCCAAGTGAGCGATGCGGTGTTCGCGCTCGATGAGAAACAGCGCGTCATCTACTGGAACAAGGCCGCAGAATCGCTCTACGGCTACAAGCTGGACGAGGTGATGGGACTCCCAGTCGCCGAGGTGGTTCGATACCAGTGGATTAAGCCCGAGGACGAACCGGCCTGCGTCAAGGCGGTGCAGACTTCGGGCTTCTGGCAAGGCGAAGTAATCCATCACAAGAAATCAGGCGAAGAGGTCTATATCGATGGCTCCGTGACGCGGCTGGATGCCGGCTCGGAAGGCGGCGTCAGTTACCTCATGGTCAATCGCGATGCCAGCATGCGAAAGCGCGCCGAAAAAGCGCTTCAACAGGCTCACGACGAACTGGAACGGCGGGTTCGAGAGCGCACCTCGGAGCTCTCCGACGCCATCACGGCCCTGCAATCCGAGGCCGAGGATCGCATCATCGTGGAGGAAGAACTCCGGGAGAGCGAGCAGCGGCTGCAATCCGTGATGGACAGCAATCCGTCCATCATGTTCATGAAGGATACGCGCGGCCGCTATATGTACGTGAATCCGCAGTTTCGGAAGATCTGCGATTTGCCGTCAGAGGAAATCCTGGACAAGACGGATGAAGATCTGTTCCCGCCCCAACAAGCGCAAACCTTCCGAGGAAACGACCTCGTCGTACTCCAGACCGGCGTGCCGCTCGATTTTGAAGAAGTCGCCGAACATAAAGATGGGCCCCACACCGGCCTGGTCACCAAGTTTCCACTGCGCGATGCTAAGGGCAAGGTTTACGCGATTTGCGGCATCGCCACCGACATCACGGCGCGCAAGAAGGCGGAGCAGGAACTTCAGGGAGCCAATGAAGCCCTCTCGGAGCAGGCCCAGCTTCTCGATCTCGCTCACGACGCTATCATCGTTCGCGACCCAAAGAGCACGATTGTGTTCTGGAACCCCGGCGCACATCAGACGTATGGCTGGCCGCGGGAACAAGCCGTAGGCAAGAACACGCATGAATTACTTCATACCGAGTTTCCCGAGCCCAGGGAAGCCATCGAGCAGAAGATCCTATCCGGCGGCTTCTGGGAGGGTGAATTGATCCATACCCGTCGCGACGGCCGGCAGGTGACGGTCTTGAGCCGCCAGGTCTTGCAACGAGACCGCTCCTGGCGACCGATCGGGGTTATGGAAATCAACCGGGACATCACAGAGCGAAAACAAGCGGAGCGGGCACTGCAGGCGAATGAGGCGCGGTTGCGGGCATTAGTCGAATCCATGGACGATATGGCGTTCGAGATGGACGAGCACGGTACCTATCTGAATGTCTGGACGAACAATGAGGGACTCCTGGTGCGTCCCAGGAGAGAATTGATCGGGCGGCGCATGAGCGAAGTCCTGGACAAGAACCTCGCTTCCCTGTTCGCCGACACTTTCCGCCGCGTGCTTGCCTCCGGCCGACCTGAAGTGCTGGACTACTCCCTCGACCTGCCGGCTGGCGCTCGCAGGTTTTCAGCGCGCGTGACGCTGATTCGCTCTCATCACAACCTCGAAACATCTGGTAACGGCCGATGCACGGCGGGCTCTGGTTCCGGAAAGGGCGCTGGACTGTCCAGTGCGGGGCAGGCCGCACCCAACACAGTGTGCCTGGTGGTCCGAGATATTACCGACCGTGAAGCGGCCGAGGCCGCCGCACACGCCAGCGAAGAGCGATTTCGATTGTTGGTGGAAGGCGTAAAGGATTACGCGATTTACATGGTCGATGCGGACGGCCACGTCCTGAGCTGGAACCGCGGGGCGGAGCGGATCAAGGGGTACAAGCGCGACGAGATTATCGGAAAACACTACTCCGTTTTTTATCCCGCCGAAGACATTCAAGCCGGCAAGCCTCAACTCCATTTGAGAATTGCAGCCGAGGAAGGTCAAGTCGAAAGCGAAGGCTGGCGCGTTCGAAAAGACGGCTCACGGTTCTGGGCTAGCACACTGATCACTCCTCTTTACGACGAGCACGATGGCCATCTGCGCGGATTCTCAAAGGTGACGCGCGACATCACGGAACGGAAAAAGGCTGAGGAGGCGTTGCGGGAACTCTCGGGCCGTGTTCTGGCTGCTCAGGACCAGGAGCGGCGCCGCCTGGCGCGGGAGCTCCACGACAGTACGGCGCAGACGCTCGCCGCCCTCTCGCTCAACCTCTCCACGCTCGCGCAGTCCGCCAATCTGGGAGAGTCACCCGCTGCCTCCAAGGCGCTCGCCGAGAGCATCAATCTCGCCGACGAGGCGTGCGATGAGCTTCGCACGTTCTCCTACCTTCTGCATCCTCCGCTGTTGGACGAAGCCGGCCTGTATCGCGCCTTGCGATGGTACGTCGATGGCTTCAGCCGGCGGGCCGGCCTGCAGGTGGATTTGCAAGTGCCTTCCGACCACCAGGCTCTGTCCCAGGATCTCCAGGTCGCTCTCTTCCGCATTGTGCAGGAATCGCTCACTAATATTCACCGGCACTCGGGAAGTCCAAAGGCCGAGATTCGAATTGCGACGGACGCGGAGCGCGTGACGCTGGAAGTGCGCGACTACGGCCGCGGCGTGCCCTCGATCCCCGACGAACCGCACGGTGGCGGGTTGTCCGATTTGGGTGTTGGGATTCGAGGTATGCGCGAGCGGGTTCGGCAACTCGGAGGCACCATGGAAATCAGCTCCGCCGATCCCGGCACACGAGTCCAAGCAGTCCTGCCCCTCTCCCAACCGCCCATTGAGTGATTGGGCGATTGGGTGATTGAGCGATTTGACGAAATCGGAAGTTAGAAATTGAAAACCAGAAATCAGCAACAGGCGGTGCCGAGTTTCGAGTTTCAATTTTCGAGTTTCGGCTTTCAAATCACCCAATCGCACAATCACGCAATCACTCAATAAATCAAGATTCCTGTTGACAATCAACATGAGCGGGCCGTATTCTCCTGTTGGCGGCCAAAAGGAGATGGCATGGAGCCCAAATCAGATATTTTTCCCGGCACGCTGGATCTTCTGGTGCTGAAAACGCTAGAGGCTATGGGGCCACTGCACGGGTATGGGATTGCGCGCCGCATCGAGCAGGTCTCGGAGAATTTACTGCGTATGAATCAGGGAACGCTTTATCCGGCGTTGCTCCGCCTGCACCAGAAGGGTTGGATCAGCGCACACTGGGGCGTTTCCGAAAATAATCGGCGAGCCCGCTTCTACTCCATTACCAACGCCGGCAAAAAGCAGCTCACGGCTGAGACGGAGAATTGGGAGCGGATGTCGGCGATGATTGCCAAGCTGCTTTCCGGAGCGGAAGCGTGAGGAACAGTAGGTAGTGGTTAGTGGCTAGTGGTGAGCGTCAGTCTGTCAGTCCGACTGACTGACTGAGATGCTGACGAACAGAGTCACGGGAGTCGCGAATGGTTTGGCTGAGGGAAGTCGCATCACGCTTTGCGGCGCTATTCCGCAAGCGAAAGCTCGAACAGGATCTGAACGACGAACTGCGCGCGCACCTCGACATGCTGATCGAGGAAAACCTGCGGCGCGGGATGTCTCGGGAAGAAGCACGACTCGCGGCGTTGCGCGAATTCGGCGGTGTCGACCAGACCAAAGAACTTTACCGCGAGCAACGGGGGCTGCCCATGCTTGAAACATGTGCTCAGGACGTCCGTTACGGCCTACGGATGCTCGCCAGGCATCCCGGCTTCACGGCCGTAGCAGTCCTGACGCTCGCGCTCGGCATCGCCGCCAATACCACTGTGCTCAGCTGGATCAGCGCTACCTTGCTGAACCCAATTCCGGGAGCCGCTCACACGAGCGATCTTGTCACCGTCATGCGCGGCGACCGCACCGATCATCCCACCCCGCCATTTTCTTATCCCGACCTTCGTGACCTCAGCGAGCGCACTCAAACTTTTTCCGGACTTCTCGGCTATCACGATGACTACATGTCTCTCACCGGAGTCGCG
>Ga0187803_10001212_pt1 | contig 10131 bp, 7 predicted proteins | sample NC_wetland_sal_i_2_FD_132425 | JGI IMG/M metagenome (GOLD analysis project Ga0187803, IMG submission 132425) | Wetland sediment microbial communities from Neuse River Estuary, North Carolina, USA - Control_3 | ecosystem: Environmental > Aquatic > Freshwater > Wetlands > Sediment | place: USA...
CCCGTTCGACTCCCCGTTGTCAGTCTCCTACCTTTTTGCCCTGAGGAGCCATGCCCAAAAACAGAGGCCGGTCCCCCTGCCCGGGATCAAGCCGGCTGGTGCAAGGGAAGTCTTGAAAGCCCCACGGCGGATTGCCCCCCGCTACAACTCCAGACTCCCCGTGCGCCACTGGTGGGCATAGCACGCCTCGCTGCGAATTCACCCGCGGCGGAAACCAAGAGGAAGTCCGAGCAGAAGCCGGAATATTTTCTGCTCCCGGTGAAGTCCATTTTGAACCGCTGTGACTCCAATCGCGTCCCGTTCGACTGGACCATCAACCCCTATCGTGGTTGCGAGTTCGGCTGCAAGTATTGCTACGCAAGGTATACGCACGAATACATGGAAATTGACGGCGGAGAGTTTGAGCAGAAAATCTTTGTAAAGCAGGATGCGGCCGCGCTTCTCGCCCGCGATGTATCGCAAAAATATTCCTACGAATCGAAAACCTTGGGATATACACAGCCGGAACATATCGCCATAGGAACGGCGACAGACCCGTATCAACCGGCGGAAAAAGAATACGGCGTCACGCGGGCGTGCCTGGAAGAATTGGCACGCCGCGAGGGATTAAGCGTTTCCATCATTACCAAGTCGAACCAGATTGTCCGCGACATCGATGTTCTGAAAACTATCGCGGCGAAATCGGCGTTGACCCTGGACATTACCATAACCACCTTGAAACCGCGCCTGGCCCGGCTCCTGGAGCCGCGCGCGCCACGGCCGGATTTGCGTCTTGTTGCCATCAGAGAATTGCGCAACGCGGGATTGCATGCGGGCGTCTCCGCTTCGCCACTCTTGCCGGGAATCAATGACGGCGATGGCGAACTCGAGGCGTTGGCCGCGGCGGCGAAGGAGGCCGGAGCGCAGTGGTTCTTTTCCGGGGTGTTGTTCCTGATGCCCGCGTCAGCTAAACAGTTTCTGCCGTTCATCCGCGAGAAATTTCCGCGCCTGGCGAAGCAGTATCAACAGTGGTACACGAAGAATGGCTACGCGCCGGAAGAATACCGGAAGAGAATATCCGACCGGGTGCGTCGCCTCCGGGAAAGATTTGGATTTGCTGCGCGGCCGTGGGAAGGGATCAGGCCGGTCACGCGCCCGGCGCAGATGAGCTTGGGCTGGGACCCCGGGGCGATTACCGGGGAGCTGCAAAAAAGCTACTGATACCTGCCGTGCACCTGGTGACACGACCTGCCGCGTAAGAGTGGCACCGTGGCGCCGCGTTCCAAAAGGCAATTCATTCGTGGATGTGCAGGGACGCGCTGAGCGGAGCCTCTTGGGACGAGGGACCCACGTGGATTTTGTATTCGCCAGGGATAAGCGACCAGTCGTTCTTCTTGTCGTCGAAGATGGACAGATACAGCGGCGTCAACGACAATGTGACGGTTTTTGATTCCCCCGGAGCGAGCGGCACTCTTTCCCAGGCGACCAGACGCTTGAACGGCTCACCGGCCGCGGCGGGCAGTTGCACGTAGACTTGCGCGATTTCCGCGCCCGCACGTGCGCCGGTGTTTTTCACGGCAAAGGTGACCTGACGCTGTTTTTCATCGATCTTCAGCTTGGAATAACTGTAGGCGGTGTAGGAAAGGCCGAACCCGAAGGGGAAGAGCGGTTGCTTCTTCTCGGCTTCGAACCATTTGTAGCCGACCTTGACTCCCTCGTCGTAATTCACGTCGAAGGGCGGGAGCCTATCCCATTGGGATTTCACCTTTCGCCGCAATTCGATGCCGGCGATCTGGGGGTGAGGCAAATCTTTCTCATTCCTGGCGAAAGTGATGGGGAGCTTGGCGGATGGATTGACGTCGCCGAAGAGAATATTCGCAATGGCCTGAGCACCACCGATGCCAGGATACCATGCGGCGAGAACACCCTTCACTTCCGGAAGCCACGGCATGGAGATGGTGCTGCCGGTTTCGAGCACGACGATGGTACGGGGATTCGCCGCGGCTACGGCCTGCACTAGGGCATCCTGATGGTCAGGGAGAGAGAGCGTTTCGAAATCGCGGCCCTCGCACATGTACTGGTTCACGAAGACGATGGCGACTTCGGCGGATTTAGCGAACGCAGCGGCGGCAGCAAGGTCCTTCCCGTCGTTGTACTCGACCTTGGCGTCTGGGGTTTTCTTCCGGATGTACTTCAGAGGGGACGAAGGGAAGTAGAGCGGATTATCCCATGCGGCGGTGCCGGGCTTATGGTCGAGGGCGTTGCCGCCAGGCGCGTCCACCTGCGCGGAACCGCCGCCGGAAAGGACTCCGACATCGGCGTGGGAGCCGATTACCGCAATGGATTTCACGCGCGCAACGGAAAGCGGCAAGAGGCCCTCCGCATTTTTCAAAAGCACGATGCTTTCCTCGGCAATCTGTTGTGCGTCCTCAAGGCCGCGAAACGGATCGGTGACGCGGCGGGGCATCGGAGGATAATCAATGACGCCGGCGGCAAACATGCTGCGAAGGATGCGATGCACCATGTCGTTCAGGCGGGCGAGGGGCACCTCACCGCTTTCGACGGCCTTCTTCAGAGGAGCGCCGAAAAAGCCATCGCCGGGCATTTCCATGTCGAGTCCGGCAAGGGCGGCCCTGGTGGTGCTGTGCGTGGCCATCCAGTCCGATACGACCCATCCTTTGAATCCGAAATCCTTCTTGAGGACCTGATTCATGAGGTAGTCGTTCTCGCAGGCATAAAGGCCTCCGAACTTGTTGTAAGCACACATGACGGCCGCCGGTTCAGAGATTCCGATGGCGATCTGAAAAGCAAGTAGGTCGCTTTCCCGCATGGCACGCTTATCGGCGACGACATTCACGATGTCTCTGCCGGTCTCCTGGTCGTTGGCAGCGTAATGCTTGATGTCCCCCATGATCTTCTGCGATTGCACGCCTCTGGCGAGTTGTCCGACGATGCTGCCGGCCAGGATTGGATCTTCCCCGGCATATTCCCACGTGCGGCCGTTGCGCGGCTCACGCGCGAGGTCCACACCTCCGCCAATGGACATGTTGAAACCTTGATCGCGCAATTCCCGGCCGATGACGGAGCCGTAGAGAAAGGCGGATTGCAGGTTCCAGGAAGCGGCCAAGGCAAGAGTGGAAGGCAGAAGAGTGGCGTAACGGCTCTGCACGGCAGCCAGGCGGATCCCAACAGCAGAATCAGCCAGGTTGATGTCCGGTATTCCCAGACGGTCAATGCCGGGAACATAGCCGGCCCCCAGATTGGAGCGCGGCGGAATGGAATTGCCAGGAATCAAGATGCCCCATCCCGTGCCGTGAACCAGTTGAATTTTTTCATCGAGCGTCATCTGCTGAAGAACCAGTTCGGCCCGCTGATCCGGAGACAGAGAGCTGTCCATCCACGCGAAAGTAGACGCCTTTGGCTGCGGCGGGATTTGAGGCGATGCCAGCGGAGCGAAAGATAAAAGGATAATGACTACCGAAACGAAAAATGCATGACTGTTTCGACGGGAAGATTTCATGACGATTTTTGCGCGCTCCTCAATTCCAGGAATTGTTGACCTTACATTAGCTCGATGAATCTGAGCGACTCCACCGGGCGAATGCAGAATACCAACCAAGAATTCATGCCGAAGGCAAAGGCGGCGGTCCGAAAGCGACTACCCAGGAGAAGTCTCTTGGAAAACGGGGGATGCACCGTTTCAGAAACACTATATGACAGCGGCACAAGGTTTGTCAGCGCGGAAAGACCAAAACGCCGTCAAAAGTTCAGAGCTGGGTGGCGGCGATGCGAACTAATTTTTACTCGCTCATTGGCTTGCGGGGGAAAACGGTTCGACGGTTCCGTCCGGTCTTGCCGCATGGACGGGCGTGCGTGCCAAAAAATACCTTTGGAATTGCGCCTGCCAGGGGCACTAGAATGGGAGCCCAAGGCTGGTGGTGTAGTCCCCGCTCGACTAGCCCGAAGAAGCAAACTGCCGAAAAACCATGGGTTGCACGCACCCAGCCTTGGGGACACTGCCTCGACCGCTCAGTCGGGGGATCTGCGTTCTTATTTGTCTCGCCTCATTTTCCGGCGCATTTCGTGTCAACGCTCAGGACGTGGCGGAAGCGGCGCGGCAGGAGAAGGCCCGTAAGGCCGCCCAAGGGAAACCGAAGAGCAAGGTTTATACCGATGAGGATTTGAAGAAGCCGCACATTCTCACGTCGGAAGATCGCGCCCGCGTGGAAGCTGCGAAAGTGGAAGCTGCGAAAAAGGAGCCTGCTCTCTCTCAGAACCAACCACCGGCACAGTCCGCTGACGCGGTAAATGAATCTTCCCAGGAAAGCCTGGGTGAGATCGCTCGCCGTTATCGCCGGGAAAAGGAAGCACGAAGTGCACAGCAGGCGACGAAGACGCAATCGCCCTCTCTGTTTAAGTTGGACTTGCCGAAGGCTTCTCTGGCGGCTCCCGTTGCGCCGCGCGTCGCCCCAGTGATTCCTCTCGCGCTGCACTCTGTACCGGAAAGATCCGAGGCACGTGCTGTTCCGGCAAGAAGGAATCCGTTTTCACGTGCAGTTCCGCCAGCGGCATCGCGCGGATCGATATTGGCGGCCGCGCCAACCAACGCCGTTCCCCCTAAATCATTGCCGGTCGTGAGCAACTCCGCGCCGCGGAGTAAACCCATCGTCAGCCCAAGCGCCCGAACCGCTGTAACGATTCAGTCGGGCGACTCGTTGTGGAAGCTGGCGCGCCAGTATCTCGGCCGCGGATCGCGATGGCAGGAATTGCTGGCCGTAAATCCAGGCTTGCCTGATCCCAGACGCATCCAGCCCGGCAGCGTGTTGGTGATTCCGCAAGCCAGCGCGGGGGTGCGAACGAAATCGCCCCCAAACGTTCTGGTCCAGAGAGGCGACTCGTTGTGGAAAATCGCCGAAGCGCAATTTGGCCGAGGCAGCCAGTGGGCGTGCTTGGCGCAGGCCAACCCCCAGCTCCGCGATTTCAACCACATCGAACCAGGTCAGACAATTACGATTCCTGCGAATTGTGGTGTGGCGCCTTAGCCTAAAGCTCTCGCCCTTTCCCTGCCTGAAGTTATTGGCAAGGACTGATTTTCTGAGGCTGGCTACTGCATCAAGGGACGATAATGCGGGACTCCTCGCGCTTGAGTTCCTGCGCGCCGGGGAACTGGCCGCGCAGAAATTCGATGAAGGAACGGGAGCGTGGCCGGCCATTCGTGCGCAGCATTCCCATCCGGAAGAGAAAAACCAACAACTGAAAAATATCGGAGTCTTTGACGTTGCCGAAGGAGGCTTGCGCGGGCGGCTGTTTGGACTCGGCCAGGAACGTGGCGAGCGCGTTATAGAGATCGTGCTGGAGCGCGGGTGCGGGCGGCTGTTCGTAGAAGATGCCTGCAGCAAGCGTCTTGTAGGATTCGGCCTGAGCCCTCAGCGCCGCCAGGACATCGGGATCGGTCGCAACAGGGTTGGAAGAGCAAAACTTGGCGATGGTGAAGGCGATGGCCGAAAGAAGCTGCGGATGGGTGTGAATGATGTCCGAGGTAATGCGGACATCCAGGAGAGGAGTGTTTGCTGGAAGGGAGCGCGGGTGCTGGTCTTCGTAGCGGTGGGCGGCGAGAAGGTAGGCGCAATCGGACGGGCAATCAATGGAGACTTCCCGCTCGGTGCCGCAACACACGGCGCAGATTTTTTCCGCCTTCGCCGGGCAAAACCGGCCCGGTTTGCGCTTCTGACAAATTGGACAAGACACGGGATTCCCTCGAAGTGCCAAGGGAGAAAGAGTATCACGCCATGATGACTTTGTTCTGGAAACGGCGCGCGGCAATGATCAAGAGCACCGTGCCCATCAAGAAGAGGACAAGCGCATCGGACCACAGATGCACCCACCCGGCCCCGCGGAGGATGATGCCGCGAGTGATGTTGATGTAGTAGGCGGCGGGGACGAAGTAACTGAGGATATAGAAAAACTTGGGCATGGTTTCGCGCGGGAAGATGTAGCCGGAGAAGAAGATGCTCGGGAGGATGGTAATAAAGGCGAGCTGCATGGCGTTTGCCTGCGAAGTCGCTTTGCTGGAAATGAGAATGCCCAGGGAAAGCGAGACGAACAGATAGGGCAGAGAGAGGAAAGCCAGCAGCAGGACGCTGCCATGGATGGGTACCTGGAAAATAAATCGCATGGCGAACAGCAGCATGAGGAGTTCCCAGAACCCAATAAAAAGATAGGGAAGCAATTTGCCGAGAAGAAGACCCATGGGGCGAACCGGGGTGACGAATAGCTGTTCGAGAGTGCCGCGTTCTTTCTCGCGCACGATCGAGAAAGCGGTAAGAAACGTCGTGACATTCAAAAGGAGCACGGCCAACAGGCCTGGGAGAAAGAAATTTGGCGAACGGGAATCCGGGTTGAAGAGGATTTTTGGACGCATGTCCACAGCGAAGGCAGCGCTGCTGTTGGCGAGCACGCGGCGAAGCGATTCATCCAGGCCGATGGCCGTGGTGACGTTGATGGCCTGGCCGGCCACGGAAGAATCCGAGCCGTCAATGAGAACGAGCACTTGGGCGCCGGTCTTGTGGAGAAGATGATCGGAATAGTCCACAGGGATCTTAATGCCCACACGGCAACTTCCGGAGATGATCGCGTCATTCAAGTCGCGGTCGTTGTTCACGTAGCGCACCAGGTGAAACGTATCGGAGTTTTTGAGGCGATCGAGCAGTTCGCGGCTTTCGCGGCGCCCATCGGCGTTGAAGACCACGGTATTGATCTGGCGGATATTGGTATCAATGGCGAAGCCGAGGAGAAACATCTGGAGGATGGGGATGATCAGAGAAAAGAACAAGGTGGAAAAGTCGCGGCGGACGTGGAGCGCCTCTTTGTAGAAAACGGCGGAAAAACCGCGGAAAAGGTCACGCACGGGAGGCCTCCTGAGCGGCTAAGTGCTTGGAGGTAAGTTCGACGAAGACGTCCTCGAGGCTGGGAGCGAGCGGGCGTATCTCTGCTACGACGTGATCATGCTCCAGCAACTGTGCCCGCAGTTGATCGAGGTCCAGAGTGTCATCGATCAGGACGTGAACGGATTGGCCAAAGATGGTGGCACTGCGGATGCCGGGAATAGTGCGGGCGATGCGCAGAACGTGGGTCACGTGAGGCGCGGTGATTTCAACGCGATACGTGCCCACGGGCCTCACTTCGGGCAGTTCACGAAGCGCATCGGGCGTGCCGTCCGCGATGACTTTCCCGAAATAGATGTAGGCCACGTGGCTGCAGCGCTCGGCTTCATCCATGTAGTGCGTGGTGACAAAGAAGGTGATCCCGTGCGCTGAAAGCTCAAAGAGCAGATCCCAAAGCTGGCGGCGGGCGACTGGATCGATGCCGGCGGTGGGTTCATCCAGGAAAATCAATTTGGGTTCGTGGAGCATGGCGCAGCCGAGCGCGAGCCGCTGTTTCCATCCGCCGGAGAGTTCTGCGGCCAGGTGGTTGAGATAAGGGCCGAGCCCGTTCAGTTGAACAATTTCGTCCAGGCGCTTTTTCAGGCGTTCCGGCGAGAGGCCGTAGATGCGCCCGTAGAAAGTCAGGTTTTCGGTGACCGTGAGATCCGTGTAGAGGCTGAAATTCTGGGACATGTAGCCGATGTTTTCACGGACGCCCTCGGAGTCCTTGCGCACATCGATGCCCTGAACGGCGGCATCCCCCCCGCTGAGCGGTAAGAGACCCGTGAGCATTTTGATCACCGTGGTCTTTCCGCTGCCATTTGGGCCCAGGAAGCCGAAGATTTCCCCTTTCTCCACCTGAAAGCTTACGTCGTTCACGGCGGTGAACGCGCCGAAACGCCGGACGAGGTGTTGGGCAGAGATCGCGGGTTGGTCAGAGGCGGCCATGATTCAGCTTGTGGGAGTCAATTTGACGTCCGCGGCCATGCCGGCAAGCACGCGGTGCGAAGTATCGTCAATGCGGACTTTCACGCCGAAGACCTGATGGACGCGTTCTTCGCGGGTCTGGACGTTGCGCGGAAGAAACTCCGCCTGCTGGTTAATCTGCTCGACCATGCCATTGAAAACCTGGTTCGGGAAAGAGTCCACGCGAATTTCCGCTTTTTGTCCGAGTTGCACGCGGCCGATCTGGGTTTCGGGAATATAGATGCGGACGTAGATCTGGTCGCGTTCGAGGAGCGTGGCGACAGGGGTATTCGGGGCAATGAGGTCACCGGGGCGGACATCGAGAACTTCGACGGCGGCGGCAGAAGGAGCCAGAACCTGGCGCTCGCGGTACCGAGCCTCGTCGTAGGCGCGTGCGGCGCGGGCGGCGGCTACATCCTCGCGGCGGTTGCCGGCTTCCAGTTTTTCCAGCGTAGCCTGTGTCTGATGGTAGCGGGCCTCGGCGGAAGCAATCTCTTCGGGGCGATAACCGTGTTTCAACTCGTCGAGTTTGTGTTGAGCGTTCTGGTTCTGGGCGAGAGCCATTTTCCAATTGGCCTCCGCGGTATCGCGCTGCTGTTTGGAGACAAGATCTTTTTGCGCGAGAGAGTCGTAGCGCTGGAAATCGAGGTGCGTGCGGATTTCATCGGCGGTAGCGCGGTCGAGTTCGGCTTGCGCGGCGTCAATGTCTTCCTGGCGGTAGCCGTTCCTGCGCTGGTCGTATTCGGCTTTGGCCTGGGCAGCCGCGGCGCGGGCCTCGGCGATCTCTTCGGGGCGGAAGCCGCGTTCGGCTTTTTCAGCGGCGGCGCGGGATTGCGAGAGCGCCGCCTGAAGTTCCTTGTCGTCAAACGTGAGCAGAACCTGCCCCGGTTCGACGGACTCGCCCTCCCGGACCAGGACCTTGTCTATGCGGCCGCCAATTTTTGACCCCACGCGGATGTCGCGCGCCTCGACGGTGCCGGAGCCTTGCAGATTGCCATCGCGATGAAACCACCCCATCGAGTAGGCGGCCACGGCGATCAGCGCCGCGACGATGAGCAGTATCAAGAGCCGTTTACGATTCATGAGCACAATCTCCGCACAAGAACATTGGAGCTACGTATTACGACCTCGAATAATTGCGCGGTTGAAGCCCTGACCAGACCACGTCAAAAGACCTCTCCATGCGCGAACGCAGTGTGTCGTCGCCGTAGAGCGACCAGATCAACAACGTTCCAAAAATTGTTTGTCGAAAAACCTGCGCAAGTTCGGCGGCCGGAATGTCGTCACGGATCTCACCGCGTTCCTGGCCAAGTCGAATCATCTGCGACTGAGCGGAGAGGATGCGCTTCTGCAAGTCCAGCATGGCCTCGCGCACCGGAGAAGCGGCAAGAAAAGCCTGGAGAAGAACACGAATGATTCCGGGGTGGCGCGTGGGTTCCTGCGTCATGCGCTCCGGGAGGGCGCGGAGAAATTCGTGCATGGGCTCCTTGGTCTGGCGAGCTTCCTCAATCGCAGCCTCCAGCTTTGCGAGCTGCATTTCCCCAAAGGCAAGGAGGATGTGGTCCTTGCTGGGGAAGTAGTTGAAGAAGGTACCCTTGCCAACATCGGCGGCGTTGGTGATGTCTTCGACAGTGGTCTCTGCAAAGCCGTTCTTGGCAAAAAGGTCGAGCGCAGCGCGGAAGAGGCGCTCGCGAATCTCGGCGCTGCGGCGTTCGCGGCGGTTGGAAAACGAGGAGTGAACAGTAGTGCGTATCATGACCCGTGCCCATTTATGACTATGGGTCATTGTGGGCCCTTCGTCAACTAAAAAATCTCCACCAAAGTGACAGCGCCTCGGAATTCACCGAGGCGCTTCAGAATGGCTCCCCGTGCTGCGCGCTTAGATTTCCTTGCCGGAAGAGAGGTTCTTGGGCGACTTCTTGTTGAGATAGCCGATCATTTTTTGAGCTGAGGCCGGCACGGCAACAGCCCCCGTGAAGACGATGTCCTGCGCGGTGACGCTCTTGTGATAAACGTGGTAGTTCGCGGTGCTGTCGGGGCGGACGGTCGAACCCGCGAGCGAGACGCCGGCGAAGAGGCCGCGCGCGCGGGAGTAAGAGAGGATTTCCGCGCGCAGGGTGACGTCCGTGGACGCTTCCGCGTTGCGGCCCTTGGGCCCAGCGGCTGCGGAGGCATCCGCGCCGAGTTTGACCTTGGAATTGAGAATGGCTTTTGCGCCGCGCTCGTTCATCACCAGGAGTACGAAGTCCGTTGCCTGGCCACC
>Ga0187803_10001213_pt1 | contig 10123 bp, 3 predicted proteins | sample NC_wetland_sal_i_2_FD_132425 | JGI IMG/M metagenome (GOLD analysis project Ga0187803, IMG submission 132425) | Wetland sediment microbial communities from Neuse River Estuary, North Carolina, USA - Control_3 | ecosystem: Environmental > Aquatic > Freshwater > Wetlands > Sediment | place: USA...
CGGCGATCTCGACGCTGCAACTCGCGACGCTCAGGGCGTCCGACTGGAGTGCGTTCCTGGCCGCCAACAAGCAAGCCGTGCCCGCCGGTACCGATCCTGCGGCTCTCGCCGCAAGCCTGGCAGCACGCTTTTCTTCCGTGCATCCGACCGTAGCCATCATTGGCCGCCTGCCGCCGTTCGATAGCGATGCGCTGCACACGGCGATTGACGCGGTGATACCCGGGGCGCCCCTGCCAGCCGAGCTGAGATCTCTGGATAATCTTTACCCGGGATTGCAATTGGCGGCGGTTGCAGCCGATCTCAAACTCTCCCCGCAAGCCAAGATCGACGCGATTACGCGTCGTGTCAGTTTCATCGCACAACTGGGCACCGCGGCCGGTCAGACGGAGCTGCTGCAGCTCAACCTCGCCACCGATAGTCCCCAGCTCGACCAGTTGGGCCTAGCGAAGTTGGGCGCCTCTCAGGACGAGCAGCAGATGATGCTCAAAACCCTCCAGGCCTATCAGCGAGCCTGGTCACTCAGCAGCAATCCCGACGCGTCGCTGTCTCTGCTGCAAGGCGGCTTTCACTCCGCCCTGGACATTGGCAAGCTCGATCTACAGCGATTTCAAGCCAGCGTCGGACTGACTGCCCCGCAGGCGCAGGGAATCTGGGACCGAGCGCGCACCTCACTCGCGGATACGACGCTCACCGCCGGCGCCATCATCGACATCATTCACGGGCTGGGGGGCATTTACGTCGGCAACCAGTCACCGTCGGCCGCGGACTACCTCAAGAAGCTCGCGGGCTTTCAGGATCTGTTTGGCAAGCTGTCCCTGTGCAATTGCCAGGAGTGTCAATCGATTCTCGGCCCCGCCGCCTACTTTGTCGACTTGATGAAGTTCATCGACGATAACCTGCGCGTCCAATTTACGGCCCCGGGCATGCCGCTCGATCTGTACACGCGGCGGCCGGATCTGTGGACACTGGAGCTCAGTTGCGACAACACAAACAATCGCATCGCTCTGCTCGACATCGTCAATACCGTTCTTGAGAATTACATCGCGCACAGCCTGGGATATGGTGGCCCGCTCACCGACCGGGCCGCGATCTCGAGCTTGGTTTACAAAGCGACCTTGGCCGTCAAGGTTGATTCGCTGTTTCAGCCCTTCTGTCTGCCGCTGTCGCGCCTGGGGTCGTATATTGGCGAATTCTCCAACACCCGCTCCGACGTTGCCACGGTTTTGGGCGCCTCCGCCACAGTATTCGCCCAAGCTGAACTCGGGCTGTCGGACAAGGAACTCGCGACGATCATTACGCCCGACGTGGTGCTCAACGATCTGAGTCACGTCTACGGCATTGCCTTTACCGGCACTCCAGCGGCAGTCGATCAGGTGGACGCCAGCGTTTTTGCGGCGGCGATCGACCTCAGCCGTGAGGACCTCGGCGCGCTGGTCGCCGCCTGGTTCGTGGGTGCTGGCGGCGCGGCTGTTTCGATCTTTGCGACCAAACGTGACGCGAATAGCGTGCAGAACGACGTCGAGTGGGTGCGTGGTCTGACCGCCGACGCGTTAGACCGCATGGCGCGCTTCCGCAGACTTGCGCGCAAGACCGGTTGGCAGGTCACCGATCTCGATCTACTGCTCAAGACATTCGGGAATGCCGCCTTGGATGCGGCCGGTCTCCAGGCCATCGCACGCCTGCATGCGATCATCCGGGTGAATGCGCTGAGTGCCCAGGAAGCGGCTGCCCTGATCGGCGCGCTTCCCCAGCTACCCGCCGGCAAGTCGCTCTTCGATCGGTTGTTCAATCCGACCTCCTACGTCGCGGCCGACGGACTGTTCCCGCAAGCCACCACGCGTTTTGTGCACCCGTCCTTCAGGCAGAACACGCCCGCGCCGATCGATCCTAACCTTCCGCGGCTGCTCAGCGGCCTCGCCTGAGCCTCGACGGCCTCGCCTCGCTCGCAAGGTCCCTTGCGACGCACCTGGCTCAGGAGGTCACACCCGGCTTCAATCCGAGTGCCCCCAACGAAAACGATCGCTACTTCGTGCTCTCGAGCGCGAACCTCACTTTGCTCTATCGGCATGCACGACTGGCAAAGCTACTCAACCTCACGATCAACGACCTGTTCGAGCTCTTGAACTTCCTCCAACTCGACCATGTGTCGGCGCTCAGTGATCTGTTGCAAGTACTCGACCTAAGCAGCTGGTATCGCTCGAGTGGCTACCGGCTCGACGACATCGCCGTTGCGACGGGGCAGCCGCCGCGCAACCCTGCCCAGTATCCCGATCCGGCTACCGCGGCCGCCAACGTGGTCACCGCCGCCGCAGCGGCACTTCGCTTCAGCAATACCGTCTTTGCACTGTCCCTCGGAACCACCGAGCAAGGCTCGGCCGACCTCATTGCGGCCAACCCGGCCGTCATCGAATCCGCCAACAACAACTCCTGGCGGCTCATTGCCGGTGTCGATCTAAGCGCGGTCGCCATCGTCATCCCTCCGAGCGCCACCGTACCGACGCCGCCTTCCGGAACGCGACTGCTCACGGTGCCCGAAGTCCGAGCGGCACTCCAGCCCTATCTGGCTTCCGAGGTGCTGGTCCGCAGCATTGGCAACGCGTTCAATATTGTGACCGACAAAGTCCGCGCACTGAGTGCGCTTGCCGGCCGCTCTCTGATCGACAACACGCTGGTGACCGCGGTGCGAGGCGATGGCCCGATCGCACCCCTGCAAACCCTGATCGCCGCGCTCGTGCCCCTGACGACCACCTTCTCCGCCGCACCGTGGGATGCGACGGCGCTGGCTTTCGCAGGTGCGAATCCGGGACTGTTCGGTCCCGGTCCGTTCCCAGCCCTTGCGCCCGATGCGACGCACCCCAAAGCGCCGTTCGTCACCATCGCACAGCTACAGAACATCTCCACGTACGCGCGCCTTGCGGAGCGCCAAACCGGCACGGCACCGAACACGGTGCCCGTCGACCCGGCCGACATCCGCAACGTGCTGAGCGCCTTCAATCCTGCGATTCCTGGGTTTCCGGCCGCTACGGACTCCGCCATGGCGCGAGTCTTGAATGTACCGGTTGGTCTCGTGGTGGGCCTTCGCAACGCAGTCGTACCACCGACACTGGCCGCGCCCGCGCTGGATCGGTTCGATCGCGCAGCCCAAATGGGGACGGCGCTCGGGGTCGACGGCGACACCTGTGCAGCTCTCATCTCCAGTGACTACGACACGCTCTCGCACGCGGCGGATGCGCTGCTGGCCGTGGTGCGGTCGCGTATCACGGATGCCACTGCGCTCGAGGCCAAACTGGAAGTCCTCGAGCAGCCGGTACGCGAGGCCAAGCGCGACGCCTTGGCCGACTATCTCATCAACTCGATCGCGCCCAAGCTCTGGTCATCGATGAATGACCTTTATGAGTACTTCCTGATCGATGTAGCAGCAGGCGGTTGCGAATCAACATCCCTAGTCGTCTCGGCTACCGTGACCGCACAGTTGTATGTCTATCGAGCCTTGATGAATCTCGAGCAGGATGGCCGCGCGGCCAATGATCCCAAACATTTCGTGCTCACCGTCCCGGCCGAGGCCGCGGCGGAATGGGAGTGGCGCAAGAATTATCGCGTCTGGCAGGCCAACCGCGAAGTCTTCCTCTGGCCCGAGAATTACATGGTTCCTGATCTGCGCGATGACAAGTCCCCGCTCTTTGAGGAGATCGAGCAGGAGCTGCTCCAGACCAGCCTGACCGACCAAGATGTGCTCGACGCCTACACCAAGTATTTCGCCGGGCTCAACGAGCTTGCCAACCTCACGATCGCGGGCGCTTACCACGAGACGTTGAGCGGCGGCACGGATGCCAACGGCGTGGGTGGAGTGCAGGACGTGTTACATCTGTTTGGATGCACGGCTGATGATCCGCCAATCTACTATTATCGCACCTGTCAGAACCTTATCGCCAGTAAGCGTGAAGCCAGCACGGGGCCGATCTGGAGTCCCTGGAAGAAGGTCAATGTCCAGATCACGGGCCGGCGCGTGGCACCGGTCATGCACCTGGGACGCCTGCGGGTGTTCTGGGACGACATCAAGACACGCTCGAAGAACTCCGTCTCGAACGGTGGGAGTCAGTTTGCAGGGTACACCCACAAGATGAAGGTGAAATTCACAACCCTGCGCGCGGATGGCATGTGGACGCCGCCGCAGGAGTTGCGCTTGCCGCCAGGAGCGCTGCCATCAGGCGCGACCTCGGGCTTGTTAGCGGACCCGTATACATCCCTGCTCGGCCCCTCACGCGGGGAGATTCTCGATCCCATTCTGACGACGATCACCTGGAGCGGCGGCTTGATCCCATTACCGACCGTCTCGACGCACATAAAGTACGACACTCAGATGCGAAACGCCGGAGAGGCCATCGACGACTACACGCTCTCGGAAGCGAATTGGGACGGCATCTGGTCATACCCCTGGTCGATCTCCGGGCAGCGCGGCCTGGAGATCTCTTATCGCAACTTCATGGAGCGCCGGCAGGTCGACCTGTTTGGCAAGTCGGTCTTTGACTTGGCCCAACCCTGGACTACGGACGCGTCGCAGCCCTACCCGCAGTTGCTGTGTGCCAAGAACGGCAGCGATACCAAGCCGCTCTACTGGGGCGTCCCCGCCTGGATGCCCTACCCTGGCCCGGCGACAGCCAACCTGGTGATCGACGAGCGGCGCCTGGATATCGCCGAAATCGAAGGCAGCGGATTCAAGGCGGCCATCGTGCCGGGCTTGTACGTCGAACAGATCGCGACCATTCCCTCCTTTACCGGTCTCTTGGCGATTCCGGGCTCGGTGCAGGACGGCATCGTGCAAGTCAACGACGACGTCCTGCTGTTGCAAGGCTCAAGTAGCGCCGACGGGAGCTATGTGCTCACCCGAATCGGTACCACGCTGGTTGATGAGATCGCCCGGCGTCTGTTTGAGGACGGCGTCGACGCGGTCCTCGATATCCAGACGCAACTTGCACTGGCCGAATCCGGCTTATCGATTACGCTCAACGGTAGCAAGATAGTCGACAAGTCGAACACCGGTACGCTCGACTTCAAAGGTGCGTACGGAATCTACTACCGCGAAATATTCCTTTACTTGCCCTGGCTCATTGCCGACGCACTCAACTCGAGCGGGAAGTTCGCCTCAAGCGATCGCTGGTACCGTTATCTCTTTGATCCGACGGCCAATGAGTACATTGACGTGACCGGCCTGACCCCGGATGAGGCCGCGCATCGCGTTCTGGATCGCGTGTGGCGCTACCGCGAATTTCGCGGCTTGGACCTCGAGTCGCTGCGGTCGATTCTGACCGATCCGGTCACCATCGCTCTGTACAAACGCGAGCCCTTCAATCCGTGGGCCATCGCACGTCGCCGCATCAGCGCGTTCCAAAAGGCCATCGTGATGGCCACCGTACGCAATTTACTTGACTGGGCCGATTCCCTGTTCACCCAGTTTTTGCCCGAGCCAGTGAGCGAAGCGATGATGCTCTACATCATGGCGGGGGACATTCTGGGACCGCGACCGGTCGAGTTGGGCGATTGTGGCGCAGGCGTGACTCCGGATAACTACGCCAACATCGGTCCCCTCATCGATAGCTCGAGCGAGATTCTGATCGAGCTCGAGACCTGGATTCTGGGATGGCGCTGGTACGACATCGGCTCGCCTCTATCGAAGTTCAAGTACGCACTGAATAGCAACACGCTTCACTACGTCGCGCAACGCTATCCCCTGCCGATGGCGGCGCCAGCGGCAGGCGCGGTCGCTACCAAGCCGGTCGCCGTCGCGGCAGCTGCCGTTGCGCCCGCTGAAGCTGCGAAGGAGGCCATCCCCGCGGTCTCCGCGGCTGCAGGCCCGAGCTTGCCAAGCCAGCCGAAAAGTCTTTTCACGGGCCTGGACTACCGCGGCACTCGCACGGCAAGTTGGGCTCCCGCGTTGTCAAACGCCGCCATCAAGTCCAACGACGCGATGGGCGGTCGCCGCTTCAACAACTTGGCAAACAAGGGCTCGTTTGCCGGCTGGGTGGGGCGCTTTGGCTGGACGATCGTCACAGAACTCAACCCGGTCTTCTGCGTACCAGCGAACGACACGCTGCTCGGCTACTGGGACCGGCTCGAGGACCGCCTTTACAAAATCCGCCACTGCCAGGATATCGACGGCAACGTGCGCCAGATGGCGCTCTTTGCCCCGCCTATCAATCCGATGCAACTCGTGGCGATGCAGGCCGCCGGCCTGAGCCTTGACGACGTGCTCGGCACCTCCAGTGGTAATCTCCCCCCTTACCGCTTCACTGTACTCATTGAGCGCGCGAAGTCTTTCGCCGCGACCCTGAGTGGCTTCGGCTCCTCACTCCTTTCCGCGCTCGACCGCAAGGATGTGGAGGAACTGAATCGCCTGCGGCTCACGCAGCAAATGAACCTCGCGCAGATGACGACGAAAGTGCGCCAGGCCGAGATCGACGCCGCACAAGCGGCGGTAGACGCGCTGAACGTTCAGCTGTCGGCTGCGCAATATCGCAGCGGGTTCTATAACGACCTGATCGTAAACAGTCGCACCACAGGCGAGTATCTACAGACCGGCGCCATTCACACCGCCTCCGGCATCAAGGCCGTCGAGGGCACGCTGGGCTTTCTTTCGGCGGCATTCGGATTCATTCCGCAAGTCGGCTCTCCGTTCGCCATGAAGTACGGCGGCGTCGAGCTGCACGCCGGCACGAAGAGCTTTGCCGACGCTACGGCCACGCTGGCCGCCATTGCAGAGGCCATCGGCGTATCCGCCGGATTGGAAGCGAACTTCGACCGGCGCACGGAGGGTTGGAAAAATCTCAAGCAACTGGCCGACTATGACGTGCAAGCCCTCAATAAACAGCTCACCGCGGCCAACCTCCGCCTGGACATCGCCAATACAGCCTTCGACATCCAACAGAAAACGATCGACCAAATCCAGCAGATGCTGGATTTCGCGGACCACAAGTTCACCAACCTCGGCCGGTACACGTGGCTCGCCTCGAAGCTGCAACTGCTTTACCGCGGGGCTTACCAGAACGCCCTGGCCATGGCCATGCTGGCGCAGCAAGCCTATCGTTTCGAGCGCGGCGACGACACGCTGCCCGGCCTGTCTTTGCAGTATTGGGACGCGAACAACGCCGGGCTACTGGCGGGCGAGCAACTGCTCATTGACCTGCAGTCTCTGGAGCGGCGTTTCCTCGAGACCAATTACCGAACGCTCGAAATCGATCAACCGTTCTCGCTGTCCCAGATCGATCCGCAGGCGCTCATCGACCTACGTGAAACCGGTGAATGCTCCTTCACAATCAGCGAAGCCTACATCAACCTGGTCTATCCCGGCATCTACAAGGCGCGCATTAAGGCCGCGCGTCTGACGATCCCGAGCGTTACCGGACCCTACGTCAACATCAGCGCGACTCTGACGCTCCAGGACAGCTGGATCCGTCCGACGGCTACACCCGGAGCCCCGCTCGTCGAAGTGCCTCCAAGCCGCAGTGTTTCCGTTGCCACGAGCACCGCGCAGAATGATGCCGGGGTTTTCGAGCTGTCGTTCCGTGACGAGCGCTATATGCCATTCGAGGGTCTGGGAGTCATCAGCCAGTGGGGTCTGCGCCTCCCCAAGACTTTCAGGCTTTTCGACTACCAGACGCTCAATGACGTCATCCTCTCGATCAGTTTCACCGCTCAGGAGGACGGCCAACTGCGCGACCAGGTGGAAAAGGACAATGCCACTGTCGCCGCGAGCATTGTGAACTACTTTACCAATAATCCGGCAAAGCGGGCGTGGAGCCTCCGCCAGGATTTCTCCAGCACATACACGCGCATGCTGCGTAGCCCGGCGAACACGGCGCTCACCATTACCTTGACTGAATACAACATGCCGCTGTTTGCACGCGGCCGCAAATTGAATGTCACCCGCAGTGCTCTCGTGCTCAAAACCACCTCCGGCAAGGTCCCGGCAGGCTTTGCGATGACTATCGACGGCACCGCTATTGGCGCGATTGCCGTAGACCCGACTCTCGGCAATCTACCAACCGTACCCCTGCCGCCTGCCTTTGCTGCCAACTTATATGGCGACCACACTCTCAATGTAACCGCTGCTGGCGCGCTAGCACCAGTGGCTCCGCCCCCGGGCGATACATCGTGCATCGATCCTTCCTTGCTACTCGATATGTTGATTTATGTCGAGTATCAATTTCAATGACAGCTTCGCCTCCACGAGCTGAGGGACTGCGCCGAGCGTCGTGGCTGGACGCTGGCGGAGGTCTACCAGGACCAGATGAGCGGCGCGAAGGCATCGCGTCCTGGCCTCGATCAACTGATGGCAGATGCACGACGCCGGCGCTTTGATGCCGTCGTTGTCTGGAAGCTCGACCGTTTCGGGCGTTCGCTCATGCACTGCATCGCTTGCCCCCGTAACTCGATGCTTTTGAAGTCGCTTGCTGGGATAGCGCCAGGATTGTCGCTAGCCTTGATCGGAAATGCCCCGGCGCGAAAACGTGGGGCCTAGCCGCAAAACTCGGGCCGGGGCATTTTCGATAAGGAGACAAGAAGGAAGCTGCCGGCGTGCGGCGGACGCGGTCAGTTATGGGTATTCAACAAGAAATGAACAAATCTTGAGAGAAAAAGTTGGAAAACACGTTTTCTGGGGAGCCACAAATCGTCGCGTTGAAATCAAAGCACCTCAATTCCAGCTATCTTCGCAAGTGCTTGAAAATGTGGTTCGAATCCAAGATGGGACGGCCGTGTCTTCAGGCGGCTCGCGCGGTACCGGCACGTTTGATCCACTTGGCAATGTCGGTTGCGGTAGCTCCCATGGTCAGGAGGGACCGCACGATCGAGTCGAGCGACACCGAGCGGTCGGCTGCTTCCATCTTGGCGATGCGCGACTGACTCGATCCCCGCCGATGCGCCAACGCGGCCTGCGTCAACCCCCTTCGTTCGCGGAGTTCGCGGACTCCAGTGGCGAGCGCCAGCTTCAATTCGATAAAGCGATTCTCTTCCACACTCAGTTGCAGGAACTGGGCGCTGTCGCCAACCACCCAGCCGGCACGTTCCAAACGTTGCTTCTTGATACGCTTCATGTGTGCTCCTTATCCGATATCGCTCGCAAGTAGGCAGCCAGGCGCTTTTGGCAGACTTCTACGATCTGAGCCGGTGTGGCCCGGGTCTTCTTGCCGAAGACGTCGAGAATAATGATCGCGTCCGGCGTGACGTGGTAAACGATTCGCCACGTTTGGTCACGATCGCTGATTCGTAGCTCGTGGCACTGGCGACCGACTGCGGGCATTGGTCGCGAATGGGGCAGACTCAACCCTTGCCCTGCTGGAGCCGCCTGAGGAGCAGCCCAGCTTCCAAGCGGGCTCGAGTGCTGAACGGAGGGGTTTTCACTTCGCCCTTTAACCAGACCAGCGCCTTGTCCAGTAGGTTAGCCATCTGTCGCCTTATGTCCAATATGACATATTTTTGACGGAGGGGCGCCGCCTTGAGATGGACGCGGTTTTGAAGAAGGCGCCCGGCTCGCCAATGGGTCACGAGCAACGGCCCGAACGCGATGTTGAACGTCGGCGGCAAATACAACGCGCCTGCCTTTGGACGCGGCATGGTCTTCGTGGCACTGATCGCATTCAGGCCTTCGGCTTGGGCCGGGGCCTGCGACCGCCCGGCAACCGTTCCCGGGCACCCGCAAAACCGCAGGGAAATCTGCGGTTTTGAACCGCTAAGTCGTTTGGATTCGACCTTTGGCACCGAAAAACCGCAGGGAAATCTGCGGTTTTGGCGAGCTTCTGTTTTTTTCCGTCTGATAGAATATGACGGATGGCGATACGGCGCCCGAACGTGCGTCACGCGCCACTGGCCACATGGATCGACACATCTCCCCCGCACACGCCCTCGCCGGCTCCATCGCCCTGCCTGGCGACAAGTCCATTTCTCACCGCTATGCTATGATCGCCGCCATCGCCGAAGGCGACACCCGCATCGCCAACTATTCCACCGGCGCCGATTGCCACTCCACGCTCGGCTGCGTGCGCGCGCTCGGCATCGAAGTCGAAGGCTCCGGCACTGACTTCACTATCCACGGCAAGGGCCTCTACGGCCTCCGCGCCCCGTCTTCCGA
>Ga0187803_10001214_pt1 | contig 10117 bp, 11 predicted proteins | sample NC_wetland_sal_i_2_FD_132425 | JGI IMG/M metagenome (GOLD analysis project Ga0187803, IMG submission 132425) | Wetland sediment microbial communities from Neuse River Estuary, North Carolina, USA - Control_3 | ecosystem: Environmental > Aquatic > Freshwater > Wetlands > Sediment | place: USA...
CAGGAGTTGGCCGCGCTCTCAGACAAGATTTCGCTTGAGGTTTTCAATTTTTTGATCGACCGGGAAATGGTGGCGGATTACAAAGTGGACAAGGTGCCCGCCACGGTGGTTCGTAATGGTAAGGATTATGGCATTCGCTTTTACGGCCTGCCCGCGGGTTATGAATTCGCCAGCTTGCTGGATGCGATGCTGAGCGTGTCGTCTGGAGACTCCGGCCTGAGCGACGATAGCAAGGCGCAACTGAGAAAGGTCACGCAACCGCTTCACCTGGAAGTTTTTGTCACGCCCACCTGACCCCACTGCCCGCAGGCCGTGCGCCTGGCTCACCGGTTTGCCATGGAAAACGACCTCATCACTGCCGACTGCGTCGAGTCGATGGAATTCCCCGAATTGGCCGGGAAATATGCCATCTACGCCGTGCCCAAAACCGTCATCAACGAGGCGACGTTTATTGAAGGTTCGCTGCCTGAGAAGCTCTTCCTCGAGCAGATTCTTGCGACACTGCCGGGAAATGATGAATGATGAATTATGAATTACGAATGATGAATTATGAAATACGAAGGACGGATGATGAACCGGCGCTCAGCGGAGGTAGGCGGGACGAATTCCCGTGACACCGCTCCTCGCCAGTGCACCCGCATTCATAATTCATCATTCATAATTCATCATTCATAATTTCCTACATCGCCGCCTCGATCTTGTCCACGTGGATGGTCTTTCCCTTTAGATCGCCAGTGACCGTTACTTTCTGGCCTGCGAACGCTGCCGGCTTCTTTTGGTCGTCGAGTTGGTAAGTCTTCTTCTCCGCGGCGTTATAGAGGACATACTTGCCCCCCATTTTCACGCACTGAATCGTGCAGTCCTTTGCGTCGGCGGCGTGCATGCTCTTCTTCATTGCATCGTGCGAGCCCATCATGGCGCACTGGCTGTCCATGATTTCGCCCGTATAAGTCTTTCCCGCCGGGGCCGCGTTAGAAACGCCCACCACAACTAGAAACGCTACAACACATAGTGCGATCTTTCTCATTTTCGCCTCCTCGTAAGTGAGATGATTTCGCGCGTCAAAATGTTACTCTCTGCAATGCCAGTGCCCCCAAAGGAGAGGCGCTGCATACAGGATGTGGAGTCTTTTGCGGCTGAGGACTGACCGCTGACAACGCGCAGTCCTTGCCGCTAATACTTCAGCACAGAATGGATCTGGTAGCGGCTGATTTTTTCGCGGCCTTTCAGGAATTCCAACTCGATCAGAAACCCGAGGCCTGTCACGCGCCCGCCGAGTGATTCTACCAACTCCGTTACGGCCGCCGATGTTCCGCCGGTGGCCAGCAGATCGTCGATGATCAACACTTCATTGCCTGCGCGGATGGCGTCCCGATGCACTTCGAGGCTGTCTTCTCCGTATTCGAGTTTGTAGGTGGCGCGCGCGGTTTCAGCCGGAAGCTTTTTGGGCTTACGGACGGGCACAAATCCCGCATTCAAGCGGTAGGCCACAATAGGCGCAAAGATGAACCCCCGCGCTTCAATGCCTACCACCAGGTCGATCTTGCGGCCCACGTAGTGGTTTGACAGCGAGTCCACGGCGCGATGCAATCCTACAGGGTCTTTGAGAAGCGTCGAGATGTCATAGAAAAGAATGCCTGGCTTGGGAAAGTCGGGAACCTCACGAATCAACTTTTTGAGATCGTCCAAGAAACCTCCTTCACTCATTGAGTGATTGAGCGATTGGCTGATCGGGCGATTGTTCCACGAACGTCCCATGTCCGTTACCGGTTTTCGCGCGGGCTGTTGCTGGAAGCGTGCTGACAACGGACACCCCAGAGCGGACCAAAGGCATTTTTAACATTCACTCAATCACCAAATCACCCAATCACTCAATGACCTCACCATCCCCCTTCAATCACGAACCGCCCGTATTCATCGTTCACCGTGTCCTCGGATTCGTCGACGGCCTCGACGCGCGCGCTGCGCGGGCCCTCTTCCAGGTAACGCTTGAGCCGCTCGAGCGAGTTCTCATCGCCAATTGCATAGACTTCCACGCTGCCGGTCGAGAGGTTCTTCACATATCCGCGGATGCCCAACTGGTTGGCCACCCGCTCGGCAAAATACCGGAACCCGACGCCCTGCACACGGCCCGAAATGACATAGGTCCTGGCGATTCTCATGCGCGAAGAAGTCTAAGGGTGATGTTCAGCACTGGCAAGTGGCATGTGGCAGGACGTGCAACATTTCAAATGGCAAATGGGAAATGTGAAATGGCGAATGTCCGGAATCCTGCAACTTCGCCATTCTTGCCATTTTCCATTTCCCATTTCCCATGACCCATTTAACATTCCTTGCTCACTGCCGCTACCTGCCCACTATCTCCATCTGTGGATTCTTCGTCAGGATCTCTGCCAACCGAGCGGGATAGCGAGTGATGATGCCATCGACCCCATCCAGAATCTTGCGCCCCATCAAGAGCGGCCTTTCGACGTCCCAGACGCACACCCGAAATCCGGCGCGGTGAGCGCGCGCGATGGCCCGCCGAGTGCCCAGCGCCCAATGAGGCAGCAACCAGGAGGCGCCGACTGATTCCGCGCGGCGGACGGCCAGCAGCGGGCGAGAAAAATCCAGCCCGAGGCTGATGCTGGAATCCAACTGGCGAACCCGGGCCAAGGTGGGCAAGTCGAATGAGATCACCGTGGTTAGCTCCGTCACCTCGGCGCGATGAATCAAATCCAGCACTAGCTCTTCGATGCCCGCATACCGCTCTCGGGACTTTTTGATCTCGACAAAGGCCAGGCAGCGCCGCTTGCGGACCCAAGCCAGAACTTCGGCGAGCGTCGGGATCTTCAGTCCCGTGTAGCGAAGGCGGGCTCGAGCCGGATAGCGCCGGTTGAACCAGGAGCCCGCGTCAAGGCGTTTCAGAATCCCAACCGGCATCGCGGAGACGAGACCGCTGCCCGAAGTCGTTCGCTCCAGGCGCGCGTCATGAATCACCACTGGCACGCCGTCGGAAGAAAGGTGGACGTCGAATTCGACGCCGTCTGCGCCTTGACGCAACGCGAGCTCAAAAGCCAGCAACGTGTTTTCGGGCGCCTCGCCAGATGCGCCGCGATGGGCGATGTTTAACATCAGGAATTAGGAATTAGGAATTAGTCCGTTGTTCGTTGTCGGTGGTCCGCTGTCAGTGGTCGGTGCTTGTTGCCGTGCGACCTGCGGCGGTCATTCACGCGCCGGCAGAAGTCTCTTGCAACGGACCACGAACAACGAACCACGGACGTCTTCACTTATTCCTAATCCCTAATTCGTGCTTTTTCCCGAAAATCTCCGCCACCGCAGGCGCGGCGTCGCGCAGCTTGCTTTCGGCCAGCCAATTCAACCCGGAGCGGCGCAAAAGAAAGTCTTCCGCGTTGGTCGCCATTTCGTGACGGATGGCAAAGTCCACTTCCGCCGCCAATAACGTCGGCGAGCCCGGCAGAGGTTGTGCCAAGGATTTATCGCCAAGAATTGGTTCCAGTACCTGCGCCCATCGGCTTCCGTACGTCTTCACGATCCGCTCGGCGATCGGATAGGGAAGGTTGAATTTGGCCACGGCGTCCCACGCTGCGTAGTTTACGAAAACGTTGAAAACGCCGGTGTGGCCCCCAGGGAGTGGCACTTCTCTGGTCGAGCGAGCGTGTTTGGTCGTGTTCGCGGGCGGGCCAAGTTCACTTGATATCAAATCCACCAGTTTTTCTCCTAAAGCGCGCGCCGTAGTGAGCTTGCCTCCGCAGACGGAAATAAAATTCTTCAGCAGATCGCCTCGATGAAACCGGTACTCGCGCGTGTTGGCCGATGGGCTGCGGCCAGGCTGAATGGCGAGCGCTCGTAGTCCCGAGAAAGCACCGACCACATCGCTCGCACTTAGCGGTCGGCGCAGCACGCGATTCACTGCGGCGAGCAGATATTCAATGTCGGCTTCATCGGGACGGACCGACGCAGGGTCGCCCTCAAAATCGGTGTCCGTTGTTCCCATCAGAGCGTAGCCGTGCCACGGCGCCATTACGAAAATCCGTTCGCCCGGCAAGATGGCGGCGAACATCGCAAACGGCCCAGCGACCGGCGGCAGAATGATGTGTGTTCCTTTGGTCAGGCGAATGGTCTTCGAGCCGTCGAAGCCAGGCAGCAGGGCGCGAATCTGGTCGACCCACGGTCCGGTGGCGTTCACCCAAAAGCGGGCGGCAATTTCGTTACGGCGGCCGGTGAGCTTGTCTTCCGCCTCGGCCGTCATCACTCGCGCGCCGCCAGCGGACCTCGAAACCGAGAGGCTTCGAATTTCGGTGTAGTTCAACACCACGGCGCCATGATCGGCTGCGTCGATCACGTTTTCCAGGGTCAGGCGCGCGTCATCGGTCTCAGAGTCGAAATAGACCGCTCCCGCGCGCAGCCCTTCAGCGCGCAATGCCGGCACACGCTGCAGGGCTTCGTCAGGGGTCAGCATCCGGTGACGATCTTGCCGCCCGAGATTGCCCAGCAAATCATAAAGCGTCAGGCCGGCGCGAATCTTGAAAGGCGAATACGGATCGCCCCGGTAAATCGGAAGCAGAAACGGCACGGGCTGGGCGAGGTGCGGAGCGAGTTTCAACAGAAGCGCCCGCTCGCGCCGCGCCTCATGCACCAGCTTGAATTCGAATTGCCCGAGATAACGCAATCCGCCGTGAATGAGCTTGGATGAGCGGCTGGAAGTGCCACTGGCGAAATCTCGCGCTTCGACGAGGGCGACTTTCAGCCCACGCAATGCCGCGTCACGCGCCGTCGCGGCGCCGTTGATGCCGCCGCCGATGATAGCGAGATCGAATTTGGTTTTGGAGAGCGCCTCAAAGTCCCGGGTCATGGTGTGAATCGCAAAGGGAGAATTTAGCACATGTACCGCGATTAAGGAAAAACCTGGCCCGAACGACGCGTCAAGCCATTTAAGAGTGTAACTTTCGCGTAGCGATTGCATTGGGCGGTCGTCGGTTGTATGTTCTCCGTCGGGTTGCAGCTAATTCTATGTTTGAATGGTGGGAAAAAAGGAAGGTGCGCCGCGCGTTCAAGGGATACATTTCTCCCGGCCGCATTAAAGAGATTATGGAGAGCCCTGAATCGCTGCGATTAAGCGGTGAGGAGAAGGAACTAACTGTACTATTCAGCAGCATTCGGGGATTTACCACCATCGCCGAGAACCTCAGCCCCACGGCACTGGTCGATTTACTGAATGGGTATCTGACTGAGATGACTGATGTCATCTTTAGATATGAAGGAATTCTCGACAAATACATTGGGGACGCCATCATGGCATTTTGGGGAGCGCCCCGTCCCCAGGATGACCATGCCGTGCGCGCTTGCCGCGCCGCTCTTGAAATGCAGCAGGCGCTGACCAAACTCCAAAACAGCTGGGAGAAGGAAGGCCGTCCCCGCATCGAGATGGGCGTGGGAATCAATACTGGGACCATGTATGTAGGTAACGTGGGATCGAACAGACGGTTCAATTTCACCGTCATGGGTGCCAACGTCAACCTGGCTGCGCGCCTGGAAAAAACCAGCGCTGCATTTGGCGCGCATCTGTTGATGGGCGAGAACACCTTTGAAGCTGTGCGCAAGGAAATGCTGGCGCGCGAATTGGACATTGTTCGCGTCAAAGGCCGGGTCCAACCGGTAAGGCTTTTTGAACTCTTGGGGACGGTTGCCGATGCCGACCAACACGGCGACCGGATCGACCGATTCGGGCGCGGCTTGCAAGCTTATCGCGAGCAGAAATGGGCCGCCGCCCTCGAAGTCTTTGAGGGGTTGGCTAGTGACTATCCACAGGACGGCCCCACGCGTGTCTTCATCAAACGCTGCCAGGGTTTCCTGCTCCAGCCTCCCGAGCAAGGGTAGCGCGGGTCTGTTCTGTAGGTCCGCTGGTCGCGTCATACTGAGCGTAGCGAAGCATCCCCGTAGTTGCACGAAAGCCGGTAGCCGCGGTCAGCGCCTTCGTGACCGTGGGTTCTTCGCACGAAAAGGCCCACGGTTGGGAGAGCACCAACCGTGGCTACCACCCCCGTGTATGTTTTTGGCGCAGAGAGGAGGCACTCTAAAGACGGCGATGAGTTTCGCGGCGGACATCCGGCCGCTGTTCCGCGACAGTCCCGATGTGGATTCAATGAAGGACTACGGACTTGACCTTTCGTCGTACGCGCAGGTGAAGGCGCGCGCCGCGGAAATCTATGCGCGGATCGCTGACGGCAGCATGCCCTGCGATCAGGAGTGGCCTGAAGCACGCCTTGCTCTCTTTAAGCGCTGGATGGAAGAAGGTATGGCGCCGTAATTAAGTGGGTGGGAAGTGAACCAGGGACGGAACTGCGGTCCACGGGACCGTGTTCCGGTAACCTCCCACCCACACTCGCCGAGCCCGCGCAAGACTCAGCCTCCAGGGGCTCGTTTCCCGTTCGACCGGACAAATCTTGCCGGCTAGACACCACCTTCGCGACAGCGGCAAAGCCACGAAGAGCAATGAAGACACAGAATCGCCACTGCCCCTCACCAACGCTTCTCAGCATTTGAGCTGCCATTCTACAATCTCCCTCGCCGGAGTGATGCTGAAGCGAATCAACAGGATAGGCGATCTTGGGGAGCCTGCCCCATAGTAATCAGGCAAGTGAATGCATACACGCGAACGCAATTTCTTTCGCCGAAGATACTTCAGAGGGACAAATTTGGCTTTGCACGACGGAGTTTGGAGCGAGATTGGATGGTAGGGACCAGCCGAATGATCAAGGACCGGCGACCGAGGCCAAAGAACTAACGCCATGCAGTCATTGATGCTTGCTCGCTACGTTTGGCCTCACTTCCCAGATTGAATCCTGCCACTCGGTCCACTGGCCCGTGACCGAGTAATCGGGAGGTACGCTCTCCATCAGCAATTGAACTTGAGGGTTGCGCACCAGTACGAGGGTGCCTTGGGGCGACCTCAGCAATCGCGGCGCGAAATCTGCCGGATCAATCAGCACACTCCCAAACGGCAAGCCCGGAGCTCCATTAGCTTGAAGCGACGAAGGGGACTGTGTTGTGATATCCGGTGGTGATTGTGTTGCCCGCTCTTGCGCGTGGCGCGCGGCGTAGGTTTCAGAAAAATGTGATGCTTGATAGTTGCTGGTCATTTGGCCGCCATCCGCAGTCACCAATCCCACAGGCCGGCGCAGATAATAAGGCAAGCCGGTGCGAAAATAATAGAAACCAACCACGGGCAGATCTCTCTCGGGGCTGGCGAGAATGCTCCTGGCGAGCCCTTTACTGCTCGAAGCATTGGCGTAGGCGCTGATCGCCGGAAGCCAGCGCACCAATAACGCCGGCGCCGTCACAGCAAGAAGAGCGAAGGCGGCTGGCGCGCACCAGCGGCCACGCAACCGCTCCGTCAGGTCACGGCCCAACACACCGATGCCGGTCAATATCAATCCGGTGTAGATCATCGACGGCTTGGCTGTCGCGAGGGTCCTGGGATCGAGTTTCTCGGTCAGCCGGTCGCGAATGTGCGCAAACTGGGACATCCACCAGACGGCGACCGTGATCAGCAACCCAGTGGCGATCATCGCGGCAAAGCCCGCCTTCAGCCAGTGGGGACGATAATCAGCTTCCGCGCCCTCAACCTCCATCCATCCCCGCGCCATCAGGAGACTGAATGGCACGGTGGCGGGCAAGAAATAGGCGGGAAGCTTGGAGCGGGAAATGGTGAAGAAAACAAAAATTACCCCGGCCCACGCCAGCAAGAACAGCACCGGGCGATTCGACGGCTCCCGGAACTGCTTCCATTTCACGTGTCGCAAGCCTGCGGAGAGCAGGAATAGACTCCACGGCAGCAGCCCTGCCAAAAACACGGGGATGTAATAAAAAACGCTGCCGCCTCGCTTGGAGCTGCCCGTGGCAAACCGCAGCAGGCTCTCCTGCCAAAACGCGTAGCGCGCGAAATCGGGATTGCGCACACAGGCTGCGACAAACCACGGCAGCGCGGCGCCGAGGAAAACGACGATGCCCAAACCCCATCGTAATCGCTTCCTTTCGCGAAGTGTGCCAGCCAGCATCTGGTAAGCCAATATGCAAAGCAATGGAAGCAAGAAACCGACTGGCCCTTTTGTGATTGCGGCAATTCCCGCCGCCCCGAACAGGACAACCTCCAGCCACGGACTGTGGACATCCTCGCTCGACACCTTCCAAAAGGCCAACATGGACAGGGTCACAAAAAATGTAACAGTCATGTCGAAGATGACGAGGCGCGAGAAAACAATCACCAGAGACATGGTGGCCCAGATGATGGCGGCGCGAGATCCGGCGGCCTCACCGAACATTTTCCGCGCCATCAGCCACACCAGCGCCATCGTTCCCAGTGCGGCGAGCGCTGAAGGCAGGCGTGCCGCCAGCTCGGAGATGCCTAGCAGACGAAATGACCCGGCCACCAGCCAGAAAAACACCGCTGGCTTATCCAAGTAGGCTAGAGAATTGTAGTGGGGCGTGATCCAGTCGCCGGTGGCCAGCATCGCGCGCGCCACTTCGGCGTTGCGACCCTCGTCGGGATCGAGCAGCGGCAGCCGGCCCAGGCCCGCGAAAAAGAGAATGGCTGCCACGAGGACTAAAAACAGCAATTGGCGGATTGGAAAAGACGGTGAGCGCACGGGAGAAGAGCAGGAATTAGGGATTAGGAGTTAGGAATTAGGCATCGGGAGTCTGCATGTAGCGGCTTACAGCCATCGCGCCCGTTCGGCCCCTAATCCCTAATCCCTAATCCCTAATTCCTAATCCCTAATTCCTAATTCCTAATTCCTGGCGTCCAGTGCTTCGCACTGGAGGGCCTTCAATTACTTCCATTTCAGGCGCGAAATCGATACGATTTTTCTTCATCCAGCGGACCGCCCAGCAATCGCCGATCCCTTTCACCATCCGCTCCCAGGTACCGTAGTTGGTCTTGCCGTGCAGGCGGGGATGATGGCTGACGGGCACCTGCGTCACGCGGTAGCCTCGCATCTTAAGCAGCGTGGGCAAAAAACGATGCATGCCGCGGTAAAGCTCCAGTCGCTCCAGGCATTCACGCCGATAAGCCTTCAAGGTGCATCCAGTATCGATAATGTTGTCGCCGGTCGTCCAGTTGCGATAGCCGTTGGCGATGCGAGAGGAAAATCGCTTCCAGCCGCTGTCCTGCCGGCGCTCGCGGACGCCACAAACCGCGTCCCAATCCTTCAGCATCTCCACCAGTCGAGGGATTTCTGCCGGATCATTTTGCAGATCGCCATCAATGGTGGCAACCGACTCTCCCTCGGCCATGCGAAAACCCGCCGCCATGGCGGCCGTCTGTCCGAGGTTGCGCCGAAAGTGAAGGATCCGGACCCGCGAATCGTCTTCCTGGGCCTGCTTCAGTGCCTCGAGTGTATTGTCCACGCTGCCGTCGTCTACAAACAAAAACTGCACTCCGCCCGGCCAGTGCGCCAGCGCCGCGCCCAATTTCTCGACGAGCGGCGGGATGTTCTCGGCCTCGTTGTAAACGGGAATGACAACGCTGAGCGAAATGCCTGCCATGGAACTCCTATCTTAGCACGCGCCCGTTCATACGCCCAACCTCGCATGTCATCCTGAGCGAAGATGTCATGAGCCTTCGGCTCCCCATTGCGCATGGAATCGTAGGGCCGGGGCTTGCCCCGGCCTTTTGGGTTATGCGACGAGCAGCGACGGGCCGGGGCAAGCCCCGGCCCTACATTTTCATGGCGGGAAATAATCTCTGCTTTCTGCCTTCTGCCTTGTGATTTCCGCGGGGACATCCTGCCGCGGCCGGCGTGAATCCAAATGTCAGAAAGTAGTATGATGAGAATTTGCGGAGGCACTATGCAGAAATCGTCGGTAACAACTGCCCTCTTCTTCCTCAGCCTGGTGCTCGCCTTCACGGCGTGCAACGTTATCAGCCCGGACGACAAGGCCGTCGTCTCCGAAATTCAGGCGAAGCTGTTCCAGGATTCCGTGCTGAAGACGCGCGATATCCGCGTCACCGCCAACAAGGGCATGGTCATCCTGACTGGGATGGTGAGCACAGAATTGGAAAAATCCGCGGCGGAACGATCGGCTGGCCAGGTGAGTGGCGTGAAGCAGGTGGAGA
>Ga0187803_10001215_pt1 | contig 10114 bp, 7 predicted proteins | sample NC_wetland_sal_i_2_FD_132425 | JGI IMG/M metagenome (GOLD analysis project Ga0187803, IMG submission 132425) | Wetland sediment microbial communities from Neuse River Estuary, North Carolina, USA - Control_3 | ecosystem: Environmental > Aquatic > Freshwater > Wetlands > Sediment | place: USA...
GTAATAAGTTTCCCACGATACTTCGGTAGTAAATGGTTCAACATGGAAATCTTCCCATATCCCGCACTTATCGCAGTTATAAAAGGTAAATTTGGTAAAATAGTCCTTTAAACAATCGAGGTCTCCTCTTCTTCCTCCTTCTGAGGCGACATGTGTCCATCCAGCATTTTTCCATATATCAAAAGCGTAACGAAACTTATAGATAGGAACAGATTCCAATCTGCCTCCCCCCCATATGAGGGGCGAAATGTCTAGTATCGGATACATTCCCATTTGTTTTATTTTGAGCAACTCTTTGTCATACGGTGCATCACTGTTAGCAATGAGAACTACTGTCGTGAAACCCTTGTCTCTAAAGTACTCTATTGTACCGTCCCAGATCATTTGAGGTGGAAGTCCGACTCGATATTCGATAGGTCGTGGATAGGCAGTTGCTTCGGCTGTTTTATAAGTCACACCGACTGAGGCGCTTATTACAAGTGGTGCTATTAATAGTGCTGCGAGAAGTCTTCTCTTCATTTGCCTATCTCTTTACTCTTGTAAGATGTCACAGCGGTGGTCTAGAATTTGTAAACATAAGTCTATGACATACAAAGTTACATCATAACACTTTAACTCATCTTTTCTGATCGTATATATATCATAAATAATTTTTGGCTTTGTCCGTATCTAACGATAACTAATAGATAAGATCTATACTTTCATTAAACGTCATTTCACATCGTTTTTACTTCCTTCAAAAGCAAATTACACCAGCATATCACTTATCTGGCGCTGTCTATCTCTTTCAGGTTTTTTGAAAAGATTTATAAGCTTGTTCATCTAACAAGCATAGTTGTTTAGGTGGCAGCAGATTTGGAAAATTATTGTGAGATGAAATTTAGACAGCCCAAAAAGAAAAGGGCTCAGCGTACCACAACAGGTAGAACATATTTAATTTTTAAGGAGGCTATATTCTGAACAGCCTTTTTAGCAAGCGCATTGTTGAATCAGAACTTCTTAGTCCTGCGGATAATTTTAATTTAGAAAAACAAAAAATAGAATATCGAAAAGAGCTTTTAACAGGCCGCCGATGTAGGATTAACGTAAAGCGCTCAGAGCGGAAAAAACAAGTTCAAACAGGGCGGGGATACTCTGACCTTATTGAAGTTACTGCAAAGAACTGCTATTTTTGTCCAAGCAATATTAAGACTACAACGCCTATGTTCCCCCCGTATCTCGTGCCCGAGGGACGTATAAAACTCGGCGAAACGACCGTATTTCCAAACCTCTTTCCTTTTGCTAAATATCACGCTGTGGCAACGATAACGAAAGAGCATTTTTTAAACTTGGACGAATTCACGCTTAAACAGCTCTCTGATACTTTTCATGCAAGTGTCAAGTACTTTAATGCAGTAAAATCTGCTGATGAAGGGACAATTTATCCGATTCTCAGCATGAATTTTTTGCCACCGGCAGGTGCGAGTGTTATTCACCCACACGTACAGCTCACTGTTGATTCAGAACCGACAAATTTGACGTGGACATACCTCATGATGAGCAAGAATTATTACAAAAAGCACAAGAAAAATTATTGGCTCACACTGTTAGAATATGAACTTCGAGAAGACGAACGTTTTCTTGGTAAGATAGGAAAGGTTTCGTGGATTACAAGCTTTGTACCGCTCGGAAATGATGAGATATGTGCTATTTTCGACAAGCCTTCATCACTTTTTGACCTTGATGATGAATTAATAGTGGACTTTAGCAAGGGACTTAAACGGGTCTTCACCGCTTATTCACAATACGGAGTACATAGTTTCAACCTCAGCACCTTCTCCGCTCCAAGTCATGATGAGAGCTTCAATCTCATCGTACGGATTATTGCACGGCCATACCCACAAAACTATTACAATAACGATGCTGGCTATATGGAAAGGTTGCACGAAGAGGTAATAGTCGAGTCCATGCCGGAGAAAGTTGCGTCCGATATGAAACAATATTTTGGATGATGCCCCCATCTATTGAATAATTTTCATATCGTCTAGAGACTGTAAACCAAGTTTCTGCGATGATTTAATAATTCCTACTGCGCCCTCGATGAAAAACGCAGGGATCTCTTTTATTCCCTGTTTATTAGCAAGATACGCTCTATGATGACCATCAATGATGTAGACTCGTTTGCCACTTTTTGCAACGATAATAGAATAAATAACCCCTCGTTTGAACTCCTCGTTTCGCCGTTGCAGTTCTGACGCTTCTAACAACTTCTGTGTGGGGATGAGTTGAGCAACTAAAACCCGTGCGTGACCAACTTTTACATTCGGATGCAGCCGCTGAAAAAAAGTGAATATCTTCTCCACATTTTCGGAAATAATGTTCTCAACGATTGCCCGCAACATATCAGTTCCTGTAACTATGCCAACTACTTTACCTTCGCTCACAACAGGCATGTGGTGTATATGGTTGTAGGCCATTACTCCGGCAACGCTCACGATGTCATCATCAGGTGATGCTGTTACTGGATTTTTCGTCATTATTCTGCCTAATCTCTCAGTCAGTTTTACATCAATAAGATCTGCTATGGTAATAATCCCAACAAGTGCATCATTTTCTAATATTGGAAAGCCGTTATGTCCCGTCTGTTTTAGGATAGTTAACGCATTTTCAACAGTTGTTTCCTGTTTTAAAAAAATTACAGGACAAGACATGTACTCTTTTACATATACCACTTATCGCACCACCGTGTTGGAAGATATAACAAATGTTCGAAGTGGCATAATACCTCAGCGAATTGCTTTCGGCGGCATTTGATAATAAAACTTATTATCAAATAGTCATCGTTGTTTTTGCCTTTACCCCATATTGTACTCTGTCTATCGCATTTTCGTAAACTAGTGTGTGCTTTTTTGCGATATTCTCCCACACGATATAATTTGCTACGTACCCCTTCGCGTGTTCTCTGTAAGTCTCTAAAATTAAGTCGCTGGTAAGAAGGATTGTTATTGACTTCCGTAGTTCATCAAGATCGTCGACTGGAACAGCGATCCCGGCCCCACTTGCCTCAATTTCTGCTTTTAGTCCTTCCAATGACGTCACGACTGCTGGCTTATTCAATGCAAAGGCATGAGCCAAGTTACCACTCTGCGAAGCATGTTTGTACGGTAATACAACAAAATCAGCAGCTGATACAATAGCATCATAGGTATCAGGATCAAATGCGCCAATTATCACTTTGATGTTATCTTTTACTGGTGAATTGTTAATTTCCTTTATGAGCTTTTCTTTATATTTGATGCCCGATGAAGAGCCTGGTCGGGCATCACCAGCTATTACAAGCACAGCATCTTTACCCGCCTCTTTTACAACATCCGGCCATATTTTAACGACGTCTTCAAATCTCTTGTTCGGTTCGAACCAGCCTATACAGAGCGCAACTTTTTTATTAGTCAAACCAAATCGCTCTTTTGCATTAGGTATGGGAACTACATCTTTTGCACCATGTGAGATCACATGAACGTTGTAGGGAATCCAGTCAAGATTGTAAGGAAGGAACAATTTTTGCACCTCAGCATGGACTATAGCGGAATCGAGAAGCCGTAGGCTTACGTCGGTAAAAATGGCTTCGGGCCGATCAAGGGTGGTGTAGATCGAGTGATAAGTCATTGCTGACGGAATTCTGTCTAATTTCAGCCTATATAGCAAGGTTAAAATTCTGCCACTAAAATCACCATCGGTTAGATAGAGTCCGTATTCGTGTTGTATATGGACTATATCTGGTCTAAGACGTTTTATGGTTTCGTATACTTTTATGTCCCAGCCCGGATCACTATTGTCAATGACAGGATAGACGTCTGCCTCTTTATGACCTCCGAATTCCTCATCCGTATGGCATATTATATATACTGTATGACCTACCTTTCTTAATGCGCCGACAAGTTCCGAGCTATACGTTGCTATTCCGCAGTGTCGCGGCGACCAGCTTGTCACCATAACTATATCCATGAGGGTCTCTCCAAAACTATTAAAGTTAGAACGTTTGCACTATATAATACCTACAATTAGTTAATTAACATTATCCTAGACAATAAAAAAATTCAATCAATTTTTCTGCTGTTGTGCAACACATACACGCTGATAAAGTTCACAAAATCGTCAAAAAGAATGATATATCTGTAGCGCAATAAGCTAAACGAGTTTTATGCAGAGTTTGATATTTTGCGATGGTTATGGACAGAACCGTAACGTGTTCGAGGACCGACCTAATGCACTTATAGAATTAAAGCCAGGACTAACTATCATAGACAAATTGCTGCTTGATGTCGTAAGCAGTGGTATCAATCAAGCAGTACTTATGACAGATTTTAAATCTGAATCTTTGGAGAGAGAGCTCGGAACTGAGTACAACGGAATAACATTAACTTACAAGAGGGCGTCAAGAACCTTCGAGCATACAGTCGAGGCAATCGAACAAATCGACGATAATGTCCTAGTCATTGACGCTGGTGTCGTAACCGATATAAACTTGAAAAAGATGATGATAAAATTTCAACAAGCACAGATCCCCATTATCATTTATGCCACATTGTCAACACGATCGAGTAATCTCGTTGACGTGAACGGGGGCGGGTTCATGAATACAGATGCATATGATGTGTTTGGAGGAATATTTTGCGTTCGAAACGGCTATCAGCTTCGGGCTTTTAAACTTGGCGACGAACTGGACGAACTCTTCCCAACGCTAGCCGACATAGGTGACCTTGGCTTTTATCGTGAATACAACTTTTGGGATACTTTTTACACTGAAAACGGGAAAGCTCGCATATTTAAAGAGTTTAAGAACAAAACCCCAAAGCCGTGGGGGTACGAGAAGGTACTCATATACACTGAGCTCTACCTCTTAAAGGAGTTGTTTTTAAAAGAAGGATATCAGTCTTCGTATCATTATCATGTGCGAAAGGATGAAACAATGCTTATCATGCAGGGAACTGGGTATATTCAGTTTGAAGATCGGAGAGAGTACTTTATCGCTGGGGATACCGTCCATATAAAGCCCAACGAAAGGCATACAATAGTTGCGAGCACTAATACAGTGTTATACGAAGTATCCACGCCATTTTTAGAAGATACAACGCGCGTGAAGGACTATTATCCAGTGAGATAATTTCTACGCCTTTGTTTGTTTACTCGCAATCTCAGTTTTAATTTCAGCGAGTTTGCTTTTGACAACTAAGACTTTTTCACTGATGTAGCTATTTGGCTGTGCTTTAACCAGCCCTTCTACTATTCTCAATTCTCGATAATAAGGCCCAAGCCGCCTGCTGATTTTTGTGATTTCCTCTGCGGAGGGATAGTGACTTTCTTGTAGCGCTTGTCTTATCGCATCAACTCTGTGGACGATATTATCGATCTTCAGATAAACATATGAAAGATCTTCGCAAGCTGACTGGTTTTTCGCCCCTAGGTTCTTTGTGAGATGTTTGAGGGAACTCTCAATAATCCTACCATAGTCAGTTAGTTCGACATATTTTACTCTGCCAAGCTTTTCTGATTTCACAATGCCGAATTGTTCCATTTCTTGAAGAATTTTTACCGCATGGGGATAAGTGCAGTTGCATTCCTTCGCAACGACAGATATGTACGTTCGATTGTGACCTCCAACTGCAAGTAGCAAATGGGTTGGCATTTTGTGCAAAAAAACATCACTTATGTCCATCGCCATTTAATGTTTTTGATGAACATAATGATATAAAAAGTCTTGTTAAAGCAATTAAATTAACACGAACTAAATTAGATCCTTGAAATTTCGTCCACTCTTAAGTCCTTCTTCGATCGCCCTTTCTTTCTGTAAGATAACCTTAACTTTTGACGCTACTTCTTTAACGTTTTCCGAAGGTACAAAAACTACTCCTACGGTGTCAGCTCTCATTATATCGCTGGGTTCTACGGTGGACTCCCCAATGGTAATCGGAATATTTATTTGTCCCTCATTTAAGGGCTTCCCGGCACGTGGCGTTACAGATTTTGTCCAGACTGGAAATTTAAGCTTCTTTATGACATCAATGTCCCTGCACGCACCGTAGACGATAGACCCTACAACTCCCCTGTTTTGTGCTGCAAGAGACGCAAGCCCCCCCCACACCGCCGTGTTGGGGCCTAGACTATCGATTAAAATGACATCACCAACTTGCGCCGATTCTATAGCGGTAACAATGGTTCCCCAGTCCCATGGTTCAGTCTTGACCGTAATAACAGGTCCTGTAATGTTCCCTCCTTGTAATACAGGACGTAACCCTTCAATTACGTTTCTTCCATCCATCGCGTCGGCGATCATCGGCGTGGGAACTAAAGAGAGAGATTTGACTGCATCTAAATTTTGCAGGCGATTAACGTTAATTCTTCCACGTTCTGTCAATAACTTCTTCCAAAACGTAATTTCAAAGTTATTTGTTATGTCATTGGACAAATTCAACTAACCCCGTCAAAGCAGCCTGAGGATCAGACGCTTTAATAACACCAGATGCTAAAAGTACTCCTTCCGTACCTAGTTCAATCGCAGCTTTTAGGTCCTCTCCCTTTGAAATTCCGGCACCGCACAAAACTCTTACCCCTTTCGCTGCTTTCACGGCTCCTATTACAATTTCAGGATTTGCCTTAGATACGGGAATTCCTGAACCTATCAGTTCTGGTGGTTCTATAGCTACGAAGTCAGGAGTTAGTGATGCGGCTGCAGCAGTTGTTGCTAGATTGTTTGTGCATATAACAGTTGTTAAGCCAACCCTTTGTGCTGCTTGAATTGACGCATCGATCTCAGCGAGCTCCAGTCTCCGTTCCGAGTGATTGACAAGCGTACCAGAAGCTCCCGCGTGTGCCACGGACTCAGCCAGCACATGTCCTGTATACCCACCAAAGGTTATTCCATCAATGTGTTGTGCGTAAACAGGTATGTCAACTTCTGTCGATACGCGATAGATATCAGCAAGTTGTGGCACCACGATCACCAAGACACCGGTTTCGATTGCTACCGTTTGAGATATTTTGGCGAGCTTCACGGCATTCGCGCCCGTACTCTCGGCATAAGTTTTGAAGTTCAAAATAATGATCGGTTTCAACGTTCGCACCTCGTCATATAGCAAATTTTGTAAATATATCCTTTCCTACTTTATAAAATATAGCTCCGCGTTTGTCATCTATATCGCTTGTAAAGGCAAAAGTTTTTACGAATATAACTCCACTAATTGGAGTAATCTTAGAGTTTAACGGCTACATTATGATAATTTATTATTTTTTGCTTCCTGATGAACGTTTAAAAATCTTTATGCAATAACTACATTGAAAATAAAAAATACGTGTAGAATTTTTGATGAGATAATAGCTCGGTATAAAAACGTCATATAACTATCAATAAGTGACCAAGCAGTGCAGACCTAACACGAGATTCGGTATCTAGGGCTAGATGTTAATGCTTCTGATATAACACAAAAGTTCCGGAGTGCCATAAGAAACTGATACAGCTCACAGAAACGCTAAAAGTAAATTGAAAACAACCGCACAGCCATCAGTGGCTTTCTTGCACCTGAATGTATGCCATAGCGTTAAGAATGTCTCATCGCAACTCTTTACAGTAATATTGCGTCTTAGCTTGCTGTTTTTGTTGCTATGTGTCATATGAAGATATTAATACTTCTGCGACTACTGCTGTACTTTTGTGTGCGTGCATTAAAGAAAGTATTACCAATGAAAGCTCGATGTGAAATAATACTGTTTTTGAATTCAATAACTATCATTGCAATTAAACGATTGATCTCACGCATTAAAATGATATACTATGCCTTACTGCCCTGTTGATTTATCTCGTTAACCTTTAAACGACTTGGTGAACTCTTCTTAAACATTAATTTTGAATTGCCACGGTGAGAACGTTAGCATAAGTATCTTCGTCATCGAGCGTAAGAACTTCTTGTAAACATTCACAACAGATTGAACCTTTTTCAAAATATCTATTTCCATCGATGTCTCTGAAAAATAAAACGTCTACAAATTTGTGTTTACATCCCTCTTTGTAGTTCATATTGTTACCACACCCCCAATTCATTCTCTACACCTCTTAAGGGCAAAGCCACACAAATAGCAACAAAACTCTAAGACTTCACTAATATCTTGGGTAACAAACTCGTCTGTCTAAGACGGTATAGTTTTGATCGCTTAATATCGCTTGTACACACTGAGCGCTGCTATCTTTAACCGGCATAGTTTTGATTTGAGCACCCAACAGAGGTAGACCATTGTTGGCTGCAACTATAATTAAATGCTTCCTTAACAATGGGAATAGAAACTGTAAAATACCGGCGATTTCCACTGAAGGTCTAGTTGCTAATGGAACTTTCACACAGATGAATTAGATAAGAAATAAAAATTTAAAACAACGATTGAAAGGGAAATAATGAGTGTGGCATAGCTTTCTATTTTAGAGTTATAAGATGGCATTTATGCTTGTTGTAAATTAAAGCGGAATGATAATAAAGGGATGATTTCCATTGGATGGAATAAGGTCACTTAGGGATATACTATCAAATGCAAGTATGTTTATTAAACAACATAAAGTAAAAAAAGAACAAAATTCCTAGAAGTGCCATCATCGGAGAGATTATCCCCCCGGAGACAAATGACTTACTATTTTTATTATGTGTATGCTTAATCTGATGCAACCAACTGATTTAACGCTATAGTATCCCTAATACTCCACGGTCACGGTTGTAAGTCAAGGTATCTTAAAATGACCGTTCACAGCAAGGTACTATAATGGTATTGACTGTTTCTTGCTGATTGGCATACCGATCCATACTTTATTGTAAAAGAATCAGGACGCTCGCGTAAGCCTTATATAAGATTGATTTCTTTCCGTTTGTAGCATTCAGCTAAGAGCTGATTTAATGCACACTAGAGATGTGTTAATATACACAGAGCTAAAAGTCTGTCTTAATTCTGAATTGGTCTATATCAGTTTGCTTGAGACCCTCGAGAAATATTCTTGCTGCACCTTCAACGTCTTTTGCAGCTGTTATCGCCCGCCCCACGACAAGGATGTCTGCTCCTGCTGCAAGAGCCTCACTTATGTTATCCTCTCGGATACCTCCTGCTACAGCAACAAGCTTACAATATTTCTTTATATTGATAATATCGCCCCAAGCGTGAGCGGTATCTTCAACGTCAATTGCCCTGTGCAATTCGACTATATCGGGTTTATTCTTGAGCGATTTCAGAACGATTTCCGGTTTGTCGACATTCAGCATATCAATAATAACATATATCCCTGTTTTATTTGCCTCTTCAATGGCTTTGTCAATCGTTGCTGTTGACGCGAGACCTGACACGACTACCGCATCAGACGTTTCGTCAGCTGCCATCCTCGCCTCTAAATTACCGGTATCAAGAATTTTGAGATCAGCTACGATAAATGAACTCGGGCGTACTTTTCTCATCTCCCGAACAACCCCCAATCCGTATCGCTTGATAAGTGGGGTTCCTGCTTCTAGTACGAGATGATCATTTATCGGCAACTTATCCATGACGCTTAACACAGCACTTAAGTCTGTGAGGTCAAACGCAACCTGTAGGTATGGTGGGTTCCACAATTTTGTAACTTTAAATCCCATCACAGGGTGCATTGCACGATCCTTTTCGTATAAAACTGTCTCAATTGATGGAAAACCACTTAGCGCACGTTTTATGGCTAATTTTGTAGCACCGTAATTGTATCGGTAAATTTTGTCGTAATCTTTTGCATCAGGATGTAAAAAAACGGAGATTATTAGGACGCAATCCTCAACTAATTCTTGTGGAATCACGCCATCTTCTACAGCATCCGCTACCGCCTTCGCTACGGCGGCTTGAGCGGGCCCAAACATTTTAGCTGCCTGCTCCAGGTTTTGTATCGTGACCTTTGGCACGATGAGTGTTGCTGGTTTTGTCGGCAGGTTAGGTCTAATTACAGCGAGCAGAGGCGTATGCCCCTTTGAAAGATGTGACAGACCACTTGCAAATGCCGCCCCTACTGGACCTTTTTTGTCACCTATAAGCAAATCGATATGGGCAAGTTCAGGCTCATTACCTATTAAAGCTTCACCGATACGCA
>Ga0187803_10001216_pt1 | contig 10109 bp, 8 predicted proteins | sample NC_wetland_sal_i_2_FD_132425 | JGI IMG/M metagenome (GOLD analysis project Ga0187803, IMG submission 132425) | Wetland sediment microbial communities from Neuse River Estuary, North Carolina, USA - Control_3 | ecosystem: Environmental > Aquatic > Freshwater > Wetlands > Sediment | place: USA...
CCGGGAGGCCTCGCTGCGGCCAACGCGAGGCCTCCCGGCAGGAGGCGGCCTAGCGGGGGCTGGGCGCGCGCCGAGCTGCGGTTTCGGGTGGGTCGTCGGTGTCGGGAGCATCGCTGGCGGGTGTGGGGGTGGGAGCGCCACGGAGAAGGTCGTTGGTCAGGAAGAACTTGCCGTCCGACGGCACCATCATGATCTGCACTTTGTCAGAGAGTTTCTCGGCGATGATTTTGTTGATGAGCAGCGGGTTCTGCTTGAGGACAGCGGCCTCGCTCTTCATTCGCTCGGCGTTGGCCACGGAGGTCAGGCGGATGTGGTTCGACTCAGCTTCCGCCAGCAGGTTGCGCCGCTCGAGCTCAGCCTTGCTGTCAATGACCTTGGCTTGTGCGGCCGCTTGCGCGCCCTCCAGAACGGCTTCCTTGCGCGCCTGGGCTTCCAACCGGGTCTGCTGAATCTGTTTTTCCTTGAGGGGCAACGTGTATTGCATGGCATCGGACTCGCCCTTCGCCTGCAGCACGCGCACTTGTGCGGCAGCTTCGGCGTGTTTGATCTCGCGCACCTTGTCGGCATCTGCCTGGAGTTCGGCGAGGCGGACCTGCTTCTGCTGAATATCGGCCTCCACGCCCAGCCGATCGTTTTCCTGTTCCTTGAGCAGCAGCCCTTCCAGACCCCTGGCGTATTCCTCAGGCAGCTTGATGTCGCGCACCAGAACTTCCTTCACCAGGATGGCATCCGCGCCCAGCTTCCGAGTGAGGGTTTCGGAGGCGCGTTCGCGGATTTCCTCGCGCCGCGCGGCAAATACGTCTCGCACTGTGTAGTTCGGCACGATCTGGCGAAAGACCGTGGCGACGGTGGGGCGGACGATTTCCTCTTCGACCGGCTGGGGCAGGTTGCTTTCGATGTAGACCAGCCGCTGCGGGTCCAGGCGATAGCGAACCGTGATAGCGAGCCCAATGGGCAGCCCCTCACGCGCCTGGACGGTCATGACTTCGGCTTTCTGGCCAAGCTCCTGTGCAGCGGTGGTGGAAAGCACTTGGTCGCGGATGTTGAACAGCGCCACGCGCTCGAGGAGCGGCTTTACGAAGTGAACCCCAGGATAGAGCGTTCCCGGGCGCGTGCCGGAAACCTGGCTGACGCGCACGCCGGCCATGCCGGCTGGCACAACCATGATGCTCAGGCTCATTGCCAAGGGCAGCCACGCGAGAGCCGCTAGCTTGGCGGCGGCTTTCCATCGAATCGCTCGTGGCCGCGACGGAATCTCCCTGCCCTGTGCCAGCAGCCGCCGGTAGCGGTCTTGTTCGTAGAGATCCAAGGCCATCCGGGCCGCAGCCAGGGCCATTAAACCGATGCTTGCAACCAGCAGGAAATACTTGATGAAAGTCATGGGTTCCTCCTTTGCGAGAATTCGCGGGTCTTAACCGCAGTGAATCACTTCAACTCGTGATAGCGCGAAGAATTCGTTGGGGGCCGAGCAAGCCTGCCGCGCCGTGCTGGTGTAATCAGAAGAAAGAAGGATTTGAGCGACAGCTACCCGATCAGGCTTGTGATCAGGACCGAAGCGGCCAGCGCGCCGGTGATGCCTGCGAATTCCACTAGGTTCGTCATGGCTGAGACCTCCCTTACATTCCCTCCGTCCGACTTCTGGGGTGGCGGCTCGGTCTCGGGGAATCAAAGCTCTCCCGCGATCGCTGTAATCACCATGGCGGCAGATGTTCGCGAGGGAACGGCGGCTTTAGACGGCGGGACCTTGCGCGAGCTCTCAGGGAAGAATCGGGATACCGCCTCGTCGTGCGCGCGATGGATATCAACTGCATCGCCGACCTGGACCCGCGCGAACAGCTCCTCGACATCGGCGGTCCTCATGCGAAAGCAGCCGTGCGAGGCGGCCTTGCCGATCGAGGGTGGATCGTTGGTCCCGTGGATGCCGTAGCCAGAGCGGCTGAGGCCGATCCAGCGTGGCCCGAGCGGATTGCTCCTGCCCGGCCGGATGACTTGCCCGTGGTGGTAATAAGTCGGCCCGACAATCTTGTTGACGATGTGCAGCTTTCCCGTCGGGCTGGGTGTCCACGGCTTGCCCACCGCGACGTCGTAGACCTTCGCCAAGCGGCCCTCTTCGATGAGCGCGAGTTTGCGGTCGGCCAAGCTGACCAGGAGAGTTCGGTGGGGCAGGTCTGTCGTCGCCGGTTCGGCGGCGCCTGCAACGGACCCGCTCAACATCGCTGCGAGCAAGGCCAGAACGACCCACCCATGGTAGCCAAGGCTGTTTGAATTGATTGTTGCTTCCTGGTTGATCCGCCGCATTGCCTGCCTCCTCATTGACCGCTCCCACCGCTGAAGAGTGCACGGCCCTGACCATGAGCTAACATGCTCATAGAAAGGAACTTAGTGCTTAGCTGCGGAAATCAAAACGTGTGGTTTTGTAGAAAGTGTATCGCGGAGAACACGGCCGGGATCCCAGAGGCAGGTTGGGAGAACGCGCGGCAACATCTTCTCGTAACGGGCAACACAGGAGCGCGGAAAGATTGTCAGCCTGCAGGGCACAGGAAAACTCACTTCGAAAAAGGCTTCTTCCCTGTAATAATCGGGCTAGCGGGTCGTCCTTAGTATGAAGGCCGCCATCGGGAGGCGCTCTTGCGATCGGCCCCGGCGGAGGAAACGATTCCCGGTCTCGTCGATGAAGTCGAGGGACTATTCCGGGCACATCACGGCTTAGTCTTCCGCATCGCTTACCGCATAACGGGCAATGCCACAGACGCCGAGGACGTGCTGCAGACTGTCTTTCTGCGCCTCGTGGGGCGCGACGGGTCGGCTCCCCCACTCGTGAATAGCGAGAGCTATCTTCGCCGGGCGGCCATCAACGCCGCCCTGGACGTCCTGCGGACGCGGCGAACGGCTGGGACGGTGCCCCTCGCGGATTCTCTGCCCGGACGTGGCGACCTCGACCGGCGCGAATTGCGTGACTGTTTGCGGCGCTCGCTGGCCAGCTTGAATCCGCAAGCGGCCGAGATCTTCGCGCTGCGCTTCTTTGAAGGTCACAGCAATCCGGAAATCGCCCGCATGCTCGGCCTGTCGCAAGTGCGGGTGGCCGTGACTGTGCACCGATCTCGGAGGCGGCTGCAGAAGGAGATTCGCTCCTTCATAGGAGAAAGGTTATGAGCAAACGAATGAAACAGGGCGAGCCGACACTGGATGAAATCATCGCCGGAATCCGCCGGGAAAGCGTGGATGAGCAGGCTGTCGAGCAGGCGGCTCAGCGCGTTTGGGCTCGCGTGCGCGAGCACCATGTTTCGCCGACGATGCCAACCGCTCCGAATCCCGAAAGGATCCGCGGATGTGCAGATTTCCAAGCCTTGGTGCCTGCTTACCTCGACAAGAATCTCTCCCCGGCACGGTCGTTGCTGCTCGAAGACCACCTCCACGGCTGCGTGGCCTGCCGGCATGTGCTGGAGGAGGCTCGCCTCGGCGCGCGGCATGCCGACCCCCGCGGCATTGAAGCTCGCGCCACCCTGGGAAGGGCAGGCGGCGGGAGACCCAGGTGGTACATGGCCTGGGCCTTGGCCGCAGGCGCGGTCATCATAGGCCTGGGCGTGCTTCTGGGTGGCGGACGCCTAGCCAGAGTGTTTCGAGGCTCGGAAGTCCGAGCGTCCGTCCAAACCGTCGACGGCACCCTTTATCAGGTCTCTGACCGTGGTGGCAAAGCGCTCCTTCCCGGGGGTGCCATTCGCGAGGACGAAGAGATCCGAACCGCCAAGGCTTCTTCCGCTGTCATCCGCCTGGTGGACGGCACGACGATCGAAATGAACGAGCGCACCGCGCTATGGGTATCGAAGGGTTGGCGTGACACGACCCTTCGCTTGCAGCGCGGCAACATTATTGTGCGGGCTGCTGTGCAGCGCCACGGCCGGCTCTACGTCGCCACCCGGGACTGCCTCGTTTCCGTGAAGGGCACCATTTTCGCTGTGGATGAAGGAGTGAAGGGCTCGCGCGTGTCTGTTATCCAGGGAGAAGTGGAAGTCAAGCAGGGGCGGAAGACTCAGTTCCTCCGCTCCGGCGAGCAGGCCTCGACGGAGACAAGCCTGGCGCCGGACCCCGTGACTCACGCGGTCGCCTGGAGCCGCGACTCCGGTGAATACCTCGCCCTGCTGGGTGAGTTTGCCGCCCTACACAAGCAGTTGGAAGCCCTCCCCGGGCCTAGCCCACGTTACAATTCGAGCCTGCTGAACTTGGTGCCGGATGACACCCTTTTATACGCCGCCATCCCCAATTTCGGCTCCACGCTCAGCGACGCGAATCGCCTGTTGCAGGAGCGCATCCAGCAGAGCGAAGTGCTGCAAGATTGGTGGAATCGGCAGCAGGCCTCCGGAGAAGCTCACAAGCAGGCGGAGATGCTTGACCGGATTCGGGCCTTTAGCGACTACCTCGGAGACGAGATTGTTGTTGCCGTGCCGGCCGACAAGCATTCACCCCTTCTTCTGGCGGAGGTGCGGCGACCCGATTTCCGTGCCTTTCTTGAAGACCAGCTTCGCCAGATGCAGGGCGAGGGGACGCAGCTCAAGGCTCGGATCGTTGACAACCCGTTTTCGCCCCCCACGGTCTCCGAGACAAACACAGCCTTGGTCTACCTGAGAAACAATGTTCTAGCTCTGTCCATGGACGCCCGCTCGTTGCAAAAAGTGGCTGCGTTAATGGAGCATTCCGCTCCCAGCAGTTTCGCTTCCACCCCGTTTTATGCGGCGATCCGGCAAGCATACCAGGGGGGCGCCGGCCTCCTTATTTGCGCCGATTTGGAACAAATCCTTGCACATTCCGTAAATGAGAAAGAGGGCCGGAGTAAGGACCTCGATCCTTTCAGGGACGAGAGGACAGGCCTCGCTGACTTGAGATACCTCATCATGGAAAGCAAGGACGTAAGCGGCCGGACGGAAAATCGCGCGACCTTGACTTTTGACCAGAAGCGCCGGGGCGTAACTGCCTGGCTGGCCGCGCCCAGCCCGATGGGGACTTTGGATTTTGTGTCGCCGGAAGCCGGCTTCGCGGTCTCATTTGTGGTCGAGGACCCTCGGGAGATCATTCCGGAAATGTTCAGTCTGGCCGGAAGTCATGACCCAGGATTCAACCAGGATCTGGCGGACTTCGAAGCCGAGACGGGAGTGAATGTGTCGGAGGATTTGGCGGGCGCGCTCGGCGGCGAGGCAACTTTCGCCATAGATGGTCCGGTCCTGCCAACCCCGAGTTGGAAGCTGGCGGTGGAAGTCAGTGACCCGGCGCACCTCGAAGGGACCGTCGAAAAGCTGGTGGCGAGTCACAATCGGCAAGCGGATTCCAATTCCGGCACTCTGAATCTGACCCAAGAGGCTGCCGGCGGCCGCACCTATTACACGTTGCAGGCCAGCCGGCCGGCGGCTGCGCCGGGTATTCCGGCCGAGATCGATTACGTGTTCGTGGACGGGTATCTTTTGGCGGCGTCCAGTCGCGCCTTGCTTCTCAGCTCGATCGAGAACCGCAGGACGGGATACATTCTCGCGCGCTCTGCCGATTTCGCCTCTCGCCTGCCGCGCGATAAATTCACGAACTGCTCCGCCCTGGCGTATCAAAACCTGGGCGCGATGCTCGGCTCAGCGGCTGACCTTCTGAAGGCGAGCCCCCTGCTTACGCCCGCCCAACGGCAATCCATCGAGGCGTTGAGGCAGAACAGCGCCCCGAGCCTGACGTGTGTTTACGGGGAGCCGGAGGATATCGTGGTCGCCAATACTGGAAACTTGTTTGGGTTGGGCTTCGACTCCCTGCTTGGTATCAAGGGGGCGGGCCTACGGGAACTCCTTGCGGCGGTCGAGGTCGCGGCCCAGCCCGTGCCCAAAAGGTAGGAAGCTGTGCGGTGAACAGCGGTATGGCACCGGTGATCGAGCTCGATGGGTTGGCCGTTACACTTGGAGGGCGGAAGATCCTCGAAGACCTGAAGTGCTCTCTCTCCGGCCGCGCCATCGGACTGCTGGGCCCGAATGGCGCCGGCAAATCGACTCTCATCAACACTCTGCTGGGATTCTACCCGGTGGCGCGAGGCACGGCGCGAGTTTTGGGGTGCGACATCCGCACCGAAATGAAACAGATCCGCGCCCTTGCCGGTTATATGCCGGAGTCGGAATGCTTCATCGCCCACCTGACGGCGGTCAGCTTCGTCCGCCTGATGGCGGAGCTTTCCGGCCTGCCCTCGGACGCCGCGCTTGAGCGCGCCCACGAGGCACTCTTCTACGTGGGCCTGGGCGAGGCGCGTTACCGCCTGCTCGGCACCTACTCGCTGGGCATGAAGCAACTCGCCAAGCTCGCGCAGGCGATCGCCCATGGTCCCAGGCTTTTAATCCTGGACGAGCCAACCAACGGCTTGGATCCTCCTGCCCGTCAGCGCATGATCCGCCTGATCCGGGAAATGCGGGACAGTCGGGACCTCCACATTCTGCTTTGCTCGCATTTACTGCGCGACGTAGAAGAGACCTGCGAAGAGGTGCTGATCCTGAAGGATGGCCATCAGGTCCACTATGCGAACCTGGAAGAAGAACGAAAAGCCAACCGGCGCTTCTTGGAGCTTGAAACGCTCGGCGGCGACGGAGCCTTTGCTGAGGCGGTGGAACACCTGGACTGTGAATGCGCGGTTGCTGGCAGAAGGCTGAAGATGATCCTGGGCCAGGACTTCGCCATGGGCGACCTTTACCGGCTGGCGGAGGAGCACGGCGTGCAGATCCGCCGTCTGAACTACCGCCGCGACAGCCTGGAGGATATTTTCCTGAAAGCTATGGAGAGCCACAATGGCCGTCCATAAGCGAAGCTATCACGCCTATGCCGGAGAGCTCACGCCACGGTGGTCCCGCTTCCTGATCGTGAGCCGATACGCCTTTCAGAATGCCTTGGCTTCCAAGGCTCTGAGCGCTTATTTTGCACTCTGCTTCTCCTATCCGCTCGGTTGCGCACTGGCTCTTTACGCGAACCATAACCAGCGCCTGCTGGCACTCTTCCAGACGAGTTCATTTTTCGATGTGAATGCCAGACTGTTTTTTCATTTTCTTGGGGTTCAGGGGATGCTGGGCTTTATCCTGACGGCCTTCGTCGGGCCCGGCCTCGTGTCTCCTGACCTCGCCAACAACGCTCTGCCCCTGTATCTCTGCCGACCTGTCTCCCGGGCTGAATACGTTTTAGGCAAGATGTTTGTGCTGTTCGCGCTGCTCTCCCTTATCACTTGGGTCCCGGGCGAGATGTTGTTTCTGATTCAGTCGAGCCTCGCCGGCGCAAGTTGGATGGTGCCGAACCTGTGGATCATGGGCAGCATCCTTCTGGGTTCGGCAGTTGAGATTCTCGTCTTCTCCCTGCTGGCTCTGGCGCTTTCGGCATGGATCAAGCGGAGGCTGGCGGCGGGCGCCGCGCTGCTGGGAGTTTTCTTCTTCGGCGCCGGCTTCGGGCAGGCGATTAATGCTGTGCTGCGAACCAAATACGGCTTTCTGATTGACCTCGCGAACCTCCTTGCCAGAGTGGAGGACCAGGTGTTTCGCCAGCATACCTCGATTGGAATTCCCGCCACGGATGCCTGGGTGGCTCTCGTGGCGATCAGCGCGTTCTGCCTGCTCCTCTTGGAAAAGAAGGTCAGAGCCTATGAGGTGGTGCGCGGATGAACGGACAGGAGGCAGGCCGGCGAATCGTTTTTGAGGATGTCTCCAAGTTCTACGGGGAAGTCCTCGGTGTTAATCGCGTTAACCTGTCGATCCCGGGCGGTATCACCAGTTTGGTTGGTCCCAACGGCGCGGGCAAGACCACGTTGATGAATTTGATGACAGGGTTGGTTCGGCCCACCCGCGGGCGCATCAGCGTGCTTGGCATTTCGCCGGATGAGCCCGAGCGGCTGTTTCACAAGCTCGGCTACTGCACACAATTCGACTCGTTCCCCAAAGGACTCACCGGTTACCAATTCCTTTACTCGTACTTGCGACTCTCCGGAAAGCCACATCCCGTCGCCGACCGGCTGGCCGGGCAGGCGATTGAGCGTGTGAACCTGGCCGAGGCGGCCCATCGCCGGATCGCCGGGTATAGCAAAGGCATGCGCCAGCGAATCAAGCTGGCCCAGGCCCTGTGCCACCAGCCGTCCGTGCTGGTCCTGGACGAACCGTTGAACGGCCTGGACCCTTTGATACGCGCCGAGACCATCGCCCTGTTCCGCAGCCTGGCCCAGGAAGGGCTGCACATTGTCATCTCGAGCCATGTCCTGCACGAAGTGGACGCGATCTCCGACCAGGTCGTGCTGCTCAGCAATGGCTACGTCGTAGCAGAGGGGCAGATTCACGGCGTGCGCGAAGAAATCCACGAGCAGCCCATGCAGATTGTGATCCGCTGCGATAAGCCCTGTGACCTTGCGTCGCGGGTGTTTCAGCAGGACTGCGTCGTCGAGGCAAGGATTCACCCCGACGGACAAGGCGTGCTGGTGAAGACGCGGAATGCTGAGCGCTTTTATCTGCTGCTGAATCGCCTCGCTCAAGGCGGGATCAACATCGAGTCGGTCGCGCCCGCGGATGACGATGTGCTTTCGGTCTATGAGTATCTGATTGGCACGGAGGAGCCCACGAAATGAGCATGGGACGACTGCCTTGGGCGCTCTGGCGAGCGCAGATCATCGCGATCCTTCGCCTGGAGATGAAAAAGACTTTCATCACCCGGCGCGGGCTATGGATTTACTTCTTGGCCCTTTCGCCGGTGCTGCTCTACGCCTTCCATTCCTTCGTTCAGTTGAAGAACGGACAGTCAGGCGATCTTGGCGAAGATACCCACCTTTTTGCCGCCGTGTTCCAGTTTTTCTTTCTCCGGCTCGCCATCTTCTTCGGCTGTGTGGGGATCTTCATGAACCTCTTTCGTGGCGAGGTGGTGGACAAGAGTTTGCATTACTACTTCCTGGCACCGCTGCGAAGAGAGCTCCTGGTGGTTGGAAAGTTCCTCTCCGGCTTGCTCGCGGCGATGGTCCTCTTCGGCACCAGCACCCTTCTGCAGTTTGTCGCTGTCTACTGGTACCTTAGCTCGGCCACCGTCCAGGAGTACTTCTTCCACGGGCACGGCGCTGAGCACCTTGCGGCCTACCTTGGCGTCACGCTTTTGGCCTGCGTCGGTTACGGCAGCGTTTTTCTAGCGGCCGGCTTGCTCTTCCGCAATCCGCTGATTCCCGCGGTGTTGGTCCTGGCGTGGGAAGCCGTGAACGGTTTCCTGCCTGGACTCCTGCAGAAGTTGAGCGTGATTTTCTATCTAAAGTCGCTCTGCCCGGTCGCCATACCGGAAGCGATCGCCCTCGACCGGGGCAACCCGCTCGCCCTGATCTCCGTTAATCCGACTCCTGCCTCCCCCGCAACGGCCATCCTGGGACTCCTGGTTTTGTCCTTGGTTGTCCTGGCGTTATCCAGCGTGCAGGTCCGGCGCATGCAGATTGACTACGGCGCCGACTAAACGCGCGAGCAGAACGTACGGCAACTGAAGCAGCAAGCGCGCCACGGTAACCCGGGTCTTGGTCGGTAGGTCAGGTCAACAGCTTTGGCAACTCAAGGGTGAAAGGCCGGCGGCGGCGTTCTGACCCACAACGGTCCGGACCAACTCAGGGCAGGGTGCGCGCGCGGCGCCACTCGTCGATAAACACCTCGATGTTCCGCCAAGTCTTCGGCGAATCCACGGTAATGTTGTCGACGGGAGAGAGGATGAAGCCGTGGGGTCCAAGGGCCCGGAAGGCTTTCCGCACCGCCGCGCGCACGTCTTCCTCCGAGCCCGTTTCGACGGTCACCGCGCCGCAGACCCCGCCCCACACCGAAATGCGGCCAACCAGTTTCTTCTTGATTAGATCCAGGCTTGAATATGTCCCCTGGACCGGGTCGATCCCAATGAGGACATCGATCCCCGCCTCGCTATAGAAGTCCAGCATCGGCGAGACCCCGCTGGTGCATATATAGCCAAACAAGGCGCCCCGCTCGTGGGCCAGGGCAACCTCGGCCTTGAGCCCCGGGAGGATCGCCTCCCGATAAAACCTGGGCGTTACAAAGTCGCAGCCTTCATACCACGCGCGACGAATGAACAAGTCCGGCCGCGCCGAGAGCACCACG
>Ga0187803_10001217_pt1 | contig 10108 bp, 6 predicted proteins | sample NC_wetland_sal_i_2_FD_132425 | JGI IMG/M metagenome (GOLD analysis project Ga0187803, IMG submission 132425) | Wetland sediment microbial communities from Neuse River Estuary, North Carolina, USA - Control_3 | ecosystem: Environmental > Aquatic > Freshwater > Wetlands > Sediment | place: USA...
CCACAACGAATCAACCCGCGAAGAATCTGGCAACCGCCAGGCAAACCATAGATATTCTCGAAATCCTCCAAGCGAAAACGAAAGGCAACCTGGACGAATCCGAGTCGAAACTCCTCGATAACATTCTTTATGAGCTACGCATGATTTTCCTTGAAGTGAGCCAATCGATCAAAGTGCCGTGATGATGATCACTTTTATGGGGACAGGGACTTCGGCTGGCATCCCGGTAGTGGGATGCAACTGTTCAGTTTGCCAGTCGGAAGATCCCAGAAACAATCGGACGCGAGCGTCAGTCCTGATATCCTTTAATGGCAAAAACCTCCTGATCGACACCTCCACAGATTTTCGTGCCCAGGCGCTGCGCGAAGATGTCTCCCGTCTGGACGCTATCCTTTACACTCACTCGCATGCGGACCACATCCTTGGGTTAGACGATATTCGACCATTCAATTTCTGGCAAAAGGGCCCGGTTCCCATTTATGGGCGGAGGGAGACGCTTTCGCATATCCGGCGGGCATTCCCGTATATCTTTGAGTCCACTTCGGCCTTGAGCGTGATTCCACATGTTGAGGAGAACGAAATTAGCGGCCCCTTTGAGTTGTTCGGGTTGCAGATCACCCCTGTTCCGGTGATGCACGGTCCTAATGAAATTACCGGCTATCGTCTGGGCGGCTTCGCCTACATTACAGATTTCAAGTCTATTCCGGAGGCCTCGATTTCATTGTTAAGGGACCTCGACCTTCTGGTCTTGGATGCCCTGCGCCGGAAGCCGCATCCAACCCACTCGCACCTTGAGAATTCCCTGGCTGTCGTGGAAAGATTGAGCCCGAAACGGGCCCTTTTCACTCACATGTGCCATGATCTCGATCATCAGGGTACGGAAACCCACCTCCCCTCTCAGGTCCGCCTTGCTTACGACGGACTCAAGGTTTTACTTGATTCATGAAACAGTTTTTCGACTTGCAAGCCTTTCCGGCTGATCTGCCCTCACCGGTCGTGACGATCGGTAACTTTGATGGGGTACATCTCGGCCATCAGATTATTCTGAAGCGGGTGATAGACCAGGCGCATTCCACCAATGGCTGCGCCGTGGTAATCACTTTTGATCCCCATCCCCTCCGAATCCTGTTGCCGGAATCCGCTCCACAGTTGATCATGACTCCTGCTCAAAAACTGAAGGCATTGGCCGATTCCGGAATCGATTACGTTCTTGTGCTGCGTTTCAGTGAGGAGGTCTCGCGGTGGAGTCCGCGCCATTTTGTAGAAAGGACACTGGGGCGCGGTGTTTCGGCCCGAAAGGTCTTTGTCGGCACCAACTTTGTATTCGGGTACCAGCAACGGGGAACCTTTGAAACCCTTCAGTCACTGGGCGCGGAATTCGGATTCGAAGTGGAAGGCATCCCGCAGTTCACCTGGCGTCAGACAAGGGTCAGCAGCACCTTGATCCGGGGTTTTATCCGAGAGGGAAAGGTGGCGGATGCCAACCGCCTCCTGGGGAGATATTTCGAGATTGAGGGCACCGTCACTCACGGCACGGGCCGAGGACATGTACTGACCGTTCCGACTCTGAATTTGCAAGCCGTGAACGAATTGATCCCGAAAACAGGCGTCTATGTCACGCACACGTCATTCGATCGCAGGGTGTTCAATTCAGTCACGAATGTGGGGATTCGACCCACTTTTGGCAAGTCCTCACTTTCCATCGAGTCGCACCTGATCGAACCCCCTCCACTTGAATCCCCGGAAAGGATTTCAATTTCCTTCCTGCATCGCCTGCGTGACGAGAAGAGATTCGCCAGCGCCGCGGAGTTGAAAAGCCAAATCGTAAGGGATGTTCAGGCAGCCAAACAATTCTTCCGCCGGTTAAAGCGGTTTACGAAACCTGCGATTTCAACCTAGAAACTCTGACCGCCAATCCCGGTGGTTTCCGGCCCCGCATTCTTCCGAGCTTTCGTTTCGGAGGAAAGAGGCAGGGCACCCATTGTGCCCGGGTGCATCGCGTAAGGAGCACTGATCAGGAAAAGAAACAAGATCAATACTTCTGAGTCGCCGAAATTGAATTCGAACATTCCCGCCACGACCAGAGCGACGATTGAAAACACACCTGCCATGTACACCGCCCGCACTCCGAGCTCATCTGCTAAGACATGACTTCCCCGCCATAGTCGGATGAACAGTTCGATCATAAGCCAAATGAAGGCCGTTAAGGCAAAAACCCCGCGCTCTGCTGCCAGCTGAATGAGATTATTGTGAAGATGGCCGATATAGAAGGGTGGACGAGTCACACCTCGCGCATCCAGAATGGCCTTGAACTCGATCCCCACACGCTGCGGCCCGACGCCAAACCAAGGATGCTCTCGAAACATCTTCCAGCCTGCCCGCGCCATTTCAATCCGCGCAGCGTTGGAAGAAAAGCCCGTGTCCAGGAACGAATCTAATCGTTCATGTACGGCGTGGGGAAGCGCCATGACCAGCAGGAGCAGGACCAGCGGGAAGACCCAGACAATTCGCCTATGGGAAATCAGCAACGCAGCCACAAAGACGATCCCTCCGGCAAGCCAGACACTTCGGGTAAAGCTCAACGCGATGGAGATTGAAATTAACGCCGTTACCAGCGTCCATCTCCATCTCCTTCGGATTGGAAAAATTGCCAAGAACGCAAGAAGTGAGGCAAACACCAGGAGTTGTTCCCCGCTGAATGTCATCCAATGCCCCATGAAGGCGTGGACTCGAAAGATGAGGGTGGGATCATCTGCCGCACGCTGGGTATGTTGATAATGCCACCACTTCTCCCCAAATTGGACCATGGCATAGACCCCCGCCAAGCTTCCCACCCCGAAAAGCGCGAAATAAGTCCGCTCCACCCATGCCTGATCAAAAAATCGTGTAACTAGAAAACAGAGAAAGAACAGAGGCAATTTGCGTATGGCGGGCATCCCTGAATGGGGGTCGGCTGAGAACCACACGGAAAGGATCGTGGCAACGACGAAAAGCCGTATTGGCCCAAAAAAGGGAGGCCAGTCGAGCGGCAGTCTTCGTTGTTTCCACCCTTCTCTGATCATCACGGGCAACCACAGGAGAAAAGCGGCTGCCAGGAAGGTCTCCGAGGCAGCAATGGAGAACAAGATGGACACGATGCAAAGGAAGGTCAACAGGCGTATGGCGTGAACGAGTCCAGTCATAGGGGATCAAGGGTTCTGGTTGAATCTACCATATGCAGTTCCCTGGCAGTTTACTGAGCAATAGAGAAAATCGGCTGCTAGGTTTCAAATGTGCGGTCCATCTCACGCCGGACCAGACCTGCGATCTTGAAGCAGACCTCCATCACTGCATCCGGCTGCTTAGAGCGGAGAGGTCCCGCAAAAATGGAGGAGGGGCTCAACGCAGATGCCATCCGGTTAAACAGGTGTGGTGAAAGATCTTGAACGACTTTACGATCCACGAAGCGCCCGGACCCACCGCGCCACAAGCGAAGAGCATGGTCGAGTGACCGGTAAAAGAGAATGGCCTCCTGAAAGGTCCTCACCGCAGAGTCTGATAGGATCCCATGTCGTCCGGCCGATTGCAACGCCTGGAATAAGGTTGACCCGGTCGGATAGTTCCTTTGATTCATTAAATGTCGGTACGCCAGGGCAAATTCGATGTCATAAACACCACCGATCCCTTGCTTTAAATCGAGAGCTCCCTCGGGAGCGGGAGTCGTCTGTTCCAAACGCCGCCGAATTTCCTGCAGGTCTTCTTTGAGAGACCGCTGGTTGACTGCCACAAGGCCAACCCTTAATTTCTTGAGTACAGCCTGTCCCCACTTCATATCCCCGGCCAGGGGGCGCAATTTGAAGTACGCAGCATGTTCCCATGGTTGAGCCGGCCCTCGGAAGTATTCCGTTAAGTACGTGGCATCTTGAACGAGCTCACCCTCTTTGCCTCTCGGCCTCAACCGCAGGTCTACCGGATAGAGACTGCCTTCCCGAGTGTAGCTGGTCAGGATGGAGACTGTAGTTTCTGCCAACCGGAAGGAAATCTCTCGAACCATGTCCTTTGACTTGAACAACGAGTAATCGCATGCAAAAACCAGGTCGAGATCAGAACCGACGTCCAGTTCATTTGTTGCAATTCGGCCTAAACCGAAAACGGCCATATGAAAATCCAAATTATCCAAGACCTTCCGCATTCTTGCCGAGAATCGTCGTCTCAACTGATCTCTTGCCATGGACAGGGAATCCCCTACTGCTTTTTCCGCGATCTCCGTGAGATCCCTCAGAGTTTCTGCCAGCGGCGGGTGCCTCATGATGTCTTCAACAAGACAATCAAAAATCAGGTGACGGATCTGGCTCCGCAAGATATTTACGTCAGCGTTTTGCCTGAAGCCGTGTCGGGAGGGTTTCTTTGCACCGACATGCTGAGGCAACGTAATCACATCCTGTTTCCTGTTTATTCGTCCTCGAAGATCAGCTTGCTTTGCCGCTGGAGCGAGTTGATTGAGGACGGGCATGACCCATTCCGGGTGTCGAACCGCGGCCTCGCACAGGATGGACCCCGACCCAAACAAAACGTCGAGTTTTAAAGCCGAGTCCTGTCCAAATCCGAGATCCTTCAGCATTTCCGGCTGAGAAGCGAGCTTTTCAAGAAATAATACGAGAGAAGAGTGAGCGCTACCTTCGAGCTTGAGATGCCTTATGATTGATGTGAATTCCGGTTGCAATCCGTCCAAAATACGAAGAGAGGATTCCAACGAACTCTTTTCCATTGTTCCCTGGCGGGGTTGCTCACGCTCCCGGATCGACGTATCCCTTGGAGTGGCGATTGATCTGCCCACGTTTTCCTCGATCAGTTCATGAAACAGGCGAAGAACCGCAGAACGGTGATACTCAATCGCATACAGCAGGGCCTCCCGGGCCGTCGTCGACTTCGTGTCCTCAAATCCCATCCGGAGCGCCAACAATTGCTGATCCGCCGGTTGATCGGGAACGTTATGTGTCTGCTGACCACGATCCAGTTGCAACCGGTGTTCAATAATTCTGAAGAATTCGTACGCTCCGGCCAGCGCCACAAATTCGGGCCGCGTCAAATAGTTGTTATCATGTAGTCGGCTTAGCGCCAGCACCGTGTTACTTTCGTGCACCCAGAAATCCTCAGCGCCATGGACGCGTTGCAGGCACTGAGTTATAAACTCGATGTCGCGAATGGTTCCGCGTTCCAGCTTGATGTTGAAACCAGAGGATGGCGCTTGCTGCAGTTTGTGATCCAGCTTGGTCCGCATTTGTTCAATGCTTTGAATGATCCGCTCTTTATCCTCCCTAGGATAAATGCGGGCACGCAGACTCTGAAGAAACTGCTTCCCTACGCCGAGGCATCCCGCCACGGGGCGGGCCTTCAATAAGGCTTGAAGCTCCCAAGGCTGGGCGTGCCGTTCATAATAGCTCATGGCGCTTTTCGCGGAGCGGGTCAGAAAACCTTCTCTCCCTTGGGGGCGCAGACGCAAATCGACACGGAAGGCCCAGCCAGCAGGTGTCACACGGCTGACCGCTTCGTTGATCGCGCTGCAAAGCTTGATAAAGTATTCTTGATTCGAGATTTGAGTCTCGCTCCGGCCTTCGATTCCGTCGGTCTCTCCCTCCTCAGAATAAAGGTAGAGTAAATCGATATCCGAGCTGTAATTGAGCTCATTGCCTCCCAGTTTGCCGAGTGCAAGGACCACAAACTCCGAAGGAGCAAGTCTGCCTGCCCCGTCGACATAGCGCGGGGTGCCATAACGATTTCGCAAGATCTGATCACACCCTCGCAGCGCTTTCTCCAAGATCACATCGGCAAGGGTCGAGAGCTCCCAGGCCGTCTCCGCCAGCGTCGCGGCCTTCGTCACGTCCCGCAAGGCGATCCGAAGGTATTCCCGCCTCTTAAACCGGGCCAACCGCTCCGCCAGCTCCATGTCCCCCAAGGTCGCTTCGAAACGAGACAACTCTTCCAGAAGATCTTCCTGTGATTTAACAAATTCAATTCGCTTGTCCCGGTGAAGCCACTCGACGTACTCGGGATGCAACAGGAGGGTTTCCGACAGGAAGTGACTTTGCGAGAACAAGGGGATCAGGGCATTGAGGGCGGCTGGATTTCTTGCCAGATAATCGATTGTCTTTTCCGGAGCGCCTGTGTTGAATCGTTCAAAATAATTCAGGGCAGCGTCCGGGTCAGCCGATCCTTTTAACAAAGAGGCGAGCGAACTGACAATCTCTGCGGGCGCGGTACGCTGAATACGCAACCAGTTCAGCCGCGCCATTTCGGGATCCCGGAAGGCAATGGAGTGATATCGAATGGACATGAAGCGAAGGCAAAAAAATGGGACTGCTCCTGAACCCCTCAGAATGCAGTCCCTCACATCTTAACACATTCACAATTCCCTGGAGCCCGGAAGGACGATCGGATTAAATGTCGTAATACAGGGCAAATTCGTATGGGTGGGGCCGCAGATTCACGGCCTGAACCTCATTCTTCATCTTGTAGCCTATCCACGTATCCAGCAGGTCAGGAGAAAAAACGTCGCCCTTCATCAGGAAGGCATGATCCTTCTTCAGATTATTCAGCGCCTGTTCGAGGGACCCCGGCAAGGTCGGGACATTCTTCAACTCCTCCGGGCTGAGATCGTAGATGTCCTTGTCGAGCGGTTCGCCCGGATCCATCTTATTCTCAATTCCGTCAATGCCCGCCATAAGCATCGAGGCAAAAGCAAGGTACGGATTACAGGACGGATCGGGAGGTCGGAACTCCAGTCGCTTTGCTTTGGGAGAGGCCGAATACATCGGAATCCGAACGGCCGCGCTCCGATTCCGCCGAGAGTAAGCCAGGTTGACAGGGGCCTCAAAGCCTGGAACCAGCCGCTTATAGGAATTCGTCGTCGGGGCGATTAGCGCTGCAATCGCCGGCGCATGTTTTAGCAAGCCCCCGATATACCATAAGGCTGTTTGGCTCAAGCCGGCGTACTGGTCTCCCGAAAATAAAGGCTTGCCCTTTGACCAGAGACTCTGGTGCGAGTGCATGCCGGAGCCGTTGTCCTGGAAGAGGGGCTTCGGCATGAACGTCACTGTCTTCCCATGGCGATTGGCCACATTGCGGGTGATGTACTTATACAGCATCATGTTGTCGGCGGATTTGACCAGCGTGTTGTACCGTTGGTCGATTTCGGTCTGCCCGGCAGTGGCCACTTCGTGGTGATGGCATTCGATGGTCATCCCGCACTGCTCCATCACCTTCACCATTTCGGTCCGCAAGTCCTGATAATGGTCTGTGGGCGGTACCGGAAAATAACCTTCCTTGTACCGCGGCCGGTAACCCCGGTTATCCTGTTTTCGGCCCGAGTTCCATCGCCCCTCTTCCGCGTCGATGAAGTAGTAACCACAGTGTTCGTTCTGATCGAAGCGGATACTATCAAAAATGAAGAACTCCGCTTCTGCCCCAAAGTAGGCCGTGTCGGCAATCCCCGTGTAAGCCAGATACGCTTCCGCTTTCTTGGCCACATAGCGTGGATCGCGCGGATAGTGTTCGCGTGAAATGGGGTCAATGACATCGCCGATCATGCAGAGCGTGGGAACTTCATGGAACGGATCGATCCAGGGAAAACTGGTATCGGGGATCAACAACATGTCGCTCTCATGAATGGAGGCCCAACCCCGGATGGATGAACCGTCAATGCCGAAGCCTTCTTCAAAACTCTCTTCGGTGAGCTCGTGAATCGGAAAAGAAACGTGATGCCAAAGCCCCGGCAGATCCGTAAATCTCAGGTCCAGGATTTTTACGTTGTTCTCTTTGGCATACTCCAATACTTCTTTGGGCTGCATTCTTCCCTCCTTCAGTTGAACGGGCTGTGTCAACGGGAAAATGAATTTGGTTTGACTTTCGTCGTGAAAACTTATACGAGGGGTTCCGTTTAGTCAAGTGGTTTCAAAACGGATTCCTCGTTCCCGCTTCAACCCCATCGCGCTGGCTTTCGTTCCGCCATTCTTGCATAAAGGGCTGAGCTAAGAACCTCAAGAACGAAAAGAGCCCGAACCCATGCGACGATCCCCCGGCCTCTTTATTCACCCCAGATTCAGGAGCTCAAAAATCCAAATTCCGGAGAAGCACTCGCCGAAACGGTCCCTGGGAATCCATCCAAACCTCGCGGGGGCCGAGTGGAACTGGAAAATCCAGCCGATTCCTGAGGAGAGCCGTATTTTGGGTGCCGACTTTGAAATTTGAAAAGATATGATCCGGAGCGAATCCCGATCAAGACTGGGATAGCCAGGCCCGATTGGGTCGCAGGAGAAACATTGCTCCCGCAAGGATGACAAATCCCTTGAGGTGTGTGCTTTCATTCATGAGACTTAACAGAGAGACCGGGTAATAAGAGGATCAAGGGGAAGGACATGCTGTACAGGGGCTCTTATTCCTCTTAGGCAGGGTCAAAGCTTGGAGGTGTGCTGACACTCATTGCATAAACCGTACAAGACCATGACGTGATGCTTCATCTTGAAACGGTACTTCCTTGCCACCTGCTCCTGAAGTTCTTCAATTTCTGAAACAAAGAACTCCACGGTTTTGTTGCATGACGTGCAGATGAGGTGGTCGTGGTGAGGATATTTGTAATTGCGCTCAAAACGAGAAATCCCATCGGCCAAAACCACTTCACGCGCGATGCCACACTCTTTGAGAAGCTTCATCGTGCGAAAGACAGTACTAAACCCGATCCGTGGATCCTGCTGGCGGGCCATTTGATAAAGATCATCCAGACTCAAATGAGTGCGATGCTTCAGAAATTCATCGAGGATCACATCGCGTTGATGTGAATGCTTCAAGCCGACCGATCTTAAGTGTTCCTCAAAGAAGCGCTTCTCTTCACCGGCTGGAATTGCCCCCCGCGCCTTGCTGACCTCGGAAATGTCCATCACGCGGACCGTGTTCATAAGGCCGTCTCTCACCCCGATTCGCTTCCCCAACGCTTGCCAGATGTGTGGCATGTAATCTATCAGGTCTCGGGATCCAAATCAACTGGTCTGGCGCCATTGCTTCACTAAAGCCGGTGGCTGCCATCTCAGAAACACCTTGAATCAAAGCGGAGACAACGGGCGGATTTGAAGCTTTGGATTAAGCCTCGCGGCAGACCATCTGGACAATGAGCGACGGGAGGTCCCTGGGGGGATAGACCACCATGGGGGGAATAAATCGCTGGTTAGAGTGGCCCTCGGCCACTGCGTTCATTCTCTGGTGAACAAAGAACATAGTCCATCGCGCGAAACTCATCACTACTTTCCTGGTGATGTCGGCTGGGATTCTGTTCTTCCCGGCACTTTTCCCCAAGGCGTGAGTCGCAGGGCATCGTTGTACATCACGTAGGCCACCAACAACATCAGGAAGATAAAACCGACTTGGATCAAACGTTCTTTCGCAATCCGGCTCAAGTCGCGGCGTATGGCGCCTTCGATTAACAGCATGAAGATCATTCCGCCGTCCAAAACGGGTATCGGCAGGAGATTGAAGATTCCTAACTGGAGACTGATAAAGGACATCCAACGGAACAAATCACTCGCACTGGTTTTAGCAGCCTCGCCAGTTACCCGGAAAATCCCTATGGGTCCGACCAAAGTTTTCGGGGATGTTTTCCCCGTTACAAGCTGCCCCAGGACCTTGAAGGTCAAACCTGAAATCCGGAGATTCTCACTGAAGGATCTCCCTAAAGAAGCCACCAGCCCCAAATTGATCCTTTCCGTCGGAATATCCGGCCTGAATCCGATCCGCCCGTAGCCCAGGGCCGAATCCATGACTGGAGTAATCTCCTTCGTAAAGGTCGTATTCCCTCGCTTAAATAAGAAGCTGAGAGGCTTTCCGACGCTCTTGTGAATAGTGTCGTTCAGATAAATAAAATCCTCAGTCTTGGCAATCGGATGGTCTCCAATCTTGAGGATCAGATCACCGTCCTGGATCCCGGCTTTTGCTGCGGGAAACCCCGGAACAAGGTTTCGGACCTGCACAGAAACGGTTGGCTGCATGCCAAAGTCGCTGACCTGCTCTCCTGTTTCGGGAAGAGTTACCGCCCGCGGAATAACCGTCAACTGAAATTCCTTTTGATCCCGTTCGACCGTCA
>Ga0187803_10001218_pt1 | contig 10106 bp, 6 predicted proteins | sample NC_wetland_sal_i_2_FD_132425 | JGI IMG/M metagenome (GOLD analysis project Ga0187803, IMG submission 132425) | Wetland sediment microbial communities from Neuse River Estuary, North Carolina, USA - Control_3 | ecosystem: Environmental > Aquatic > Freshwater > Wetlands > Sediment | place: USA...
GGAGGTGGAGAAGGCGCGGAGGCGTGGGACAGACGTGTTCGCTGAGACGTGCCCCCACTACCTCGTCCTCACGGATGAGGTCTACGAAAGGGACGACGGACGCAACTACGTGATGTCCCCGGCGCTGAAGAAGGCAGAAGATCGTTCTGCCCTCTGGGAGGGGCTGAAGATAGGGGGGGTCATCGAGACAGTCGGGAGCGACCACTGCCCTTTTCCCAGCGCTCAGAAGGACTGGGGGAAGGACGACTTCACAAAGATACCGAACGGCGTGCCAGGGACGGAGGCGATCATCCCAATCCTGTACTCGGAGGGCGTAAGGAAGGGACGAATCTCGATTTTCGACCTGGCCAGGGTTACGTCGGAGGGACCCGCCAGGCGCTTCGGCCTCCCCCCGTCGAAGGGCTCCATCGCCGTTGGTTCAGACGCAGACTTCGTGGTCATCGACCCGAACAAGCGAGTCAGGATGACTGCCGACGCGATGCATAGCAGAATTGACTACAGCATCTACGATAACGTCACGACGGAGGGGTACCCTGTCCTCACGGTGAGCAGGGGGGAGATTGTGATGGAGGACGGGGAGTTCGTGGGGAAGATGGGGCGAGGGAGGTTCATCCCCAGAAAAGTGGCGTCCTAGCGGCCCCTCAGCCGGACCGCTTGGGTTTGGTACCTGGGGAAGGGCCTGAGCCCTGGCGCAGAGGCTCCACTGCCTCTGATGGCGAGGACCCCAGCCTCCGCCAGAGCCGGTCCATGGCCTTCAGCACGCTCGCCTCGGACTTCTGGACGTCGACCCGCAGGACTTCCTTGTCTCTCATTATCACTTCGCCGTCCACCACGACGTCCCTCACATCGGGCCCCCTCAGTCCGTTCACGATGTAGCCGTAGACGGACCCCGAGTAGGGCGTGGCGACGAACGAGGGGCGCACCACGATTATGTCAGCCCGCTTGCCCGCCTCAATGGACCCGAGGGACTTCAGCCCGTAGGCCTTCGCCGCGTTGACGGTGCACATCTCGACGACTTCTTGGGGGGACGGCCTGTTCGGGTTTCTCCTTGCCACCCTCTGCAGGAGGTAGGCGGCGCGCATGTTCTCGAACATGTCGAAGATGTACCCATCGTTCCCGGCGCAGACGTTCACCCCCTTGTCAAACATCTCCAGCAGGGAGGCAACGCCCACTGCGTTGAGCATGTTGCTCATGGGGTTGTGGGCAACGCTCGCCGAAGTCCGGCCGATCAACTCAATCTCCTTCTCGCTCAGGTGAACACAGTGGGCGAGGACCGACTTTGGTGACAGGAGGCCGACATCGTGCAGCCTCTCGACGGTCCTCTTCCCGTACCGCTCCATGTTGTGGTAGCCGTCGTTTGGTCCCTCCGAGACGTGGATGGTGAGCGGGACCCTGTGCTTCTCGCTCATCTCCGCCCCCTTTGAGAGCAAATCGTCCGAGACGGTAAACGACGCGTGGAGGCTCACCATCCCCATGGCCCTCCCCTTGTCCCTCCTGCCGATGAACCTCAGGCTCTCCTTCAGCCCCCTGTTACCTTCTTCAGCGCTCCTCCTCTCTGTCGCTTCGTATGAGATTATGCCTCTGATGCCCACTTCGTTCGAAGCTTTCGCGATTTCGTCGAGCGAGCCCTCGATCGAGTTGGGGGCGGAGTACGTGTCAGCGAAGCATGTCGTCCCGTTCATCAGCGACTCGATGGCCGCCGCCAGAGTGGTCGCGTAGGCGTCATCGTTGGTCAGCGCCTCGTCCACGGGCCACCAGATTCTCTGAAGGATCTGCAGGAAATCAGAAGGGGGCTTCACGTTCAGCCCTGACCCCCTCAGTGCTATCCCGTACAGGTGGGTATGGCCGCAGATTAGCCCGGGCATCACCATGCACCCCTTCGCGTCGATCACTTCGTCGGGCGCGAACCCCTTCGCAACCGCGTCCTTAGGCCCGACGGCGAGGATCCGGCCGTCCTCGATGGCGACCGCGGAGTCATGGACGACCCGTCTCTTCACGTCCATGGTAACTGCTGTTCCGCCTTTTACCAGGAGTTTTGTCGACAACTGTGCGCTCCGAGTCTTGGCCTCGCTACGCCAGTGATCTTACCACATATTCGACGTTGCCGCTCAGTGGAAGGAGGAGGGGGGAGCTGCACCCCGCGGCGATGTATTCTTTGATCTTCCGTCTGCAGTCGTCGGGGGAGCCCGATGCAGTCAGCATCTGCACAACTTCGTCAGGTACGATCTCAGCGGCCCTCTCGATGCCCCCAGGCTTGGCTGGCCATCCTCCCATCCGTTTCTGCACCTCCCTGATGAGGTCCTCGCTGACGCCGCTGGCTTTCGCTATGTGCGGCTGCTGCCCCACAGTCATCGTGACGTGGCTCTTTGCAAGCTTCACCGCCTTGTCGGCGTCCTCGTCCATGGAGCACGCGATCAGCTGAGGGGAGTCTATCTTGACCGGGTCCCTGTTCGCCTTCTCTGCACCACGCCTGATGCTCTCCCAGGCCCTCTCGTTGTACTTCGGGGAGACGAGGTAGTTCAAGAGCACGCCATCTGCTATCTCCCCTGCGAGCTCTAGCATCTGGAAGCCCGTCCCTCCGATGTATATCGGAACGTCCCGGGGCCTCGCCCCCGTCCCGTGAAGCGTGTCGAGCTTGACACCGTCCATCCTGACGAACTCTCCATTGAAAGTCACTTCCTCGGCCTTGAAGAGGCTCCTGATTACCTGTACGTATTCCCTCATGCACTGGAGGGGCTTCGTCCTGTTGATGCCCACCTTCTTCGCCAGCGGGTCCCACCATGCTCCCAGCCCGAGGATGACCCTGCCCGCCGAAAGCTCGTCGAGGGTGGCGAAAGTCTGAGCGATGAGCGCCGCGTTCCTCGTCCAGGTGTTGATGACCCCCGCCCCGACTTTGATCCTGCTGGTGTCTGTCGCGATTGCCGTCACCGGGACTACCGCGTCTCTCGCCAACCTTGATTCAGCTATCCACACGGAATCGAACCCGTGTTCTTCGGCGATCTGTGAGTACCGCACCATCTCCCTGACGTGCATGTCCTGAAGATAGAGTCCCAGCCGGTCTATGGACGCCGCTCCCTTCGACGACAGACTATTCCGCCACTATCGTCCGCTCTCGTATTCGATTTAAAGTCTCCAAGATTGTGCTGAACAGAAGACTATCTGACGGAGGAGACACCCGAGTCAACAACCTCCTGGTCAGCCTCCGGGAGCTCGTACCACCTCTTCCTGTCCCCGACTGTTGCCCTCATCTTCCACCCCATGGACTTCGGCATTGTATCGATGGAACTCCTGAGGGACTCCGCCCGGGCTGAGACGCGTTTCTTCTGTTCTTCGTCGAGGCCGGTTCCCGCGGCGTATTCGGCCATCTTCGCTAGGTTCAAGGTGAACGTCCTGTACATCCCCCAATCCTCGGCGCACAATTTCGCGATGTAGGTGGCGTTGATCCTGTCAGGGACCTCGTCCATCGAAACTTCGTGGTCCAGCAGAAGGGCAAGGATGTCCTTCATGTCTTTCTCGTTGATCTCCACTATCTGGAGCTTCGTCGACAGCAGGTCGGAGACTGGGAGGGTTTTGGGCTCCAACCCCATCCTGTCCTTGAAGTCAAACTTGTGGCACATCTGGAACACGTCCAGGAAAACGTCGACTCGCCTCTGGTTCTTTATGTCGTTGAATATGAGCCTCGAGCCGTGGAGGGCGTTGAACCTCTCCCTGGGCCTGTACCCTAGCTCGCCGAAGAGCTGTTTGATCTTGCCTGTCTCCTTCCTGTGGCCAACCAAGTCTATGTCCACGTAGCGCCTTGAAAGTGGAGCCCTGGATGCTGCCGGGCACCTCATGCCAACCGCGACCCCGCCGAGCAGCCGCAGGGTGATTCCCTTCGACTCGGCTCCCTTGAGAATCCTCTCGGCCTCATCGATTAGGGACTCGTGTGGAGTGGCCTCGGCGGTCAGAAGATCTTCACGACCTTTCAGGACGAAGGCGGAATCGTATCTCTATGAACATTTTGCACCACTTGGCGTCGGGGCTGGCGCCGCAACTCCGCAGCACTGATTCGTTCGCCGAAGCCCGCCCAGAATATACCCAAACGCGTTAGGTTAACGACGGACACTCAAGAAGGCTGGTGGAGCTTAAATAAAGCGCCCGAGAGCGCAATGGACGAGCAAACCTACCCTTGAGTGATAAGGAGAGGCAAGCTGCGGGTCCGCAAACGTCGACTGTTTTTGTGCGCGAGGCAACAGGTCTGGTCAAGAACGTCTCGTTCTTCGACAGCATCGCCATGAACATGAGCAACATGTCCGTTGGGGCCCTGCTCGGCGTGCTCGGGATATCGGGGCTCGTTCCGATGTTCTTCGCGGGCCACAGCATGGACGGAGTGAACCTCGTCCTGCTGTCGGTGATTGCGTTCGTGGTGTCCGTTCCGCAGATAGTGGTGTACACGCTTATGTCAAGGCGGTACCCCAGGACAGGTGGGGACTACGTCTGGGTTTCCAGGACGCTGGGAGGCCCCGCGGGGAGTATCCTGTCGTTCATGGGGTACACGGTTGAAACAACGGCTTATCTGGGGCTGATCGTGCTCTCAACAGTCTTTGCCATCGGTTCCGTGGGACTATTCTTCACCTTCAACGACAACCTGCTGGGGATCTCGCTCCCCAGCCAGATACCCGGCTCGATGCCCGGGCTTCAGTTCGCGATTGGAGCTATAATATTCGCCGCCCTGATCGGCGTGAACATAGTCAAGCCGAAAGCTGGGTTCAGGCTCGTTTCCGCGCTGACGATCTACGGCATCTTTGCGCTTCTCCTATCGATGGCCGTCCTCCTCGGGTCTGGGTCCAGCGGGGTTCAGTCGTACATCAACAACCCGGCCGGAGCCTTCGCCATCAACCAGTCCGCCACATACAGCATAGTCTCGTCGCAGTATCCGGGTGGGTCCTTCAACTTCGGTAACACCATCTTCCTTCTCCCCCTGATGGCTGCGTTCGTCTATCCGTGGCTTAACGCTGCACCAGCGGTGGCGGCTGAGATCAAAGGAAAGTCTGCGGTGAGATGGAACGTCCCAGTCTCGGCCCTACTTGTTTTCGCATTTGTGACCGGCAGCCTGGGAGTGATGTACCTGACAGCGGGGCAGGCATTCACCAACGCAGCCTACACCAATCCGACACTTGTCTACGGGTCTCCGCCTGCTGTCACTTCGTTCAACTTCTGGACACTTGCCATGGGCGTGTCGGGCAACAACGTCCTAGCCTTCCTCATCGGGCTTGGGTGGATCCTTGGCAACCTGAGCGTGCTTGCGTACGGCGTCATAGTCATCTCCAGATACCTGCTGGCCCAGTCGTTCGACAGGTTCCTTCCGGGCAAGATATCTGACGTGAGCCCTAGGTTCGGGTCCCCGGTCCTGGCGCTTCTGATCAGCCTGATTGTCACTGTGGCGCTGGTGGGGTTCGCTGCATTCAACTACGGCGGGGGCCTGTTCGGCGGCGTGTCAGCCCTCTTCGGGGCCATCCTTGCTTCGATGATCTACTTCGCCTTCGTAGGTCTTACGGCAGCGATCCACGGCATCAGGAAGGAGCAGGGCGCCACGAAGTGGCTCCTCGCAGTCGCCGGTGTCGCGAACATTCTCGTCTTCGGTTTCCTGTCTTACCAGTTCGTCTCCAATCCGACTGTCTGGTCTCTGAACAACTTCACCTACGGCTTCATCATACTCTCGGTAATCGTCGCTGCCGTGGTCTACTTCGCGTCGAGGGCGTACTACAAGTCGAAGGGCGTAGACATCGGCCTGGCGTACAAGCAGATACCCCCCGAGTAGCCGTCTAGCCCGAAGTCAACATATAGGAACTGACTTTTTCCCCGTCTAGCTGAGCAAGGAACCCCCTCAGGATCCCCTCGCCGTATTCGCTGCCAGGGTTCGCGCAGAGCGTCCTGCCTATCTTGACTATTCCCTTTGATTCGTGGATGTGGCCGTGTATGCCGAGCATGGGCTGGTGCCTCTCGACAGCCTTTCTGCAGGCTGAGCTCCCAGCGGCTATCATCTGGACTTGGCCAGATTTGATGACCACCCTGAGGTCCTTGTCGACCATGGGCGCCCTGTCGATGGGCGTATTGATGGGGGGAACATGGATGTTGAAGACGGCAGCCTTCATGTTCTTCACGTTCGCTGCCATGCGCTCGATTTTCCCTCCGAGCTCATCCTCGCCCACCTCCCTCGGGCTGTTCCAGGGGGTGTGGTTGGTGTACCCCAGGGTTATCATTTCGTGCTCGCCGTCAAGCGAGACGACCTTCTCTTCCGGGTTGATGACGTAGTTCGATGAACTAAGGATGGGATCAACGTCGAAGAGGTCGTCGTTTCCCGGTGAGATGTAGCACTTCACGTCGGTCTTCCCGAGCCTCTGCTCTGCCAGCCTAACCCATTCGCTGACCCGGTCTACCATGGCCTTGTTGAAGGTGGCTGTAACGTTCTTCGGGTCCGCCGTTATCTCTTCGAACTCCTTCTTGGTCATGACCCGGGCGTACAGCCCAGAGTCCGTCGCCCTCCCGACCAATCCTTCCACGTCCTTCGTGCCTTTGAGGACCATCTCGTTCCCCTCGAACCTGCACCTGTAGGTCCCATCCCCCTGTTCCACTATCGGAATCAGGACCTTGCCCGTCAGGTCTCCCCCGAGCACGAGGATGTTGGCGCCGTAGAATTTTGCGGCATTCAGGAACTTCTTGAAACATCTGGTGGAGCCGTGTACGTCCGTGATGAAAAAGACCCTGGACGTGGCCACGCCTGATGGCGCCTCTCTTCGAGTAGATTAAGGTGCAGCCTGCGGCCGATGGCTACTTCGCCGTCCCCGCGAGAAGGGCGAGCACCGCAGCTCTGACGTACAGCAGGTTCTCGGCCTGGTCGTAGATGACGCTCCGGGGACCGTCCATGACTTCGTCGTCCGCCTCCTGGCCCCTGAACACAGGGAGCACGTGGGTGACGACACCCCCCTTGGTCATTGTGTCAGTCAGCTTCTTCGTCAGGCGCCAGTCTCTGTGCCCGTTGTGCAGCTCGACCTCCCTCTCCTTGGTGAACCTGTTCATCCCAGTCATGACGCACTCGTGGCTGGCCCAGCTGCGAGGGAATACGACGTCCGCCCCCTTGATGGCCTCGGCGAAGTCGTGGCTTACCTCGAGCCTCCCTCCTGACTTCTTTGCGTTCCCCCTTGCCGCTTCCACCATCTTCTCGTCAAGGTCGAAGCCCTCGGGGTAGGCCAGGACGGTGTCCATGCCGTACTTCGTCGCTATGAGCATCTCGTCCTGCATGCTCCCCCAGCTTCGGATGTGGTCGCTGTATGTCCAAAGGAGGACGTACTTCTTCTTCTCCACCTTCCCCTGGAACTTCTCCCTCAGCGTGAAAACGTCCGTGATCGCCTGGGTGGGGTGGTAGACGTCGTCGGCCATGTTTACGACCGGTATGTCGGCGTGCTTCGCGTACTCCCTGATGGCTGCGTTCCCCCTCCCGTACACGTAGTCCACAGCCGACTCGAGGATTCTGACGCCCAGGGCGTGGCCCATCCTTTCGTACATCTTGGCCATGTCCTTGATTGACTCGCCTTCCGACCCCCTGGTAGTGGCAAAGTCGATGAATTGTGAATGGCCTCCGAGGATTGTCGCCGCCGCCTCGAAGCTCGACCTGGTGCGGGTGGAAGTGTTGTAGAAGAGCATGAAGAACGTCCTGTTCTTGAAGAGTTCAGGGACGTTGTTGACGCTGTACCTGCGTTTGATGTCCCTGGCGAAATCCATCAGGAAGTCTATTTCCTCCCTGCTCCAGTCTTGGGTGGAGATCAGGTCCTTGCCGTGCAGGTCTTGGGGTCGCATGTCAACAGCGCGACTGCTACTGCTTATAGCCGTATCAGGAGCTCGGCGACAAACAGGCAGGCGAGGAGCCGGTCAGGCCCTGCTCCGGGTCCGTGGAGGGAGCTCCTGTTTGACGCCAGCCGCGGCCTCGTTCCCCTTTAGGGCGCGGTAAACCCTCTCCGGTGTGGCAGGGATTTCGAAGAGCCTCGCCCCAGTCGCGTTGTAGATTGCGTTTGTTATCGCAGGAGCGATAGGAACCAGTCCTATTTCCCCCACCCCCTTGGCCCCGAACGGCCCGCTCTCTTCAGGTTCACCGACCGCCACCACTTCGATTTCAGGCGCGTCTTTGATCGTTGGGATGAGGTAGGTGGCGAAGCTTGGGTTCCTCAGAATGCCTTCCTCTATCTTTGGATCCTCCATTATGGCGTAGCCCAGACCTTGTATGGCGGCCCCTTCCACCTGCCCCTCGAACGTCTGGGGGTTGATGACCCGCCCTGCGTCGGGGAAAAGGACAAGCTTCGTTACCCTTACGGCGCCGGTCAGGGTGTCCACCTCGACTTCCGCCAGAGCGCAGGCGAGCATGTAGAAGAGGTGGGGTATCTCAAGTGAGCCTGGGATGGGGTCGACCCGGGGCACGTCGAACGTCCCCGTCGACTCGATGGGACCCTTGGACTTGGCGAGCGTGGCGTATGACACTCGCTTTCCGCTCTTCGAGGAGACTATCGCTGACGACCGCGCCTGGAGATGGCTTTCAGGCTCGCGGATGTGCTCCGCCGCTGAGCGGGTGAGGAGGCCCACCATCCCCTCGGCCGCCCTGATGATGGCGTTCCCGCCGAGGTATGTCGACCTAGACGCCGAGGTCACGCTTGTATCAGGTGCCTGAAGCGTGTCTCCGCAGACCACCGTGACGTCGTCGAGGTCGCAGTGCAGCGCCTCCGCCGCTATCTGCGCGAAGGCTATCGTCATGCCCTGGCCGATCTCCGTCGTGCTGACCTTGACCTCGAACTTCCCGTTCTCGAGGAGCTGGACCTTGGCCGAGCCCTTGTCTGGGAGGGCCCCCAGGGTGAACCCCTTGATGGCGCCGGCAATGCCGACGCCCCGTTTCGTCCAAGGGGTGTCCCCCTTCCTTTCCGCTGCTCGGCTCCTCCACACTTCGTGCCTCCTCGCCTTCTCGAAGGCCTCGCTGATCCCGACTCCGCTCTTGATCCTGTTCCTGAAGGCGCCTTCGTCCCCTTTCTTCAGGGCGTTCCTGAGCCTGAACTCCAGGGGGTCGAGCCCCAGCTTCTCGGCAAGGATGTCCATCTGGCTCTCCATTGCGAACATGACCTGGGGGGCGCCGAACCCCCTGAAGGCGCTCATCACGCCATTGTTGGTGTACGCCAGCGTCGCCTGGATGTCCACGTTGGGCATCCTGTAGGGCCCGTTGCAGTTCTCTATGGCGACGTCAAGGACGGCAGGCCCCAGCCCCGCGTAGGCGCCCTTGTCGAAGAGTATCTCGACCTGGTTCGCGAGGAGCGTTCCGTCCGACGCCGCGGCAGTCTTCATCGTAACTATCCCCGGGTGCCGTTTCAGTCCGGCGACGCACGACTCCCCCCTGCTCCAGACGAGCTTCACAGGCTTCCCCGTCTTCAGGACCGCCAGGGCGAGGTGCAGCTGGACCGGGACGTCATCCTTCCCGCCGAACGCCCCACCCACGGGGGGAGTGATCACTGTGACCCTGGATTCGTCGAGGCCCAGAGTCTCGCAGATTTCTGCCCTGTCCTTGTAGGGGCTCTGGCCCCCGACCACCAGCGTTAGCCTCTTCTGGTCGTCGAGGTATCCGATTCCTGCCTCTGGCTCGAGATAGGCGTGTACCTGAGAACCGGTGTGGTATGTGTTCTTGACGACGACGGCCGCCCTGCGGAAGGCTTCCTCCACGTCCCCGAAAGTTATCCTCGTCTCCCTGCAGACGTTGCCACCCGGATGCAACTTGGGCGAGCCTGGCTTCAGAGCCTGAACGGGGTCGGTCACGGCGGGGAGCTTCTCGTAGTTGACCTCGATTAGCGAGAGCGCCCTCTCGACCTCCTCCTGGCTCGTGGCGACCACCAGGGCAACCGGGTCCCCGACGTAGCGTACCCTGTCGTCGCAGAGCACCGGCCTGTCGCGGATGAACGCGCCGTACCTGTTCTTCCCGGGAATGTCCTCGTGAGTAAGCACTGCGGCGGCGCTCGGGAGGGCCCTTGCCTTCGTAGAATCGATTCCTTTGATCAGGGCGTGGGGGTGGGGGCTCCTCAGCACTCCGGCGAACAGCA
>Ga0187803_10001219_pt1 | contig 10103 bp, 9 predicted proteins | sample NC_wetland_sal_i_2_FD_132425 | JGI IMG/M metagenome (GOLD analysis project Ga0187803, IMG submission 132425) | Wetland sediment microbial communities from Neuse River Estuary, North Carolina, USA - Control_3 | ecosystem: Environmental > Aquatic > Freshwater > Wetlands > Sediment | place: USA...
CAGCCGCGCCCCGCTGCGCAGCACCACGTAATCGGCGCGCGCCGCGCTCGCACTGCACAGGAGCAGCCCCGCCACCGCGCTCCCGCCTATCAGAATGCGTTTTATCGCTACCTTCACTTAACCGTCTCCGGCAGGGCAAACCGCTCAATCGCCGCCGCCACCCCGTCCTCGTCGTTCGATCGCGTCACGTGCCACCCGCGTTCCTTTAATTCGGGTACGCTGTTTCCCATCACCACAGGCACGCCAGCAAAGGATAGCATCTCCAGGTCGTTGTGATTGTCCCCCATGGCCAGGATTTCCTCGCGTGCTACACCGCGTGCTCCTGCCCATTCGGCCAGTGCCGCGCCTTTCGAGACCGCCGGATGAATCACGTCGATCATGGAAAAGTCCTTCTCCTCATACACCGTGACGGCGAGCGAGAACTCCTTGGCAAATTGGACGCGCCGCAAGGTCATTTCGGCTTCTCGCATCGATGTCACTCCGCCCGTGAACATCACCTGAATCGGATCTTCGTCCAGGCAGCTCTCCAGTGGCTTGGCCTCTGCCAGGAAGTCGCGATTTCGCCGGTAGTAGCCGCCCCGCGTGGGATCCTCCCAGTCAATCGTTTGTAGCATCACCTGATTTGCCTTGGGCCGGTCAAAGACAACGGCCGTAGCCTCGCGCCAAGCCTCTGTGGCGAGCAGCACGCGCCGCGCGGTCTCTCGCGCCAGCAGGTGCCGCAGCAGTGTCTGTCCCTCCTTGGTGCGAATCAAGGCGCCATTGTTCACGATCATCGTGAGGGGCGAATCGATCTGCTGCGCTACAGGCATAGCGAAGTCAAAGCGGCGTCCCGTCACCAGCGCCACTTCGATCCCGCGCCGTGTCGCCTCCGCAATGGCCTCCTGGTTCGCTGCCGAAACCTCCCACCGGCTGTTCAGCAGCGTCCCGTCAATATCGACCGCAATCAGCCGTATCGCCATAGTGTTAGTTTACCGGAACGGCTGGCCTGGTTCCGGAAAAGAAGGCCGTTTTGCCACGCGACGGGCACCAATTTGGTTGTGCTAACATTTCGCTTCGATGGCCACCCACCGCCTCTACTACGACGATTCTTACCTGCAAAATTTTCAGGCGCGCGTTGTCGCCTGTCTTCCGGTTGAGCCGGTTCTTTCCGCCGGCGGGGCGCAGCCCGCCTGGGAAGTGCTCCTGGACCGCACGGCGTTTTACCCTTCCTCCGGTGGTCAACCCAACGATCTCGGACGCCTCGGCGCAGCACGCGTCCTCGACGTGCGCGAGGCCGGAGACGACATCGCGCACATCGTGGACCAAGATCTCCCTCTCGAAGAAGTCGATGGCGGCATCGATTGGCCGCGCCGCTTTGACCACATGCAGCAGCACACCGGGCAGCATCTCCTATCGGCCATGTTCCACGAACGCTTCGGCCTGCCCACCGTTTCCTTTCATCTCGGCAGCGACCTTTGCACCATTGATCTCCGCGGGCCGGAGCCGTCAGGCGACGTCCTCCGCGGAGCGCAGCGCGCGGCCAATGAAATTATCTTTGAGGATCGCCCTGTCAACGTGCGCTACGGCACCGCGGACCAATTGGCTCAACAAGGTGTGCGGAAGGAGGTCGAGCGCGAAGGGCTTCTACGCGCCATCGAAATCGAGTCGGCGGATTTGCAGCCCTGCGGTGGTACCCACGTAAAGACCACCGGGCAGATTGGTTTGTTGCTGGTTCGCCGCTGCACGAAGATTCGCCAGGACTGGCGCGTGGAGTTCGCGTGCGGCAGCCGCGCCGAGCGCCTCGCTACCGGCGATTTTCAGCTTTTGCGCGCAATCGGCGACCGCCTAAGCTGTGCGCCAGAGGAAGCGCTATCCGCGATTGCAAAATCCTCCGCTGAGCGCGATGTTCACTTCAAGAATCTGCGTGCCGCGCTGCAGCAACTTGCCGAGGCGCGCGCGAAACTGCTTGTGGGCGGCGCCACGTCCACGCCCGATGGCATGCGCCTGGTCTCGCAGCTCCTCCGCGATGAAAATCCCGACCTGCTCCTGCCTCTGGCAACGGAGCTGGCGAAGCACGCGAGCACAATCGCGCTGCTTATCCACGAGGCCACGGGCCAGCTCGTCTTCGCGCAGTCACCTGGAGGAGGCAAGGATCTGCAGGCGATTCTCAAGCAGGTGCTAGCCACAATTCCCGGCAAGGGCGGTGGTACACGCGATTTCGTCCGCGCCAAGCTGCTCGATCCCTCCACGAGCCACGCCGCGCTGGTCCTTGCGACAAAGTTCGTGGCTGTGTAGTTCAATCCGCCGCTTGCTCGTAGGCGTGTTCGCCGTGCAGCGACTCGTCTAATCCCATCTCTTCTGAAGTCTCGCTGACTTTCACTTTAGTGAACCCATCGATGATTCGCAGCATAGCGTAGGTAAAGGTGAACGCCCACACCGAGGAGAAAACCACGGCAGTGACCTGTTTCAGCAGAAACGTCGGGTCGCCATAGAGCAAGCCATTCGCGCCCTCGGGATTGAACTGCTTGTTGGCGAAAATGCCTAGCATCACGATTCCCAGAAATCCGCCGACTCCGTGAACTCCCCACACGTCCAGGGCGTCGTCCCACTGCAGCTTGTTCTTCATTTCCACAGCGTAATAGCAAACGACGCCGGAAACGATGCCGATAATCACCGCGGTAGTCGGCGAAACATAGCCCGCCGCCGGTGTCACCGTTGCCAAGCCCGCCACAGCCCCGGTCAGCAGCCCGAGGAACTTCGGTTTCTTCTCATTCAGCCAGGCCACCATCAACCAGGCAATTGCGGCGAAGGACGCGGCGACGTCCGTGTTCAAAAAGGCCGTGGCCGTCACCGAATCCACGCGCATCTCGCTCCCGGCATTAAACCCATACCATCCGAACCACAGCAGCCCCGTGCCCAAGGCCACCAAAGGAATGCTGTGCGGCCCGCGATCCAACACGCGCCGCTTGCCCACGTACAACACACTGGCCAGCGCCGCCATTCCCGCGATGTTGTGCACCACGATTCCGCCTGCGAAATCCTTCACGCCCCATTGCTGAAGAAAACCTCCGCCCCACACCATGTGCACGAAAGGGAAATAGACGAAGGTTAGCCAGGCGGTCAGAAAGAGCATGTACGCTTTGAAGGTGACGCGATTGGTGAACGCGCCCGAAATGAGCGCCGGGGTGATGATCGCGAACATCATTTGATACGCAATAAAGACCAGCGCCGGTATCGTATCGTTTGGCGACGGTGTATTCAGGGCGATGCCGCGGAGAAACGCGTTGTGGAAGTTGCCGATGACTCCATGCCAATCCCCGCTGAAACACAAGGAATAGCCATACGCGTACCAAATAACGGTAGTCCAGCCCATGGACACAAAACTCTGGATCATAATGGCCAGAACGTTTTTCCGTCCCACCAAGCCGCCATAAAAGAACGCCAGGCCCGGGGTCATCAACATCACCAGGCTGGTGCACAAGATCATGAAGCCGGTATTGCCGGTATCGAGATGCAGCATGCAGTCCTCCGACCGTATTGTTTTGAGATTGGCTCGCGGAACGACGAGCCGGGTCCGAATGTGTGGTTCTCCGCGCGGATGCAGGGCCCGCAGACCCAACTGCGCAAAAAGCGCCGAACCTCTCAAACCCTGGACTTATTCCGGCACAAGCGCAGTGCGGCATATCACAGTCCCCTGTGACCCGTGTGCGGTTCGTAGGGGAAATGCTTTCGCTTAGCTCAAGGACCAACCGAACAGGGTGAGCATGAGGAACAGAGCGAGGGCGCCCAGGCTAACGAGGGAGAGGGTTTTGCCGCGGCCCAGGAGGCAGTCGCGGGTCTCGGCTCTAAGGCAGAGAACGACGACGACGAGGAGCACTCCACCCCAGGAAATGGCGCCGGGCAGGCCGGGGTACTGCGAGAGCACGGCAAGCGTGCGATCCGAGGGTTGATTGGCCGGGAGCCACCAGGGAAGAACAGGCGCGAAACCCGCCGCAAGCACAAATGCGAGAATCTTGCGGCTGACCCAGCTTTTCACTTTTGTTACGGGCTTGAGCCGGCGCATCTTGCGCCACACAAAAAATTCCCAAAGGAGCAAGGCGACGGCCAGGGGCATCCAACCGTAGCGTGCACCTTCCCGATCGGCCCAAAGCCAGGCGCGAAAGAGAAAAAGCGATGGGTGCATCGTGGCCAACTTCGGGAGTAAGAGCAAGCCGGCAACGGAGTTGCTAACTGCCACCACAAGAATGATGGCTAGGCTGAACAACTGAACGGACGCGTGCGAAGGCGGCCGGCCACAGCGAGTGCATACGGGCCGCTCCGGAAAAATCTGTATTCCGCAATGCTCGCAATACACGGCGACCTCACTTCTTTCCCTAGTGACGACACCGCCCCAGTCCACAAAGCGTATCCCAAGGGGCGGCCGCGGCCTACTGGTCTGAGGTGCAGCGGGTAGCAAACGAAAGAACAAGGGACGATGGGAGGGGTACTTTCCTTGAATGAAGAGTTTTTGCAGCCGCAAGAGGAATAAGCTATCAAAGAGAAAAACCGAGAGCCGGCAGCCGGCAGGATGCCGGCGCTACAAACTAATGAGGGCGGGCTAAACCCGCCCCTGCACAACGGCGGTTTAGCGCGACGGCGGAGTCAGGTTGTAGTAAAACGAGGCGCGGACTTCGATCTGGGGTGCCGGGAACGACTGCGGCAAGGGATCGAACGGAGCGGATTTGCGGAGAGCCTCAAGAGCGTGTCTATCCAACGATTTCTTTTGCGAACTGGAGATGATTTTCGGTGAGGAATCGAGCAGCGTACCGTCTCTTTGAATAGTAAAGCGCAGGACCACCAAGCCCTGCTCGCCTTTTTGCACCGAGCCGGGCAGTGTGGCCATCCAGTTCTCCTTCAACGATTCGTGCAAATGAGTGATGAAAGGACTAAAGTCTGCCTCGCCCGTGGGAGTCAGAAACTCTACGCGAAGAGTACAAGCCGCCGGCGGGGCGTGTTCCTTGCCGCGGCCCTGAAGGTTGGTCAGCGGCATGGCACACACAGCGAACGCGACCAGAATGGGCAGGATGGCCCAAGCAGAATTGCTGGCGCGGAAGCGAATGGCGTTTCGATTCATCAAAGCTGCTCCTTGCACGGGAATACTATAGCATTCGCGAGCCACCGTTGCAGAGAAGGCTGCCGGCCGGACTTCTATTGAGTGCCGCCGGTGTGTTCTATCCCGGCCTGTGGAGAGTAGTAGGATGAGTGTGCCGTGGTTGCTATGGGCGAGACAGAAAAGCGATTTGTCGAGGAGGGCAGATGAGATTAGTGCGGCTTGGATCGTTTGCATTTCTGGGGATGCTCGCGGCGGTTTGGCCGGTGTTGGCACAGAGAGAGCCGCAGAAACCGGAAACGGCGGTGGAAAAATGGACGGGTAAGACCATCATGCTGATCGGCGCGCATGCGGACGATGATGCAATTTCTCATGGCACGCTGGCGCTACTTCAGGCGCATGGCAACCAGGTGTACGTGGTGACGCTGACGACGGGAAACGTGGGCACGCAAGACCCGAAACTCTCGCGCACACAACTGGCTGGCATTCGACGCCAAGAGGAATTGGCGGCGCTAAAGGAATTGGGCATTCCCGGCGAGCACTACATCAATCTCGGCTATGACGACGGGCTCCTCGAATTCGAGGATCGTAAGGCGGTGGTCGAGAACCTGGTGCGGGTGATCCGCAAGCTCCGCCCGGATGTGCTGTTCGCCTGGGATCCGGGGAAAAACTACCAGCGCTGGCACAAGTCCGACCACCGAGCGGCGGCTTACCTCTCCGCCGATGCGGCGCGGGCGGCCATGTGGCGGCTGCTCTTTGAAGGCCAGATTACCCAGGAAGGGCTGAAGGAGTTCATGATCCCGGAATACATGTTCTACAACGACTACGATTTTGGGGACGAGAATATCTGGGTGGACATTAGCGACTTCGTGGAAAAAAAGGTGAACGCGGACGCGAATTACACCAGCCAGTTCGGCCCGGGCTGGAAAAACTACAACCCCAATCCCACGGAGGCCGAAGTGAAAGAAATGAAGCAGGGAGTGCGAGCCAAAATTCGCACCAAAGATGGGAAACCTGTGGAGGGATTTCGGTACTATCGCGGCCTGCCGGACGGCATCGGAAAGTAGTTCCGTGAGAGCCTAACGCGCCGGCTCGGGGATGGGTTCGATGCGGCCGAGTAGGAACGCGTAGCCGGCGATGCCAAGGAAGAGAATGACGGTGGCGGTGACGAAGGCGGACGCGAACGAGTGCGTTGCGGAAACGATATAACCGGTGATGATGGGCGCGGAAATCGCGGAGAGCTGCCCGGAAAGATTGGCAATGCCCGCGAGGGTCCCGACGCTTTCCCGCGGGGCGATAAGCGAGGGAACCGTCCAGGCGACCGGCGCGGCTGCCGCGAGTCCGCCCAGGGCCAGACTGATCCAGCAAAGTGCCGAAACCGGGCTGTGAGCATGCGCCGCACCTAAGATGGCGAGGCCGCAACTTGTCCCGCCAATTAAAACCGATTGGCGCACGCGATTGGCGTTCCAGCCGCGTTGAATCAGCTCGTCGACCAGCCAGCCACCCACGGCGAGATCCGTAAACGTGGCAAAAAACCACGGCACGCTGGTGTAGAAAACCGAATGCAGCAAATCCATCCCTAGCGAAGTGGAAAGATAGCTGGGCAACCAAGTCAGCAGCAGAAAAAAGCTGTAGTTGTAAGCGCCCCAGCCCAGCGCCAAGCCATAGACTTTGCGCTGGCGCAGGAGATAACCAAGCAACGAGGCGCTTTTCGCATGGGCTTGATTTTCCGGTTGCGGGCCGCCTTCGGCAATGTAATGGAGCTCATCGGCGGAGAGATGCTTGTCTTCACTGGGATTGCGATAGAAGCGGAAGAACAAGGCGAAATAAAGAAAGCTCACGAAGCCCGTGGCGGCAAAGCTCCAGCGCCAGCCGAAATGCAGGAGCAAGACGCCGAGGATGGGAACTCCGATGGCGGAGGATAGTTTTGCGGCCGCATCGGTCAGAGAAGTGGCGAAACTTCTTTCGCGCTGTGGAAACCAATAACCGAGCGCTTTCGCGTTGGCTGGAAAGGTGGGCGCCTCGGCGACTCCCAGAAGCAGCCGCGCCCCGAAGAAGATGACAAGGCCGGGAGCAATGGCCGCGGCGAAAGAAGCCAGGCTCCAGAGAAAGGTGCTGACGCGGCCCACGAGGCGCACGCCGAAACGATCGAGCAAAATTCCCGCGGGCATCTGCATGAGCGCGTAGGTCCAACTAAAGGCGCTGGAGAGGTAGCCAAACCCGACCAGCGAGAGCCCGAAGGAGGCATGCAGCGCATCTCGGGAAACGGATAGGTTGATACGATCGAAAAAGTTCACGATCACGCCCAAAGCCAACAGGAAAGCCATGAGCCATCGCCGGCGAGGCGCCCGCGAGGAATTAGGATTCGTGTGTGGCAAGCGCATTCCTTCGCGGATTGTTTGCGCCACCGGCTTTCGAATTGCGCATAATAGAGCCTAGTGTCCCACGGCCGCGCAGCGTGCAGCAATGCGATGTCTTGCAGAGTAGAGTAAGGGCCGTTACCAGGCGCGCGTGTCGAGGGGTGAGAGCGAATGACCATCGGCAAAGGATTTGTAGAGCGCACACTCTCGGAGGATGAGGTTCGAGAGGTTGTTGCCAGCGCATCCGCGGAAATGCGGATCAAGGGCAAGCGCGTCCTGACCATCATTCCCGACGCCACTCGCACCATGCCCATGCCCCTGCTATTCCAGCTTCTGCAGGAGGAAATCGGTGCGCAAGCCGCTGCCTGCGACTATCTCGTCGCCTTGGGCACGCACCCGCTGATGAGTGAGGCACAGCTCACGCGGCTGCTGGGGCGCCCTGTCGAGAACGGTGCCTGCGACGGCGCTCGCGTTTTCAACCATCGCTGGGATCTTTCCGATACGTTCGTCGAACTCGACTGCATTCCCGCAAGCGAAGTGGCAGAAGTTTCCGGCGGGCTGCTGTCGGAAGCCATTTCCGTCAGAATCAACCGGCTCATCTTTGATTACGACCAGGTATTGATTTGCGGTCCCGTTTTTCCCCACGAGGTGGTCGGCTTTTCGGGCGGAAATAAATATCTATTTCCCGGCATTAGCGGCAAGCAGATGATCGACCAGACGCACTGGCTGGGCGCTTTGCTGGGCAGCTATTACCTGATTGGGACGGAAAAAACGCCCGTGCGCGAACTCATCAATCGGGCCGCGAGGAAAATTACCGTTCCGGTGGCGTGCCTGGCGCTGGTGGTGGCGAAAGAAGGAGTCTCTGGTGTGTATTTCGGCGATGCGCAAGAAGCCTGGAAGTCCGCGGCTGCGCTGTCTTCACAAAAGCACATCGAATGGGTCGACCGGCCATTTCGCCGCGTCCTCTCCGTGATGCCGGAGATGTACGCCGATATCTGGACCGCCGCAAAGGGCATGTACAAAGCCGAGCCAGCCATCGAGGACGGTGGCGACGTGGTGATTTACGCGCCGCACATCACGGAAGTCAGCTATACGCACGGGGCTTTCATCGAAAAGATTGGCTATCACTGCCGAGATTATTTCCTGAAACAGTGGGAGCGCTTTGCGGACGTGCCTCGTGGGGTGCTTGCTCATTCCACGCACTTGCGTGGACAAGGCGTATATGACGTTGGCACAGGGTTCGAAAGAAATCGAATTCGCGTCGCGCTTGCGACGGGCATTTCGGAGGACCGCTGCCATCGATTGAATCTCGACTATCTCAATCCTGCCGATATCAGGATTGACGAGTGGCGAGACCGGGAAGCAGAAGGAATCAAAGTGATTCCCCGCGCGGGCGAGACTCTATATCGAGTCAAGAGACCGCAGCGCAGCTCCTGACCATACAAGCAGCAATCGCCAATTTGGCAAGATCGCCGTGCGTGGTGAGCATGACGCGGCGATCAAGCCACGATCCCTCCACTCCAAGCCGCAAACGACGCGGCTCTCCGGTCGGGATGACAGGTTTGGAATGCGGGCGGACAAATGCTCAGGCCTGGGCGGCTTTCTTGGCTGCGGCGGAATCGTAGCTTTCGCCGTAAATCGAGGGGACTTTGCCGCCCATAGCGCGCAAATAGGTGGAAAGCTGTCCGCGATGGTGGATGGAGTGGTTCAGGGAGAAATTAAGGAAAGTGACCGCAGGCATTTGGAACATGCCGCGGAAATCGATGATTTTGGCGAGTTGCTCGCCGGTGAGTTTCGTGAGGGCGTCAAAATTCCTGGCGAAGGAATCGCCATACCACTGGCCAACCTGGGCCGGCGTCTGAACATTCTCCGGCCGATGAATGGGCGTGAAGTCAAACTCACCAGAGACTATGCCAGCGTAGAAGCGGTGCTCGGCAGCCACGATATGCCAAGCGAGTTCCATGGCGGTTTTGGAATTGGGATCGGGGCGATATTCGGAATTGGCTTGGGGGATGGCTTCGATGACCGCACGCGTGGAGCGGTGCTCGTTCTTGACCGAGGGAAGCGTGTACTGCAGGAGAAAACTGGCGTTTTCAGGAGAGATGGGAATCATGGTCAACAACCTTTCGAGGCAGAGTGTACACCAGCCGATTGGATGCGCATGGAAAGAGAAGGATAGGTGATGGCGGCCCTTAACTACTGAACGGGCTGGAATCAAATAACGGCAGGAAACCTCACTTCAGTGGCTAAAGCCCAACGGTTGCGAGAGCCTTTCGCCGGGGCTGAAGCCCCGGCCTCCTAAAGAAAAAGTGTTTTTCGCGGCTTCCTAGAAGAAGCGGGTGCGAACGCGGTCGGGAAGATTGGCGAGATCGACCAGCGTCAGGAAATCGATCGTCTTGAATTCGCGGTCGATCGCGGGAGGGCCACAGATCCGCCCGGAAATATCCAGATAGGCGCGGAAAAGCCGCGGCGGGCGGCCCGCTTCCACAGGGGCGCCGTTGGCCTGGCAGCCGTAGCCAGGTTGCGGCAAGGTGCGCAAGGAAGGCGCGACCAGGTACCTGTCCTTAAGTGAGTCGTACAAAGCTATGCAGTAGTTTTCATCCAGAGAAGAGATGGAACTGCGACCGAATAGGTAGCGGGCGCCATGACGGGTGGCGTATATGGCGATGCCTTTC
>Ga0187803_10001220_pt1 | contig 10092 bp, 6 predicted proteins | sample NC_wetland_sal_i_2_FD_132425 | JGI IMG/M metagenome (GOLD analysis project Ga0187803, IMG submission 132425) | Wetland sediment microbial communities from Neuse River Estuary, North Carolina, USA - Control_3 | ecosystem: Environmental > Aquatic > Freshwater > Wetlands > Sediment | place: USA...
CATCCGGAGAGAATGCGGGGGACGTTTCGTAGTAGAAGCCTTTGGGCAGAGTGCTGGCACGGCGGTGCTCTCCCGATTCGGTGGAGACGATCCAGATGGACGATGCGCTTTCGTCCTCGGCTCCGCTGAAGGCCAGGAATCTTCCGTCCGGAGACCAGGAGATCTGGCTGAGCTCGAGGCTGCCGTGGGGGAACTGCAGCAGCTTGCGCTCGACGCCGCCGAGGGCGGGAATGAGATAGATGGCGTTGCCGCGGAGGAACGCCAGGCGGCCGGAATCCGGCGACCAGGCGGGCGCGTGGTCGGGGAGCGGATCGCTGGTCAGGCGCAGCGGCGCACCGCCTTCCACCAGGCGGACGTAGATGTCGAAGTTGTCCTTGTCAGGGCCATCCCAGGCGAAGGCGACCTGGTTGCCGTCCGGCGAGAGTGCGGGTTCATACTCGAGGCCGGCATAGGTGGTGAGCGGTTTCACCGGCCCGTAGACGGTGGGATGGCGGTCGCCGCGCGACGCCAGCCAGAACGCTCCCGAGGCGCCGAGTGCGAGACCGAGCGCGAGAGCGCCGATCCAAAACACTGCGCGGCGCGGCGGCGCCGGCGGGGGCGGCGCGGCGACATCGGGCTCGCTATCGCGCTGGAGGTCGCACAGGCTGATCTTGAGATCGGCGGCCGATTGGAAGCGCCAGGCGGGATCTTTGCGCAGGCAGCGCTGGATGATTTTTTCGAGGTCGCGGGGAAGGCCGGGGTGGATGCCGGCGGGCCGCTGGGGGTCGCTATTGAGGACGGCTGCCAGCGTCGAGATCTTGGAGCGGCCGAGGAAGGCGCGCCGGCCGGTGGCCATTTCGTAGAGCACCGCGCCGAAGCTGAAGATGTCGGAGCGCGCATCCACCTTGCGCGCCTCGGCCTGCTCGGGCGACATGTAAGAGACGGTCCCGAGGATGCTGCCTTCCTCGGTCTCGGGGCCCTCGGAGCGAGTCAGCTCGGCGTCCGAGGCGTCGTGAAGCTCGGAAAGTTTGGCGAGGCCGAAATCGAGCAGCTTGACCTGGCCGTCGTACACGCTTTCGGGTCCGGCGACCATGATGTTGCCGGGCTTGAGGTCGCGATGGACGATGCCGGCGGCGTGCGCGCAGGCCAGGGCGTCGGCCACGGGGATGGCGTACTTCAGCAAGTCCGCGAGCTTCAGGCCGCCGCGCGGGGTAAGCTTGTCGAGCGTGCGGCCGGCGACGAACTCCATGACGATGAAATCGACGCCGTCCTCGCTGCCGATATCATAGATGGTGACAATGTTGGGATGATTCAGGGCGGAGACGGTCTTGGCTTCCTGGACGAAGCGCAGTTTACGCTCGGCGTTGCGGACTTTGTCGGGGGTCAGGACCTTGATGGCGACGAAGCGGTCGAGTTGCGTGTCGCGGGCCTTGTAGACGACGCCCATGCCGCCCTGGCCGAGGGTGTCGAGGACCTGGTAGTGGGCAAGGGTCCGGCCGATCATCTTGTCTCCGTTTGCGGTTTAGTCTAACCCGGATTGAGGGCGGTGGCAATGGCCGGGGAAGATGACTGAAGATGACGGGAAGATGACGGGAGAAAACGGTCGGCCGCTGGGGCGAACTCCGGACGTTCCAGCCATTGTTGGTAATTGACAGAGTAACCACAAATGGTTACGGTTAAGAGGTGAAGGCAAGCGAACTCAGGCGGTGGCTGAGGAAAAATGGCTGCACATTTGTGAAAGATCTCGATTTGAAGATGTGAGGACCGAAATGGAGCACTATCAGGCATTGTCGAACCCGACCGGAAGGCCGGCGGCTACGTCGTGACGTTCCCGGATTTCGGTTACGGTGTCACACAAGGTGAAACCGATGAAGAAGCCATGGATATGGCGCAAGATCTCCTCATGCTGACCATTGGCGACTACATTCGGGAGAGCAGACAACTACCCGCGTCGTCGCGTCGCCGCGGGGCGAAGTTCCGCTCCGTCCCGCTTCCGGCCTTGCAATCCGCCAAGGTCGACCTCTACACAGCTTTCCTGGCGTCGGGTCTGAAGAAAGCTGAGTTTGCCCGCCGCATTGGAATACCGAAGACACACATCGATCGGTTGTTCTCTCTTCGGCATCACTCCCGGCTGGACCAGATCGAAGCGGCGCTTCGGGTGCTCGGGAAACGTTTGCACGTCGAAGTGAGGCCGGCGGCGTAGACCCCGCTTGCGGGCCGTAGCGGGCCGGGCGCTAGTGACACTCTCGAACCCTACCGGGTGGCTTGTTCTTTGGGGGTGGCCAGGTAACCGACGATCATGTTCTTCTGCACGGAGTTCACCACCAGCTCGTAAGGCTGCTTGGCCTTGCTGGTGTAGAACTGCACGGGCTCGTTGATGTTCTTGTCCTTCTTCTGGGTGAGCTTGTCGTCGGCCATCACGTCGACCGTGTACTTGTTTTTCTTGGGATCGGTAGCCTTGAGCAGCAGGGTGATATCGCCGACGCGCTGCGGAGCCTTGGTCTTTCCGAGTTTGAACTCGAAGTAGTTGCGCTCGCCCAGCCGCCTCAAGGCCTGAAGCTCGGACGCGTTGGTGGCGATGAGGCCGCTCTGCACGCCGAGGTCGCCGCGGGCGGACTTCAGGTCGGAGATGGTCTTCTGCAATTCCTCCTGCGTGGCCGTCACCTGGGTCTTCACGCCGCCGACGTCGGTGGAGACATCGGCAATCTTGGCGTTGGCGGCGTTGGCGGACTGCTTGACGTCGCTGATTTCGGAACTGACCTGCTGCTGGACCTTGGCGCTCTCCGCTTCGAGCTGCCGCTTGATCTGCTCGGAATGGGCGATGGACTCGGCCTTAGCCTGACCGGCCAGGGTCCGGGACTGAGCCTGTTCGGCGGCGAGCTGCTCCTTCAACGTCTCGATATGGCGCATCTGCGACTGTGTGGTAACCGACGAAGCGTCGCGCAGGTTGCTCAGCTCGGTCAGCAGGGACTCACGCTGTTTGGCCACGTCCGTTCGCACATGGTCGATCTGGACATACAGGTAGATATTGGCGGCCACCAGGGCAATCAGGGCGCCGGCCACCAGGGCCGTCATCAAACCCGAGCGCTGGGGCTCCGGCTGGGTATATGTGGGGGTGGGATTCACGTAGCGATACTCCTTTAACGTCAAAAGCAAACGCACACAGGCAGGAATGCCTGTGCTACTTCCAAAAAGCAAACGCACACAGGCAAGAATGCCTGTGCTACTACTACGACACAGGCAGGAATGCCTGTGCTACTACTTCCATATAGATGAGCCGGGGGTACCTTTTGGTTTCGTCAAACCAACTCAAACGACTGGCCCGGTACGGGAACGGCCACTTCCAGATTATACGTGGAATGGAGCAGCTTGGCGAAGGTCTGGGCCTGCTGGGGCTCGCCGTGGACCAGGAAGACCTTGCGCAGGGAGGGCGCGAGGGGGCGAATCCACTCCAGAAGCTCGCCCTGATCGGCGTGGGCGCTGAGCTCATCGAGGCTCGAGATTTCGGCCCGAACGCGCATGGGTTCGCCGAATATTCGCACTTCCGGCCACTTTTCCACGAGCTTGCGACCGAGGGTGTCCTGCGCCTGAAAGCCGGTGATGAGCACGGTATTGCGGGGGTCCTCGATGTTGTTGCGCAAATGGTGCAGGATGCGGCCTTGCTCGCACATGCCGGAGGCGGAGATGACGACGAAGGGGCCGTGGAGGTCGTTCAGCTTCTTGGAGTCGGCGGCCTCGCGGACGTACTGGAGGCGGCTGAAACCGAAGGGGTCCTGGCCGTGAAGCAGGTACTCGCGGGCTTCGTCGTCGAAGCACTCGGGGTGGTCGCGGTGCACCTGGGTGACGTTGATGCCCAGGGGGCTGTCGACGAAGATGGGGATATTGGGGATGCGCTTTTCGTTGGCGAGCTGGTGCAGGAGCAGCACGAGCTGCTGGGTACGTCCCACGGCGAAGGAGGGCACGATGATCCGCCCACCGCGGCGCGCGGTGCGGTTCACCACATCGGCCAGCTTGTTGACGACGTGACTGACGTCCTTGTGGAGGCGGCCGCCGTAGGTGCTTTCCAGGATCAGGTATTCGGCCGGGGGCAGCGTTTCGGGATCGCGAATGATGGGCAGATTCGGCCGGCCGACATCGCCCGAGAAGGCCAGGCGCACGCGGCCGTTGGAATCACCTTCCTTGGAAACGTCGTGGAGCACGACGGAGGAGGAGCCGAGAATGTGGCCGGCATCGTAGGCGACGTAAGTGAGTTGGGGAGCCAGCAGGTGCGGGGTGTGGTAGGGCACGGGCTGGAAGAGCGGCAGGGTGCGCTCGGCTTCCTCCATGGTGTAGAGGGGCTCGACGAGGCCGTTTTCCAGGCCCTGGGATTTGCGATGCTCGAGGCGCTTGTTGAGGAACTCGGCGTCTTTCTCCTGGATGTGGGCGGTGTCGCGCAGCATCCAGTTGCAGAGGTCGACGGTGGCCGGAGTGGTGAAGATGGGGCCGGAGAAGCCGTGCCTGACGAGCGTGGGCAGATTGCCGCAATGATCGATGTGGGCGTGCGAGAGGACCACGGCATCGATGGAGGAGGCTGGGAAGGGGAGGTTGCGATTGATGCGGTCGGCGTCTTTGCGGCGGCCCTGAAAGAGGCCGCAATCGAGGAGGAAGCGTTTGCCTCCGGATTCCACCAGGTGCATGGAGCCGGTGACGGTGCCGGCCGCACCCCAGAATGTGAGCTTCATCGCAAGGGTACATGGTAGCGCATTGCGGGGTTGGGGGCGGGTGAAAACTGGACCGGTGCCGGAGGGGTCTGGTGAAGCAGGGAGCGAGGTGGAGGGGCCGCTGGAAAACGGATGTGCAGGGTTCGAAGCGGGAAGTTGTGCTGCTCCTGCTGCTTGCCGCCGGTTCGCTGTTTTTGTTTCCTGGCTGTGATATGGCGGGCGCCGCAGGTGACGGTTCCGCAGGCTGTATTGTTCATCAGCCAACCGGTGAGCGGGGATTTTAACGGTGATGGAAAGATGGATCTGGCCTTCGGGGCCTATGGCTTTGTCCTCCCCGGCAGGATTTTTCGATTTGAACTTTGCCCGGCGGAATTCCTCCCCAAAAACTGCCGGCGCGGACGCTGCCGCGCCGATTGCCGGCTTGTTAACATTATGAATCCGGCCAGTATGGCTGGTCCCATATCGGAGGAGAATGGACGCGTTGAAGATTTTTTCGGGCACTACGATCTGTGCCGTTTTGCCATTCCTGTCTGTAGCCTGGGGACAGAATAATCCCACAATCACTTTAGTCGCGAATGCCGAGGGCGAAAACGCAGTCATCGCGCCGAATACGTGAGTCGAAATCAAGGGCCAGAATCTGGCGCGCGCTAACGATACGCGCATCTGGCAATCCTCTGATTTCGTCAACAACCAACTGCCCACCTCGCTCGATGGCCTCCGTGTCACTGTGAATGGCAAGAATGCCTTCGTCTACTACATCAGCCCGGATCAGGTGAACATCCTGACGCCGCCCGACCCTTTGACGGGCACGGTTATGGTGCAGCTCACTCGAAACGCTCTGATGAGCAACGCGTTCCCCGTAACGGCGGAACCGCTCTCACCATCGTTCTTCGTCTTCAACGGCGGTCCGTATGTCATCGCTACGCACGTCGATGGAAGCCTGATCGGCCCGGCGGCCCTTTATCCCGGCGCTTCCACCCCCGCGCAGCCGGGCGAGACCGTGGTGCTGTATGCCAACGGTTTCGGGCCAACTTCCGTGCCGCTGGTGAACGGATCGGTCACGCAATCGGGAGTCCTGTCTCCCTTGCCCGTCATTACAATCGGCGGGCTGCCGGCAACGGTCCAATTTGCGGGACTCGTGGCGCCCGGCGAGTTTCAGTTCAATGTGGTCGTCCCCGCCAACGCGCCCAGCGGCGACAATCCGCTAATCGCCACGTATAACGGCGCAGAGGCCTCCCCGGCCGCCGCCATCACCGTGCAGGGCTCCGCGCCCGCTCCCACTTCTGTCACTTTTTACGTCTCACCCGCCGGTAACGATCTTTGGAGCGGCCGTCTGGCGGCGCCGAATTCCAGCAACACAGACGGCCCCTTTGCAACCTTCGAACGCGCCCGCGCGGTAGTTCAATCCATCAACCAATTGGGATTCGCCAAAATCAGCGTGCAGTTCCGTGCGGGGACATATTTCCTCCCGGCAACCGAGATGCTCAGCGCAGCCGACTCGGGTTCGCCCACTACATCGATCGTGTATCAGAATTACCCCGGCGAATCACCAGTGATCAGCGGCGGCGTGCGCGTGCAGAACTGGACCAATCTGAGCGGCAACATGTGGAAGACCACGCTCCCCGCAACCACGCAGTATTTCGAAAGCCTCTTTTACAACGGAGTGCGGCGGATTCGCCCGCGCCTGGGCGGTTATCTGGGCACGTATTACCGCGTTGCCTCGACCATATGGGCCAGGGTGAGAGCAGAGAAAGCACAAGCGGCACGGAAGAAGACCGCCCGGAAGACGACGGCGAAGGCCACAAAGAAAGCTACCAAGAAGTCGGCACCGGCTGCGACATCGGCCACCGCTCAGACCGCCTGACGAGCGTTGAAAATCCAATCCGGTGCGGCTGAACCCTTGCCGAGCGTCCTGGAACTGGATCAGGGAAGGCCAGCGCCCTTGGCAGAACTGAATGTCCTTTTGGGCGTGATGGCTGCAAGCCACGTTGAACGCTGGCGGCGCTATCATGAGCGTGGATGAGGTCCGCAGTCCAGGTCGTCATCGCCGTTCTGATCGCCGTCTCCCTCTTATTATCCATGGGTTCGGTCAGGTGAACGACACGGGCCGAGAAAAACCGCCCGCATCTCAGGCCGAATTTGTAGACGACGCCGATAGAGCGGTTGCAAATCAATCAACACCACAGCGGCATCCCGCTGATCGTCTCGCTTCCTGAAACTGTGGACTTCTGCTACACCATCACCTGCCTTGGGGGGGGTCGTGAGTACTGGTTCGGCCAAGCCCCTGATGAATCGAGCCAACGCCCTGTTTGAAAGAGATGCAGATTTTTCTATTGCAACCAGACAAATGTCGGAGTATAGTTTTGCACGGATTTTCATATCCAAAAGTGGTAAATCCCGGACAATCGGTCGGGCAAATACCCCAGAAGCGAGGAGCTTGTATGATCACCAGAACAACACGCTCATTACTTGTTTTAGTTGCGTTGCTTCTTTTCGTAGGAGTGACAAGTATTAACGCTTCACCCGGACAATGCTCGTTGGCGACCCTCAAGGGCAGCTACGGATTCTTGGAACAGGGTACGCTTCTCCAGGCGGTTTCTGGCTTACCCCTACCGCCGCCTCTCCCGTATGCCAATGTTGGGATTGCGATCCTAGACGGTGCAGGACACGCTTCAGGCACGTACACCGGAAGTTTTGGTGGCGTGATCGTCAGCGGGCCGTTTTCCGGCACCTACACGGTAAGCCCTGATTGCACATACTCACTTGTGTTCACACCTTCACCTTTTCCTGAAACCCTTCACCATTTCGGGACAATTTCCGGCGACGGGATGGTGCAGGAGATTCACTACATTTACACCGACCCGAACTTAAACGCCTCTGGACTCGGCAAAAAGACTCCAAACGGCCAGTGTTCGGCAGAAACCTTCAAAGGCTCCTATACGGTATCAGGACAGGGCACAGATGTTTTCGCTCCTCTTCCTGGACTTTCGCCGCCCTTCCCCATGGCTCATGTCGCCATCATCACTGCTGATGGTAAAGGGCACATTTTTGGTGCGGGTACCGAGCACCCAGGCGGCATTTCTTTTCCAGACACAGTGACCGGCACGTACACTGTAAGCCCTGATTGTAACGTTTCGGTTATGATTGCCGACACCGGAGGGGGCAGCACCGTCAACATACCTGAAGTGGGCGTTATCACTGGTCAAGGACAATCTCAAGAGCTACGGAGCATCATCGCCGTGATCGCTCCCGCTCCAGTCCCTATTGGCCTCGTCTTTGCTGACACGATCAAACCTCAATAGCCCGAGAAAGGTGCCATTTCCGAACTGGGCATTCGAGTTCGGTGTCTGTCGGTATCGTAGGCTTCGCCGCAATTAATCGCCCAATCGTCAAGGCCCCTCCCCAGATTGCCAGCCGTCAGTCAGATTACGAGTGACGGGGCGAATAGAACGGGACCGTAGCAATGACGATCCGGTTGTGCCCTGGCCTGGAACGATGCTATTCGGACTGGTCCTTTCACCAAACGAAGTTGCGGTGAGCCTGATGGTGACCGCCGCAGGACCATATCAAGGGCCGCAACCACCACGGCCACTGTAATGCGGCGAAGCAGCCCCAGAGCAGCGGCGAACGTGCCAAAGCCGAGCAACAGGAGCGGAACGCCAGAAACACGGCCCATCGCACGGAACGCCGCTTCTGCCGGTCTATTTAATTCCCAGAGCCGATCCATCCACGGGTTCGGGAACAGCAAGGATTCGCCAACAATGAGAGCGATGACCGTGGCGATAAACAGGAAGATTGCAATGACGGCGACGGCTTTCGGCCTGGGTTCAATCGGCTTCAGTGGGGCTGTCGAAGAAGGCGGATTCGGTTTCACCGGCATCCACAGTCGCCGCAACACGCCTTCTCTCGAAGACCTGATACTCCTTCCTTGGCAATAATAGGCACCATGACGAGTCCAGCGACGGGATCAGCCCACCACCAGCCCAAGGAGACATTAAGAAGTAATCCCGCCAAGAGAATTGCCGAGAGGTACGCACAAAAGTCGGCCTGCTTGGAATCGGCGTGCATGGCTCCGCTTCTGATCCCGACAGCGACCCGGCGTTTGGCTCGTGCGAGAAGGGGCATGACGACTACGGCGGCAAGGGCAATAATGATTCCGGGTATGCTTCGTTCCGGTTCCTCATGCCGGATCAGCGTGGAGCCGGATTCATACACGATGTAGACGGCCAGGGCGATGAAGCACCAGCCCACGATCTTCAGCGTGATCCGTTCGACTTATATGAAAACGCCAGGTCCGCCGGCGGCGGCACCCGATCCCAACTGTTCGGTATACATCACGGGCAGCGGCTGGGAATGTTTCGACCGGTTTCAGTACACCTCCACCGACCCTATTTCGAAGTCATGGAAGAATCTGTAGCCGGCGCCTGGAAACCATTGCGGCCAGGCCGCGGGAAGCGCGGCTCTCACCGGCGATATCGAAGTGCTGGGCTTTGAGCAATTCTCGATCGCAAAACTGCGCATCAGTCTGCGTGGACACATTGAACCAGATCATCTATCTGACGGGGCCAACCTCGATGCCGCAGAACAATGCCAGCGAAACCGGTTTCCTTCCCGGCCGGCGGTATCTTGTCGAGAATGTTCAGGACCAGCTCACGCTGCCGGGACAATGGTATCTGGACCATTCCACCACTCCGTGGACCCTCACCTACCTGGCGAACTCCGGCGAGAATCCGAACAACGATACCGCGATCATTCCCCAACTACCGGAGGTGCTGGTGGCCTCCGGTCTGCAATACGTCACGTTTCAAGGCTTGACCTTTGCGCACGACAACTACACGATCCCGGCCGCAGGATATTCTTCCGCGGAACTGGAACCTAAGATCGATTCCGCGGTCTCGATCCAGAACTCGCAGTACATCACCTTCGATTCCGGCATCGTGACGCAAACGACAGGCGGCGGTTTGGAGATTCTTTCCTGCACCGGGCCGCAGTCGCCGAGCTGGTGCGTGTCGAGCGGCGCCGACGTGGTTACGTCCCACATTGTGGTGGAGAACAGCGCCTTTTATGACGTGGGGACCGCCGGCGTGCGCGTCGGATTCCCGGGTCTGCCGACCGATAGCGACGCCAATGTACCGCAATCGATCACGGTCCAGAACAACGTGGTGGAGGGCTACGGGCTCACCGTTCCGGCCGCGTTCGGCATCGCCTCGGGTATCGGACACGACAATCTGTATACCCACAACGATGTCTATGACGGTTACCACTGCGCGATTTCGATCTCTCAAAACGTCGGGAACACGATGCCGCCGAATGGAAAGGGCGCGTTCAACAATACGATTTCCTTCAACCACGTCTACAACCTGCTGCAGGGCATTATGAACGACGGCGGGTCGATCCGGGTTCAAGGTGGCAA
>Ga0187803_10001221_pt1 | contig 10085 bp, 4 predicted proteins | sample NC_wetland_sal_i_2_FD_132425 | JGI IMG/M metagenome (GOLD analysis project Ga0187803, IMG submission 132425) | Wetland sediment microbial communities from Neuse River Estuary, North Carolina, USA - Control_3 | ecosystem: Environmental > Aquatic > Freshwater > Wetlands > Sediment | place: USA...
CAACGGGCGCCCAGGACTGGCGATATCTGGTTGGGACGGGCCCGAATGGGTTCTACGACTGGGCTAGCGCCCTCGTGTACGGCGACTCGCTCTACATCGGTGTCGCGAGTTGCTTCGACAGTCCTCTTGTCCCTGCTGGCCTTCTCGAGCTCAACATCAGCGGGTCGCCGACCCTCGCTCACGTGTTCAACACGACTCCGCCCGGCTCGACCGGCGGGTCGATCTGGACGACTCCCGCGCTCGATCCTGCCAACAACACCGTGTGGGTGGCCACGGGCAACGAGAACCCCCCCGGGTACCCCATCTACACGAACGCCGTCGTCGGCCTGAACGCGACGACGCTGAACGTCACCGGTTCGTGGCAGGTCCCTAATGTCGCTGGGGCGGACTCGGATTTTGGATCCACTCCGACGCTGGTCCAGGCGGGCCCCCGGCTACCCTTGGTCGTGGCGACGAACAAGAACGGCGTGGCATATGGACTGAATCGAAGCAACGTCAGCGCCTCGGGTTCCTGGGCGCCGATCTGGGACCTGAACACCGGCGGCGGCTTCTCCGGAGGAGCGTTCGACGGCCACACCCTCTACCTTGCAGGCGGCAGCACCGTCTACGCCGTGGACCCCGTGAACGGAAGCGTCCTCTGGACCGCCGGAATGGTGGGCGGTGGGACGATCCTCGGCTCGCTCGCATGGGCCGATGGGCTCGTCTACGCCGCGGGAGGGGACGCCGTAGAGGCGATCGATGCCACCAGCGGAGCCGTGCTCTGGAGCTACGCTCTTCCCCTGGGCCAAAACGCTGTTACGGAACCTGTGGTCGCCAACGGTTGGCTCTACGTCGCCAGTGGGGACTACGGTACCCAGGGCTATCTCACCGCCTTTGCGTTGCCCAACGCCAGCGTCTTCCCGGTCGTGTTCCAGGAGAGCGGTCTCCCGATCGGGAAGAGCTGGTCGGTAGACGTCGGAGGTTCCCTCGCGAGCACCACGGCGCAGTCGTGGACCGACTTCGAGCCGAACGGGACCCACTCGTACGTGGTACGAGGCCCTGCCGGCTTCAGAGTCACAGGATTTCCGGCTGTCGGAAATCTGACCGTGGGCGGGGCGATCGTGACCGAGTCGGTCCGCTTTGTGAGGGGAGCTACCTACGCGCTGGAGTTCAGCCGGCTCGGGCTCCCCCGTGGCACCTCCTGGTGCGTTGACGTGGGATGGGAGGTCTGCACGGGTCGGTTCGTCATCTTCGTCGGGAACCTCACCCCCGGGACCTATCCGTTCGGCGTGTTCCCACCGGTAGGATACACAGCGGGCGCGAGAGCCTACGGGCACTCCCTCGCCTCCCCTGGTTGGATCCCGATCACGAGAGCCGGCGCGTTCGTGATCGTCCGGTTTTCCCCGATTCTGTATCCCGTGATCTTCGATCAGTCGGGGCTGGGGAGTGGGTTGGTCTGGCATGCGGGGGCCGTCTGCTCCATTCCGGCCCGTGACAGCGGCAGCTGCTACGGAATGGTGGCGGGGGGCCACACTAGCGGACCCGCCATCACGTTCGAGCTCAGAAACGGCACATACACTTGGCGAGTCGCCCCGATCCTAGGGTACCTACTCTCGGCCAACGGCAAGATCGGGTGGTCGGGAAGTGTGACCGTGAGCGGTGCGGGGGCGGCAGTCGATGTCGCGTTTGTACGCACCTGACGCGCCCCCGAAGGACCCGTCCCGAGGCTCGGGCACTCTGAGGCGCGGGATCGATTTGCATTGTTGCGCCTCCGATCGCACGCAGCCTCTGAGCAGCGCACAGGAGCGTTCTGACCTCACGATCGTCCGCTACACCGCGGCGAACGTGAGCGCGGGGCAGCACTCCATTGTGCGTCCGGCCCCCGTGTGAGTTCGACTCTTGTTGTGCAGATGGACCCTGCAGCCGCCTTGCCCGCGCTTACTTGCTCGAGGGCCGAAGCTCCAGCCCGATCTGCCGCGCGACGCCGAGGTCATCGCGATTCGCCCAATGCTCGGCGAGTCGACCGTCGATTACCCTGAACATGTGAATATGTTGATTGGTGTAACTCCTACCGGTGGCAGCAAGACCGCGGAAGATCCCCCCATTGACCGGGATCTCCGGTTCCTGGCCGTGAAGTCCGTTGCACATCGTTCGAACTGCGACCCACTCGCCTTCGGCAATCATCTCGTGGAGGGTATGGGTCTCGTGGAGCGCGCAGAGACTTGCGTAGACCCTCTCCAAAGCCGCGTCATCGCCGGGTCGGCCATGATTGCTTGACTCGCGAGACCAAAGATCCGCGGCACGCTGGCTGTTGCCCGAGTTCAGAAGCTCGAACTGTCGGCGCACAATCTCTTTGTTGTCTAGAGCCGTCATGCGTCACGCCGAAATCCCGTAAGGATCAGGGGGCTTCAAGTGGAAGGTCTTCCCGAACCCCCTATCCAAAGTCCACCGCGTCGAACTGGGCGAGTACCCCTTCCGTTGAGAGACCTGCTCCCCCTCGCCCACACTCCCAGCCGGAACGGAGTCCAATCAATGGGGTTCCGAGGTGAGACTTGCGAATGGCCGTCGGCGGTGCTCTACCGGGCCCGCGGTGCCACCACACAGAAGGCTCGACGGCGCCGACCTCGCGCGCGACTTCGGTTGATCGACTACTCCGGCGCCAGCTCCGCCTCGCGGCGGAGCATCATGGCGACTTCCTGACGGGTCGCCTCTGCGTGGTCGAATCCAGGGCCGAGCATCTTGCGGTCAATCCGTTGTACCAATCCGAAGAGCCATTCGAATTCGTGCATGATCAGGGGATCCTTCGACGAGGTTCGCGCGCGTCCAATGAGGTCGACTGGCTCACGCAGAGCCATGTAGTAACCCCCCACCCAGGTCCCGAACGCTTCCCAAACCAGCTTGGGATTCAGAACGCGGGAATGCGTCAGGGAACCCACGAGTTCGAAGAACGCCGCAACCTCGAGGTTGACAACCTCGTCCTGTCGCCCCGCGAGGAGGTGTTCCGCTAGCAACTTGCGCCGTCGACGGTACGCCGGCGAGTCGAATCGCTCACGCAAGGCCATCACGGCGTTGGCGCTGTTCAGGTGCTGGGACACCCGGACCTGCCACCAGAGCAGCGCAACAGTTCCAATAGCCACGGCCCAAGCGGCCCCCGCCGTGAGTGTCGTGGTGTCAATGCCCATGGTGCCTTCGCCGAACTCCCACTACGTCGGACTATAACTCGAGAACTTCTCGCCTTCATCCCGCGTCACGCTGGCGACGGCGAGCGCGAGCGGAGAACAACGGTCTGGGTCGGGTAGGGTCGCCGTGTGGGTACAATCCCTATTGAACACATGGACACCGCCGCCACTCCCGCGACGCGCCGGGGAACTGCAAGCCTTCAGCTTCCTAGATTTCCTTCGGGGTGTGACCCACCTGCGCCGAGCTTCAAAGAGCCGGAAGGAGTGTCGCCATCGTCCGGACTACTTGGGCAGGAGGTCTGCCCGGACTATAGCGACCTCGACCCGGCCGGGGTCTGGGTCGTAAGGTGGGTCGTCACCCGGACCGCTGTCGTAAGGCCAGGGCTGTGCCCGAGACGGTGGGGGAACGGAGAGAAGGTTCCTGACTGCGCAGGAGGATCGCCCAGCAGGCCCCGGCGCACCTAGTCCCAAGCATGGGCGAATCCGCTTTCCAGTGCATGGCCGTCTGGCGGAACTTCTTTTCGCCATTCAATCCATCTCCGCGCATCGCTGCGGGCGGACTATAACCTCGACCAGAGAACAGAGGATTCCTCTGAACTAGAATGGCGAGTCCGCCGGCATGGGAGTCCCAACTTGGATCCAACAGGCCTCCTCGCAGGACCACAATGATTTTCTGGAAGTCCCTGGTGCCTCCCCCAGAGGATTGGAGTCCTGCGGGGTATTCTCCAACACTCGAAGTGTATCAACCCATGATAGGGAAAGGAGTCGTAGTGGCGATCGCCGTAATGACCGTCTTGAGCGGATTGACTCTGTTTGCCGTGGCCCCTAGGGCTCCGGCCACGGCCCACGGATCGATGACCGCCGCTCCCTCGGCGGCCGCACTGACTCCGGTGGCCGCTTCACCGGATATGGGTTGGCAACCTCCGGTCGCGCTCGAGTCGCAGACGTCTACATATGCAAATCTTGCTGGGATCGCCCTCTCCACTGACGGCACCGGGATGATCGTCTGGCAGAAGGGTGGCGTACGAGGCACGTTGATGGCGACCCAGTTCCTTCCGAGCGGCGGGGGGGATGGGGGTACCGACTGGCGGGTCCCCGTGCAGATCTCGAACAGCCAGAACGACATCGGGTACGCGTACAACGGCGCGGTCGCAATGGATGGCGCGGGCGGCGCGATGGCCGTCTACTACACTTGGAGCGATCTCCACGGGTATACCATTTACGCAGCTCACTACAAGGGCGGTGTCGGTTGGCAGGCTCCCGTACCGATCGACCAGCCGTACGACTACTCGTACAGCCCGGTCGTTGCGATGAACCACGGAGGTGTCGCGTTCGTAGTGTGGGAGGTATGGAACGGAGCGTACTACAGCATCTTCGCGAATCGGTACCTGCCCGGGACGGGTTGGGGGACCGCCCTGGCGATCGAGTCGACGGCCAACTACTCGTACTCCCCGCGGGTCGCAGTGGACGCAGCCGGGAATGCGATTGCCACGTGGTACGCAAACGACGGCGGGACCCTCCACGTGTACGGGGCTCGCTTCAGCACGACCGTGGGGTGGCTCGCGCCCTTCAATCTCGAAACCAGCACCAACTACGCGTTCTACCCGTCGGTGGCGATGGACTCGAAGGGGAACGGAATCGTGGCCTGGATCGAATTCGACGGACAGTACAACATCTGGGCGAAGCGGTACGATAATTCGACCGGGTGGGCGCCCGCGACAATGATCGAGCCGGGAACGTATTCGGCCTACTCCTACCCCGGGCCGGCGGTGGCCGCGAGCAACGGCAACGCGAGCGTCGTCTGGACCATGTCGGACGCGTCCGGCACGCCGAATGTCTTCGTGAATCGGTACATTGTCGGCTCGGGCTGGGTCGGACCCAGCGACATCGACCAAGTCAGTGTCCCTGCGCAAAACGGCCTTGTGGGTATGGACCCCACGGGAAACGTGACCATCACCTACACCTACGAGCCCACGAGTCCCGCGAATGCGGTCGTGGATTCGGCCGTCCGGTTCGATCACGTAACGAGTTCCTGGAGCTACTCGCAGCTGGACTACGAGCGGGTGGGAAGCGGCTCGCCCCTCGTGGCGATCGACGGAAGCGGGAACGCCCTCGCCGCCTGGAACTACAACGCCGGCTCGACGACCACCCCCCAGAACGGCATTCTCGCGAACATCTACACTGCGGGTTCGGGATGGCTGAGGTACTACCAGGCCCAGCAGGCCTCGTGGGAGGGTCAGATCTCTCCCAGCTGGCTCCAGCTCGAGACGAACACGGCGGGAGACGCGATCTTCTCCTTCACCCAGGACGACGGACCGATCTGGGACGGCTATGCGGCCCTCTACACACCGGGCGGGGGCTGGGGCCCCGTGACGAGGATCGAGAACTTCAACGCGAGCGGCGTGACCGAGGAGTGGTCCGCGATCGACGGGGCGGGGAACGCCCTCGTCCTCTTCCGCGCCTCGGACGGCGCCCAGTACAACGTGTACGCGACCTACTACTCCGTAGGCACCGGTTGGGGAACGCCCCACCGTCTCGACAGCGCGGCCGGGGACAACAAGTTCTGGCTACGGGTCGCGATGAACGAGCGAGGCGACGGGGTTGCGATCTGGGAGGAGTACAACGGAACCAACTGGAACGACTACGCCGCCTTCTTCAATGGGACCACTCAGACTTGGGGCGCTCCCGGGGCCATCCAGTCCGCGTTCGCCTATCTCGGCACCGCCGCGGTCGGCATCGACGGCAAGGGGGACGCCATGGCGGTGTATGACGCGTACAACGGCACTGGTTACACCAACTACGCGAGCTACTACCAACCCGGCGTCGGCTGGCAGGCCGCCGTGCAGATCGCCCATGGCGCTCTGTCGGCGAACGACATCTATGCCGTAGCGATGAACGGGGCCGGCGACGTCGCGGTGAGCTGGACCGCCTGGAACGGGACCCGGAATCTCGCGGTCGCGAACGTGTTCGCGCCAGGGACGGGCTGGGGTACCGACACCAGCTTCAACTCCGGCCCCGGGGATGAAGGAGCTGCGACCCCCTCGCTGGACGGCGTCGGCGACACGATGTTCGCCTACAACGTCTGGGACGGGACCCAGTACGTCGCCTACGCGGTTCTCAAACTCGCGGGTGGTGCCTGGGGCACGCCCGTCCGGTTGAGCTCGGGTTCGGGCGACGTTCCCTCGCTGGTGACAGCCCTCGACTACCGCGGAGATGGCTTCGCGGTGTGGACTCAATACAACGGGTACGGCTACGACATCGTGTCCCGGCGGTACGTGGCCGCCGAGGGGTGGATGCCCCAAGTCACGGTGAATCTGCCGGCTCCAGCGACGCCGGCGACCGACACGGGGAGCCCGATCGTCGGGACGGACGGCCACGGCAACGGGGTGCTCGGCTGGAACGAGTGGGAGAACGGGGCTCTACTTCCGTTCGCCTCGATCTACGTCACCGGGAACGGCCTGCCGTCGCTCTCCCTGGCTTCGCCCGCGAACGGCACGCTCACGAACGACTCCTCCGTGACCGTCTCGGGCACGACTGACCCGGGCGTGACCCTGACGATCGACGGATCAGGGGTTGTGGTCGCTGCGAACGGTTCGTTCAGCAAGACGTACGTCCTCCCCTCCGGATCGCATGCCTTCGTTGTGGTGGCGAAGGACGCGGCCGGGCTTACAACCGAACTGACGAGCAGCGTGACCGTGGATACGGCGGCGCCAAGCCTCACCATCTCGAGCCCAATCACAGGTAGCCTCACGAAGAACCCGGTCGCGGTGGTCATTGGCACGGCCGAAGTCGGATCAACGGTCGACGTGAACGGGGTCCAGGCTGTGGTCTCGCCCGCGGGCGGATTCAGCGTTGCGCTACCGCTCCAGGAGGGCCCGAACACGATCACCGCGATCGCGACGGACCCCGCGGGGAACTCCGCGACGTCGTCGGTGACGGTCACCCTGGATACGGTTCCGCCGGCCCTGAGCCTGATTTCCCCAGCTTCGAGCCTCACGAACCGATCGGCCGTGGTCGTCTCCGGGACTACGGAACCCGGGGCCACCCTCACCGTCGACGGGTCCCCCGTGAGCGTGGGCGTCTCCGGCGCGTTCGCCACGACCCTGTCCCTCGTCGACGGCCCCCACACGATCGTCGTCGTGGCCACGGACGCCGCCGGCAACCAGGCGTCGCTCTCCGTTCCGATCACCGTTGACACGACGGCGCCGAGCTTGTCGATTGCGAGCCCCACCACGGGAAGCCTTACGAAGGACCCGGTCGCGGAGGTCACCGGCACTACCGAGATCGGAGCGACCGTTGCCGTGAACGGCGTCCAGTCCGGGGTCTCGTCCTCGGGCGGGTTCACCGTTGCCCTACCCCTGCAGGAGGGCCTGAACACGATTACCGCGACCGCGACGGACGCGGCGGGGAACACTGCCACGACCTCCGTGACGGTCACCCTCGACACCGTGGCACCCCCGTTGACCCTGACCTCCCCCGCCCAGAGCCTCACGAACCACTCGGCGGTCGTCGTCGCGGGCACGACGGAAGCGGGAGCCACTGTCACCGTGGACGGGACCGCGGTCAGTGTGAATGGCTCCGGCGGATTCACGACGATATTGACGCTGACCGACGGGCTTCACACGATCGTCGTCGTGGCTACGGACGCCGCCGGCAATCAGGCGACGGTGTCCGCACGGGTTACGGTGGATACGACTCCCCCGGCCCTTACCGTCACGTCGCCCATCGCCGGGGCTAGCGTGTCGTCGCCCGAGATCCTCGTGAGCGGAACTGCAGTCCCGGGATCGACCGTCGTGGTGAATGGCTACGCTGTCGCGGTGACGAGCGGCGGCACGTTCTCCATCGAGCTGCCCCTCTCCCCGGGCGCCAACACGATTCTCGTAACCGAGACCGACCAGGCGGGAAACGTGGCCTCGCGGACCATTCCCGTGTCGTACGACAACCCGGTGCCGGCGGCCCAGGCGTCGATCAACTCCCTGAACACCCTGGCTGATGTCCTGATCGCGGTTGCCGCGGCTGGGCTTGCGCTTGGCATCCTCCAGATCGTCCGCGGCCGCAAGCCGAAGGTCGGCTCGGCCGAGGAGTGGAAGGAACATCCACCGGAAGGGCCGGCCCCCTAGCGGGAGGGGGCGCGGACTCCCCCGCAGCCCGTCTCCCCTGCGCCGCCGTCCGACGCCTCCACGGAGGAGGGAATCGTCGCTCGGCGGCTCGCCCTCGGTGACGCGGCGCAGACGGTCGCGCGACGGTAGGGCTCTGGCGTTGAGCGTACGCCTCGTTTCGCGTGGGGCAGTCCTCTCACAGCTTGACTAGTAGCTCGGGATGCCACGGCTGCGCTCGCGAGTACTTCCTCGAGCGCGGGGTGCGGGTCACTGTGGATTCAACTCCTATTGAACCCACAGTCGATCCGAGATTCAATGAGCGATCGTCTCCAGTAAACCTTGAACCCTTGGGGCACCTAGCAGCCCGCAGCGTGCTATCGTGGATCCCTTCAGTCACATTCTTCTCGCCTACCTTCTCGGCTTCGGGCTCTACGGGCCACAAGGACTCCAGTACGTCGTAGCCGCGGCGTTCGCGGGAGCGCTCCCCGACGCGGATGTCGTGTTCTATCCGCTGACGACCCGATTCCCGCTTCTCCGGCACCGGGGGGTGTCCCACTCGATCGTCGGAGTCACGGGGATCGCCTTCGCCGGCACCTTCCTCGTGCCTCGCGTTCTATCCTGGGCTTTCGGATCGAGCTTCGGAGACGGCTCGGCGGTCTACTTCTTTGTCGCGTTAGAAGTCGGGGGACTCTCCCACGTACTTCTCGACGCGATGGACCATTGGTCGGTCCCCATCTTTGCGCCATTCTCGAAACAGGAGTACCACTTCGACGCCGACCGGATCATGAATTTCGGTGCCATGTCGTTCACGGTGGCGTCGTATGGGATCATGCTCTACGAACGGGGGCGGGTCGAGCTCTGGCTCTGGGAACTCACCACGTACCTGCTCCTGGCCGCGGCCGTAGCGTACTTCGCCGTCCGGCTCTTCGCTCGTTGGAAGGCTGGACGGGCCAAGGGGCGGTTGGGCTTCGACGATGTAATCCCTCAGGCGAACCCGCTCGTCTTTCTCTTCCATTCGAGGTCGGAAACCGCGGGGGAGGTCTGTCTCCGGTACGCCCGTTACCACTTGACCCGGGGAGTTCAGGGCGCCATCCGGTCTGCGACCATTCCCCTCGCTGCCGGGGGTTCCCCCGTCGTCCCTTCTCCTGACATGGCCCTCGCCCGGAGTTACCCACTCGTGCTTCGCACTAGCTGGATCCTGCAAGAGACCCACCATTTCGGGGAGGCGAGGGCGACGGCAGGAGGATTCGATGTATTCTGGTATTCCCTAGAGATGTCGTCCTTCGGAAGGGCAGCCGGAGTGATCGCCCGGGTAGAGCGGGAGACCGGGGCGGTCACCACTCAGACCGCGTGGCGGAATCCAACGCGCGTGTTCGATCGATCTCTGTAGTGGGCGCGGCTTCTATAGGGAGGCGGAAAGATGGAAGGGGTTGGCCGTACTCCCGTGGGAGTCTGATGGGTACCTTGGAGTAGATACCGCAGGGCGCTCAGCTCCCGACGGGAGTACCGTGATCGTAGACGGCGGCCGGTACGACTCCGCAATGGAACACGATCGGCGTGGCGACCAGGACCACTTGGTGGCCCGATTGGGCCGCGTCCAGCTGGGCCAGCGTCGTGATGTGCTGGTTCGCGTACGTGGTGCTGGTGAATAGCACGAGGTAGACCTGCCACGCGACATTGAAATCGCCGTGGCTGCCGGGCGACGCGGCGAGGTGGTCGTGACCGATCACCGTCGTCAGGTCCGTCCCGTAGACGCTCGGCATGATGGCCGTCGCCGCGGCGGCGACGGCCCCGTCATGGTCAGGGCAATTGCCCGGGACCCCCATGC
>Ga0187803_10001222_pt1 | contig 10085 bp, 7 predicted proteins | sample NC_wetland_sal_i_2_FD_132425 | JGI IMG/M metagenome (GOLD analysis project Ga0187803, IMG submission 132425) | Wetland sediment microbial communities from Neuse River Estuary, North Carolina, USA - Control_3 | ecosystem: Environmental > Aquatic > Freshwater > Wetlands > Sediment | place: USA...
TGCGCTCGGATAATCCCTACCTCGTATTCGCCAAAGCGCTGGAGATTTTTGCTCCGCCCCGGCGTCCTCCTGTCGGAATCCATTCCACCGCGGTTATCGCGCCCGATGCGAAGATCGGGCGCAACCCGTCGATCGGACCTTATGTTGTCATCGAGGACGGCGTTGCCCTCGGTGATGACTGCGTTTTGAAAAGCTTCGTAGTGATTTACAGCGGCGCGACAATCGGCGACCGCTTCTTCGCGCATTCCCACGCGGTCGTGCGCGAAAACGCGCGTATCGGCCAAGACGTCATTTTGCAGAATGGCGCGGTCGTGGGCAGCGACGGTTTCGGATTTGCCCGCCAAGCCGACGGCTCGTATTACAAAATCGTTCAGGCCGGAGGGATCGCGGTCGAAGATGGCGTTGAAATCCAGGCCAACACCACGATCGACCGCGCCACAGTGGGTGAAACCCGCCTGCGCCGAGGCGCCAAGATTGACAACCTCGTTCAGGTCGGCCACGGTTGCGATGTGGGGGAGAACACATTGCTCTGTGCACAGGTGGGCTTAGCCGGGACGTGCAAAGTGGGCCGGAATGTAATCCTCACCGGACAGGTTGGCGCCGCCGGCCACCTCACCATCGGCGACAATGTGGTGGTTACGCCGCAGTCCGGCATTCCATCTGACGTTGAAGCCAATGCAACTGTCTCGGGTGCGCCAGCCATCGATCACGCGCTGTGGCTGAAGTGTTGCGCGATTTATCCCAAGCTGCCGGAGATCTACGCCACCTACCGCAAAGTGCGCGATCAGATGTTGTAGGGCCGGGGCTTGCCCCGGCCTCTGAGTTTATTCCGACCGCACGGAAAGGCCGGGGCAAGCCCCGGCCCTACACTTATCGCATGGTATTCATCGAACTCAACTGCGCCTTGATCGGCTCGCCCGACACGATGAGTTCCACCCGGCGATTCTGCTGGCGTCCCTGGGCGGTGTCATTCGGGGCAGCGGGATTGGTCTTGCCGAAGCCTTTCGCCGCGAGCGCGGTGGAGGGCACGCCTTGCGACGCGAGGTAATCGCGCACGGACACGGCACGCTCTTCCGAGAGGGTCTGATTGAATTGGTCTCCGCCGACGTTATCCGTGTAGCCATCAATCTCGACGGTGAGGCCCGGGTGGGCGATCAGAATCCCAGAGATCTTAGCCAGCTTCTCCCGCGCTGTCGGCTTCAGCGTGTATTTGCCGGTTTCAAACAATACGTCCGGCATGCTCATGATCAGCCCGCGTGCTGTGTCGCGCGTGGTGATAATGACGTTTAACTGCTGCTGAAGCTGGGAGCGCAGCGCGGCTTTCTCAACTTCGGCCTGATTGGCCTGTTGTTGCGCCGCCGCCGCCGCAGACCGCGCCTGCTCGGCAGTTTGTTGCGCCTGCTCCGCCTCCTGTTCAGCGGCAGTCTTGGCGGCTTCCGCCTCGGCCTTCGCCTGTTCCGCGGTTTCAGCGCGTTGGTTGGCGCTGGCGGCGATGGCTGACTGCTGCGCCGCGGTCTGCCGCGCCTGTGCCTGCTCGGTTGCTTCCATCTTTCGCACTGTGATCATTCGCGCGTCTTCGGCCATTTGGGCAGCCTCGCGTGCGTTCATGATCATGTCGTTGTAATATTTTTTGCTGGCCATCAAGCCTTCAGCATTCTTCAGGTCAGTCACGGCTTTGCTGAAGCTATCCGGCGCGTAATGCTCCGCGCCCGCCCACCGGGCGATGCGCACGGCGTTTCTCGCCTCCACAATTTCCAGCGGCGTTCCCACGGCCACGATCCGCGTTAACTCGCGCGGGTTCACGTTCACGCTGTATTGGCCACGCTTCAACAGCTCATACTTGGCGTCCACCGACTCCAGAGTGCCATTGGTATAGGGTGTCACGAAGTTCTCCAGAACCACCACATCGCTCGGCTGGCTGACGGCAAAGTACGGCTCCGCCGTGACAATCATGCCGAACGATTGAAGATCGCTCGTGACCTTGAGTTTGGCCTTCCCATCATCGTTGGGCAGAACTTCCCCCAGGTTCACGGGACGACCCTCGGGACTGATGGCCCACAAGACGTACGTCGTATACTCAGGTCCGAATGTGCTTGCTGGCGGAAGCTTCTTGAAATCGGCCGCGATCCTCGTCGCGCCATCGCCGCTAAACACGTCAGCGCCACCCACCGCATCAGGCTGGAGCGCGGTGCCGTGAAAATCCACCAGTGTCTCTTTGCGATGCAAATAATTGATGGCGGCAATGGTGCGTGCCACCACTGTTACCCGGTAAATTGGCACGTGATGCATCGCCGCAGTGTTTTGCTCAGCTTCGATTTCCGTTTTCTGCGCTTGGGCAGCCAGAGATAGAGCACCCAGCATAATGGCTGTAACCAAACCGGTGATTTTTTTCATAAAAAGAGTCTCCCGATAATTAGTCTCCCAATTTCAGACTAGGCTATCTGGGTGGACTGTGCCATCGGGTGAATTCTGGAAAGAGATGGTGGGTAAATGCCTTATGCAGTTTGCGGCTGCGCATTTTCAGACGGCCGCTCTTCCGGGCTCAAGCCGGAGACTATCGCTTGACGGACACGCTCCATAATGCGAGGGCGGTCATCCATGGTGCTTCCCGCGGTGGGTACCGGTTCGTGGAAAGCGATCCGAACGACGCCGCGGTGGATTGCCCATTTGTCTCTAAGCATTATCCGGTAACTTCCTGACAGCGAAATGGGGATGATGGGCGCCTGGGCGTTAATGGCCATCACAAACACGCCCTTCTTGAACGGCTGCAGCCGGCCATCCGGACTACGCGTGCCCTCGGGGAAAGCCAGGAAGGACTGGCCTGCTTTCAGGCGTTCGGTCGCCTCATTCACCGCCTGAATGGCGCGCTCGCGGTTTTTGCGGTCCACCGCGATGAACTTGCGAAGCGCCATCCCTTGGCCTAACACCGGCACTCGGAAAAACTCTTTCTTGGCCAGCGCGATGATGGGTGGAAGAATCGAGAACACTGCTGGAGCGTCACAGTAGCTTTGATGGTTGGGCATGAAGACTACGGCTCGGTCTTTGGGGATTTTCTCCATGCCTGTCACTTCCAACTTCACGCCCGCAAGCCACAGTGCCAGCTTCGCTCCCCGGCGTCCTGCGTTATAAAGCGGTCCCGTTCGGCCAGTGAGCGTGCCATAGATAATTAAGGGCGGTCCCACCAGGAAGATGTAGGCGAAGGTGAGAGAGACCACGATGATGGAACGAATCATGATGAGTCGTTGGTTGTCCGTTGTCCGTTGTCCGCAGCCCGCTTGTCGGTGCAACCTGTAGTCCGATGAAGATTACTCGAGTTCCGTCTTCTGCTACTCTCCCGTTTTTCCTTGCAGCCACCCTTCCCGAACCGCAAGCTGCTCGGCAGTGGCTGAAGGAATTTCCTCGATCCTGTACTGCGGCACGTTCCGGGAGCCGACGTGGAATCTGATTTTGGTTTTTCGGGAATCCCGCCCCACCCGGAGTTCGAGTTTCTGTCCTGGCTGCGATTGTTCAAGCTCCTTTCGGAGCGTCTCACTCGCCGGTTGACCGTTCATTTCGAGGATTACATCGCCTGCTCTCAGGCCCGCGCGCTCAGCATTGCTGCCTGGCTCAACCGATTGTACCTCGATGCGGCCCTCCCGCGTGGCGGCACGAAAGCCCGGCGCCACTTGCTCCTCAGCCCCGGCGTTCACGCGCAGACCGGCAAAGCCGAAGTAAGTCCGGTAATCCAGTTCGGCCATTCCCGAGACGTAGTCTTGGAAGAAAGAGTCCAAGCCCGTGAACTTCGGAGCCAGGTCTGCGATGACGGTGCGAAGGTCGGCGTCGGTGAAGAAGCGCCCTCGCTTGGCATAATCTTCGTTGAGGCGGCGCATGACGTCGTCCAGGCTTCGCCGATTGCCGGTGGCGTGTCGGATGGCAAGATCAAGCATGAATCCTAGCAGTTCGCCTTTGTTGTAATAGGAAATGCTGCGATCGCTGCGCAAATAGTCCGGATATTTCTCCAGCCAGGCCTCGCGGCCCGCCTGCTCGACGCTCTGAGTCAATCGCGCCGGGCGCTGCTGAAGCTCGCGGATCTGCTCGCCCACCCGCCGATAAAATCCCTGGCGAGGAATCAGCCCCGAACGCAGTAGCGTCAGGTCGCCGTAGGTGCTGGTGACACCCTCGGAGAACCACAGATCGCGCGTGTCGTTGCCGTGGAGGTAGTCCACCGGCTCCAGCCCTTGCGGGCGAATGCGCTTCACATTCCACGCATGGAAGAACTCGTGCGCCGCGACGGATTCGAGGCGGATCATGTCGTGCCGCAAGCCGGACGCCGAGACACCAATCGCGGTGCCGTTCGCATGCTCCATGCCGCCGCTGCCGCCCGAGCGAAGGATATGAAAAATAAACGTGTAGCGCGAAAAAGGAACGTCGCGCATCAAGGCGGTTTCCGTTGCGGTGATTTTCTCGAGCGACGCGAGCAAGTTCTGCGATGAGTAATCAGCCGGCTCGCCGAAAACCGCCACCTGGTATCTGGTGCCATTCTGACTGTAGGAGAACTCGTGAAAGTTACCTTCGCTGGAATCGGCCTGGGCGGGCGCAGCCTCAATCGGGCAGTCTACCAAAGCGTCGTAATTCGGCGCGGCGTAATTGTCGTCGGCACTCTTCCCTGGCTCGAGAGGTGTCGCCACGGTCCAGCCGGGTGGCAGCAACAACCGAACCTCCACCGGCCGACCGCGCTCCTTTGGCAGATAAAACAGGAGCATCGCCAAATTCAAAAAGGCGTGTTCTGGACTCAGGATGCTGGAGAAGACCCCCTCCTCGTTGGCGTAGACCGCGTAATGCACCTCCAGCACGGTGCAAGGCGCGGCGCTGCGTTGCCATGTCTCGAGGTCCAAACGCCTCAGGGTTTCGGCATGTCCATCGCATTGCGCCCGGACATCGCGGACGTTCCGGACAAAATCGCGGATCTGGTAGAGAGCGTTCCAAGCTGGGAATTGGATTTCCAGGCCCGAGGCCGGCTCTGGAATCGTGATCGTAACGGCTACGGTGTGTGCGGATGGATTTCTAAGGTCAAGCAGATAGCCGATGGGAGGCGCGGCTGCCCGGGCAGGCAACGCCAGGAGGATTGCAGCAACAGCCGAGAGGCCTGCCACTATCCGCCGCCGCGGGAATCGATATTCGCAACGGGAGCGGTCAGGCAAACAAAGCATTGAGGTCCAAGTGGAAGTCAGGAAGTTCAGGCAAGGTCAAAAGCTGATCGGCGCGAAAATGCTGGGCAGGTCGGTCAGGTGGGATCACCTCTGCGGTTTTGTGCTGGGGATCCAGCCAGACCTGAATTGACTTGCTCTCATAATAGTCCTTGCGCTTGCTTTGCAATTCACTCCCGTTGTCGCCCGGCGACAGTATCTCGAAGGCCACATCTGGCGCAAAAGGAATGGGAGCCTTGGGATCGATCGTATTCGCCCGCTGTTTGCTGACCAGAGCTGCGTCCGGACAACGCCAGTTGCCACCGGCCATGGTGAAGGTCGTATCGGTGCCATACGCCACCCAATCGGGATGCGCGTCGGTGAAGTTTGCCAGTTGTTGGTCCAGCTTGAGGTTGACCCTCCCGTGAGGACTGAAGACCGGCGACATAAACACGACCTCCCCATCCACGTATTCCCAGCGCTGCCAGTCCTTGCCGGCGGCGAGAAATTCTTCCCACGTGATGCCTGTCTTGGTGCCCATCGGAAATTCTCCGCGCCTATTGTACCATTCTTAGAAAGTCGGGATTAGTAAATGGGATGTCGGTGTTCATCCGAATCCCTGATTTCCGGCTGCTCTGGGCCAAGAATTTTCTTGCCATTCTCTGCAAGCGATACCTAATATAGTATGCATGAAGTCGGAATTTCCTTCTGGTCTTTTCAAGGCTGACTTGCACTGCCACACGCGCCATTCCGGGCACGCGAAGCACCTGCGATTCCTGCGTTGCCGGGACTGCTATTCGCGTCCGATTGATGTTTACCGGCTGGCGAAGCGGCGCGGGATGAACTTGGTCACGATCACCGACCATGATTCCATCGACGGCTGTTTGGAACTTCTCGATCGGTTAGGTCCCCTGCCCGATTTCCTGGTCGGGGAAGAAGTAACCGTCTGCTTTCCGGCTTTCCAGCATGAGGTCCACGTCGCGGTCTACGGTCACGACGAGTCTCAGCACCGCGAGATGCAGCGATTGCGAGCGAACGGCGAAGAACTGATTCCATATCTGCGCGAGAACGGCCTGCTCTTCGTTCTGAATCATTTCTTTCACGACTTCGCCGACGGCGCTCGCGTGCGCGACTTCATTGACCGCATGGCGCAGCTCTTCGACATCTTCGAGGTCCGCAACGGTTCGCAACAGCGGGTTCACAATCTGTTCATCGTCCAACTCCTGGAACAATACCGGCAGAACTGCGGCGGCCAGCGTTCGATTGGGATGGTGGCGGGCAGCGACTCACACACGCTGCGCCGCATCGGACGAACGTTCACAGCCAGCCCAGCCTGCAATCGCGGCGAGTTCTTGGCAGACATCCGCGCAGGCCGCACCCAAGTGTTTGGCTCGCACGCCGACCATCTCTCCCTGGCCGCCGACATTTATGGCGTAGTCCTTCGGCACTATCCGGCGGTTTTTTCCGGCGCCAACGGCAATTTCCCGTTTATCGATCGGTTGAAGTCGCAAGTGCTCACCTTGCTCGCTGCGCCGTTTCTATTCACGCCGTACGTCGTGGCGGTCCGCCACAGCCAGACGGAGCGCGAACACATCAACGATTTTTCCCGCCTGCTTCTCGGCAGCTAAGACTTAACATTTCCCTCGTTGTAACTTACAAGTTGGAAGTCGGAAGTTCGGATGAGAGCGGCGCCGTGGGATATGAACTTCCAACTTCTCGCTTCTAACTTCTTGCCTCTGACTTCTGACTTCAATACAGACCCTTTTCGCGCTGCCCCGCGTCTAATGCGGAGGAAACATGCCTGAACTTTCTACGACGCCGCCCGTCTTGCGCAGCGCCCAAAGGCTCACTATCGTTCAACTGCTGCGTCCGCATTGGAAGACCCTAACAGTTGCTCTGATCGCTGTAGTTGGCGAGAGCTAGGCCGACATCGGCGAACCCTGGCCGCTCAAAATCGTTTTCGACAACGTTCTGCGAGCGAAAGCGACTCGCGGATGGCTGGCGCGGCTCATCATCGGTATCGCCGGACACGACAAGCTTGAAATTCTAAAAGTGGCAGCCGCTTTCGTGGTTGTGATTGCCATTGTCGGGGCCGTTTGCTCGTACACCGAGAAGTACCTGACCACCTCTGCCGGACAGTGGGTGATGCACGACCTGCGACGCACGCTCTATTCTCACATCCAGTGGCTGTCGCTTTCTTATCACGACCAAAAGAGGACGGGCGATCTGATCAGCCGGGTCACCAGTGATATCGACGCCATTCAGAGTTTCGTTGCCTCCGGCCTGCTCGGCGCGGTGGCCAATTCGGTCACCTTGATCGGAATGATTCTGATCATGGCCTACATCAATTGGCTTTTCACCCTCATTGCGCTGTCCGTGGCGCCGATTCTCTTCGCGGTGATTTACTCCTACACGCGCCGCATCAAGAAGGCCGCGCGCGAGGTGCGCAAGAAGGAAAGCAGGATCGTTTCGGTCGTGCAGGAGGTCTTGTCGTCCATTCGAGTGGTTAAAGCGTTCGGACGAGAAGATTATGAGCAGCGCCGGCTGGAAGAAGAGAGCCTGGAGAGCATCGAGATTACGCTGCGTGCCCGAAAATTGAAAGCCGTTCTTTCGCCTGCCGTTGACCTGATTGTCGCCGCCGGAACGTGCCTGGCGCTCTGGTTCGGCTCGCGAATGGTTTTGGATGGGCGGCTCTCGCCCGGCTCGCTGATCGTCTTCTTTCTTTATCTCACCAAGATGTACAAGCCCATGCAGGCGCTCTCGAAGATGACGGATACTTATTCGCGCGCGGCGGTAGGTTGGGAGCGCATCCAGGAAGTGCTCGATACCGAAAGCCGGGTGCGCGACTTGCCGGGTGCCAGAGTCGCCTTTGCCTTCAAGGGTCAAATCGAATTCGAGCACGTCAGCTACGGCTACCAGCCGGGCCATCTCATATTGAAAGAGATCAACCTGAAGATCGAACCCGGGCAGGTCGCGGCGTTCGTCGGCCCTACCGGAGCAGGCAAATCGACGATCATCAGCCTGATTCCGCGGTTCTATGATCCCGCTTCCGGGGTGGTGAAGATCGATGGCATCGACATCAAGCGGTGGAAGCAGCGCTCGCTTCGTCGGCAGATCAGCTTCGTCCTTCAAGAAACGCTGCTGTTCCGCGCTCCCATCTGGCAGAACATCGCCTACGGCAAGCCGGAAGCCCGACGAGAGGAGATCGTTCGCGCTGCTGAACTCGCAAATGCCAGGGAGTTCATCGAGGCGATGCCGGAAGGCTTCAACACCGTTGTCGGTGAGCGCGGCATCACGCTCTCGGGCGGCGAGCGCCAGCGCATCGCCATTGCGCGGGCCATCATCCGCAACAGCCCGATCCTCATTCTGGACGAGCCGACGACCGGCCTCGACGCCGGCGCCGAACAAGTGGTGGTGGAGGCGCTCGAGCGTTTGATGAAAGGCAAGACCACCATCATGATCACGCACCGGCTGGCGACCATCCAAAGCGCCGAGATCATTTTTGTGGTGAGCGAAGGCGCTATCGTCGAGCGCGGCAAACATGCGGAACTCCTGGCGTCGGGCGGACTCTACAAGGAACTGCACGAGATCCAGTTCCGACAGTTGGAAAACGGCCTTCGCGAGCTGACCGGCGCGGGACAACCTTGCCCATAGCCCTTCCAATTACCGGGGATCAGGGGACGCGCCGCTTTGCGCGGCCACGGGCGTCTCAGCTCCGGAGGCCGTTCCCAAGTTCTTGAGCGCCTCAATTCGCTTCTCGACGACAGCGGAGAAACCCTCAACCTCTTCCTGATTGAACCCAACAGAGCGGAACGCATCGCGGATTTGTTCCGCGGAGAGCTGCGACAGCAAGCCGGCTATCCATTGGACGTGATCGATGGGAACGCGCTGCATCACTTCGGCGATTTCGGTATGCAGGATGTGAGCCGGCAGGTCGACCTTTTGAACTAAAGGCGGACGCGGGCGCGGCGCGAAGTTCACGTATTGCGCGCTCACGCTATCGATGAACTTAAAGTCCTCATAATCCTTCAACCGGCCTCTGGAACGGTTTAGCGCATTGTCCCCGGTCTTGCCGAAGGACGCATCGAGGTCGGTGATCTCATAATGAATCTCGCCTGTTTTCTTGCTGAGAATATGGTTGTTCTTTGTGGCCGCGTCCCAGTTGCCGATTAAGGCCATCATCACACGGAGGCCGTCGTACTCCTTCGTGCCCACAAACGGATTCTTGAACCAATCCCACTCGCCAAGTTTCTTCTCGCCCTTGATCTTGCGCTTCAGGCGGACGCCGCCCACCACTGTCCCGTCTCCAGAGAGAGCGATCCACTCGTGCCCGCGTTTCATGTTGTGTTCGGTCAAGCCTTCGGCGCGCAAAGAGGGCACGTAATAGTTTTCCGGCGCGAAATAACCAACCGCCCATAACAGGTGAGCAGCGGCCGTATCACACTTGGCGTCGATCCCGAGCTTCGCCCGCCACTTCACTCCATTCTCATCTTTCACGTCGAACTTGGGCGTTGTGCCGTTCAAGTCTTCGGAGATGAATTTGTATTCGGTCCCCGTGGGCGCGTGCTCCGCGCCGCCGCTCCCGTAGTAGAGGTTGAGCTGCGAAATATCTCCCGGGTCCTGCCAGATCAGCTTCGGGCCAGCGGCCTCCTTCGCTTTTCCGGATTTCCCTGCCTTTTCGCCGGAGTCGCCGCCGCTGTTCTTCCCCTTCTTAGCCACGCCCGGCACGGCCACGAAGGCGGCCAGCATGACCAGGGCGAACAAAGACCTGAAGATTCGAAGTTCTCTACGCATGGTTGATTCTCCATTCACATTTCCGCAGGCTTTCATGGTGAGCGCCGGAAACCCACTGTAACCGCCGGAGAGTGCACATCCCACATTATCCCTTCGGAAGCAAAGGGCAATCGGGGAAAGCCCGCA
>Ga0187803_10001223_pt1 | contig 10082 bp, 6 predicted proteins | sample NC_wetland_sal_i_2_FD_132425 | JGI IMG/M metagenome (GOLD analysis project Ga0187803, IMG submission 132425) | Wetland sediment microbial communities from Neuse River Estuary, North Carolina, USA - Control_3 | ecosystem: Environmental > Aquatic > Freshwater > Wetlands > Sediment | place: USA...
CACGCCGGTGCACGACCTGGTCGTCAAGCACAATGATTTGGTGGTTGCGACCCACGGAAGGGCCTTCTGGATTCTTGATGATCTCAGCCCGCTGCGCCAGTTCAGCGACGACATCACTCAGAAAGACGCTTTCTTGTATACGCCCGCACCGGCTTATCGCATTCAAGCAGGGGCTAGCGGGGAAAGGCATCCGTCGAGGCGGACCGGGCACAATCCTCCCGCAGGCGCCGTGATTTATTACTTCTTGAAGGACGCGCCTAAACCTGAGGCCGAGACGAAGATCGAAATTCTTGATAACTCCGGTAGATTGGTTCGCAAGTATTCGAGTGCGGACGTGAAGCCGCTCGAGGAGCCGCTCGATCCCGACGACAAGAAGCCTGAGAAGGAACTCAAACCCGAAGCCGGCCTGAATCGCTTCGTGTGGGACCTGCGTTACGAAGAGGCCCACCGCGTTCCCGGCTACTACCTCTGGGAATACAATTCCGGCGCGCACGGTCCCGTGGCCGCTCCCGGAAGCTATCAGGTTCGGCTCACCGTTGGCGCGCAGAGCCAGACGGCGCCACTCGAACTAAAGCTTGATCCGCGTGTGAAGGTCAGCCAGGCCGATCTGGATCAGCAGTTCCACCTGCTGTTGCAGATTCGCGACGAGCTCAGCCTGGTCTACGACACGGTGAACCAGATTCAGGATGTGCGTTCCCAGTTGGCCGGCCTCAAGCGACGCTTGCCGGAAAATGTCAGCGCAAAGAGTATCTCCGCCTCCGCAGACGATCTGGACAAGAAACTGATTGCAGTTCGCGATCAGTTAGTGAATCTCACGATCAGCGCCAACGAAGACTCATTGGCCTATCCTCCTCAATTGGACGCCAAGTGGGCCTATCTTGCTATGGACGCCAGCAGCGCCGACTCCGCTCCCACCGAAGCCGAGCAGTTGCAATTCGAGAAGCTGAAGCGGCAAAGCGCAGAACTCGCGGGCCGCTGGACTGAGCTGCAACGCAACGATTTAGCCGCGTTCCAGAAACTGACAGTGGAAGGGAGCCTTTCCACCGTTGTGGTTCCACCAGCCGGCCGGGTCGCGGATGTGGACGGGGTGGAGGCCCACTAGGCGTTTGCTGCGATTCCTCGGCAGTGGGACCTTCTTGCTGAGTGCGACGAGGCACACGGCAGATACAACTCGCTATTACTTCCGGGCCATGCTCATGGCACGGTTGTGCCTTGTCCGCCCTGCAGTCCATTGCTATTGTGCCGATAGGTTCAATGTAGTTCCTCCCCGCGAAGGTACCAGCCGATCCATTGGGGGTGAGGTATGCGGATGATGCACCTGTGCTACGCGGCGATTGGATTTGCGCTGGCCCGTTGGATATTCCGGCGGCAGGCAGTGCCAGTAGCTGATCCGGTTCCTCGTTTTCGGACTTCGGGTCTTCTGTAGAGATTTGACCGGCCTTGGGCGCGCGCACGCCTCGTTGCGCTTCCATTTCGTCATCGCGCGCCCTTTCCATTTTCGATCGGAAGGCTCATTACCAAAGTGTCCCGCGGTTATCTCCTCCTTGCCTTTACTTCTTACTACAATCGGCTTAAGCGTCCAGAGGGCGTTGAATCGTGACGCTCTCCTTACTCCATGCGGCGCTCTTGCGGAGTTGTGTGAGAAGACCCTTCCTAACGCGGCTCGCGGTGGCGATGATTTTCTTGCTACTCCCAACCTTCTTGAATGCGCAGGAAGACGGTGGTGAAACACCTCTGGGAGACATTGCCCGCCATTTTCGCAAGAAGCCTTCCTCACAGGAAGTGATCGACAACGATAATTTGTCGAAAGTGATGGATCAGGTGGAAAGCCGCCGCGTCGCTGCTTCGTCATTGCGATATTCAATTGCCGGTTCGAGTAAGAGCTTTCAAGTCTCTGCGCCCGATGTCACGTGCAGTCTTTCGTTCAGCGCTAACGCTCAGGCGCTGCTCTCCCCTCAATACGCGCAACTCGACCTTCCCGCAAGTCAACTCATCAAACTTGATGGTCCGGCCACAATCGATGGAGATTCGCTGCAAGTCTCCGTCTTCAACCGCACCGATTGGCACGTCAGTGAGGTGGCCGTTGCTCTTACGCTGTTAAAAAAGACGGTTGCCAGCGACACTGCGGTTTACTTTGGAACAGCGAAGCTGCTTCCAGCGCTTGATGAAAGCCCGGCACAAGACTCGGGAAATCGGCTGGAGAGGCGCTCCGATGCTACTTTCCTTTACCGCATGAGGGCAGCTGCACCGCCATCAACGGTCACGGTATTTCGCGCTCCGCTGAATGTCGAGATCGGCCCCGATCAGGAATGGCATTGGGCCATTGTGCAGGCTAGAGGGTATCCTCCGGAGCGCTCGCATGACTCGAGTTCTCCGGTTTCATCACCGATGCCAGTGCAGTCGGAGCCAATCCCCGAGGGGCCTCGGCAGGCTTCGACTGCTCAAACTCTGCCAAACTAGTAGTCCGGCGCATTCCCGTTCCGGCACTTCAATGTGTACCTTAAATGTGTACCTGGCGCCCGCAAACGCTGACGGTCTCCTGCCGTGATCGTGCTAAACTGAAAAAAATATCTCTCTGAGACCGCGCATGAAATTCGGCGTCATCATTTTTCCGGGTTCGAATTGCGATCACGATGCCTTCTGGACGATTCAGCAGGTCGTGAAGCAGCCGGTGACTTTTCTCTGGCACGAATCGCATGACCTCGAGAATTGCGATGCCGTGATTGTCCCGGGAGGATTCGCTTATGGCGATTACTTGCGAACTGGGGCGATCGCGAAGTTCTCTCCAGTGATGGATTCGGTGCGGAAATTTGCTGCCGGCGGTGGTCTGGTGCTGGGGATCTGCAATGGATTTCAAATCCTATGCGAGTCGGGCTTGTTGCCTGGAGCACTGATGCGGAACGTGGGGCTGAAGTACGTCTGTAAGCCGGTGCAGGTCCGCGTCGAGAACGCGGAAACGCCGTTTACCAACTGCTGCCAGCCCGGAGAAGTTCTTACTATTCCGATTGGCCACATGGACGGCAACTATTTCTGCGATCCGGCGGTGCTTGACCAATTGCGGCGCGAAAATCGCATTGTTTTCCGATACTCCTCCGCGTCAGGGGAGATCACGGCGGCGGCCAATCCGAACGGCTCTCTCGATAACATCGCGGGCATCTGCAGTCCGGGTGGCAATATCGTCGGCATGATGCCGCATCCGGAGCGGTCTGCGGAGCCTGAACTCGGCTGCACGGACGGACTGAAGGTGTTCCGGTCCATGGTTGGTGCAATGACGCTCGGCGCTGTGGCTGCGCGATAGCCTGCGCATTCTTTAATTTCTCCCAAAATCTTCTTGCAAATTTCTCGGCTGTCGGTATAGTGTGGCCGACGCTTCCCCTGAGGTGTTCAACCTTTCACCCGTACACGCAGGGAGGCGTGTCTTTGATGACAGCCAAGCAGATCCTAGATTCCTTCTCCGAAACCTTGATGGAGGATGAACGAATTCTCACTGCCAGGGAACGAGCTCTACTCAGCAGCATCCTCCGCAGCGTCAAGGCAACATCCAACGCGAACCCAGAGACTCACGCGGCGGTTAACGCGGTAATCGCTTCTGCCGTCGGCGAAACCGTCGCGCAACGCGCTTTCGCAGTTCTTGGCGGAAGCATCGTCGAGCGCATCGTGGCGGCAGGAGGTACGGAGGTCACGGAAGACACGACGATCCACGCCACACCTCGACCATACTTAGGACCGAAGCCTGTGCCCGAACCTCCAGGCAAGCCGTATCCCGGACCTGTGAAAGGACCGAAGCCGGTGCCGGAACCCCCGGGAAAGCCAGGCGTGCCGGAGCCTCCCGGGAAGGAGCCACGGCCTCCCGCGAAAGGACCGCAGCCGGTGCCGGAACCACCCGGACACGGGTTGCGCCCCCAGCACGTGCAAATGAACGCAAGCAACGATTCGGGATCTGAGCCGCAAGTCGGAGTTCTTGACCGGCCCGAAGTTCTTCCGGCGCAGTGTGTGGTGCTCGATGAATTTCTTGCTCCGCAAGAACTGGAGGAATTGACCTCGTACGTTCTGCAACACCAACCAGACTTTGCCGCAAGCGAGGTCATCTCGCCGGCCGGAGGAGTCGTCGACTATGAACACCGGCGCTCTCAAGTCCTAATGGATCTCGGTCCATATCAGGATCTCGTCTTGGAGCGGATCAAGCCGGCTCTGCCCGCAGTATTCCGCAAGCTAGGGATGGAGGAGCATCCGATTACGCAAACAGAATTCCAGGCGACGGCCAGTAACGACGGCGACTTCTTCCGCATGCATGCCGACAATGCCCACGAAGAAATAGCCTCTCGTTACTTAACGTTCGTCTACTTCTTCCATCGCGAGCCGAAACAGTTCGCGGGTGGAGAACTGCGCGTTCATGACTCGCGTCTAGAAGCAGGACATTACGTCAGCGCAGGGACCTATCAAACCATCGTGCCGCAGCAGAACCAGATCGTGTTCTTCCCCTGCGAACTGATGCACGAAATCACGCCGGTGGAGTGTCCCTCGCGGGTCTTCGCCGATAGTCGTTTCACCCTAAACGGATGGCTGCACCGATAAAAGACTCGGCGTGGCTGGAGTGGATTGCTAGCCTCATGGGCGGGGCGTCGCGGCAAAGGTGTGCCGCGGCGTTTCCGCCCGATCAGTATTGGTGTTTGCTGGATGAAATTCCCCTGCACTTGATTCCGGCAGGATCACTGCCCTCTGCTCCGCTGGACCGAACGCAGGAATTTGTTCTCAATCCTCTAGCGCGTATCCTGCCTCACGGGCAGATACCAGCAGAATTCGCTGCGCGCTCAGCCCTGCTGGAAAGATTTGCTCTTCAAGGCACGGTTGCCTGGGTCCCCCGAAGCGAGACCGATTCTCTGCTGCCTTTCTGGTTGACCCCTCGACTCGAAGAAACTTTGGCAGCCGTGACCATGAAAGGCAGTCTGTCATCGAAATTGAGCGCCGTAGATCTTTCCATTCTCGTTGCGGCCGGACTGCTCCGAACCGGGGAACAGGCTGAGCGCGAGCGCGAACATTGGCGTGAAGTGATCGTGAGAAGCGCCGAGATGTTCCATGGTCGCGACTATGCCCCCATCCGCAACTTGATCCATCCTTTCCATGTCGCTGCTCTGCGCCGCTACTTCCGCTACATGATCCGCCGTGGAATGATCGACCTCGGAGACGCGCAAAGCTCCCGGCGCTACGGGGTGCACAACGACAGCGTGGCACGTTTCTTCCACCACCATCTCACCAAAACCGTAAGCGCTGTTGTGGGAGAGACGGTCAAACCTTCTTACGTGTACTCGGCTTGTTATTTGAGCGGCGCTGAACTGAAAAAGCACATCGATCGTGAACAGTGCGAGTTCAGCGTCACTTTCTGTCTGGATTTCTCGCCTGAGCCCGACAAGTCGACTCCGTGGCCTATTCGCCTCGGTACGCCGCGTGGTCAAGTGTCGGTGTATCAGGCTCTCGGGGATGGGCTCGTGTACCGCGGGCCCCACGTGCCCCACTACCGCGATGTTTTGGCCGAAGGTCGAACTTCAACTTCCATTTTCTTCCATTATGTGCCAGAAGGTTTTACGGGATCGCTCGACTAGCACTTTGCTTCAAACCGGAAATCACATACAGGACAGACGAGACCTGATAGTAGCTGTAGACGAAGCGCGATGCGTTGCCGTTCATCACCACCGGCGATATGTTCACCACACCAGCCGGCGCCTCAGAAAGCAATTCCTGCAAAGGAGTTTTCTTACCTGTCGCCGGATCGACTTTGTAAACCATCGAGGGAGCGTGGCCGATGCGGTAGCCATATAGAGCCGTACCATCCTCGGACCACCGCACGAACGAAAAATCCGGTTCCAGGCCGGGAATTGGCCGAGGCGAACCGCCTTCCATTGAGTAGATGCTGGCCGCTCGCGAAGCCGTGTTCGCCCCAAGTATGTAGCGTCCGTCCGGAGAAGCGAACTGGCCAGCAACATCTTCAGGTGTGATGGGCTTTGGTTTCCCGCCCGCGAGATCCAGCACGTAACAACGCACGCCGTGCCCAGGTTCGTTGCCATTGATCAAGATGCGCCCGCCGTCCGGCAAAAACCGGGCTGGACCATTCTGTACCCGCTCCAATCCGCCTGTCGAGATCAGGCGCGGCTGGCCTGCACCAACCGGCAGAAGCATCACCTGATCGGGATTACCAGTGAGAATTGAGATCGCCCACCTACCGTCAGGCGAAAGCCCACCCGCAGACCCATCCCCGAGACGTATCGGCGGCGTCCCATCCAGTTGGCGAATGGCCACGGAATAGTGGGGCCCGGCCGCCTCGCTGGCATCTTCGAACAAGACCGACTGCCCGTCGCTGGAAAGATCCTTTGCGATGTTCCAGTTATGCCACGAAAGATCGGTCATCCCCTTGCTATTGCGGATCCCCGATGCTAGAGCCATGCGCTCATCATCAGCGCTAATCAACACACTACCGTCCGCAGCCACATCTTGCAAAGTCAGGGTGCCGGGGAAGTCGAGCAGAACGCGTACCTTGCCAGACAGGTTCACGGCGAGCAAATCGCGGCTGTTGCCTCTCTTGGCAGCGGTGAACCACACTTCCTTTCCATCGGGACCCCATGCCAGACCATCCTCCGATTCCCATCCGGAGCAGAGCACACGCACGTGCCCCACCAGGTCCGTGACGGCGACCGAACCGCGGTCATCCCAAAGAGCGGGATGGTCCATAAAAGCAATCTTGTCTCCATGGGGAGAGAAACGAATGTGACTGATCCATCCCCCGGTCTCGTACAGCACGTGTCCGATGGGATATTCGAGGCGGCTGCGACCGTCTCCATGATGAACCACTGCGAGTTCGCCCCTAGGATCCCAGTCAGCCCATCGGACGTCGGCCAGGAGTTCCCGCGGAGAACCTCCAGCAAGCGGCGCCCGAGCCAGCATACCGTTCGCGGTTTCCAAGTGGCTCATATGCGAGCCTCTTAAGACCACAGCGAGTTCGTTAGTGCCTGAGATCGCCAGAAGACCCGCGCCGGTAATTCCCAACGGCTGGGCCAGCAGTGAATTTCCAACTGTCGAGTAAAGCTGGGGCAGCTTGCCGTTCCAGGCGGCGGCATAAACGATGGACTGGCCGTCAGGCGCATAACGCGCGGAATAGAGTGTGCCTTGTTCGAATGTCAACCGGCGATAGGATAATGGACGCCCCTCGCGTCGAAGCTGAGTTCCCACCCAGACAAGAGCAACGGCCAAAAGCACGCTGGCGACTGCCCAGGGTAGCACCCGCGTGCGCCGTTTGCGAAAGACATAGCGATCGCCTCGTGCCGCGGACGCACCTGAGAGCGTCTCCAGCGCAAAGGCCAGATCTCTGACAGACTGAAAGCGGTTTTCCGGTTCCTTCTCGAGACAATGGCGGATAATGTCGCGCATCGATTGCGGAACGTTACCGTCGTGGAGTTCGATTTCAGGAGGCTCCTCCCGGAGAACAGCAGTCATCGTGTCGACTTCCGTTTCCCCGCGAAAAGCGCGGCGCCCGGTCACCAACTCGTAAAAAATCGCGCCTACGCTGAAGATGTCACTGCGGTGATCGACCGTCTTGCCGCGAAGTTGCTCTGGCGACATATACGCGACCGTGCCGACGACCATTCCCGACTTGGTCACAGTGGTCGCGGTATCGACGGAGCGGTCTGATTCGGTGTCAGCCTGCAGCTTGGCCACGCCAAAATCTAGGATCTTCACTCGGCCATCTTGGGTCAGAAACAGATTTTCGGGCTTGAGATCACGGTGAACGATGCGGCGATCGTGCGCAGCGATCAACCCGCGCGTGATTTGAAGAGCGAAGTCGGTGGCCTGCGCGACGGAGATCGGTCCTTCAGCCAAGCGCTGCCGCAGTGTCTGGCCCTGCAACAACTCTGACACGATATAGGGACAGTCGCCGGCCGACCCCACGTCATAAATGGCCACGATGTTGGGATGATTGAGGGCCGCCGCGGCACGGGCTTCCTGCTCGAAGCGTCGCAGATGATCAGGATTGCCGCCGGACGAAGGACGAATGATCTTGAGGGCCACGTCGCGACCCAATCGTTCATCGCGCGCCCGGAAAACCTCGCCCATCGCCCCAACGCCGATCTTCTCGAGTATCCGGTAGTGTCCGACAATCTGGTCGATCATACACGCCCCAAACGCGCCCGCTGGCATGTTAGGGGCGCTTGCCTTTCCCGTCAATACCGTAGAAGTGACGTGCGCCTGTGCGCGTTCCCGCTGGCCTCGTGCTATAATCTGTTTTCGCCTGCACCCATACCGAGGTAAACCTGTGATCTCCTCTAGGGGCGAATCCTGCGCCATTCAAGATCTTTAGACACGAGGTCAACCTATGTCTGGCCATTCAAAATGGGCCACAATCAAGCACAAGAAGGGCGCGCTCGATGCCAAGCGCGGCAAGATTTTCACGCGCCTAATCAAGGAAATCAGCATTGCCGCCAAGAACGGCGGCGGTGATCCCGATTCCAATCCGCGTCTGCGCGGTGCCATCGTTGCGGCCAAGGCTGAGAATATGCCGGCCGACAACATCAAACGTGCCATCCAGCGCGGCACCGGCGAACTTCCCGGAGCGACGTACGAGGAGTTTTCTCTCGAAGGTTATGGCCCGGGCGGAGTCGCCATCCTTCTCGATATCAACACAGACAATCGCAACCGCACGGTAAGCGAGATTCGTCATGTTTTCGGCAAGAACGGCGGCAACATGGCCGAGGCCGGCGCGGTCTCCTGGATGTTCCATAAGAAGGGCGACATCATAGTTCCGAAGAGTGCGGCGAAAGAGGACGATCTGATGAATATCGTTCTCGAGTCCGGCGGCGAGGACTTGAACGACGATGGTGACAATTGGGAAATCATTACCGAACCGCACTCCTACGAGGCTGTGCTTGAAGCCGTAAAGAAGGCGGGGATTGAGCCGGCCTCCGCCAGCATTTCCTGGATCCCGCAGAACTACATCAAGCTCGAGGGGGCAGCCGCGAATACCATGATCCGCCTGATGGAGGCGCTCGAAGAGCACGATGACGTGCAAAACGTTCACGCCAACTTCGACATCGATCAGAAGTTGCTCGAAGAGGTTGCGGGATAAGGTCGAGACAAACGATTCATCCCAGAGCCGCCCTCTTCGGGCGGCTTTTGTGTCGGCGCAATTTATGCGGCGCATTCGCTCTCAAAAGTTTTCAACACGGCAGTGGAAAATTCTGTGGAAAAGCATGATTGTATCTTCGTAAGTGCTTCAGCGGAAAAACAGTTCAGCATTTTGCACTGGAGCGGGTGCTGGCACTTTCCGGTTACAACCTCTGGCATCACCTGCGACCGATCCACGAATAAAACTGGATTCCGGTGAAACTCAGACTCGATAAGCTCCTGGTAGAACGCGGCCTGGCGGCGTCCCGTGACCGGGCCCAGGCTCTGATTCTCGCGGGTAAAGTGTTGGTTGAAGATCAGAAGATCGACAAGGCTGGCGCCCAGGTTCCCGAGCACGCCTCCATTCGTCTGCTCGGAGAAGATCTCAAGTACGTTAGTCGCGGCGGCCTCAAGCTGGAGCGCGCCCTCGAACACTGGCACATCGACGTGTCGGGCACGGTCTGTGTCGACATTGGCGCATCCACCGGCGGTTTCACCGACTGCCTGTTGCAGCACGGCGCCGCTCGCGTGATTGCAGTGGATACCGGATATGGGCAGATGGATTTCAAGCTTCGCCAAGATCCTCGGGTCCGGCTGCTGGAAAAAACGAACGCCCGCTATCTCACCCGCGACATTGTCGGCGAGGCCGCCGAGTTCATCGCGATCGACGTTTCATTCATTTCTGCAACGCTGGTGCTTCCTGCGGCAGTTAGCGCAGCCTTTCCTGAATCGCAAGCCGAGCGCCAGGGTCGGCGGATCGTCGTGCTGGTTAAACCTCAGTTCGAGGCTGGCAGGGAATATGTGGGCAAGGGAGGAATCGTGCGAGACGCCCCCGCTCAGCTCGCCGCGGTGGAGAAGGTGAAGCGAAGTCTGCTGGATCTCGGTTGTGGTCGCACCGAAACGATTGAATCTCCCATTCTCGGTGCCGAGGG
>Ga0187803_10001224_pt1 | contig 10078 bp, 9 predicted proteins | sample NC_wetland_sal_i_2_FD_132425 | JGI IMG/M metagenome (GOLD analysis project Ga0187803, IMG submission 132425) | Wetland sediment microbial communities from Neuse River Estuary, North Carolina, USA - Control_3 | ecosystem: Environmental > Aquatic > Freshwater > Wetlands > Sediment | place: USA...
CTGCGTTCGTTAAATGTAGTAACAAAACGGTTTGGCCTCTAGAGCCAACTTATGCAGTTTTATGCGGCGTTTTTGTTTTAAGCGTTTTTAACGAACGCAGCACTAGAGGCTGTACGAAAAGGCCAGAGAAGCCAATTTATATTAGAACCGTGAAATGCCTTGTGGGGTCATGGCTTTATTCTAGTAGCCTTGACAACCCTTGTGAGTAGTTACCCCGTCGCTTGGGCTACCTGAGTAGGTACTTCGAATCTTTTTTCTGTGGTGCTGTACTGAGCACACGTATCTTCTCCTCCGCTGTGGGGATGTGCGTCCGGTTGCCTGTAATGACATCTTCAACGATCTGTCGAACGTTGTCCACAAAGTGATCAAGGGCGAAGACTTCTTCGGCCCGCCTGCGTCCCTCGGCTCCCATCCGCGCAGCTGCATCTGGGTGTTCACACAGATACTGGATGGCCTCCCGCAGTGCCCGTGGATCACCGGGTCGAACGAAAATACCGTTAATTCCGTCTTCCAGGAGATCGATCTGCCCATAGATACGAGAGCAAATGATTGCTTTGCCCATGGCCATTGCTTCCGTAACAGTAGTAATCCCGCTATCTCGAAAGCTGGGGAACAAGGGGATTACGACGAAGCGGGAGCGAGCGTAGATGGCCCGCAGTTCAACGGGTGAGGCGGACCCAAGAACGATATGGTCGGGCAGATTGGACATCTCCGCGAGACTGCTGCTCGTTGCGTCATGGTCAGAACTGCTCTTTTGAGAGGGCCTGACCTGAGTGACAATGCGGCACGTGATCTCGAGACCACGCATTGCCTCGATGAGGGTAGGATAGTCACGCCTCGAATCGCCAACAGAGCAAATGCCTTCGCTGGCGACATCCATGGGCCGCCAAAACCTCTGATCCACAAAGTAAGGAATTACGACGATCTTCGAAGGCGAGATGCCAAAGAATTCGACGAGAAGCTCCTTCTGGTTCTGGCTCCATACGATGATGCGGTCAATGCCCTTCTGGACCAACTTGAGTGCAAAAGCTTTCTTCGGAGGTGCCATCCAGGAGAGTATCGCCACGTGGCGTGAACGGGAGCGGGTAAGCATCAGAAGAAAGGCATAGATCAACGCGAAACGGTCGTCCCAACTGATGACGACATCATAGTGATGCCGACGCCGATACACCTCAAGTGCCTGGACGACCGGGATAGGGATGAAAAACAGCTTATGTAGGAGGCCCATAAACCACGAGAGCGATTGAAGATATGAGCCATCAACGACGTCGGCGTTCAAGGCGTCTTCTAAGAGCGAGTATCGTGGACTTTGGTCAGCAGCCTCACGGGATTGCTGTTCGGCACGCTGAAAATGCCGTATCTCCGGCGAGAAGATGAGAAGAGTCTTCATAAGCTCGGCCTCCTGCTGGCAAAATGATATACAACAATGCCGCCATCTACTTCCTGCTCCGAACCATTCCTCTGGGAAGAGTCTCCAAATAGCACTCGTTGCGGTGCCACTCGCAGCATTTCAGCTAAGATTCTATCTCTATACGCTCCAATATCAATGCAGTTCGAATCTTCCGTAAGCGCATACGTCAACAACAAGCGCAGGTTCTGTTCAGTGACCCGGCCACGTCTCTGGCTAGGGAGAGCAGCCCGCATATTTCGCAGTTGTTCATCAATACCAAACTTAACTGCAGTATCTATCAATTTGTCCCGAAGCATCTATTCCTCCTTAAGCACTTTCAAGCTCGTAAGCTAGTGCTGCGTTCGTTAAATGTAGTAACAAAACGGTTTGGCCTCTAGAGCCAACTTATGCAGTTTTATGCGGCGTTTTTGTTTTAAGCGTTTTTAACGAACGCAGCACTAAGGACAAGGACGCGCTACATAGTCCCAGCGATCATCCAGGACATATGCATCCTCAAGTTGGCCAAGGGTATATGGTCCGTTTCCATCCAGATCAAAGATGCTCAATCCTGCCTGGTCATGCAGTAACTCGTAGATGTGATGTGGCTGAGTGTTGTAGTGAGCTGCGCCCCCTTTGCCATGCTCGAATAAAACGACGGGCTTATACTTTGAGATAGTTTCGATAGCTCCCTCAATGACCTGGTGTTCGGCTCCTTCCACGTCGATTTTGATCAGTGCTGGCACGTATCCGGCTGGAAGGTTGCCATCAAGAGTTTCCGTCCGAACTGTCAGCTTCTCAATATGTTGTCGTGCGGGATATGATCTCTCAAGAAACCCGCTACGGCCAGGCATATTCTTCACATAGGTGAAGCTTTTTTCTCCTTCTTCATTTGATACCGCTGCCAGTCGGATCTCGACCGAAGGGAAATGCTCGACCAGGTACCGGTGTATGTGTGGCAGAGGTTCATATGCGATATGCCTGCCGTACGGAGCTACGCGCACGATTTCTGCCAATATCCTGCCCCTATATGCTCCAACATCGACGCAGTTCGAGTTTTCTGTAAGCACGGACTTCAGCAGCAATCGCAGGTTCTGACCTTCAATGCGGTCATGCCTATATTTAGGATACAACGTAGCACGTATACCTCGCAGTTGCTCATCAATGCCAAGCCTGACGGCGGTGTCTATCAACTTATCACGAATCATTCTCTCTCCTCCTTGAGCCTTTTCAAGCTAGAAGCCTGTCAAAGAGCTAAACTTTCAGCTTAGGTTTATTAGGGGCGCTCTATTGCTTTGTTCGTGCAACTAGGATCTGTTACTCGCTACAGGGTGCCCTACATCTTCCAGTTTTCGTTCCTGTTTCCGACATAGGGATACAAGCAGCTTTTGGTAGCGTTCAGCCATCAACTCCCACCGATATGGTGTATAGTCCTCAGCAGCATTAGCGACCAGGCGTGCCCGCTTTTCCGGATGTTGAGAAAGATCAATGATCGCCTCTGCAAAGTCCTCAGGTTTTGAAGGATCACAGAGCACAATCGACTCGAGACGGAACATCGAGCGTATCGCACGAGTATCTGAAGCAATCATCGGGCGATGCATCCAGGCATACTCATAGGCTTTCGTTGGCAGTACGAGGTCCGTGAAACCATCACACCGATATGGAATAATCCCAGCGTCGCCATGGGCGATGAAATCCACTATTTTTTCAAAAGGACCTGCGTCAGTAAATACCACATGGTCACTTACACCCAACTCTATAGCCAGTCGCTTTAAGTTAGGTAAGTGCTCACCACGTCCCTGGATGTCTAAACGTAACTGCGGCACTACACGCCTTGCCAGCGCTAGGGCACGGATGGCTGTATCCAGGCCATTTCGCTCAGCCAACGTACCGTGATACATAAGAATAAATGGTCGTGCTTCCTCATTGGAGTCTTCAAGGGACGGAAGACGCTCACGTGAACGGGGGAAAAGCTTTGGATAAGCGCTATTGAGAATGATTGTTAGCTTCTCTGGGGGCACTCCGCGTCGTAGCAATAATTCCTCAAAGGGCCAACCGACAGTTATCACATGATGGGCAAAAGAGGTAGAAATGCGTTCCTGCCAGGTAGCCAGGCGTGTCACTATACCGCGCAGGCGACCTTTTGCTTTCGCCCCCATCAGCTCTGGACTGACATCCTGTACTTCCAAGATAACCTTCGCCCCCAGCAGCCTGGGAAACAATGCGGAAAAGACAAGAAAGTCCGGCATATTGTGAACATGAATCACATCGTAAGCGTGCTTCAGATGCAACCAGGTCACAATAGCTCCTGCCGCTAGAAGAAACCAACACCAGCTAAGTATAGTGATTGGAAGTGAGCGACCAAAATCACGATTCATTGGCATACGATAAACATGCACTCCATTGCATATTTCATAACGCTTTTCGTGTGGCTGCCGCAGGCAGATGACATCTACCGTGTATCCTGCCTCTATTGCTGTCTCGGCAAGGCGACGTACCAAGGGATCAAAGGGATACCAATCAAAGGTGATTGTACCGATACGAATCGAAGACATAATAATAATTACCTTTCAAGTGACATTATGAGCTTGTGCGGCTTGTACGAATCCATTCACTTGTATGTTTTTTGTTTCTCCTGAGTATGAAGTAAATCCACAATTTCCAGGCCATAAATCCTGGAGCATATAAGAACGCCTTGTATACTATACGAGGTGGTCGTAAAAGATACAGTCCTGTGCCAATATAACAGGCTAGTCCACCAAAGAGCAGGAGACTAAACAACAATTCTGGTGGTGACCACATCAACAAGGATGCCAGCAGAATGAGCAAGCACCAGCAAACTAGAAATGAAAGAGGCGGAGTGAGTAGCTCAGCAATGGCTTCAAGACATACAAAGTTTCGCAAGCGTAGACCAGCGCCGAACAAATTCAAGGCAATCCGCCAGGTCGGCTGACCGAGTTCTGATGATTCCCAGCGCACATCCTGAGTCCGCATTCTGGCAAAGGATATTGGCATATGGGAACGTACTACAGCCTCCGGCACATAGCGTACTCGTTCACCATGCTGTACTAATGTAAGGTAGTATTGATAGTCTTCTGCAATTGCAAAAGCTCGCCACGGATAGCGCATCAAAAGGGAACGGCTTAAGCACATTCCATTTCCGGTGAGCGTTGATGAGGCTCCTAGTCCATTTCTACCGAGGGTACGCACATGGTTAACTAGCGTTAGAGCAACCAAACGCAGTGCTGTACTGGGCGATTCGGAGATATTCAGAACAGTATTACATGCCTGTAATGCCTGTGCCCCTTCAGCCAGCTCTCGATTCATGGCTTGTAAGAAGGTAGGTACTACCATGGAATCAGCATCGATGATAATATAAGCATCGTAGATCAACCGATTCATTTCAAGTTCATGCAAAAGCCAGCTCAGGGCGTGACCTTTGCCTCGCTTGTTCTCATCGAAACGCTCGTATACACGTACCCAACCAGTTGCACGAACAAGTTCAGCAGTATTATCGGTGCAGTTATCCGCTACAACAAAGACTGTATAGAGGTCTTTCGGATATGCAAGCTTCGATAGGCTCCCCAGCAGGTTACCGAGTATAGCTTCTTCATTATGAGCAGGAATTAAGATCACGAAATTCGCCTGAGATGAAGGAGAAATTGCTTCGCTATTACGCTTTTTCGCAGTCAAAATCGCAGAAACTGATAAGATGCAAAGATAGAGAATGGGTACTGCAATCCACACTTCCGCTGCCAGGAGGGCCCATCGGAGTACCTGTAGCACTGGCATATGCTATTCCTCTCTTTTACTATATTTGTTCCAAAACATGTAACAATTGATCCCCACATCTTTCCCAGCTATACTCTGTCTCTACTAGTGCTCTACCAGCAGTTTCTAATGCCTTTCGCGTTTCTGAACTCTTGATAAGTTCTACAACGGCCTGAGCAAAAGCATCTGGCTGATCTACTACAATCAGATGCTTTCCTGACACTACAGATATCCCCTCGCATCCCAGGCTTGTAGAGACAACCGCCTTCTGCATTGCTAATGCCTCAAGAATCTTTAAACGGGTGCCACTGCCAATCATGAGTGGAGCGATAGCAACCATCGCTTGATTGAAATAGGGCCGCACATCAGGTACTGACCCTGTTACCGTAACACCAGGAAGTTCTCCCAATTTCCGTATCTCTGGTGGCGGATTTTTACCGACAATTTGCCAGGTGGCATCAGGAATGCGTGCCCGGATGCGCGGCCAGCATTTTTGTGCGAAAAAGAGGGCTCCATCGATATTCGGATGGTAATCCATTGACCCTGTGAAGATGATTCGACTCGGTACTTCCCGCTCTGAACAATTTCTATCGAAGGTCTCAATGTCCACCCCATTTGGCACTACCTCTATCACACTACGTTGCAGCATGCTTTTCAACAGGAGTCGTTCTCGTTCACTCGTTACCAGTACAACATCAGCTTTCTGACAGCGCTCGAGCTCAACCGATCTGAGCAAGCGACTTTCCCACCAGTTGTACCATTTACGCAACCCTGCTTTTTCATGCAGGTAAGTGCGTTCCAGTAGCTCAAATTCGATATTATGCTGATTGAGAATAACCTTCACGTCCTCTGGGATGTGGTAACTAGCTGTCAGTGCACTTTCAAAGAGTACGGCATCGTAATCGTTACGAGCCAACAACGCATCGAGTGCTTCTTGCATCCCTGGCACTGAATGGTCATCGAGAACATTCGATCTCCGACTTATCACATTCATCAACTGGCGCAGCCGCTTGTGATGATGCTCCGGACGAGGAAGCAATTCAATTCTGTCCGTGAGATCTTCTACCTGGTTTGTATTGTAATAGGCCTCTATCTCGGCTCTATCGTCTATTGTGAGCAATGAGATTGTATGTTTGCGTGCAAGCATTTTCAGCAGATAGTAGCAACGTGCCCTGGCTCCCCATGCCGGGATTGGGAAGTAGTATGGGGACACTATTAGTAATTTCATTCCTGCATCGGTCTCTCTTTCTCATCGAAGGAAGGCAGTTTTAACAGTATACCAACCAATAAGCCAAGGTAGATAACATTGCGATAGAAGGAAAGTTGGTAATCGGCAAAAGCAACAATGACTTCCATAAAGACAATAGCAACAATGTATATAGCCACCAGTTGTAAGTATGGGTCTTTGAGCTGTCGTGCGATAAGACATCCACGCACAATGAAGGAACCAAACAGGAACCAAAGCGCAAAGAAACCAATCGGCCCCAGGCGCATCCAGACCCAGTAGATTGTATTATGGGGTATGTAGTTGTAATACGGATCGTCTTCTATAATATTTGGGAGTAGTTCTGGCATAAGAAACGGTTTGCCAAAACCCAAGCCAAGCAGCGGATTCTGCTTCACTGTATATTTCAGGTCGTAATTTTCCATCAGACGATACAGGTTGGAGTTCGTATCCCTGACATCTGAATAGTCAGGGCTAATAATCGACACAATTGCGCGCGCAGGCTCGGAGATCGCTCCAGAGGACCTTGCAAATGCTATAACGTAAAAGCTGCCAAGTAACAGGAAAATGGACATACCGACGGCTAATTGCACACGGGCGTGGCGCTTGATCAAGAAAATGAGAGTCCAGGCAATCATTACGCCTACCAAAAGGGCGAGATAGTCAGCACGACGCTTATTATCAATCAACGCAAGTAATACGGGTGGCAGGATGAGCAGCGCCAAAAACAACTGCGGACGATAGCGATGGTGCAAAAAAAACAGTATTACCAGTAGGAGCAAAGACGCGAAAAAAAAGGACTCTTCGTGCGCCATAATCTCGTTTTGACCATCCATATTCCCGTGCAAAAGAATGAAAACGATATATAGTCCCTGGAGAGCTTTTATGCCAGCAGCCGCGATTACAAACCAGAAGAAAGCGCGGACATGACGCTTGCTTTTCACCAGGTTGTAAGCTATCAGGTATGACGCAAATAAATACCAGAATGGCCGGACCTCTAATACAATGATTTTAAAATTCCCACCAGTCGCCAGGCCATGTATGACTCCGAGAGCTACGCAGAGCAGGAAGAACAAAAAAGGCCAGATGAAAGCGCCTCCCCGTAGGAACTGCTGAAAGCCTGTGAGCCGGTGGCAGATATATACTAAAATAATGAAGACGATCAAGAAGCCAATAGGACGGTCAATCAGACCAGCAAGACTTGGAGGCCAGCCGAAAACATACAAGTTGTCGGTGAAAATAGCAAACCTAAGGGAGTCCTGCTCAATAAGTAAAACACACCCAAGGACGACAAAAAAACCCGCTACAGGCCAGCGGACAACCAAGGCAGCAATACTCAAGGCCACGAGAATGGCTAATACAACACTAAAACCAATGAGTGCTCCTCCCCAGACTAACAGCGGAGTAAGACTGAACACCGTGACGAAAATCACGATGAACAAGATAATATCGCTTCGCTTATAATCTGCGATTAGAGAAGAAACATTTAATGTAGGCTTGTTGGTGAGTCGTCCTTGCATATTTCTTTCATTCGTTCTTATGACAAACTGATGTAAAGTAACACAACAGCAATTACAGCGATGATAACCCGACGCGTACGAGCATTGTACGTGTGAGCAACTAACCCAATCCCTAAGAAGCATAACAAGAGCAAAAAGACGGATTTCATCTATTCCTCCGCTACATAATTTGCCGTATCCAGCGTGGTATGTGGCTCTCTAGCTGATTCAAAATAAGGCCCTGAACCGGTAGATCTTTAAGCTGTGAGCAAGTCTCTGCTATCAGCGCACTGGGAGTCACTCCTGCATGTACAACGATGACGAGTGAATCTACTAAACTCGCCGCCAGTGAACCATATACAGTAGTCACAACTGCGGGGAGATCGACAATCAGCAGATCGTTTGAATGATCCAGTATACCTGGTAACCCTTTTTCACGTATCTGCTGCAGCAGTATTACCGCATCCCGCTTACCATTACCAGCAGGTATGATCGTCAGATTGTGATCGATCTTATGACGAATATCTGTTTCACTGCATTCTTCGCGCAGCCATTCAGCCAGACCTGGAGACGATGTAAATCCAAAATAATCGTGGACGCTTGGATGTTCCCAGTTGCACTCCAGTAAGGTGACAGGAGATCTACTATCTTTTGCCAGGACCTCAGCCGTCACCATTGCCAAAAACGACTTGCCTTCGCCACCTATTGAACTAGTAAACCCTAAACTACGTATTGATGCCCGTTCACGAAAAAAGGTTGAAAGGCAAAGCTGACGACATCGCTCCTGAAGCATATGGGCAGCCGCTACCTCGCGTTTTGAGATTGGTCGAGATCGATCGCGAGGCGCTTGCTTCTGGGGTGTCTGCTTCTGATGCACAACAACCAGTTTAGGAGGCGAAACTGGCGTTTCAGAAGTCGGCGTATCTAACTCGAGCATTGGTGTATTGGATACCCCCGCTTCAACTTCAGAAGTCGGCGTATCTAACTCGAGCATTGGTGTATTGGATACCCCCGCTTCAACTTCAGAAGTCGGCGTATCTAACTCGAGCATTGGCGTATTGGATACCCCCGCTTCAACTAACGGCATAACTGGTGTTGACTGCGGAGTAGAAGGCGGTTCCTGAGCAGACAATTTCATTTTGATCAATACCTCCGTGTTCTCGGACTCTAGCATGCTTACCTCTCATCTATATATCTAGTAAAATGGGATTGATAGCTCCGCTCTCTCCTGTTATGACATCGTTGTACTCGGACCCTTGAACCAATAGAGGTACGGCATTTGAGCCCAGGAGAGGTAGCTGCATGATAACAGGGAAAGTAGTTACCTTCTTAAGATCTGGTAAAGAGTATATCGTACGGTCACGGCGAAGCAGAATGACGATGTAAACAGCACAGGCGATGATGGCCGCACCCAGCCCCAATCCCCCAGCGGTGAGGAGCTGTTTAGTACGTGACGCAAACCTGCTAGCTTTAACTGGAGCATCAATCACCTTAAAAAGGCTATTAGCATCGGTACCTTGTGCGGCGAGTTGGTCATTTATGTCTGCGATGCGGGTCTGAATAGCTTGTAAAGTAGACTGTGCCTGCTGCGTCTGTGCATGGAGTAATGCATATCGTGGGTCAGTGATCACAATAGCCTGCTTCAATTGTGGATGTGCCGCGAGATACTGCGTCTCTGCTGCAGCCCCCGCGTCTGCATCTTGTTTTGCTTTTGCGAGCTGCGTCTGATAGCTTGTTAACAGTTGTTGGGCTTCAGCGACGGTCAGTCCTCCACTTTGTAACGCATAGTTTTGGATGACAGCTTGAACCACTTGTTGGGAGACACCTGGATTGCGATTTATGTAACTGATAGTGTACAGGTTGGAGCCTTGAGACGCGACCAGGACATTATGTGAGATTTCGTTAAACAAAGCGTCATCGAGGAGTTGCGGGTCTGCATGTACACTCGGATCAAGATTAAGCGTTGATGCTACTTGGGTTGCCTTTGCAACAGAAAGTGCAAACGAGTGTGTCTGAAGCAATTCGGTAAGTGTAGTTGCTTGCGTATCTGCTGGTGTTGCAAATAGATCGGACTCAGGACCAGTCGCGCCAATGACCACATAACGATGTAATGCCCAAAGTGACGCGGTTGTCTGATATGTATGGGGAATAACAAAATAAGCTACCGCAACACCCACTATCGGGAGCAGCATAATC
>Ga0187803_10001225_pt1 | contig 10078 bp, 4 predicted proteins | sample NC_wetland_sal_i_2_FD_132425 | JGI IMG/M metagenome (GOLD analysis project Ga0187803, IMG submission 132425) | Wetland sediment microbial communities from Neuse River Estuary, North Carolina, USA - Control_3 | ecosystem: Environmental > Aquatic > Freshwater > Wetlands > Sediment | place: USA...
AGACCACCGGATCGTCGGAGTACTCGATGATATCGATCTTCTCGCCGCGCAGCTCGCGGATGATGGACTGCACGCGCATCCCCTTCATCCCCACGCAGGCCCCCACGCTGTCCACATCGCGGTCGCGGCTCTGCACCGCGATCTTGGTGCGCTCTCCGGCTTCCCGGGCGCAGCCCTTGATGGCCACGGTGCCGTCGTAGATCTCGGGGACCTCCTGCTCGAACAGGCGCATCACCAACTCGGGCGCGGCGCGCGACACCAGCACGCCCGGACCTTTGCTGGACTTATCCACCAGCTTGATCACGCAGCGCACGCGGTCGCTCACGCTGTAGCTTTCCAGGCGCGATTGCTCCTTCTTGGGGAGCTTGGCCTCGGTCTTTCCCAAGTCCAGAATGTAGTCCGGCCCTTCCACGCGCTTGATGGTGCAGTTGACCAGCTCGCCGGTGCGGCCCGAATATTCGTTGAATACGGTTTCCCGCTCGGCCTCGCGGACCTTCTGAAACATGACCTGCTTGGCGGTCTGCGCGGAGATGCGTCCCAGCGCGTCGGTGTTCTTGGTGATGCGGATTTCGGAACCGACTTCGGCCTCGGGATCGATGCGCCGCGCTTCCGCCAGGGTCATCTCGTGCACCGGGTCGGTGACGGTCTCGGCCGCCTTTTTGACCGCGTAGAGATGGATCGCGCCGGTTTTCGGATCCATGTCGGCGACATAGTCCTCGTTGGTGCGGTAGTGTTTGCGGGCGGCGATCAACATAGCGTCCTTGACGGCGTCCAGGACGATCTGCGGGTCGATGCCTTTTTCCTTGCTCAGTATCTCGATGGATTGAAAAATCGTTTCCAAAGTGCCCTCGTCAGTATTGCCATGAGTTTATGTACAGATGATTTTCCGGCGGGTTACCACTCGAACTTCAGATTGGCCTTTTGCACCTGAGTGATGGAGAACCGCAGAGTTTTTCCGGGTTGCGTTTCGAGCGCCACCTCGCCGTTTTCGAATCCGGCCAGAGTGCCGTCCCAATTACGCCGGCCCTCCACGGGATCCCGCAGAGTGACCCTGGCCTTCTTGCCCTGGAATCGCTGGTAGTCCTGAGGCTTGAGGAGCTTGCGTTCCACACCGGGAGAGCTGACTTCGAGCGTATAGCGGCCGCCCGGGACGACGTCTTCGACATCGAGAATGGTCCCCACCTGCTGGGAAACCAACTCGCAGTCGCCATGTGTGACGCCGTCGGGCTTGTCGATCGAGATGCGGACGAAGCGGTGCATTCCGCCTCCCTTGACCTCGACCTCGACGACTTCCAGGCCTTCCGAGCCGGCGACGCGTTGTGCGATTTCTTCGATTTTGGACGCCACAGCTTCCCGCATTTGTTGCACATGTGACAGGGCCAACAAAAAAGTGGGCTTTCGCCCACTCGCTTGGCTCGACACTCAAACCACATTGTACCGTGTTTGGGGGTGGGAGGGGAAGGGGTGGAAGCGGGGGCGGGGGCCAGGGGCCAGGCTCGCCAAAGCGCGAGGGGCACGGGGGCCAGGGGGTGACGATGATGTTCCGGCTGAGTCAATTTGTTTTTCGTGGTGTTTTAAGATCTTCGGTTTGTGTTGGTTGCGGGGGGCTGGCGAAATTTTGTGACGATGATTGGGGCTTTTGTGGAAAATCATCGTCACAGGAGAGGGGGACCGGGGAGACCTTGTGACGCATGGGCCGGGCGGGTCGAAATATTATTCGTGGCGTTTTAAGGCGCTCTTTTTCTGTGGGTTGCGAAGAGGGGTCGAGATTTTGTGACGCATCTGGAGGGTTTTGTGGAAAAGATGCGTCACAAACGGAGCGGCGGTTGCCGGCGGTTCGGTCAGCTCCTTCGAAGCCGCCGGCGGTGGTCTTGATTGGTTCCATGTGAGTCTCTCCGACGCAGGCAAACACCGAAAGTAAGTTTCGGTCTTGGGAAAAGTGAGGCAAGAAGCCAAACGACTTATATCGTATCGACCGTAAGTGAGTTACGGTTTGGGTTCGTTTCCCCCGAAGATGCCGGCGCTGTTACTTCCCGCCGGCTTTGACACTGCCGCGTCCGGCGGGGCGCAAGTCTCTTCCTGATTTAAATCTAGCAGACAGATGTGCTCAAGCCTGGTGCACAGCGACGGATAGGTGGAGCTAAGTGGTTTTAGAATGAGTGAAAGTGTGCTTGAAAATAAATGTCGTTCCGTGGTGACTGTTAAAGGTCTCATCGGTTTCGCGGCCCGAGTAGCTACTCGGAAAATCGCAGATTCACGGGAAGACGAGGTCCACCTGTAAGAGATTGATTATCAATTACTTTGTGGATTAGCTTGCCGCGCCCCGATGAGCCGGGGCGCGGCAAAACACGATTACCAGCGCCACCACCTGCGTATCTTATGCCGCTAGAACAACGAGCATTGTCCCTGCTTCTTCTGGGCGGTGTCTGCGCCTCCGGTGATCGAACTGTTATTCGAGCACGACAGGTTCTTGCCGACGGAATTGTCGTAGAAGCTGATCGCCGCGGTATTGCCCTGGAGATCGACGTTGTTCCCGAAGGAATTACCGAAACAGAAGGCCTGAGGCGAGCCGATCAGAATCGGGATCGCATTGTTGGAGATATCCAGATTGCCAGCCAAATTCGCCTGACAAATCTGGCTCGTGGTCGATGCCGAACCGACGTTCTGTATCGACAGATTACCATTGATGCTGGTTCCGGGGCCGATCGAGAACGCAGAGGGTCCCTGAATCGACAGGTTGCCCGTCACGGTAGCGTTAGTGAGAGCCAGGCTTCCGCCGTTCACCGAGACGCTGCCAGAGATGCCGCCGCCGAAGAACGCGCAGTTCTGGCCGGCCGAGACCGTAATCGTTCCCTGGAACGTCCCGGTATAGTTGCCGTTGCAGGCGGAGCCAGAAGCCGGCGCTGGCCCGGTAACGTTTATGATGTTGAGCGTCAATGTCTGTGTAGCCGGCTGACCCACCGCGTTCTGCGCGGTGATGTTCACCTGGTAACTCCCGGCGTCGGCCGCCGAAGGCGTTCCCTGAATGGTCAGGGTTCCACCGGCAAAGCCCGCCCCGTCCAGGTTGGTGGCGCGAAGGTCGGACGGCAGCCCCGTCACCGTAAAATACATTCCCTGTCCCTGCGAGGGACTGGTGGGAGGCGGAGTGTTAGCGGGGATGGCGTGGTTGGAGACGTTGGGGAAACCGGTGGTCGTAACGGCAAACATGCCCGGCGTCCCGACAAACATGGTCGCAGTGGACGAGCTCGTGATTTGCGGCGCCTCGTTCACATTCAGGGTCAGGAGCTGAGTAGTCGAGCCCGCCGTTCCGGCGTTGTCGTTCAACGTCAGGATATACTGCCCGCCCGTGCCGGCGGCGGGAGTCCCGCTGATGGTCCCAACATTCCCGGTGGCGGCGAACGACAGGCCCTTGGGCAGGGCACTGGCCAAGCCGATTGTCCCCATGTTCGTGGAGACCGGGAACGAACCCGCCGTTCCTGCCGTAAACGAGGCCGTGCTGGGGCTGATGAATACCGGCGTGTTCACAACCGTGATCGGGTAGATATTCGGGTGGCCGAATCCCGCATATGCGGCGGTCGGGTTGACCAGGACGCTGAATGTCCCCGTGGACCCCGCCGGAGGCGTGCCGCTCAGTACTGCCGTCCCGTTGCCGTTATCATGCAGGTTCACCCACGATGGCGGCTCGGCCGGAATCCATCCAGACAGGCTCCACGAAGTCACTGGCGTGGTCTCGCCCGTGGTGGTCAGCAGGACTTGGTTGGGAGCGTTCACATAGAAGGTTGTGCCCGGGCATTGGTTCAGGTTGGGATCTCCACTATAGGGAGAGCAGCCGGGAATAACCGCGGTTGGAGGGAACGCCACGTTGATGGTGAACTGTTGCGAGACGGTTCCCTGGGAACTGGTGGCGGTGATGTTGCCACAGACCTCCGTTGGAACGCTCGTGCAGTTGCTGATAATGACGTTGGAGCTGTAAATCCCGCTGATGGTCGCGGTGCCGTTCCCGTTGTCCTGGAAGGACAGCCCGCCCAATGCGATATCCGTCGAGAGTTTGGGCGCGGGATTTCCAGTGGTCACGACCGTGAAATTCGCCGGAACGCCGGCCGTTGCGTACATCGAGTTGGGGGAGATGATCCCCAGTTGCGGGCTGACATTGATGGCGAAGGTTTGCACGGTGGTCCCGACCGGATTGTGGGCGGTGAGACCCAGGCTGTAGAGCCCGTTGGGAGCGCTCGGACTTCCATCGAATACCAACTGGAAGCTGCCGCCGTTCTGGCAATCGCCCGTCTTTGCGCTGAAGTTGGCGGGCAGGTTGCTGCTCGAAACACAAATCGACGGAGCCGGATTGCCGGACGCGGTGATGGTCTGCGTGGACGGGATACTGGGGCCAAACGAAAGGGACGTCGAGCTGGTGAAGGCCGGCGTCGCCCAGTTGACCAGCGACACGCTTACATGGGCACCGGCGTCGGTGGTCAACGGGATACTGTGGGAGGCATAACTGGCGCAGTTGCTGAAACTGGAACCCGGACTGACACCCGTCGAGTCGGCCGGGCAGGCCACGTCCGTGGAGGCGGGGTTGGCCTTCGAACTGACGAACGTAGAGCCATTTCGGCTGGCGATCCAGTTCACGCCGGACCAGTCTACGTACTGGATGCTCACGCTCAGACTGTCGGTTTGAGGGCAGGGGTTCGCGCCGGGAGCAAAGCACGTCTGGACGAACCATCCGCCGTAGGTCTGAGCCTGCCAGACATCTCCGCGCCAGTCCTGATAGGAGAGCGTGCTGCCCACCGTGGGCGATCCGCCCGCTGAAGGAGCGATCGAGAAGTTCAGATCGGAGGAGCCATGCGCCGGCAAGGTAGCGCTGCTGGGCACGTCGGGAAGCGTCTGCGCCACCAGACTCATCCGCAGTTTGTTCAGCCCCACGGAGTCAGTGAGGAAGGTGGACAGATCCGGCGGGGTAGTCTGTACCTGGCTCAGCGTGACTTTCATATTGTTAATGTCATTTTGCACTTGTTGGTTATTGTAGATTTCGAACGCGGCAACCGCGCCGGATATGATGCAGTCCAAAATGATCCCCAAGGGACCGAGATACGTCGCGCCTGTACCGATTATGCCCACCACCGGCGCCAGAGCCGTTAACGTGTCCAGGGCTTGCAGAGTCTCGGCGGTGGTGAGCGCAATCGCGTAAGCGAGGTAGGCCCACTGGACCAAGGTTTGGATCACCGGAATGATGTAAGCGATAGAGATGGCGGCGCCCAGGATGGCAAGATCCGCGGCCGCCTTGTATTCGCCAATGCCCGTTCCGGCGACCAGGCCCGGAAAGTAGGGATAATTGCCCGCCGGCTTTTCATACGACTGCTTCATCCCATATGCCACAAAATAGCTGGAGGCCGGCATCATCGGCGAGAAGATGGAGCTTTGCCACCCGGCAAAACAGAACGGCGTGCCGTCGAAGGACAACTTATACTGTGCCGCAAGGTCGGGATCCAAGGTGAAATGGCAGGGATCCGAGAGGAAACTGTTGAAGTTATTCAAAGCGGCCGTATATTCCGCGATCTCATTCTGCTGCACCAGGGTTTGCAGCCAGGTATAGAGCGTCTGCTCGTGAGTACTTCGCTGGGACGCGGGCTTCTGAATAATCGCTTTCAAGATGTCCATCATGACGCCGCGAATCGCGTTGCGCAGGTCTTCCCGCCCTTTGTCGTAGATCAGGTGGGCGTCGCTGGCAGGCAGACTGTGCATGCTCAGGTACGCGGTTACGGCGTCACTTTCCAACTGTGTCAGATCGTTGTAGTAAATCACGCCGTTAACACAGTCGGTTTGGAAAATCGAGTTGCCGCCCGGCGCACAGGGGTTGATGACCTGGGCGCGGGCTTGGAACGGGCGCGGAGCCGCCGCGCCGGTGTCCATCCAGGAAAGGGCCGGGAGCAACAGAATGGCCATCAGGACAGCCAGCGGCTGATACATCACCGAGCGCCGCAGGCCGGTCACAGTGAGCCAGGGTCTCAGCCGTGTTCCATAGCGGGTTTGCGTCTGCATCTGAATCGTTTGCATTTGCGAGATCCTTTCAACGGACTAATGGGAGAGCGGGAGGTCGAAAAGGGCCAGCCCGATGAAGATTTTTTTCTGGAGGATGTGAGGAGGCGGTTCCAGGGCAGGTTGGCAACCTGGCCGCGCGTGGGGCAAACGATGAGGGTAATACGCTAGAATTTCGGGTATGCTCGATTCCGCGCAGCGCCCGGCCACGGTCCGCCAGCTCATGGCCGATTTTCGAAGCGGTAATCGGGAGGCAGCGAATCGTCTGGTGGAACTGTTCTACCCGGAGTTACGGCGGCTGGCGGCTAAGCGGATGAAACAGGAGCGCCGCGACCATACGTGGCAGCCCACCGCGCTGATCAACGAGCTGTATCTGGAGTTGGCGCGAATCAAAGCCCTGCCGCCGGCCGGTCCGGACTCGGAATCGGAGAAGGCGGCGTTTTTGGGCTTGTCCGGCTTTTTGATGAAGCGGCTGCTCATCCACCATGCGCGTCCGCTGTACCGCCGGGCAGGAAAATCCCCGACGCCGGAGGAGTTAGACACGCCTGCTCCGGACGACCGGGACCTCACGGAGATTGAAGATCTGCTCACGAGACTGGGCCGCATCGATGCGGTGCTGCCCCAGATTGTCGAAATGAAGATCTTCGAAGGCGTGGAGAGAGAGGAAATCGCGGCGCGGCTGGGGTGTTCGTTGAGGACCGTGGCACGCCGCTGGGAGTTTGCGCGTCAGTGGCTGGAGGAGGCCCTGTCGCCTACCACGAGGAAATGAACGAAGAACAGTGGCGGGCGGCTTGGAGTGTCTTTGAGGCCGCTGAAAATCTGCCGGAGGAACAGGCCGAGGCGTTTCTGGAACGGTCGACAGTGAGTCCTGAGGCGCGCGAGATGGTCGGGCGGATGCTGAAGGCCGGCGGCTCAGTGGGAGTCAGCCGCGGTTCCGGATTCACGGGCTCCATGGATACGGGGACCGCTTCCGCGCCGGCGTTATCGCTGGCCGCAGGCGCCGAGATCGACCGGTATGTGCTGCTGGAGAAGATCGGCGAAGGCGGCATGGGCGAGGTATGGCTGGCGGGACAAAGAGAGCCGGTGCAGCGCCGCGTGGCGCTGAAGCTCATCAAAGCGTGCTGGGGCAGCCGCGAGGTCATCGCCCGGTTCCAATCCGAGTGCCAGGCATTAGCGCTGATGGACCATCCCGGGATCGCCAAAGTCTTCGACGCGGGAACCACTGCGCAAGGCGTGCCGTACTTCGCGATGGAATACGCCGAAGGAGATCCGATCACGGACTATTGCGACAACCGGCGCCTCAGCACCCGCGAGCGGCTGGAACTGTTCAGCCAGGTCTGCGAAGCGGTGCAGCATGCCCATCGGAAGGCGATCATCCACCGCGACCTGAAGCCGTCGAACATCCTGGTAGTGGAAGTCGAGCGGCGGCCGTCTCCCAAGATCATCGATTTCGGAATCGCCAAGGCTCTGAACCAGAAACTGAGCGCGGACACGATCCATACACGGTTCGGCGCGCTGGTCGGAACACCGGAATACATGAGCCCGGAACAGGCCACTTCGTGGGGCGCCGACATCGACACCCGCACGGATGTCTATTCGCTCGGCATCATTTTTTATGAGCTGCTGGCGGGAGCGCGGCCGATCGATTTCCGCCAGATGGGACTGGAGGAGTTTCTGCGCCGGCTCCGCGAAGAAGACACACCGAAGCCGAGCACCCGGGTCGGCACGGAGGATGCCGCAACCTCGAGCGACGTGGCGCGGCGGCGCCAGACCGAGCCGGCAGCGCTGGCCAGACAATTGCGCGGGGATCTGGATGCCATTGCGCTCAAGGCGCTGGAGAAGGATCGCGAGAGGCGCTACGAATCGGCGGCCGCCCTGGCGCGGGATATCCAACGCTACCTGGCCGGGGAGGCGGTGGGGGCGAGACCGCCATCGAGGACGTATCGCGCGCGGAAGTTCGCCGCGCGGCACCGCTGGGCGCTTGGGGCGGCGGCCGGCCTGGTGACGCTCCTGGTTGCGGCGGTCATCTGGATGTCGGTGGCGCTGCACCAACAGATGCGGGCCAATGCCAGCGCGGCGGCTTTACGCGACGTAGTGCGGCGGATCATCATCGAACGCCCGGCCCAACTCGCCGAGATTCCCAATCGGACCGCGCTGCGCGGCCAACTGATGCGCGACGCAGAGGGCGCTTTGAACGCGCTCAGCCAGGATGCCGGCGGCGACCCCGCGCTGGAAATGGAGCTGGCCCGGGCGAATCTGGAAATCGGCCTTGCTAAGGGGCCATACAGCGCGGCCGGATCGGAAGGCGATCCGGCCGGAGCGGCCGGTTACGTGAAAAGGGCGGTAGAGTTGTACACCGCGGTGGCCCGGAAGAAGCCAGGCGATCCGGAGGTCCGGCGCGGGCAGATAGAAGCCCTCTCCACCTGGCTGCACCTGCAATACCGGCTGGCGCGCAATGAAGAAGGTGAAAAGGCTGCGCGCCAACTGGAAAATGAAATCGCCGGCTTGACTCCGGAGATGCGGGAGAAGGTCCAGGCGAACTGGTATCTCTCGATCGGGTATATGGAGCTGGGCGCGATCCTATGGAGCCAAGGGCGCGATGCCGAGGGGCTGGCGCTTCACCGTAAGGCCCTGGATGCCTTCCGCGGCGGCATCCCGGCGCAGTGGATGAAGGATCCGGAAAAGCTGGACCACTTATCGCATCTCGAGCGGGAATTGGCCATTTCCACCTGGATGTTCGAAGGGGCTTCTGACGAGGCGGAACTGACCGAGCGGCGGTCGGTGGAAGCGGTGGCAGGCTGCCCGGCGGCCAACTGCCGGATGCGCCATGCGCAGACAGAGGGCACGTTGGGGGAGATCGAGTGGGCGCGCGGGAAACGGGAACAGGGCGTGGCAACCCTCCGCAAAGCGGTAGCGGAGTTCGAGGCGCTCGCCGCCGAAGATCCGGCCAATGCGGTGTTTGCCAACGCCGGTGCGCAAGTACGCGCATACCTGGCGTTGGCCCTTGCCGCCGGCCCCCCGAACGAGAGCTCGGAAGCCGTCGCCCTGGCCGAGAAGAATCTCCGCCTGACCGCCGGCGCCGAAGCCAAGCTGAATAAAGGCCGCGAGCGAACCATGGTGAACCAAATCACGCTGGGAGCGGCGCTCCTGGGCAACCGTCGCTTTCGAGACGCCGTGCGGGAGCTACGCGAGGCGCTGGAATCCAATCAGGACTGGAACGCGAACTTCGACCTTCGATGGTCGGCGCTGCACCTGCTCACGCGGGCGTTCGAGGCACAGGGCAGGTTCGAGGAAGCCGTGTTCGCGGCCAGGGAGTCGATGAAATTTGCCGGTCTGGAGGAGGTCCGTGGGGGCTTTTCCATGCAGGTGATCCGCGCCTTGGCCGCGCGTGACTACGCCTCGGCTGTGGCCCGCTGGAAGGGATCGAGCCAGGAACAGCGAGGAGACGCCCTGCGGGCGCTCGAGGCGCACGGTTCCCGGCCCGGCCGACCCGGAGGCGTGATCGCCGGAGCTCTGATTGAACGGTTTCCCGCGCCCGAAGAAGTCGCGTCGATCCGAGACTGGCTGCGACAGTCGCGCTGAACCGAGGTGCCTGCGGAGCCAGCGGCAACGCGACACGATGAGTGGCGGGGTCTGCGCTTCAAGCTGGGTGTTGGGGATCAAAGGAACGGAAAATCGGGTTAAGGTCACCCGAGTCTTGCAGGATTGTAAGGACGCCGACGGCCGAGGAAGTCGCGAACCTGAAAAGGGATCGAGCAAGTCGTTAGCGCCATGTGGAGATTTTGGGAGACGTGCCATTTGCCGGCCCGCGATCGCCAGAGGCGGCATGTGGCGGCATCGGCCGATTACAATGGAGAAGACCTTCCATGGTGAAAGCCGAGAAAGGCACCGGCGGCAAGACCGCCGGCGCTACCGGGTTTGCCCGGTACGCCTGGGGCGTGCTGGCGTACAACGTGGCAGTAATCCTGTGGGGCGCCTTCGTGCGCGCCAGCGGATCGGGCGCGGGCTGCGGCAATCATTGGCCGCTGTGCAATGGCGTGGTGAC
>Ga0187803_10001226_pt1 | contig 10073 bp, 7 predicted proteins | sample NC_wetland_sal_i_2_FD_132425 | JGI IMG/M metagenome (GOLD analysis project Ga0187803, IMG submission 132425) | Wetland sediment microbial communities from Neuse River Estuary, North Carolina, USA - Control_3 | ecosystem: Environmental > Aquatic > Freshwater > Wetlands > Sediment | place: USA...
CTCAAATGCCTTTTCTGAAATGATTGCGGCCAATTCAGCCCCGAGACCCAGCGTCCGCGTATCTTCATGCAGAAGAATTATCTTATTCGTCTTTTTTGCGGAATTCAAAACAGTTCCCTCGTCAATGGGGTAGAGAGTCCGCAAGTCAATGATCTCAACGCTAATGCCATCGGGCTCAAGTTGTTTGGCTGCGTCCAGAGCGACATAAAGCATAGCGCCGTATGTGATGATCGAAAGATGCTTTCCTTCGCGAACCACCCGTGCCTCGCCCAGAGGGACTACATATTCGTTTTCGGGGATTTCTTCCTTGATGCGGCGATAGAGAAACTTGTGTTCGAAGAAGATCACCGGGTTATTGTCGCGGATCGCTGCCTTAATCAAGCCTTTGGCGTCGTAAGCCGTAGCAGGTTGCACGACCTTCAGCCCAGGTGTATGGGCGAAGTAGGCTTCCGGATTTTGGGAATGAAAAGGTCCCCCGTGGACGCCACCACCTGAAGGACCTCGGATCACCAAAGGTACCGCCTGGCCCCAACGAAAATGCATTTTGGCGGCATAATTTACAATCTGATTGAAAGCGCAAGAAATGAAGTCCATGAATTGCATTTCCAGGACAGGTCGCATCCCCATGACGGCCGCCCCGATCCCCGCCCCGACAATCGCCTCCTCAGAGATGGGAGTGTCGATCACGCGTTGTTCCCCGAAGTGTTTCAACATTCCCGCCGTCACCTTGAACGCGCCTCCATACGAGCCAATATCCTCTCCCATGAGGAAGACGCTGGGATCGCGTTCCATTTCTTCCCAAAGCCCCTGTCGAATGGCGTCTAAATAGGTTACTGTCTGCAAGACAATTCCTCAATTCCTGGAGTCAAAACATTCAGCCTGGCGAGCGCCACCGGCTTTCTCCAAAGAGCCCGCTCGCAAGTTGATCTTTGGTTCGCGCCAGGTTCCTCGTCCCGGGAGTTGTGGTCCATCGCTCCAGTCTGACACAGCCCTCTGCCGAGCGAACCAAGGCCACAGAAGGAAGCGCAGGCTTTGCTCATCCATCAGATCACCGTCTGTCCCCGTCCTTGTCCCCCTCTTCGGTTAACGCCGCCTCCATTTCAATTTGGGCTTCAATCTCCTCAAGCTGTCGGGCCAGATCATCGCGGTGGACCATCTCCTCCAGCGCCAGCTGATCGTAGATATCCTTTTCATACTTCTTTTTGGTTGCCTTCGACGCCGCCACGTAGAAGTCATGTGATGTCTTTTCCCTGGCAATGGCCTGCTTCAGGATTTCAGCCTGTGCTTTCAGTTCAAGAACCTTCGGGGAATCCATAGTGTCAGCCTCTAATCCGCATACACCCCCGGCGACGCCGTATTTGCGTTTGGCAAGGGACTGTTTTCCGCAAATGCCACGTCGTCATCCAACTCTCGGGTGATCCGGTCAATAATGGTTTGTTGTTGGGACTGAGTCATGATTCCATTTTCATACAAATACTTTTCGAAGCGAAGAATGGGATCCCTCTTCTTCCAGAGTTCAAAAAGTTCTGCGGGGACATACTTGGCATCGTCGTGCTCGGCATGGCCTTTCATACGGAAAGTCATACATTCAATCAGAGCGGGACCTCCCCCCTGGCGAGCTCGCTCAACGGCCGACTTCGTGGTGCGGTAGACATCCAACACATCATTCCCGTCAATGGTCGTCCCGAAGATTCCATAAGCTTGGGCGAAGTCAGAGACCCGGGTATTCTTCATCTGGCTTGTGACCGGAGTTGAGTATGCGTATTGGTTGTTTTCCACAATGACTATCAGAGGAAGATTCTTGACTGCGGCAAAATTCAGACCTTCATGAAAGTCACCCACCCGGGTTCCTCCGTCGCCGATGTAAGTTAAGGCAACGCGGTTCTCACCCCTCAATACCGAGCTGAGCGCGATTCCTGCCATGACGGGGATCAATGCACCCAGCATGGAGATACATGCCATGACTCCCTGGTGGAGATCTCCGAAGTGAAGATTACAGTCTCGTCCGCCAGTCGGGCCGGACTCCCGGGCCATGTATTGACAAAAAATATCTCTCGGTTTGAACCCTCGGACCAGCGTGGAACCGAGGTTTCGGATCATGGGGCCGAGCACATCCTGTTTTTCCAGGGCATAGGCAGTGGCCACCGAGATCCCTTCCTGGCCGAGGCTGGAGTAGAGTCCGCCGACGACCTTGCCCTGGCGATAAAGATTCCCCAATCTTTCGTCTACGCTGCGGTTCAGCCGCAGGAAGTAGTAAAGTTCAAGGAGCCTTTCCTTCGGGAGGTCAGGCTTAGTCTTCGGGACCGCAATTGATTTCAGAACCTTCTTAGCCCGGGGATAGGTGGCTCTGGCAGCTTCTGATTTAGAGCGTTTTGCTGAAATAGCTCTCTCCCATCAACTTGGATGAAGTGCCCTAAGAATTGCGCATGATCGCTTGGCCGCTTACGAGGAATTATAACAAGCTTTCACTTAAATATGAATTGGCAAGTCGAACGCCGCATGCGCTGCTTCTCCAATGGCCTCAGCCACCGTGGGGTGTGCATGAATCATCTTGGCAAGATCCTCGACGGTTGCCTCAAGGTTGATCGCTGCACACGCTTCCCCAATGAGATCGGTCGCGTGGGGTCCGATGATCTGGACACCCAGAACTTCGCCAAATCTTTCATCGGAAACGATCTTCACAAAGCCCTCCGTCTCACCGAGGATGGCGGCCTTCCCGTTGGCTTGAAATGGGAACTTGCCGGTTTTCACTTTGTGGCCGCGGGCGGCAGCTACCTGCTCCGTCAACCCGACACTGGCCACCTCCGGATCGCAATAGGTGCAGTTGGGGCACAGGTCGAAGTTGATGGGTCGGGGATGGTGCCCGGCGATGTGTTCCACGGCGACGTGAGCCTCCGCGAAGGCCAGGTGCGCCAGTTGCTGCCGGGGAATGATATCGCCAATCGCATAAACCGTGGAGATGTTCGTTTGCATGAAGTCATTGACCAACACGAATTGGCGCTCGGTCTTGATCCCGAGCTTTTCCAAACCAATGCTGGCCGTATTGGGAGAACGCCCGACGGCGATCAAGATCTTCTCGGCGTCGATCGAGGAGGTTTTCCCGTCCGCTGTGTTCTTAACGGTCGCGCACACGCTTTCTTTTTTCACGTCCAGCTTTTCGAGTGCCGTCCGGGTCATGACGGAGATGCCTTGTTTTCGAAAGCTTCGTTCCAATTCGGCGGCAGCCTCGTGATCCTCCAGCGGGAGGAGTTGCGGAAGCATTTCCACCAGCGTCACCTTGGAACCGAATCGAGCATAGATTGAAGCGAACTCCACCCCAACGGCTCCGGCCCCGATGATGACCATCGATTTGGGGACGCTCTCAAGTTCCAGTGCTTCGTTATTAGTGATGACATGTTTGCCGTCGACCTTGATGTTGGAAAAGGTTTTGGGTTCGGAGCCGGTCGCGAGAATGATGTGCCGAGCTTCGACAATTTTCTCCTCGCCGGTTTGGGTTCGGACGCGGGCTGAGGTCGGCGACTCTAGAACTCCGAAGCCGCGCTGGATCTCCACCTTATTCTTTCGCAGGAGGTACTCGACGCCTTTGGCGTTTTTCTGGACAATCTTGTTTTTCCTTTGTTGGACCACCTTCATGTCCAGGCGCAGGTCTTTGTACGTGATTCCGAATTCCTTTGCATTCAAGAACTGCTCGTAAAGCTTGGCGTTAAAAAGCAGCGCCTTGGTGGGGATGCAACCTCGCAAGAGGCAAGTGCCACCCAGGCGGTCGTCCTTTTCAACAACTGCCGTCTTGAGTCCTGCTTGTCCGGCCAGGATGCCTGCCACATAACCGCCTGGACCGCTTCCAATGATGATGACGTCGTACACGATGGTAGACCTCCGCGGGAACCCGGATGCGTTTAATCATTCGTTCTCAAAGGACGGTGCTGACTGAATCGCCCGCGATTATAGCATAAGGCTCATGGCTGCCAAGCAAGCCCGTGGAGGAGTCACCGCCCCGCTTTTTACCAAGGGGTTGAATCAAGGGCACCTGGCATCATTCTCAACGATGGCTCGCTCTTTTCGCGAGGACAAGAGTTTGACACTTCAAAATCCATCTGTTTAAATAGGCTTCGATCGTTCCGTAGAATCACCCGCCGCCGCTCAGGTTATGATATCGATTATTGCCGTCTTATTGTGTATATGAGAGATTTGTTAAACCTGATCCTTGAGGCTGTGATTAACGCATTAATTGAGGTCCAGAGCTTTACCCTGCACACCTACCGGGCATTCGCCAACCTGTTTCATCGTCCCCACTATTTTCAGGAAACCCTGGTTCAAATGGACATTATCGGTGTCGGGTCATTGACCATCATTTGCTTGACGGGGTTCTTTACCGGGGCGGTCCTGGCGTTGCAATCCTCGAAGAGCATGGAATCATTCGGCGCCGTGGGTCTCACCGGCCAACTTGTCGCCGTCTCCCTGGTGCGGGAACTGGGTCCCGTCTTAAGCGCGTTGATGGTGGCAGGACGGAACAGCTCCGGGATGGCGTCGGAAATTGGTTCGATGGTGGTGAGCGACCAGATTTTGGCGATGCGCGCCCTGGGTACCGACCCCAGCAAGAAACTCGTGACTCCCCGGCTGGTGGCCACGGTCACCATGCTCCCGCTGCTGACCGCCGTGTGTGATTTTGTCGGCATCTTTGGCGGTTACATCGTGTGCCGTTTCCTGCTGCACATTTCAAGCGCCCTGTATTGGTCCACCGTTTATCACAATCTGAGTTACAACGATTTGCTGGAAGGGTTGTTGAAGCCCTTTGTGTTTGGCGCCATTGTCGCCACGGTGGGTTGTTATTATGGTATTCGCACTTATGGAGGGACCCAGGGCGTAGGCCGCAGCACGACGCAAGCGGTTGTTGTATCATCCAGCCTGATCATTGCGGTGGATGCTGTTCTGACTCGAGTCATTCTGGTGTTTTTCCGATGAACACACAATCACAGCCCGAGATCCCGGGGCCCTGGTCACAGGGGTCCACGCACACCCCTGTGGCAGCGGGTCCCGCCATTGAAGTACGAGATGTAGAGGTCACGTTCGATGATTTCAAAGTCCTGGATGGGATTTCCTTCGTGGTCAAAGAGGGAGAAACCAAGATTATCCTGGGAGAGAGTGGATCCGGCAAGACGGTCCTCATTAAACTAATTGCCGGATTGATCAAGCCGGACCGGGGCAAAATCTTTGTGAGCGGCCAGGAAATCACCGCTCTCGGCGAAGATCGACTGATGCCCATCCGGAAGAATATTGGAATCGTTTTTCAAGAGACGGCCCTGTTTGATTCCTTGTCGGTGTTGGACAACGTTGGGTACCGGCTGCATGAGGAGGGCGGGCATGACGAACAGCAGATTGAAGAACATGTGCGTGAAGTCTTGGGCTTTGTCGGGCTCGAAGATGCCATCTATTTGATGCCTGCCGATCTGTCGGGAGGAATGCGCCGTCGTGTCGCGCTGGCTCGGGCGCTGATCACAAAACCGAAGATCATTCTCTATGATGAACCCACGGCAGGTCTGGATCCCCTCACCGGGCGGACCATCCTGGAACTGATTTTGAAGCTGCGCGACCGGGAGGGAGTCAGCTCCGTTTTTGTCACCCACCGTTTGACGGATGCATTCACGCTCGCTAGCGAACGACTTCTCCCTTTGGGTCCGAAGACCGGTGTTCCCGCTGGCGTGGACGCAGCCCTGCCGTTATCCGTCTTGAACACATCGTTTATCGTCTTAAAAGAGGGGAAGATTATTTTTGAAGGCAGTGAATCAGAACTGGTGCAGGCGAAAAAGACACATCTGTTCCTCCGGCAGTTTCTCTCGTGATGGCGGTTGATTCAAGCTCTGAAACTGACGAGGTGTCACGCGGCTAAGGAGAACCCATGGCTCAGTCCAAGAAAGTGACCCTGTCCGAATTGCGAGTGGGAATGCTTGTGGTTGTCAGCTTCTCGATCCTCGTTGTGGCGATTTTTTTCATTAGCGGCAAAGGGGGCGGATTCCAGGCCCGGTTTCATGTGAAGACTTATTTGCCGGCGGCTTCCGGACTGAAGGAAGGGGCCCCGGTTTGGCTGGCAGGCGTGGAGATTGGCAAGGTTGATGGCGTGGCCATTTCGAAGGATCCGGATCCCAACAGGGCGGTGGAGATCACCATGTCCGTTCGAAGTGCCTATGCCCATGATATCCGAACCGATACCAAGGCTCGCCTGGGGTCGATCGGCCTTCTGGGGGACAAGTACATCGAGCTCTCCAGAGGGATGAAAGGGGCCCTGGTTGGGGAAGGCGGGACCGTGGAGGGGTCCGAAGAGGCGGACATTAAGAAGCTCATCGAATCGTCGAACGATTTATTGGCTAATCTTGACGTGCTCAGCGACAAGGTTAAGTCCATCACCGAAAAGATCGACCGGGGCGAGGGATCGGTGGGGAAGTTCATCAACGATCCATCTCTTTACAATAACGTTTCTCACACGGCTCAGATGGCCTCGGATCTCATGGATCAGATGAAACGGGGCGAAGGTTCCCTTGGCAAGTTACTGGTGGATACGGAATTGTATGATCACTTCAATGTGGCTTCTGAGAAATTGAACAAGATTGCCGATCGGCTCGAGGCGGGACAGGGATCACTGGGGAAACTCCTGAAAGATGATACACTCTACAATAATATGAATCAGACGGTTGCAAAGACGAGGGCCATTGCAGAGCGAATTGATAAGGGTGAAGGCACACTCGGAAAGTTGACGACCGATCAAGAGCTCTACGATAAGATGAATCATGCCTTGGACCGCCTCACCGCTATTGCGGACAAGATTGATCGGGGTGACGGCACGGTGGGGAAGTTGATGAATGACAAGGAACTGTATAATAACCTGAACGCCGCGTCGGCAGAGGTCGTCAAGCTGCTGTATGACTTCCGGAAGAATCCAAAACGCTTCCTTAAGATTAATCTCAAAGTCTTTTAAAATGGCCGGCGCCTTTGTTTTCCGTTGACATTGTTACCGCTCTCGATAATAATTTTTCAAAAGCTTGAGTTGAAAGCTTCCTGATGGCAACCAGCGACGAGATAGTTCTCAACTTTAAAGATGAATTGCATCGCGCATTGACGGCTGACCGTCAGTCGTTGCGAGAACGTATCGCTGCGTTTCGCGCGCAGCTGGTCGAAAGGATGGAGCAGCTTGAAACTGAAATTGACGTTACAGCATCGCCTTTAAGCGAGCAGCTGGAACAACACCTCCTTCAGATTTTTGATCCGCTGTTGAGCTTCCCCGCACAGAGGGACCAGGAACAAGCTGCGCTGAATGACCAGATTGCGAAACTGGGAGAGGCGCTCAGTCAGCATGAGAAAGAGAAGACCAGTCTTCTCCTCGAAATCGGACAGCTGACTGAACAAATCTCCAAGTTATCTCAGGACTTGACGGAAAAGGATGGGGACGTGGCCCGTTTGATGCAGGAGCGCCAGCAATTGCAGGACCAGGTGGCCCGCGTCGGAGAAGAATACGCGCAGGAAAGGGCGAATCTGGCTAAAACGACGCGCACCCTGCTGCAGCGCTTGTTGGCTTCTCTGGACCAGATTGAAGGAAAGAAGTCACAGGTGGATATTCTCACTGCTTTTCTGGATGAGGCGGCGGAGTTCTCGGCTCGTGTGGCCCTGTTTGTAGCGAAGGCCGAACTGTTTTCGGGCTGGCGCTCGCGCGGTTTTTCTTCGGAGTCCTTTGCGGATCAAGACATCAAAACCGTTCACTTTTCCATTGAGAGCGAATCCATCCTTCGACAGGCCTATGAGAAGAGGATTGCCATTCAGGGCGGTCTTCTTTCCCACCGTGAGAATTCGCTGGTGCTCCAGCGTCTGGGGAGTCCTCTGAAAGATTCCTTCGTGGCCATCCCTCTGGTTGTTAAAGGAAAGTCGACCGCGGTGCTGTATGCGGATGGTGGGACGACGGCTGAGGGAACATACGATATTGAGGCACTGGAGCTGTTAGTGCGGTTGGTCGCGCTTTCGATTGAGTTGCTGGCCTATCGCGCGCGGGTGGTCGCACCTTCCCGCCACGAGCCACGGGTCGAGGTTCCATCCAGCCAAAAGGAAATGGCTTCTGCGGTCACAGAGGCCCGCCCCGCGATGGCGCCCATCCTTCCTCATGTGCCGCCAATGGATCATCCGGTCGCCCCGCCTCCATCGCAGGTAGAGGAAGCTCCAGAGTTCATCCGCCCTTCGACGGTGGGTCCTCGACCTCCCCAGGAAGCAGCTGCTGTGATTCCAAGCAGCGACCGGGAGCTGAAATTGCATAACGATGCGAGGAGGTTTGCACGTCTCCTGGTCTCGGAAATCAAACTGTACAACGAACAAAAGGTGCTGGCAGGACGGAAGAACCGTGATCTTTATGACCGACTGAAAGAAGATATCGACCGTAGCCGCGAAATGTATATGAAACGTGTGTCACCGATTGTCTCAAGCAAGGCCGATTATTTCCATGATGAGTTGATTCGCACGCTCGGTGAGAATGACCCGGGCGCCTTGGGCAGCGATTGCCCCGGGCCCATGATCGGGGCGGCAACGGAATAAATCTCTCCAGGAGAAGTCTGAAATCGATCGACAAGATGTGACCCCCAAGAAGTGCCTCAAACTCAGTCCCAAGTTAGGTTTTTGCGTTCCTGGTTCTCTTCTTCCTTCTCCCAAACCGAGTTTGGCGGTGATCTGTATAGTCCTCGTGTGGGCGCTGCTTTCGACAGGGCCCAATGCCGGAGTTACTGGGGCGGTCGTAGCGCCGCAGCCAGACTTTTTGGAAACCTTGGCCAAGCAATTGGCTGCCACCGCCGCACCCTCCGTGGCACATCAGCTTGAACAGATCTCTCGTCAGTCCGCCGACCCCGAAGCCGCTGCGCTGGCCTCGTTTGCATTAGGTTATTCGGCCTTTCAAAACGGGCAATTTGCTATGGCTGCGGATTTTCTTGCTCAGCCCGCACTGAAGAATCTGCTGATTGCTGACTACGCGGCACTGTATCTCGCTCGCAGTCAACATCAACTGAAATCATTTCCCGCAGCCCTCGCAACACTCGAGGACTTTTCAGTTCACTTTCCAACGAGTCGTTTGACGGTCGACTCGACACTGGAGCGTTGCCAGATCTGGGTCGACTCGGGAGAGCCTGCACAATGTATAAGCCTTCTGCAGGGGCTTCCCGGTTTCACGTCCTCCCCGCGTTTGATGTTTGCGGCGGCTCAGGCCCGAGAGGCTGCTTCCGATTGGAAGGCAGAGGCAGGATTGTTGCAACATATCGCTTATGGATATCCGTTGAGTCCCGAAGCAGCCCAGGCCAAGGAAGGGCTTCAACAGCTCCGCCGCCGTCGCCCCTCATTCGTTCCGGCCCCGTCGGCCCGCGAAGTTCTTGCGCGGGCTCAAGTCTACTTCGACCGGAAACGCTATAAGGAAGCCTTGGAGGATTATCAAAGCTTGCTGCGTGCCGGCACGAAACTGAATGGGAACCTGTCCCGGGAGGAGCAGTTGGGTGTGACGCTGAGGATCGCTCGGTGCTCTCTGAACGTGGGGCGACTCAGGGATGCTTCGAACTTTCTGGCTAAAGCAACTCCACTGGCGGGTGAGGCGGAGGCGGAGAAGCTGTATGCTTTGGCTGAATTGAAGCGGAAGAGATCTAACGCGTCGACCGGCGAATTCGAACGCGCGGTCCTTCAACTTGAAGAGAAATTTCCATCCAGCCCGTGGGCGGAGGCAGGGATTTTTTCGCTGGGCAATTACTTCCTGGTCCACCACGACCGGCCACGTGCCACCGAAGAGTTTAAGAAAATCCTGAAGGAGTTTCCTAACGGAAAGAACGCCCCGGAAGCTCTGTTCCGCGTAGCGTGGAGCGCTTATCTGCAACGGGATTACCGGGAATCGCAGGTCACCTTTAAGCAGTTTGTTGGGCTCTACCCGGAATCCAGCCGAACCGTTGCAGCGCTTTACTGGCTTGGGAGGATTGCAGAGATGACGGAGCCTTCCGAAGCCCCTGTCTATTACGGCGCAGTCAGTCGTGATTTTGGCGAGAGTCTATACGCCCAGTCCGCTCGAGAAC
>Ga0187803_10001227_pt1 | contig 10071 bp, 11 predicted proteins | sample NC_wetland_sal_i_2_FD_132425 | JGI IMG/M metagenome (GOLD analysis project Ga0187803, IMG submission 132425) | Wetland sediment microbial communities from Neuse River Estuary, North Carolina, USA - Control_3 | ecosystem: Environmental > Aquatic > Freshwater > Wetlands > Sediment | place: USA...
AGATGGAAGCGCCCGCTCGACCGCTGGAACACGGCCACTGCTTTCAGGATGTTCTGTTCGCTCTTTTCGCCGAAGCCGGCCAAATCGCGCAGTTTTCCTTCGCGCGCCAGTTTCTCCACCTGCTCGACGGTTCCGGCTTTGAACGTCTTCCAAAGCACCGCAACCTTTTTCGGCCCCAGCGATTGCAGTTTGAGCAGATCGAGCAGCGTGTGCGGGTATTTTTTCAGAAGTTTGGATCGCAGCGCATATTCGCCGGTCTTCAGGATTTCCTGGATGTGCTCGGCCATGCGGTCGCCGATGCCCGGAAGCGCGGTGAGTTTTTCGGGGTCCTGAGCGAGCGTCGCCAGGCTATCGGGCAGGCCATCAATGAGCTCGGCCGCGCGCTCGTAACTCCGGTAGCGGCCGATGATGGCGCCATCGATTTCGAGGAGCTGCGCGGTTTCGCGCAGCACGCGGGCTACGTCGCGGTTTTCCATGGCTATGACGATTATAGAACGGGACAGGGCGCGATGCGGCCGCAACACACGACGGCCCTCGCGCGCCGCACAGGACGAGGGAAACGCGGAGAAACCTCCGCCGTCGCTGCCGGAACGCACAGGGCCGCGCGCGTTCCCCGCAGCATCGGGCCTCAAACTTCGTTTCGAGAGTTGATCCGGACCGTGCTAGGCCTTTGTTACGTTCGCGGCCTGCGGGCCCTTTTGACCCTGCACGATTTCAAACTCCACCGAGTCGCCTTCCTGGAGTGTTTTGTAGCCTTCCGCGACGATTGCCGTGTAATGTACGAACACGTCCGCCCCACCGTCGCGTCCGATGAATCCGTAGCCCTTTGCGTTGTTGAACCACTTTACTTTTCCCGTCACGTTCAACTCTGCCCCCCTGCTGGGATTTAAATGCGGTAAAGGCCGGCCGGGTGACCACCGAGACCAGGAGCCCAAACCGGCGCGGAGTCTATTTACACAGGGCGCGAGTGTCAAGAGTGTGGGAGGGAGCGCCGGGGAAGCGGGGCAGGAACCGGGGGTGCGGTTATCGGCGCAGGAATCGGGCGTAGTAGAGAATCGCCGCAATCGATTTCGTATCGCGAAGCCGTCCCGTCTGCATCATGTGTTCGAGTTCCTGCAGCGTAAATCGCCGCACCTCGATGCGTTCGTCCTCTTCCGGGCGCGCCGGGCCAGCCTTCAGGCCGTCGCACGCGAAAACCACCATGTGCTCGCTCAGAAATCCAGGTGTGGGAAACACATCCATAAGCCTTCGAAATCGCTTCGCGGTGTATCCCGTCTCCTCGGCAAGCTCACGCTTGGCCCCGGCCAATGGTGATTCTCCCGGATCGATCCGACCCGCGACCAGTTCCCACAAATAGCATCCCACGGAGTGCCGGTACTGCCGCACGAGCAGGATCTGGCCATTCGGAAAAACCGGAAGCACGACGACCGAGCCGGGGTGGACCACCACATCGCGTGTGGCCTCATATCCGCCCGGTTCGATTACGCGGTCGCGCCGGACGTTAAACAACGGCCCCGCATAGAGCATTCTGGTTTCGATGATTTTGCCCTTCGTCGCACTCACGGCTCGCGTCCTTCCATTCCGCTATTTATCCCGGCCGTCGGGAGCCAAGGTCTGTCCCCCCGCCGCCCAAATCCTCTCCAGGTCGTAATAGTGCTGCGGATACTGCGGCGTATATCGCAAGAACGCCGGAATGGGATACCGGATGCCGCCTTTGTGCGTCCCTTCGAGCCCCTCGACGAGCTCGGCCATTCTTGCTCCGGGCAATGAGAAAGCCATCTCCGTGTCGTCCGTCTGCGAAAACACGCGGTCGCCATAGCACGGCAGAATCACCTGATAATCGCCTGAAAGCACGGGCCGGATGATTTCGTCCGAGCAATCCACGCGTCCCGTGAACGAGCTGGTGATGGCGCCTCCGCGCTTCCACAACGCTCCGGTGACCAGCCGCATCACCTGCGCGGGATTGCCGTAAATAATCAGCGCTTCGGGAGCGAACTCCGCGCGCGCCGCCGGGGAGGTGACCAGATACTGGCAGGTCCCCACGGGCAGCCGGTCCGTTGCCGCTTCGGTTCGCGCCCCGGCTTCTTTTGTCGCCGTGTACATACCGCAGGCGAGATTGCCTTCGACGTAGTGGTCGGTGAGCGGGGCCAGGCCGAACGCCGTCTTCGTCAGCACGCAGTTGACGTCCTCCTCGCCAACGGCAATCGTCCAGCCGTACCGGCGTGACATGGCCACCGCCTGGCAGATGGCGATTTGCACGTTCATGTCGCGACGCGGCCGCTTGGCCTTCTCCGGCAACGGCTCTCCCGCGCCCACCAGCTTGACGGCGACAGGAAACGTCGCCGGGCGGATGTGAGTCTCAATCTCCCGCGCAAAACTCTTCGCGTCCATGGGGGCCTCCGGTGGTAATGATAACCGATTCGGTTGCCGTGTTCCGCGCCGCAAACTCGACGCGTCCAGCAGGATTTCCTATACTGGAGTTACGCTGACGATCGCGCCCAATGCCCATCACCACCATACTCGTGGACGACGAGAAGCCCGCGCGCGAAGAGCTTGCCTATCTGCTGAAAGGGTTTCCTGAGATTCAGCTTGTGGCCCAGGGCCGCAACGGCCTCGAAGGGGTCGCGATGGTCAAAGAGCACTCGCCGGACCTGGTTTTTCTCGACGTGCAGATGCCCGGCCTGGACGGATTCGGCGTCCTGAAAAAACTGATGGACCGTAAGGTGCGCCTGCCCCAAATCGTTTTCGCCACGGCCTACGACAACTACGCCGTGCAGGCATTCGAAGTAAACGCGGTGGACTACGTCCTGAAGCCGTTCGACAAAGCGCGCATCGCGAAAGCGATTGCCCGCGCCAAAAAGCAGCTCGACGCGCAGGCCTCTCCCGTCGAGCGGCTGGAATCCCTGCTCGCGCAAATGGGCGCCCCGGGCGCTCCCGGAGCAGCAGCGCTACACGCCGCTTCGGCTGTGCGGCTGCCCACCAAGCTGCTGCTCAAATCGCAGCAGCGCATGCTGCTGGTCGATGCGGCAGACGTGGTTTACGCGACGATTGAAGACGGGTTGATCACGCTGGCCACACGCGAGGTCGAGGGCGCTTCCAACTACCGCACCATCGAGGAACTGCACACGCAGCTCGATCCCGAGAGTTTCTGGCGCGTTCACCGCTCGTATCTGGTGAACATTCACCACATCAAGGAGCTGGTTCCCTGGTTCAAATCCAGCTACATCCTGCGCATGAACGACAAGAAGCAGAGCGAAATCCCCGTGAGCCGCAACCAGACGCGGCGGCTGCGCGAACTGCTGAAGCTGTAGCGGCCGACCCCACGCCTCGGCATCGAACCTCAGTCTGTAACGGTCAGCAGGTCCCGAGCCTCTGCGATGCGACGCGAGCCCTCCTGCTCTCGCGGCCATGTGCTAGGATTTCTATCCGGGCCTCGATGGATTTTTCGCTAACCGACGACCAGCGCATTCTGAAAGACACCATCCGCCAATTCATGGAGGCGGAGGTGCGCCCCATCCTGCGCCAATACGAAAAAGAGGAGCGGTTTCCTGCCGAACAGGTGCGGCGGCTGGGCGAACTCGGCTGCTGCGGGATGACGGTGCCCGAGGAGTGGGGCGGCGCGGCGGCGGACACGCTTACCTATGTGGTGATGCTCGAAGAGGTGGCCCGCGTGTGCGCTTCGACAGCGGTCACGCTCAGCGTGACGAATTCCGTTTGCGCCGCTCCCATCGCCCGCCACGGCACACCGGAGCAGAAGGAGCGCCTCCTACGGAAGTTGGCCATGGGTGAATGGCTCGGCGCGTTTTGCCTCACCGAGCCGCAGGCCGGCTCCGACTCCGCCGCAATCGAAACGCGCGCCGTGGCTTCCGCGGATGGCTCCAGCTACAAGCTGACGGGCACCAAAAGCTGGGTGACGAATGGAGGCGTTGCCTCCGTCTATCTCGTTTTCGCGAAGACCGATCCGGCGGCGGGCGCTCGCGGCGTGACCGCCTTCCTCGTGACCCCGGATCTGCCCGGCTTCCGCGTCGCGCGCTTTGAGGATAAGATGGGTTTGAAGATGTCGAAGACCGCGGAAGTTCGCTTCGACGAGTGCGAAGTTCCCGCGGCAAACCGGCTGGGCGCGCCGGGCCAGGGGCTGAAGATCGCGCTTGAAGCGCTCGACGGCGGGCGGGTCGGCATTGCGGCGCAGGCGGTGGGCATCGCGCAGGGCGCGCTCGAAGCCTCGGTGCGCTACGCGAAAGACCGCCGCGCGTTCGGCAAGAAGCTGGGCGAATTCCAGGCCATTCAGTGGATGCTCGCAGACATGCAAACGGAAATTGAAGCGGCGCGCATGCTCGCCTATCACGCCGCATGGGTGCAGGACGAGGGCAAAGGCCGCGGACTTTCTCCGCTCGAAGCTCACGTGGGCCCGCACGCATCGCGCGCAAAGCTCTACGCCAGCGAAATGGTGAACCGCGTGGCCTACAAGGCCGTGCAGGTGCACGGGAGCATGGGCTATTCGCGCGAGATGGACGTGGAACGGATGTACCGCGACGCCCGGGTGATCACCATTTACGAGGGCACCAGCGAAATCCAGCGCACCGTGATCGCGCGTGACCTGTTGGGGGCGAAGGCGTGAGCCCGGGGAAGCCGAAAGCCGAGCCCACCGCTCCCGCGCGGCGCAAGCGCGTTCTGAGCGGAATGCGCCCCACAGGCCATCTCCACATCGGCCACTTTTTCGGCGCGCTCAAGAACTGGATCAAGATGCAGGACGAGTACGATTGCTTCTATTTTGTGGCCGACTGGCACGCGCTGACTTCCGATTACGCGGAGCCGGGGCAGATCGCGCAGAACACGATCGAAATCGCCACGGACTGGCTGGCCTCCGGTTTAGATCCCGAAAAATCGACGTTCTTCGTGCAATCCCAGGTTCCGGAACACGCCGAGCTGCACCTGTTGCTGTCCATGGTCACACCGCTCGGCTGGCTGGAGCGCGTGCCCACGTACAAGGAACAGCTCGACAACATCAAGGACAAGAACCTCCACACGTATGGTTTTCTCGGCTATCCCGTGCTGCAATCCGCCGACATCGTGATGTACGACGCGGATCTGGTTCCGGTGGGCGAAGATCAGGTTTCGCACGTCGAGCTGACCAGAGAGATCGTGCGGCGATTCAATTACTTCAACGGGGGCAAACTCCAGCCCGGCTTAACACAGAAGGAGCAGTGGGAGGCGGCGCAAGTCGCCGTCCCCAAACTCCCCGAGGGATACTTCGAAGGCGGCGTGAAAGGCGATTTCTCGAATCTGCTTTCGGAAGCGCGCAGCGAGCGCGGCCTGGAGAGCTACCTGAAAGTTCTCCGCGAGAACCCGAAGTATTTCACCAATCCAGACATTCTCAACGAACCCGCGGCCATGCTTACGGAGACACCGCGCATTCCGGGCACCGACGGCCGCAAGATGTCCAAAAGCTACGGCAATGCCATCCTGCTGAACGAGCCGGACGACGCCATCCGCGCCAAGACGAAGGTAATGGTCACCGACCCGGCGCGGAAACGGCGCACCGACGTGGGTAATCCCGATATCTGCTCGGTGTACGACTGGCACAAACTATTTTCGCCGGATGAAACGCTGGTGTGGGCCGCGAAGGGCTGCCGTTCCGCCGGGATCGGCTGCATCGAATGCAAAGCGGCGATGGCCGAGAATCTGATCAAGTGGATTGCGCCGGTACGCGCGCGCCGGGAGGAGTTTGAGGCCAAGCCGGAGCGCGTCCAGGAAATTCTGGCCGCCGGCTCCGCGCACGCTCGCAAGACCGCGCAGAAAACGATGGCGCGCGTCCGCGCGGCCATTTTCGGCTCGGCGCAGGAATCCGCAGCTCCCGCTCCCGCCCGGGCGGGATCGAAGGCGGCGAACTGAAATGTCCGCTCCGGAACCATCCATCGGCTTCCTGGTTCACCTGGAAAGCTACGACGGCCCGCTCGATCTCCTGCTCGACCTGATCCGAAAGCAGGAGATCAACATCCACGACATTCCCATCTCGCGCATCACGGGCCAATACCTCGAAGCACTGCATCGCATGGAAGAGCTGGACATCAACGTGTCCGGCGACTTCCTGTACATGGCCTCCACACTGATTTACATCAAATCGAAAATGCTGCTCCCCGTGGACCCGGACGCTCCGCCGGAAGAGCAGGACCCGCGCCGCGAGCTGGTGCACCAGTTGCTCGAGCATGAAAAGTTCAAGAACGCGGCGCAAATGCTCTACGAGCGGCAGCAAATCGAATCCCACGTGTTCTCAAAGCCGGACCTCTCGCTCTACGAGGGCGACGCGGTAGAGGGCGAGCTGGTGGTGTCGCTGGTGGACCTGGTAAAGGTTTTTCAGCAAATCCTGGATCGCAAGCGACAGGAAACCAAAATCGAGCTGCAGCACGACCGGTTCACCGTGGCGCAGATGATCGATCTGCTGCGCAAGCGCCTGACGGCGGAAGAAGAGGGCGTGGCGCTCGCCAAGTTCTTTGAGGATTGTCCCTCGCGACATGCCATGATTGTGGCGTTCATCGCCGTGCTGGAGATGGTGCGGCTGCAGGCCGTGGTGCTGATGCAGAAGGCGCTGTTCGGCGAAATCTTTCTGCGCAAGACGCACAATTTCGAGGCGGTGCTGGCCGCGCAGGCCGCCGGTGTGGACGCAGGATCGGAGATCGACAGCCAGTATGCATGAAGAATCCGCTCTCGAATCATCCGCAGGCGCGCCGGACGCCGCGCCCGCGCACGACGCGGCGGCGCCCGCCGGACCCTCGCTGGAATTCCGCGCGGCTATCGAGGCCATCGTGTACGCGGCCGAGGAGCCTGTTTCCGTGGCGCAAATCGCTTCCGCGGTTCACGGGGAGAAGGATGCGGTGCGCCGGGCGCTGCGCGAGCTGGTAGCCTCGTATGCGGCCGACGACCGGGGAATTGAAATCCGCGAAGTCGCCGGCGGCTTCAAGTTCTATACAAAGCCGCAGCATCACGATGCGGTGCGGCGGTTCATCAAGAGCCTGCAGCCGCCGCTGCGCCTTTCGATGCCCGCGCTCGAGACGCTTTCCGTGATCGCCTACAAGCAGCCGGTGACGCTCCCCGAAATTCAGGAAATCCGCGGGGTGCAGGCCGCCGGGGTGATCAAGACTTTGCTGGAACGCGGGATGATCACCACCGCGGGACGGAAGGAAGCGCTGGGCCGTCCGATTCTCTACCGCACAACGAAAGAGTTCCTCATGCGGTTCGGACTGGCGGGCGTGGAAGATCTGCCCAGCCTGAAGGAATTTGAAGCGCTGGCGCGGGCCGCGCTGGGCGAGGACGGAATCGTGCCGGAAGAGCCCGGCGAGTCCGCAGGCGAGGCGGCGCCCGAGGAACCGATCGTCGGCGACGGCGCTGGGCCGGAGTAGCTGTGGCAACGAAAAACGAATTTTGAAAAACGAAAATCGGCCTGAAGCAAGCTGGGCCATACAACACCTGATGATCGAGAGACTCCAAAAAATCATTTCGCGCGCGGGAATCGCCTCGCGCCGGCATGCGGAGCAGCTCATCCTGTCCGGGGCGGTGACCGTCAACGGCCAGGTGATCACCGAGCTCGGCACCAAGGCGGACGCGGAGCGCGACCACATTACGGTGGGCCCTCGGGTGGTGCGCTTCGGGAGCGACACTCGCGAGGGCTATTTGGCGTTCCATAAGCCGCGGCAGGTGGTCTCGACGCTAAACGATCCGGAAGGCCGTCCCTGCCTCGGTCCGTACCTGCGCGCGCACAAAGGCCGGCTGTTTCCCGTTGGCCGGCTCGAGTTCGACGCCGCCGGGCTTCTGCTCCTCACCAGCGACGGCGAACTGGCCAGCGATCTGATGCGCGCCTCCGCGGCCATCCCGCAAACCTGGCGCTTCAAGGTGAAAGGACACATCAGCGAATCCGCGCGACAGGCCATCGAGCGCGATGCGCACACCCGCCTGCACACCTACCGCGAGGGCGCGAATGCGTGGTACGAGGCCACGTTGCGCAACGCCCCGCGCGACCGGATCCGGCAGACGCTGCTGCGGCAGGGAATTCTGCTGGAAAAGATGGTGCGGTCCGGGTTCGCGGGGGTCGAGCTGGGATCGCTGCCTCCGGGCGAGATGCGCGAGCTTTCGCCCGCGGAAGTGGATGCGCTGCGGCGCACAGCGAGTGGTCGCGCCCAGCCTGCGGAGAAACCCCGTGAGATTAGGGCGCACCCGGCGCCGCGCCGGCGGCCCATGAATGGCCGCGAGGGCATCGGCGGCGCTGCTTCCGCGTGGCGCAGGGCGCGCCGCCCGCGGCCGGCATCCCGTGCAGCGGGAACGCAGCGAAAAAGCCGTCGTCGCCACGTGCCCGAAGGGCGGCGCACTCCATGACATCGAAGCCGATCGAGAATCTGGTTCCCGCCTGGATTCGCGAAATCCAGGCGTATCAGCCCGGCCGCCCCATCGAAGAGGTGGAGCGCGAGCTGGGCATTCACGCCATCAAACTGGCCTCCAACGAAAACCCCCTCGGTCCCTCGCCGCTGGCCGTTGAAGCCGCGCGGCGGGCCATGTCGGATTCCAACTGGTATCCGGACGGCGCGGGCTACTACCTGCGGAGGAAACTCTCCGAGCAGTCGGGTGTGGAGATGGAGCGCCTGATGCTGGGCGCGGGATCCTGCGAATTGATTGATCTGGTGGCGCGCACCGTGCTCACACCCGGCGACAACGCGGTCTGTCCGGAAGGCTCATTTCCGCTGTACTACAGCGCGGTGCGAGCCACGGGGGAGCGCCTGGTTCTCGTCCCGCTGCGCGATTACGTGATTGATCTGGAGGCCATTGCGCGCGCCACGGACGGGCGCACGAAGGTGATCTATCTGGCGAACCCGAACAATCCCACCGGCACAATGTTCACTGCGGACGCGTTCGAGGCGTTTCTGGGACGCATTCCGGAAAGCACGCTCGTGGTGCTGGACGAAGCGTACTTCGAATACGCCGACCGCCCCGGCTACTCGCGGTCGTTCGATCTCGTCCGCGCCGGGCGCAACCTGTTTGTGCTGCGCACATTTTCGAAGGTGTACGGGCTGGCCGGCATGCGCGTGGGATACGCCGCCGGCCCGGCGGGCCTGATCGCGCAAATGAACAAGGTGAGACAGCCCTTCAACGTCTCCGGAGTGTCGCTGGCCGCGGCGCTGGCCGCGCTCGACGATCTGGAGCACGTGGGGCGTTCGGTGGAAAACAACCGGCGAGGTCTGGCGCAGCTTGAAGCCGGACTTCGCGCGCAGGGCATTTCGTTCGTTCCCTCGGTGGCGAATTTCATGCTCGTCCACCTCGGGCCGGAGACGAATCGCATCGCCGACGCCATGCTCCATCTGGGCGTCATCGTGCGCCCCATGGCCTGGATGGGCTTCCCGGAAGCGATCCGGGTGAGCGTAGGCACGCCCGCCGAAAACGAAAAGTGTCTCGCCGCGCTGGCCGAGGCTCGGGCCTCGCTGGACGGCCGCCGTCCGCACGCCGTGGGTCCGGCGCAACCGGCCTCCTGAGCGACGCGGCGATGGCCCGCCAGCATGATTTGCGATTCTGCGGTATCCTAAGAGCCGCCTGCCGATGAAAGCCGGAACCCGTCCCGCCGTGGCTGCTGATCCCGTCCAGGAACTTCTGGAGAAGACCCGGACGATTGCCGTCGTCGGGCTGAGCCCGAATCGCGCCCGCGCCAGTTACGGCGTAGCCCAATACCTGCAATCCGCCGGCTATCGAATCATTCCCGTGAATCCGAATGTGAAGGAAGTCCTCGGCGAGAAAGCCGTGGCCCGGCTGGAAGACATTCGCGAACCCGTGGATATCGTGGACGTCTTTCGCCGCTCCGAAAAGGCCGGGGCCGTTGTGGATGCCGCCATCCGCATCGGCGCAAAGGCGGTGTGGTTGCAGGAAGGCGTTCTGGACGAAGCCGCTGCCGCGCGCGCCCGCCAGGCCGGGCTATTTGTGATGATGGATTCGTGCATCCTCAAAGAGCATGCCCGCCGCTTTCGCGCGCCCCGCTGAATGGGGGCGCCACCTCAGCGGAAATCCGGTAAGTCGTAGACCGATACCACGTGCTTC
>Ga0187803_10001228_pt1 | contig 10070 bp, 7 predicted proteins | sample NC_wetland_sal_i_2_FD_132425 | JGI IMG/M metagenome (GOLD analysis project Ga0187803, IMG submission 132425) | Wetland sediment microbial communities from Neuse River Estuary, North Carolina, USA - Control_3 | ecosystem: Environmental > Aquatic > Freshwater > Wetlands > Sediment | place: USA...
CAAAGTCGCCACCAGCAGCAGAACATAGAATTCCTCGCGGTCGACGCTCTGGATTCTGAGGTAGCCGAACGAGAGAAGCGCAACCGCGAAGGTGGCGGCGATCGCAAGGCCGATGTAGAAAAGAGCGTAGCGATCCAGGATCAGCAAAGGGGTAATCTGGCGAGGCGTCAGCGGCGCGACAATCCACAGGGAGATAAACGAAGCCGCCAGTCCGACCAGGGTCAGCCCCAAGGTGAGCGGATGGCTGCGGCGGACCGCGATGACTACCATGACTGCCACCGAAGTTCCGGCGAGCAACAGCAGCGGTAAAAGTGCGAACTGGTCGGTGGAGTTCATTCTTGCATCCCGCCTCTCGGGGCTACGCGGTCTTCACCGTGCGGAAGAGGCTTAATTGGTGTGCCTGACGGAGCCGGATTGGATTCCTCTTTTGCGTATTGTTGCAAGCTGGTCATCACCGGCCGGAAAGTATTGAACACAGGTTGAGGATAGAGGCCCAACCACACAAGGAGCGCCATCATAGGTACCAGGATGACCGTTTCACGAGCTACAAGGTCCTGAATCGACCATTTGTGGATGTTGGGCCCGTGGAACGCCCGCTGAACGAACCGCAAGGCGTAGAATGTGGAAGCCAGAATTCCGAGGGCTGCGACCACCGTGAGCCAGATGTGAGCTACGTAGGTCCCCAGCAAAACCAGAAACTCACCGATAAAATCGCCCAGACCGGGCAGGCCCATAGAGGCCAGTGCAAAAAAGAGTCCTACGCCACTCAGCCATGGAATGGTTGCCCACAACCCGCTCAAGCGGTCTACCTCCCGCGTGTGTGTTCGCTCCTGGAGTTGGCCCACCAGGATGAAGAGCGCCCCGGTGCTGATTCCGTGACAGAGCATTACCATCACCGCGCCCTGCAAAGCCCATTCGTTCCAGGCGAAAATGCCCAGCAGAACAAATCCCAGGTGACTTATGCTCGTATAGGCCACCAGCCGCTTCAGATCAGTCTGAGCAAAAGCCAGAACAGCGCCGTAGACGATTCCGATCACCGCCAAGGTCATAGCAACGGGGGCAAAAGCGTGGGCGGCATCGGGAAAGAGTGGCATGACAAACCGCAATAGTCCGTATGCGCCGGTCTTGAGCAACAGGCCTGCCAGAATCACGCTTCCGGCGGTGGGCGCCTCGGTGTGAGCATCAGGTAGCCAGGCATGGAGCGGCACCATCGGCAGTTTCACCGCGAAAGCCACGAAAAAGCCCAACATAAGAAGAAGGGCGATATGGGGGGTGAGAGGCGTGCCGACTAGTTCTTCATACTCAAACGTGAAGACCCCTGTGGCCCGATGGTGGATGAAGTAAAGCGCCAGAATCGCAATCAGCATCAGAAGGCCGCTCAATTGAGTGAAAATGAAGAATTTTACGGCAGCATAAATGCGCCGTTCGTGGCCCCAGACGGCGATCAGGAAATACATGGGAACCAGCATCAATTCCCACGAGAAATAGAACAGAAATAAATCCATCGCGAGAAATACGCCTGTAATCCCGGCGAGGATCCACATCAGGTTGAAGTGAAAGAATCCTAGACCGTGTTGAATCTCCCTCCACGAATCCAAGACCGACATGATCCCCAGCAGGAAGGTGAGCAAGAGCAGAAGCAGACTCAAGCCATCAACCGCTAGGTGGAAATGGATGCCGAGCTGAGGGATCCAAATCCAGTTCACCTCATCGAACCAGGTGTTCTGGGGGAGAAACAGGACCTGAGCGGAGTGCCGGACCCAGAGGGCCAACACCAGAATGAAATTGATCGAAGCTCCGCCCAGGGAAATCCAGCGTGGCAGTTGAGCGCTCCAGCGCGCAGTCCACCACGCCAGAATTCCGGCGACGAGCAAAATGACAATTAGCCAAACTAGAATCATAAGAACAACACAATCGCAGCAAACACTACCGACCCAAACACAATTCCCGCGGCGTACCACCGCACTCGGCCCGTCTCCGTCGTCCGGACTGCCCGATAAAGAAGCTCGCTCAGCCGGGCAATGCCCGTGTAGAAAAGGTCGATGAAATCCTGCTTGTCGACGCGCGCGAACCAAAGAATCGGCTGAACGAAGAGCTTGTCGTAGAGCCAGTCCATCCCCCAATCTGCATGCCAGAATTTGTGCAGCTCCTTGCCGAGAGCAGGCGCCGTTAGTGCCGCCGCAAGATCTCTCCTGCGCAAGAAAAGGAGGTATGAAAGATAGAATCCAACTGCAAAAGCCAGCGTCACAAGCGCTTCAGATCGCAACTCGCTCACATATTGAACATGACCCTCCACAACCGGTGGCAAACTCGTTTCGAGGAAGTCTGTGAACCGATGGACATTGCCAACAAACGAAGGGGTCTCTACAAACCCGCCCACAATCGACAAAGCAGCGAGAATGATGACAGGCACCTTCATCGTGTATCCGGGCTTGCTGCTCACGTAAGTTTTGGCTTCCCCGAAGAAAACAAGGAAAATGAGCCGAAACGTATAGAGCGATGTCAGCAGTACGCCTACGATAGCCAGGATCCAAAGTGCCATGGCACCCTGAGCCGCGGCGCGGGTTTCCCAGATGATCAGACCTTTGCTGTAGAATCCTGCGGTGATCAGCGGGAGTCCCGCCAGCGAGCATCCCCCAATCAAGAAGGTCCAGAAGGCCACCGGAAGATCCTTGCGCAAACCTCCCATTTTGAAAATATCGTGTTCGTGATGGAGAGCGTTAATCACAATTCCTGCCGAAAGGAATAGGAGAGCTTTGAAGAATGCATGCGTCATGAAATGGAAGATGGCAGCGGCCCAGGCTCCCACTCCCAGCGCCAGGAACATGTATCCAATCTGGCTGATGGTTGAATAAGCCAGCACACGCTTGATATCCGACTGGGTCAAAGCGCTGAAGCCTGCCGTGACCAGCGTCGCAATTCCGACGATCGCCACCGCCAACCGCGCCGCGGGAGCAAGGCTATAGAGGACGTGCAAGCGGGCGATGAGATAGACACCCGCAGTGACCATCGTTGCGGCGTGGATCAGCGCACTCGTAGGAGTGGGACCCGCCATCGCATCCGGCAACCAAGTCTGAAGAGGAAGCTGCGCGGATTTGCCCACGGCGCCACCTAAGAGCAGCAAACCTGCTGCAACTGCCAGCGAAGAACCTCCAGTCCACTGCTGAGACGCCTGGCGCATCAATTCCTGGATATCAAGCGTATGGAAATGCGTAAACAACAGGAAAAGGCCGATGATGAACGCCGTATCGCCAACGCGCGTCACAATAAATGCTTTCCTTGCTGCCAGGCCGTTTACCGGGTCCGTGTACCAGAACCCGATGAGAAGATAGCTGCACAGGCCTACGCCTTCCCAGCCAAGGAAAAGCAGAAGAAGGTTGTCGCCTAGCAACAACGTCACCATCGAGGCGACAAAGAGGTTCATGTATGCGAAGAACCGGCTGTAGCCTTCGTCCTCACTCATGAATTCGGCGGAATACCAGTGAATCAGGAAGCTCACGACGGCCACAACAACGGTCATGACAAGGGAGAGCGAATCCAGATAGAGGGCGATACGAGCTTGAAACCCACCCACATCGATCCATGTCCAGAGCCTCTGGGTGTATGCGTATCCGGGAGGAGGGAAGACCAAAAAGTTGCCGGCAATCCCTAGCGAGAACAGCGCAGATAATCCAATTGAACCCACTCCCACGATTGAGATTGCCCTCCGACCTAGGCGCGAGCCCAGGATGGCAAGCGCTAGGAAACCTGCCAGGGGCAACGCCGGCATAAGCCACAATCCTTCTAGCATATTACCCGTGCATCTCGCTGACGACGTCTGCGTCCAGTGATTTGTGGAGGTGATACACCTGGAGCACCAGTGCCAATCCGACGGCGACTTCGGCCGCCGCCATCGCCAGGATGAAAATGAACATCACCTGGCCGTCCGGCTGAGACCATCGAGATCCGGCAACTACAAACGCCAGCCCGGCGGCGTTGAGCATGACTTCGATGGACATCAGGATGAAAATCAGGTTACGCCGAACCAGCAGTCCGATCAGTCCCAGCGCGAACAAGATCCCTGCGAGCAGCAGCCCGTAATTCAAAGGAATCAACGTTCTCTCCATTTGACCTCGTCTCCTGTCGGCGGGTGCCGAGGTGATACGCGCCCACCAACGCCCCCAGCAAAAGTATCGAAGCCAGCTCGACTCCGATGAAGTAAGGCCCGTACAATGCCACACCGACATCCTTCGGCCCCACGGCCCCGGCCGAATAGGCTGCCACATGAGCCTTAAAGAGCGTCAACCCCAACTCAGCGACTAGGATCAGAGCCAGGATGACCGGCCCGATGTACATCTTCGGGTTGACCCAGGTCCTTTACAACTTAGTCGCGCGTTCGCCCAGATTGAGGAGCATAACGACAAAGATAAAGAGCACCATGATGGCGCCAGCGTAAATGATCACCTCCAGCGCGGCGACAAATGGCGCTCCGAAGGTGTAAAAGACAACTGCCACAGCGAGTAGCGACACAATGAGATAAAGGAGCGCGTGCACGGCGTTCAAACGCGTGAGCATCATAATTGTGGAAAGAATGGATACAGCAGCGGTCACATAGAACAGTGCCGTCATAATGCCCCTTCAAGGCAATAGGCTGTGCAGGTCCGTCGGCGGAGCTTCATTTTCCGACTGGCCTTTGGTTTTCTCCTTGATCTCCACCCCGGCAACGCGCCAGAAGTTATAGCCGGGGTACTTTCCGGTCCCGCTAATCAGCAGATCCTCTTTTTCGTAGACAAGATTTTGCCGGTTGTACTCGCTCATCTCATAATCCGGAGTAAGCTGAATGGCATAAGTCGGACAAGCGTCCTCGCAGAGTCCGCAGAATATGCAGCGCGAAAAATTGATGCGGAAGAATTCGGGGTATCGGCGCCCGTATGCGTCCTCGGTGGCCTGCAAGGCGATACACTCCACAGGGCAAACTACTGCGCAAAGGTAGCAAGCCACGCAGCGCTCACCCCCGTCGGGATCGCGAGAAAGGATAATGCGCCCTCTCCAGCGTGGTGCGAGATAAGCCTTCCGATCGGGATACTCGACCGTGACGCGCCGGCGAAAAGCATGCAAGAAAACGTTCCATAGTGTTCTGAGAATGCTAAGCATCGTATGCCAAGTCTCTCCTTTTCGTAGCGGAGTCGCTAACGATGGGCCATCACAATTGCGCCCGTGACCAGCAGGTTGGCTAGCGTCAGAGGCAACATCACCTTCCAACCCCACGACATGAGTTGGTCGAAGCGCGGTCTCGGGAGCGCGGCGCGCAAAAGAATAAAGAGTGCTATAAACAAGAGGGTTTTAAGTAGAAACCACACTATGGGGGGCAGGACAGGCCCTTGCCACCCTCCAAAGAACAGAACCGTGATCATTGCGGAGATCAGGATCACCCCCAGGTATTCACCGACAAAGAACATGCCAAACTTCATTCCGGAATATTCCGAGTGAAACCCGGCGATCAGTTCGCTCTCCGCTTCCGGCAAGTCGAACGGCAGCCGCCGGGTCTCCGCCACGCCGGCGATCAGGAACAGTACAAAGCTCAGAAACTGCGGGATCACGAACCACATTCTTTGCTGGGCATTTACGATGTCCATGAGATTGAACGAGCCTGCCAACAGGACGACCCCCATGAGTGACAATCCCATGAAAACCTCATAGCTGAGCATCTGGGCGGCAGCCCGCAATCCGCCCAGCAACGAGTACTTGTTATCGGAAGCCCAGCCTGCTAGCACAACGCTGTAAACCCCCAACGAAGACATACCAAGAAAAAACAGCAAGCCGACGTTGAGGTCCGAGATGAAAATGCGTGGTGTCACCGGAAGCACCGCGTAGGACATCAGCACGGTGATCATCACAATCGCGGGCGCCAGGATGAATACGGCCTTGTCGGCAAATGGCGGAATCCAGTCCTCTTTGAAGAAAATCTTGATCGAATCAGCAAGCACCTGCAGTAACCCAAAGGGCCCCACGCGATTGGGTCCGTATCGGTCCTGCCACAGGGCCAGGAGCCGGCGCTCCACCCAGATCAGGCCCGCCGCCAGGGTCTGGGACACAATCAGAATTCCGATAATCGACGCGATGGGATAAGGGCTGATCATGGCGCTGCCGATAACTTGCTCCATGCGGGGAGTGGAATTCCCTCCAGCGGAGGCACCCCAACGGGAATTCCCGCAACTCCGTTGGGCAATTCCGGCCGGATTTTCACCGGTAGCCGATAATGTTGTCCTGCCAGGTTCGTCATGATTTCTTTTCCGGCTTGAACCTGGAGTTGAGAGGCGTCGTCCGGATTCAACGCCAGGTACGCCTGTGGCGCCAGTTCCATGACGGCCGGCGCTGAGCGGCTCAACTCTTCCGAACCAAAAATGTGATGAAGTGGGACGATCAACCACTCGCCGGCTTTTGGCTGAAACGCAGATGGGACAGCTTTGAAATAGGAGCCGCTCTTGGGTTGGACTGGCTCCAGGAGTCGCACGCCTGCGTCGCCGCCGCGCTGCGGGCCATTGACCTCTTCCATATATTTCAAGGTGGCTCGAATGGAGTTCCAGCCGCCAGTCCAAAAAAATGGTGTCAGCGCGGCAGGAGCTTGCGCGGGATAACCTTCCATCGTGAATGAAAGCGGCGTATCGACATCCTCAGGCGGCTTGGGCTCGCTGACGTCGATGTTGGCGAGCACAGCCGTGCGGCCGCTCCACCGGTGGGGAGCACGTGGAATCCTGGCTCCGGCCATGCGAAAAGTCGAAAGCGGAGCAGCCTCGCGAGCCGGTGTCAGGGCAGGCAGGGCTGCTGCCGTCGCACTCCAAACGTCGTCGAGAGTTTGCCACGAGTTCGCCTCGCGTCGGCCTGCCCTCACCATCGTGTCTCGCAGCCAGCGCCAACTCTCCTGGATCTCTCCCCCGGGAGGGAACACCGCGAAGGATCGCTGGGCCCGGCCTTCGTTGTTGACGAGGGTGCCGTCACTTTCGGCGAAGGTCCCGACAGGCAGAATTATTCCTGCCTTTTCCGTAGTCCGGTTGGCGAGATAGTCCAGCACGACCACATGCTGGGCAGAATCCAGAAATCTATCCACGGCTTGAGAGGGAGCCCGGCGGTACAAATCGTTCTCTAAGATAAATGCTGCATCAGCGGCTCCATTTTGAACCGCCTGAAAAGCCGCGCTCAGAGTTCCGCCGCCCATTAGGGCCAACCCGAGGGAGTTGCATTCGGGCATGATGAAGCACAATCCTGCAGGGCGACCCGCGGCGCAGAGGGCGCGCGCAACATTCCCAGCGGCCTTAATCACCGCCTCGCTCCCGCAACTCGGCCCGGAGATGACCAGCGGATGTTGTGCTTCCCGCAGGGCTTGGCCAATACGCCCCGCCAATGTTCGCAGCTCTTCCGGTAAGTCCGGTATCGCAGGCGCGCCAGAGTCCAACTCGTGGGCTACGGCAAATCCCAGCCGCGCAAGATCTTCCGGCGCCCCGCGATACGTAGTGGTCGCCACGTCGTCCAATCGGGTTGCAGACGGCGTCGCGATGAAGAAGGGCCCCTTGCCATCCTGGAGCAGCTCTCGCACGGGGTGGTCAAGAAAGAGAGGGATACGCAATTTTTCTGCTGCCTGCAAAGGCTGCTGTCGCACGGACTGCCGCAGGCTGAGCGCCATCCTCGGCGCCACGTTCGTAACGTCTTCGCCCAAAATCAGGACTGCGTCGGAGTGCTCGATATCCTGCAACGACAGAATCTGCGCGGGAGCTTCACGTAAGACTTTCAGTATGCCGGAAATCAGGCGTGACTCTTCATCGGACATGCCCAGAAAGAAACGATCGGGTCCGACCAGAGTGCGCAAAGCGAAGTTCGCTTCGAGCGACGCCCGCGGCGATCCGATGCCGATAACTTGAGTATTCTTCGAGAACAGGTCCGCACAATGATCGATCGCTGCGTCTTTGGAAATTGCCTCCGTTTGACCTGCTCGCCGCAACCGGGGCTGGCGAATCCGCTTGGCGCTGTTAACGAATTCGTATCCGTAGCGCCCCCGATCACAAAGGAAATACCCGTTAATCTCACTATGGTACCGGTTGAGGATGCGACGGAGCAGCCCGTATCGCTCTCCTGCGGTAGTGTTACACCCCAAGCCGCAGTGCACGCAGATTGAGGGCGACATCGTCAAGTCCCATTTGCGCGTATAGTGCTGCTTCAGAGTTTTGTCGGTGAAGACTCCGGTCGGACAGACCTCCACCAGATTGCCGGCAAACTCGTTTTCAAGCACTCCATCCTGCTGCCGGCCAAAGTAAATCAGGTTCCGGATCGCAAAAGCGTTGAAGTCGTCTCCACCCGCATATTCACGATAAAAGCGGACGCACCGATAGCATTGGATACAGCGGTTCATCTCGTGGTTTAGAAACGGACCAAGATACTGGTTGTGAAACATCCGCTTTGGAAACCGCGTGCGCCGGTAGTCGTGCCCGGTCATCACCGTCATATCCTGGAGATGGCATTCCCCACCTTCGTCGCAGACGGGACAATCATGCGGATGGTTCAACATGAGTCCCTGGATGACGCTGGCTCGGAAGGCAACCGCTTCCGGATCCTGGATGGAGATGCGTGTCCCTTCCGTCGCAGGCCACATGCAGGACATCACCAGCCGGCCACGCTCGTCATGTTCGCTCATATAAAGTTTGACCGCGCACTGCCGACAGGCCCCAACCGAGCCCATGGCCGGATGCCAGCAGAAGAAGGGCAGGTCGAAGCCTAAACCAAGGGACGCCTGGAGCATGCTTTGGTTAGGTTTCACCTTGTACGGCTTCTTATCGATGTAAACCGTTACCTTTTCTACCGCCACGGGCAACGCTTCTCCTTGATGTGCCTTTCGAAGTCCTCGTGGAAATATTTCAACGCGCTTTGCAGGGGCTCTGCTGCTCCAGGTGCCAAAGCGCAAAACGTATTTCCGGGAGCTACCCAGCGCGTTATATGAGCCAGAATTTCCAGGTCTCGTGGCTCTCCTTGCCCCTCCTCGATCGCTGTGAGGATTTGTTCTGCCCAGGGAAGTCCGGCCCAGCAAGGAGTACACCAACCGCAGGATTCCTGGGCAAAGAAGTGTTCGAGGTTCCGGACCATCCCGACGGGACATGTCCTGTCATCGAGGATGATCATGGTTCCGGTTCCCAGGCGGCTTCCGGCCTTCTGCACGTCTTCAAAGTCCAAAGGCACATCCAGATGCTCAGCGACGAGGAAATCTGTTGAAGCTCCACCTGGTAAAACACCGCGGAACTTCGCACCGTCGCGCATCCCGCCGGCATGCTCTTCCAGGATTTCGCGGATGGGAGTGCCCATAGGGAGTTCCCAAAGCCCGGGCCGCTTGACCTTTCCACTCGCGCCATAAAGCTTCGTGCCCCCGCTCTTGCCGCGGCTGAGGCTCTTAAACCATTCCGCTCCGTTTTCGATAATGTGTGGCACATTCGCGAGCGTCTCAACGTTCTGCACGATCGTGGGCTTGCCCCAGAGGCCCGACGTCTGCGGAAAAGGGGGTTTGGTTCGCGGGTTGGCACGCTTGCCTTCCAGGGCATTCAACAACCCCGTCTCTTCGCCGCACATATATCGGCCTGCGCTTATGTGCAGATACATTTCGAGGCTGTAATCCGAGCCGAGAATGGTTTTACCCAGATACTTGTGCTCGTAAGCTTCTCGAAGTGCCTGGGTGATACGCCGGGCCGCCCGTGTGTACTCCCCCCGCAAAAATATGTAAGCCACGTCGGCTTCGAGCGCCCTTGCGGCAATGATCATGCCTTCGATGACCTGATGGGGGTCTTGCTCCAGCAGAAGGCGATCCTTGAAAGTGCCGGGCTCCGTCTCGTCTGCGTTCGCAACGAGATATTTCGGATGCGGCGCGTCCTTGCCAGTCGGTACGAAGCTCCATTTTTGCCCCGTTGGGAACCCTGCGCCGCCTCTGCCCCGCAGGTTGGATCTCTTGACCAGCTCCGTGATGTCTTCGAATTCCATTTGCAGGGCTTTCCGGAGAGCCTGGTAGCCGCCGGCCTTTTCATAGGCCTTGAGATCGGTCGGCTCGCCGTCCGCAC
>Ga0187803_10001229_pt1 | contig 10065 bp, 11 predicted proteins | sample NC_wetland_sal_i_2_FD_132425 | JGI IMG/M metagenome (GOLD analysis project Ga0187803, IMG submission 132425) | Wetland sediment microbial communities from Neuse River Estuary, North Carolina, USA - Control_3 | ecosystem: Environmental > Aquatic > Freshwater > Wetlands > Sediment | place: USA...
CGCGCCGGGCTCACCATATACTATATACACAACATCCGCTAACAGGTCGAGTATTGCAAGGTCATGTTCAACAACTAAAACTGAACTGCATGTTGAGACTTCTCTAATTAGTTTAGCAACGTTTATTCTCTGAAAGATGTCGAGATAAGGTGTTATTTCATCAAAGAAGTAAAAATCAGCATCTTTTGCGATACTAGCTGCTATAGCAACCCTTTGCAGTTCACCTCCGCTCAAATTCTCAACATCCCGCCCCATCACTTTTTCGAGCGAGAGCCTTGAGCAAAGATCTTCTATGAGTTCGCGCTCATCCACTCTTTCCAGCAGATCTTTTACCTTGCCCGTAAAAGTCGTAGGTATAAGGTCGATATACTGCGGTTTAATAGAGGTTTTTATATCCTTACCGTAAACTCTTTCGAGGTAACTGCAAATTTCAGTTCCCGCAAAGTATTCGAGGACTTCCTTTTCTGCTAGAGATTCTTGTCCGAGATTTGGCTTGATGGTTCCAGATAAAATGTTTACGATCGTAGTCTTTCCTGTTCCGTTAGGGCCTAATATTCCAGTTACACGACCTGATCTTGGGACTGGAAGGCCGTAAAGTGCAAATCCGTTTACGCCAAAGCGGTGCATTGGCTTTTCTAATTCTGAGGGTAGACCAACTATGAAGATCGCACTAAATGGACATTTCTTTATACAAATGCCACACCCAACACAAAGCTCTTCTGAGATTATAGGCTTGCCGTCCGATCCTATTACTATCGTTTCATCACCCGTTCTGACGGGTGGGCAAAAACGTTGGCACTCTAAGGCGCATTTTTTACTTTGGCATCGATCTCTTTTAAGCACTGCAATTCTCATGAGTTGCCTCTATGATGAGATAAAAGCGCGTATTTCATGTAGAAAGAAGTATAGTCCAACTGACGAACCAAAACGCAAATGTCATAAACCCCAGATAGAACCAGTCACTAGACCGAAATTCCTTGATGTCAATCCCGATAGCAGGTAGTGCTTGTCTCTGCACATAAATGAGAATTATCAATATGAGGACCCCTGCTATAATACCATAATTTGCTACATTCAAGTAGTATGATATTATTCCTCCTACTATACCGAAAAGCGATGCCATTACAGTTTTTTTGATGCCCTCCACGTGTTGCAGTATCTTTTGGTCTTCCTGCTTCTTTTCAGGCTTTTTTTCAGGCTTCTCAGTTTTTGCCATAGTTCCACTTCAATTAGACTTTTGGATTATTTATACCTTTTATTGCTCGTAGTTGTATACATCCATCTTTGAATTTGACAATTAGTGTAGCACCACGGTTTCTTTTAATGTAAGTCACATTCAGGATTCACGTGTCGAAGAAAACATTAAAGAGTATTATAAGCGACGTACTGATCAAATAGAGGTATCCTAAAAACCCTAAAATAATATTTAATACTATCGATTGAACTCTGCGCCTTATTCATAAGCATTTAATAAATTGATAACATAATTGTTCCATGAAATGAAAGATGAAATGACAAGCGTTGATATAGCAGCGGTTATTAACGAGCTGAATTCTCTCGAGGGTGCAAGACTCGAAAAAGCCTACCAACATTCGGCTGATGAAGTCCGGCTGAGACTTCGCGGGCAGGATGGAAAGAAGGATCTTCTTTTACAAGCCGGTCGAAGGATACATCTTACCCAAAACCCAAGCCAAGCTCCAACCACTCCTCCAAGCTTTCCGATGTTACTTAGAAAAGAGCTTAAAGGCGCTCGGATCCTTAAATTTGAGCAACACAACTTCGACAGAATCGTTGAAATTAAGTTTGAGCGGGGCGATGGCAACAATTTTTTGATTTCTGAGTTTTTTGCAAAAGGAAATATCGTACTGACTGATGGAGATAAGAACGTAATTATGCCATTACGGGCGACCAAAACGCAAGCTCGTCACGTTTTAAGGGGCTTACCGTACCAGTATCCGTTACCGCAGTTTAATCCTACCGTTATAACTTTCGAAGAATTCCAGAATGTGATAAGACCCTTATCAAGCGACGTCGTAAGAGTACTTGCCACCAAATTCAATATGGGCGGAACATATGCTGAAGAGATATGTTTGAGAGCCGGAATTGAAAAGAATAAAAGAGAATTAAGCGACGGACAAATAATAGCTCTTTACAAAGCATTAAAAGAGGTTTTTGATCCCATCGCATCGGGCATCCTAAAACCGCATATTGTGCTTGACGAGTCAGGCTCGATAGACGTACTTCCGTTTGAACTAAGGTCTTATGCCAGATACGATAAGGTCTACTATGAAAGTTTCAACGAAGCACTTGATGTGTATTTCCAATCAGACAAACAGGAAAAAATCCAAAGTCCACAGGAACAAGAAGAGAACCAACTTACACGCATATTCAACCAGCAAAAAAAAGCAATAGAGCGTTTCAAAGAAAAGGAACATGATTATCAGTCAAAAGGAGAGCTAATTTATGCTGAATACTCAAATAGCGACAGACTCATTAATGCAGTGCGAACAGCGAGACAGACAAAAAGTTGGAATGAAATCGCAAATGAACTCAGTCTGACTTCCTTTGTTACAAACGTTGACCCCCGCTCGAGCACAATCACGATGAGCGTCAGAGGCACCAGTCTTGAAATCAATATAACTTATAGTGTCGCGCAAAATGCCCAGAATTATTACGAGAAGGCGAAGATAGCCAACAAAAAAAGAGGCGGGGCCGAGAGAGCTCTGCAAAGCACGTTAAAAAAAATCGGTGACGCAAGCAGATCTAAGGAAATTAAAAGAAATTCAGAAAGGTTGTATTCAAAGAAGAGAAAAATTCGATGGTATGAAAGATTTCGATGGTTCATCTCATCGGATGGGTTTCTAGTGATCGGGGGCAGAGATGCTGACACAAATGAAGAGATAGTAAAAAAATATATGGAGCCGCGAGATCTAGTCTTTCACGCCCAAATACACGGCGCACCGATAGCCATCATAAAATCTGAGGGGAAGGAGATCCCAGAAACGACTTTACGAGAAACCGCTCAGTTTGCTGTAGCGTATTCAACAGTATGGAAAGAAGGGCAACATTCAGGTGATTGCTATTGGGTCTATCCAAATCAGGTTTCAAAGACTCCCGAATCCGGGGAATATTTAGCTAAGGGGGCTTTCATAATACGGGGAGAAAGGCATTACCTAGAAGCTCCTTCGCAGATTGCTGTAGGAATCGATGACGAAAAGGTGATAGGTGGCCCTGTAAAGGCTATTTCAGCGAACGCTAAATACTTAGTAGTTCTTGAACCTGGAAAGTACAATCAAAATGATATATCAAAACGTATTGCAAGAGAGCTGTTTGAAATGTCTAGCGCAACCAACAAGAAAACCATAAAACGAGCGCTAACTATCGATCACATAGCTAAGTTCGTGCCACCGGGAACTTCAGATATAGTGACATAAAAGCGTGTTACTGAATCAATTGGCGGTATAAGAAAGACTAGTTCGCGATTCTGAAGAACAAGATTACGTTGCATATCATTCGCCGATTTAAAAAACAACACGTTAATTGGGACAGATAAACATATAAGACATTGATGTATAAAGTTTATAAGTAAATATACCGCATCTGTTCCCAAATTTAGGAATTACGTTTCGAAATTTATTATTTGGAACTGAGTGCAAAATAGTTTCATCAATATCGATGAATGATGAAAGGGTATGTCGAAAATGACCGACAGAGACCAACCCCTGAAAGAGGTATTAACATATGGCTAAACCACTATTCGTAAAATTTGACGTTCCAGATGAACTCGAAAATGTAGCGCTTGAAGCGCTAGAGACTGCGCGAGACACTGGAAAGATAAAAAAGGGCACAAACGAAACTACAAAAGCAATAGAGCGAGGTATCGCTCTGCTTGTATTTCTTGGAACGGATGTAACGCCTGAAGAGATCGTAGCGCATATTCCTCCACTCTGCGACGAACAAGGGATTCCCTACATATACATTAAGAAACAGAATGACCTTGGAGCTGCCGCGGGTCTTGATGTAGGTTCTGCAGCCGCAGCAATAGTTGATGCAGGAAAGGGCAAAGCAGCAATCGAAGAGCTTATAAAGAAGCTCCAAGCTATTAGGTAGCGAATATCCAATCAATAAATGAGAGAGTTGATTAAAGTCGATCGCGGAGCATAGTTATACATGGTAGACTATAAAGAAGTAACGCCGGCCGAAGTAATTGAGATCGTTGGAAACACTGGAATGCACGGCGAGGCAACGCAAGTCAAATGCAGAATCCTTGAAGGGTCAAATAAAGGTAGAATTATCACAAGAAACTGTATAGGACCCATTCAGATAGGAGACATTTTAATGCTTCTAGAGACGGCCCACGAAGCTAAAAAGCTGATGACTCGGTGAAGTCAATGGAACGGAAAAAATGTTCATTTTGCGGTGGATTTATAGAACTTGGCACCGGAAAAATGTATGTAAAACGTGAGGGGACAATTCACTTTTTTTGCTCGTCAAAATGTGAGAACAACCACATGCTAGGTCGTATTCCACGACGAGTTGCTTGGACGGCGCAAGGGAGACTTGCAAGGAAGAAGCTATAACAGGTTGCCCGGCAATGTCTGAAGATCGTATAGAACGCACGTTTATCTTGATAAAGCCTGACGGCGTTCAGAGGAGATTAATCGGTGAGATAATTTCCAGGGTAGAAAGGAAAGGGCTTACCCTTGCAGCTCTTAAACTCATAAACTTAGATCTTGAAACTGCTAAACAGCACTATATAGAACATCGCGAAAAACCGTTTTACGAGCATTTGGTTTATTACATTAGTTCGGGCCCCGTTGTAGTTCTGGCGGTCGAAGGGTTTAATGCCGTTACTGCGGTTCGTCAACTTGTTGGAAGTACGAATCCAGTGGAAGCTCTGCCAGGAAGTATACGGGCAGATTTTTGCCTTGAAACTGTGAGAAATCTAGTCCACGCAGCTGACTCGTTAGAGGCCGCAAAGCGGGAGCTTGAACTTTATTTCAGCGATGCAGACTATGTAAGTTACATACGAATAGCTGAAGATAAAATTAAGTAAATAACAGCGTAAGCAGCTAGCTCGACATTTTCCTTTTAATGACACCAATAGGATAGATATATACGCATAAATGCCAAAAATTACTATAGATCAAGAGAGATGCAACGGAAGCGGCAAATGCCAGAGGATTTGTCCCAAAGGACCGAGAATTTATGGCATTGCTAAAGTCAATGGCAAGTATAAGTGCGTCGTTAAAAACCCACGTTTTTGTCTAGGCTGTACAACGTGCATAGGAAGCTGTCCTACTGGCGCAATTAAAATTGATTTTCGCACCGTTGAATCTTGACGTTTACTGGCTGTTACACTTATCGATGAAGTTTAAAAAAAGTTCATTTCCTTTTTCCGAATGAGCGACTTCCGGATGCCACTGCACACCGTATATTGGCTTTGAAGGGTGTTTCATCGCCTCGATATCACAAACATCAGATCGAGCTAACGTTTTAAATCCCAAAGGCGCCAACTTTACTTCGTCAGCGTGGGATGCCCAAGTCTTAATAGTGGGTCCCAACCCTTTCAATATATCATCTTCTTCAAGCACATCAACGTAAACATCAGCATATCCGCCAAGTGTGCCTTTTGATACAACACCGTCATACGCCTCAGCTATAAGCTGATGGCCAAGACAAATGCCGAGGATGGGCAACTCAACCTCGAGGACATATTGTTTGCAGTTTCCTATCCGGTCCATAGTAGGACCACCGCTCATTATAAGACCATCGGGCTCCTTTTCGAACAGTTCATTCACTGAAAGGGTATTTTTAACCATTTCACTATTTACTTCTAGATCCCTGAGAGTTCGCAATATCAAATGTGCAAACTGTCCGTAATTATTTATCACCAAAATTATAGTCAAAAATCCTCCAAAGTAAGGTTGCTTTACGCTCGCTAGGTCGATTTATTTTTTGCCTTACTGTCAACTCGCCACGTAGTACCGTGAGAGTAGCTCCATCGTTCAATAATGATATCGTCGCACTTATCCATTAACATTCCTATGTTTGTGCCAACCTCATTTGGACTTAAACCGAGATCCCTAGCTATAGACTTAGATTTAAAAAAATGTTTCCCCTTTATAATGCCTTTTTTCAAATAATCCATGATCTTTTTTTGTCTATCGTTTGGATCGGGTATTTGTTCCACGCTTATATCTCATTTATGTTCATATATAGGCTTTACTATTACGTCCTAGAGGTACCGAGACGTCGTGCTTAATACCGTCTTAATTCGGACTACAGAGATGAGTTTAAAAGTTGAGAAATTACCGACGGTTTAGATGGAACAGGATAGAGGTCTTAATGTGTGCATAAGAGCTACGTCTTTATCTGACGCGAGATAAATCAAATATAAATTCTTTGAAACACGTCAGATAAACGTCATAATTCAAGAGGCGAGGCCACCACCTCGCCCAATTAATCCAATTGTAGTACGGTAAGTGAAACACGAAGATTTTGCACTCCTTCTCGAAAAGCCGATGACAAGCATTCAATCAGTGTGCAAAAGTGAATTAGAACTATACTAACCGTTAGTGCCCTAATAGAGATTGTGTACACTTGTGAGTCAGTTCTGGTTCTTTGCTTTATGACGTGAATTGCATTTGGGAGGTTCGGTGGAAGTAAGAATAATTTCTGGATTAACAGACACCCCTTGGCGGAAAAAAACGCTAATCACAGCGTTACAAAACTATTGAGGGACAATTGCCCCTTTTTCAACGGCATCGCCTCTATACCAAGATTTTTACGGATACTGCCTGCAAAATGCGTTGAAAATCCGTGACAAGTATAAACCAATTCTGGATTACAACCATCAACGAATTTCATCAAATCATTAAAATCAGCGTGATCTGAAAGTGGAAAAGCATAATCTGTCCTCTTGAAATAACCATATTTCCTATTTACTGCCCAACCTGAAACTGCAATAGTTCGTACTTCACGATTTTTAAATTTGCTCATAGTATCCAATTGAGCCTTACGGTTTGATGTTGTAACAAGGACAAATGGATCGTTCGATCTTTTAAGCTCCCTACTTTCAAATTGTCTTTGTTTAAACTTGTATCCGAAGCAGCTTAAGGTCTCATTTATATCATAAATTTCTTTAGTTACATATGGATTGTATTCTCTAAGTAAAAACGTTATTTCTTGTGCTTTTCCAAAGGGATACGCCATAATGGCTACAGACTGGCCACGAGAAAAACAATCTTCAATGCAATCGAGTACCTCAGACTCGACTTTTTTCGTGTCGGGAAATACGTACTTTTCATGTCCAAAAGTGCTCTCAATAATTAAGATATCAGTTTTTACTGGCTCAGCTCCCTTTGTAAAGAACTTTTCCCTACAACAAAAATCTCCAGTACAAACCACCCGTTTCACCCCTTCTATTAGAAACATGTGAGACCCAACAACGTGACCGGCGTCGAATAACTGAACGCGATCATGGCTGATTATTTTTGTAGCGACTTTTTTTCTAATTTCAATAAGTGACTGAGTGATTTCAGACATTACAAACTCCCCGCCTTTGCAGCGGCTCGGGAGGTGGTCTGAATGAGCGTGTGAAATTAAATTTATATCATCTTCGCTATATCTTTGTGGATCAAACCGGAAGTTTATGCCATCCGAAAAACTGACTAGAATTCCATTATCTAGATATATCATTGCTATCTCACACGACGGGATCAAAGACCAAGATTTACGCTCTTAAAAACAGAGTCGTACGTCAGGGTAGATTTCCCTCACCACTAAGTTCATGCTGGATATCTTGATTCATCGTGATGAGGATTTCAAAAATTTTTTTAACGGAACCCGCATCAATATTTCGCTCCGTCGCCATGTCAACTACTCGGTTTAACACACTTCTATTTTGCTTTTCATCATTGATGTGCTTTACTCCCGCAGCCCTTTTCGCTTTTAAGATCTCAGAAGCAAGCCGAGTCCTTTTTGCAACGAGGTCAACGATCTGTCTATCAATGACAGCAATTTCACTCCGCACATTTTCTATCATCATCCTTCAAGTGGTTGAATTTTATCTATATTAAAACCTTGTTTAAACGTTATCAACTCATTGTTCGGTAAACGAAGACCTCATAAAACTATTTTTTTTCAATTCTTGCCCCGATATTCGAAGTATGGGTGAAGATTGTGCTACCTTCGAGTACGCCCCAAACATCTGCCACACCTCTAGCTCTTTTTTTATCAACTAACGCAACATATGAAGGACCAGTTCCCGAAAGAGAGGCTCCTTTTGCGCCAGCTTCTAGTGCCATTAAGATTGGTTCAGGGCTAAAGCCAAGAGCAGAACAATATAACAACCCATTTAACACCATTGCGCTTTCATATTCACCGTTGCGTGCCAAGTCGAAAGCTACTTTTATCCACGGTGCAAGGAGTCGTGATCGTGCTACATTAGTTTGCGCTGAATAGGATTTTGCTTTTGGCACATATACAACTACCTGTGAATCAATTTCAGTTCTTGCCAATAATTCATCCGTTCCATTGTCTGTAACCACAAGCCCGCCGAAAAATGAAGCACACGCATCATCAAAGGCACCAGTAATTGTTACTCCACTCTTCCTTGCTGCAGCAACTCCAAGCCGTACTGCCTCAATGGGCTCCATTGCAACACCAAGGGTATCAAGCGCTGCGAGCACCGTGGCATTCGCCGCAGCGCTGCTGCTTTTAAGCCCACTCGCTATAGGCACTTCGCTTCTCGTCCGGATATGTAACCCAACATCGAGGTTACTTCTCACTAAAACCAACTGCGCACATTCATAAATAAGTGAGGTATCGGCAGTAGGATCATCACTTATTTCGCACACAATTCCACTCTCACGCCTAGTAACCTCTGCGTAGGTCCTAAGATCAATGCCAAATGCAGCCCCCTGCAGTGTTGCTATCGCATTTATTACGGTTCCAGCACCAAGCGCAGAAGCTATGGACATAATAAAGAAGTAGTGTTCAATGTGTCTTATACTCACTGATAAGGGTTCACGTGTTAAACTAATGAAGGAGTTCTGTGGGAGGCTTCATTTTAATTTCACCAAGCTCTGTTTTGTTATTAAATCGCTATTTTAATCTAGATGCACCTTTGTGTCAGTATTTAAGCGCTCTTTTCTTTCTGTAGCACTTTTATACCGTATATGCGAGTTGTAGGGTAGTTGCCAGTTTCATCTTTTTCTGCTGATTTTACCATATCCCATATAGTCAACAATGCCACAGTCACGCCTGTTATAGCCTCCATTTCTACTCCCGTCCGTCCAACAGACTTTACTTCAACAACTGCTTCAATGTCACAGCCTTTAATGCCAAAATCTACGTTGACCACCGTGAGGGAGATCTGATGACACAGTGGTATTATATCTGAAGTTCGCTTTGACGCCATAATTGCGGCAATTCGGGCAGTATTTAAGACGTTGCCCTTCTCTACCGTTCCTTTTTTGATTGCCTTGATCGTATTAGGTTTAAGTTCGATAAACCCACTTGCTACTGCACGTCGTACCGTGATGGGTTTGCCGGTAATATCGACCTGCTGAGCCGCGCCCTCCTTTATATGCGTGAATTCCATTAGTTGAAACACCGCAGCTTATAAGACGCGAGATTATATAGGTTTATGCTGATTTCACGTCCGCCGTGAGGCGCCAAATGCTAACACCTGGATCGGATCGATACCTAGGGGTTAACACATGAAGATTTTAAACTTAAGATGCAAAATATTGTAGCGTTCCGCTCGCTATTTTGACGAAGTTTTGTGACGTTCACCTCATTAAAAAGACCTCTAATTGCACAGCTTGCGTTTGATATTCGAGGGTCTCTAAAAGGATTTTAGTGAGGATTCCGCAGCAGCTTTGATCTGTCCATTTATTTCCTTATACTCAGCAACTTACAGGCAAGTAGGGTTAAAGTAGGGTGGAAAGATCAATTCGTTCGATGCTCTCCATGGGTACATACTGCGAAGGTTGATCCACCGTTTAAGTGGTGGCTGAGTGTGGGGCAATGATGAAAAATTTGCTCGCGTTGAGAGCA
>Ga0187803_10001230_pt1 | contig 10062 bp, 6 predicted proteins | sample NC_wetland_sal_i_2_FD_132425 | JGI IMG/M metagenome (GOLD analysis project Ga0187803, IMG submission 132425) | Wetland sediment microbial communities from Neuse River Estuary, North Carolina, USA - Control_3 | ecosystem: Environmental > Aquatic > Freshwater > Wetlands > Sediment | place: USA...
AATGTATTCGTTTCCGTCAATGTCTTTGATCCTGCTGCCGTGTCCTTCAGCCACAAAGATCGGGTAAGGATCATAGGCGCGATAATTGCTGGCCACACCGAGAGGAATGCGCTTCTCGGCTTTCTTATGAGCCTCGGCGGATTTCGGTGTGCGCTTCTCGTAGAGAGCGAGTTCCTTCTGTAGTTCGTCGTGCATTTTCAAACTCCATTCAGGTAGGCCTTCCTGTGGTCACCTGTGGCAGGTCTGTTCCCTGCGGTCAGTATCAGCGAGGAAAACTTCGCGGATTATGGGGGCGAACTACGCCCTTTAGTCTACGCCTTTCTGTATTGTCGCAGAGCCCCGCGCTGGGCGATTAGGCGCGGTGATCTGTTTCTTCTGCACACGAGAGCGCGGCCCACGCGAGCCGCGCCTCGGTGTAGACCGTCCCTGTGATGCGCTAGAACAGGAACTTCAGCGCAAACTGGACCAATCTGGGATCGCGGACATGCAGCGCCTGACCAAAGGTTCCTCCACTTTCGCCAGTCACCTGTCCGGACGAATTGGTAGTCAACGTTCCCATGTCGGAGATGTTCCCATCCACGCTATAGAACTGTGTATGGTTCCAAATGTTGTAAATTTCTCCGCGAAATTCCATGCGAAGTGTTTCCCGCAACTGGAATCCCTTGAAGATACCCGTATCCCAGTTGGCTATCCCCGGTTGACAGCAGATCGAGCGTGGAGCATTCCCGATTGTCCCTGGAGCAACCGTATTGTTGGTGAACTGGTTCGGGTCGAACGTGAGTCCGCCGTGCGTTCGCGGATCCCACTTCACCAGTGTTCCGGCCTTATAGCCCGGAGCCCAGTTCGGTTCGCCCGGTGCCTCGAAGAATGTGCTGGTGAACTGCTCGATGTCCGCCGAGGAGGTGATCCGAACCGGGAAGCCAGTCTGGTATGTAACGATACCGGAGAGTTGCCAGCCGTTGAATAGTTGTCCTTTGAAGCCGGAGTACTTGGGCACCGGAATTCCCCAAACATAGCTGAATACAAAACGATGGCGCGCATCGAACAGCGAGGGACCATACGTGGCATTCAGATTGACTGGATTCAACGAACTTTCAAAGCTGGAGGAATTATCCAGAGATTTGCTGTAAGTGTAGGCTCCAGTGAATTGCAACCCGTGAGAGAAGTGCTTATCCACCAGCACCTGTAAGGAGTTGTAGTTCGAATGGGCCACCGTGTTCTCGGTGAAAATGTTGGAGAACACCGGAATTCCATCGGCCGGGCAACCTGTCCCTGTCAAGGGCTGGCAGTAGGGTGACGAATAGCGTCGCAACCCCACCAGCGTGATTCCATTTCCGCCGTTGTTCGCTCCGACGTTTCCCCCACCCGGGAGAAACACGAAGGGTCCACCGTTCGGACCGCCATATGGGAGGGGCAATCCGCCCACTGGGATGTTATCGCTTGGCGCGACGTAGAAGGAACTATCCGAGTAGTACGGTCCGCAGGCAACTGAGGGATCGTTATTCAAAGTGGAGATCGCCTGCAGCCCATTGCACGTCTGCGGATTCCCGTGATTCAAGTCGTACGACGCCAGCAACCGGTGCCCCTGCGAACCTACGTAGCCGACTTGGAAGAGAACGTTTCCGGGCATTTCCCGTTTGATGGTCAGGTTGTACTGCGCGGAATACTGCGTGCGCATTTGCTGTGGAAACTGTCCATAGAGGAGAATCGAACGGAACGACGACCAGTCGATCGGCTGGCCCCGCGGAGGATTCAAAACTCCGTTGAATGGGTTGGGATTCACGCTCCCACTTTGCGTTACGAAGGGCGCTTGAAAAACTGGGTCGGTGATGTAATTGCTTCCGCCAAACGGTGGCTCCGCGCTGAATTGTTCCAGTACCAGTTGCTCGATCGGATTATAGAACATCCCCCATCCGGCGCTGACCGTCGTCTTGTTCGGCCCGCCTGTGAGCTTTTTCAAAGCGCCGCTTCCCGTAGCAGGGCTCCAGTTAAGGCCAAGTCGCGGCGCAAACGCCTTAAAGTATGTGTTTGTTAGCCCGTTCGGCACCCCCTTGTCCCCTGGAAATACCAAGCCCAGTGGATCCACGCCGGCAGACTGGCAACCTGCCACTCCGGGCCCTGCATACAGAGGATTACTTGGGTCCATGGCGCAGGGATAGATGCTGGAATCCTGGCCCGGCCGGAACGTCTGCACTTTCTTCCCGATATCGGTCAGTGGCGTGTTCATTTCCCACCGCAAGCCGTAATTAAGCGTCAGGTTTGATTTGATCTTCCAACTGTCCTGCGCGTAGAGATAAAGGGACGTGCTGCGCACGAGCTCCTGTTGCGCCGAACCCTGACTGTAGTTATTTGGCAAGCCCAGCAGAAAGTTTGCGTAATTATCGCCCGTATCGTTCGCGCCTCCGCCAGTGAAGTTGAAGAGTCCGTTCACGTTGTAGTACAGAAATTGATTGAACATCTGGTAGCGGACATCGGCGCCAAACTTGAAGCTGTGATTGCCCACCAGCTTGCTGAAGTTGTCCGCGAACTGGATCGTATTCCCTGTCTGCGGCAGCTGTCCTTCGGAGTTGTTACCCAGCGAAAACCCGCCGCCCACGCTGATATACGGCAGGCCTTCTTTCGAGGCGCCCAGATGTGGATAAATCCCATAGGCATTGCTCGCCGTGAGTGTATTTAAGTTGCTGTCCAGAAGCGGCTGATCCGTGGTACCTGTAAAACAATAGGTCGAGGCGCTGCCTGTTCCGCAGGATTGCTGGAGCACATTCGTTTTTGTGGGTGTGTCGAATTTTCCCTGGCCTTCCCGGAAGTAGGAAACGCGGAACTCGTTCACCGAGCTCGCCCCAATCGTCCAGGTATGGGTCCCATTAATCTGCTGCGTTCGCGTTGCATATACGCCCGGAAAGTTGCCCAGGTTCCCGCCCGCCGCCTGGAACTTTGCGAAGGGATCTAAAGTGTAATCGTTGTCGTAATAATAGTAGAGCGCCAGTTTCTGATTCTTCGTCAGGTCCTGGTCAACCTTGATCGTAAACTGGTTCCCATTGTCGATCTTGTTCGGGGCCGCCTGGAAAGCTCCGTCAGTGGTGGCATGAACGTACTGGTTATAAATCTGTGTGGAAAGCGGATCGAAGCACTGCGTGGGAATGCCGTTCGCGAAAATTAGGTTTGCGTAATTTCCCGGTGTCGGCGTCCCTCCGCTGATAATGTTGTTAAGCTCGTTTTGCGCATTAGGGTTCGTTGCCGCCAATTGCGATCCGCAACGTGACAGTAGTGTGCTCGCTGTTTGAGGCGTCGTCAGCGTGCCTGAAAGATCAGTAAAATTCCCGCTCAACTGGCTACTCGTGGGCAGCGGCACCGGCGTCGACAAAATTCCCTGCTTGATCCGCCGTCCCTCGTAGGACGCAAAAAAGAATGTCTTATCCTTCTTGATCGGCCCGCCCAGCGTCGCTCCAAACTGGTTCTGCTGAAAATCGGGCTTTATGCCTGGGGTAGTCTCAAATGGGCTCGCGTTCAGATCCTTATTCCGGAAAAACTCGAAAACACTGCCGTGATAATTGTTCGTGCCGGACTTCGTTACCACGTTCACCACCGACCCTGAGTTGCGCCCGTATTCCGCGTCAAACGAGTTCGTGATTACCCGAAACTCTTCAATGGTGTCCGGCGACGGCTGAACTGCGGGCAGGTTGGCAAATAGGTCATTGCCATCTCCTCCGTTTACGGAGTAGTTGTTGGAGCGGCCCCGGCCACCATTTACGGTGACCACACCAGGCTTGTCTGATCCATAGAAAAGATCGTTCCCCAATTGGGACTGCACGCCAGGCTGCAACTGCAACAACTGGTAGGTGTCGCGCGCGTTCAACGGCAATTCGGTGACGTCGCGCGAATTGACGACCGCGCCAAGCTGCGTTGTCGTGGTGTCAATGACCGGCGCCTCGCCAGTGACCTCGACGGTCTCGGTAGCGCCCCCGACTGTCAGCGCGATGTCCACGCTGACCACGGCATTCAGATCAACAACGACATCCTTGCGGACAAACTTCTTAAAGCCGGCCTGAGTGACATTTATTTCGTAAGAACCTACCGGGACTTCGAGGAAGATGTACTCACCGGTGGCGTTGCTGGTCGCCTGGCGAGTGACATTGGTGGCGGTATTGACGAGCGAGATCGTTGCGCCGACAACGGCCGAACCGCTAGCGTCCGTGAGCGTCCCGCGCACACGACCGCCAGTGCTCTGCGCGCCGGCAAAGGGCGCGGAAAGAAGTATAAACACGAATGCGCAAAACAGAAGGATACTGCTGCAGCAAACAGACTTCACCCCACGACGCCAAATCACTTGATTCATCCCTTCACCCCTCTTCAACCGAAAATCGCCTCAGAAAAAACAATTCTTCGTGGTTGCTACCGGCCCCGGAACCTTACTATAATCCTGTAAAGTTAGAGAAAGCCGGGACGCGTGTCAAGCAGAAAGAATTTGTTGAAAGCATCGGAATCTCTGTCGGGTCCGCGGCTGCTCCGGATCTCCGAGGTGGCGCGCCGGCTAGGCATTTCCTCGTCCGCATTGCGAGCGTGGGAAGCTCTGGGGCTGGTAGCGCCGCGGCGGACGGAAAGCCATTACCGGCTGTACGCGGAAGCGGATGTGCGGGTGCTGCAGCGGGCCATTTTCCTGCGCCGCGCGCGGGGGCTGAATCCTGCGGCCATCGTTCACGTCTTGAAAAAACAGGGAATGGTCACCGCTCCCGCGGATGCGCCGCACCTCCCTGGCCAGCGATTCCGTCGTTTGCGGATGAGGCGCGGGCTTTCTTTGGCGCGGGTGGCCAAAGCCACTGGCGTATCGGTGGGATACCTGAGCGCGCTGGAGCGCGGGCAGATGAAGTCCTCGGTAGCCATGCTCCAAAGGATCGCGCGCTTCTACAAGACCAATCTCATGTCGCTGTTCAAAACGAACGGGGACATGCAACGCCTGGTAAGGCCTAAGGAGCGCAAGATTCTGGAAACGAGTCCCGAAGTTCGCATGGAGTTGTTAGCCTGGGGCAACACTGCGATGGAACCCCATCTGTTTCGTGTGAAGCCCGGCGGCGGCAGCGGGGAATCCTATGCCCATGAAGGGGAGGAATTTCTGCACATTCTGCGCGGAGAATTTGAAATCTGGCTGCACAATCAGGGACATTACCGCCTAAAGCGTGGCGACAGCCTGTATTTTGAAAGTGCTACTCCGCATCGCTGGAAAAACCCTGGCCGAGCGGAAACTTGGGTCTTGTGGGTGAATACACCTCCTACTTTTTGAAAAGATTTTTTTGCGGGCTGTGCGTGCACCTTCGCGGCTCGCCTGCTAACGAGCACATGCAGCCACGGAATCTGGGTTAGACAAAAGTGGTCACAACAATTGTCGGAGGCAAGATCGTCTATGAAGTTGACGCGAAGTAGAATGCTGGCTCTTCTGGCTTGTGTCCTGCTCCTGGATTCTTGCCAGAAAAAAGAGGAATCTCTTAGCCTGTTGGTCTGGGAAGGTTACGCGGATCCCACTTTCGTACACGCGTTCGAGGAAGCGCATCATTGCAAAGTCAGCGCGTCGTACATGGGATCCAGCGACGACCTGGTGGCCAAGTTGCGAGGCGGCAGCGCCTCCAACTACGATGTCATCTCTCCCTCCAGTGATGTGGCCGCGTCGATCGCTCGCACCGGTCTGGCAGAACCGCTGGACCTCGCCAAGGTGCCAGCGTACTCGCAGCTTGCGCCCAGGTTGCGCGATCTTCCCCTCGTGAAAGCGAACGGACAGGTTTTTGGCGTCCCATTTATGTGGGGGCCCAATCCCCTTCTCTATGACGCCACCGCGTTCCCCCAAGCGCCGGATTCGTGGGCCATGTTCTGGGACCCCAGATACAAGGGCAAGATCTCCGTGTGGGACGATCTTTCCACCTTATATATGGCGGCCCAGCTTCTGGGCTACGACAAGCCTGATCCAGCGCAACTCTACAACCTGTCGGACGAGCAGCTTGCGGCCGTCAAACAGAAACTACTTGCGCTGAAACCGAGCGTCAGGAAGATCTGGTCCACCGGCGGTGAGTTGACCAACCTCTTCGAGAATCACGAAGTGATCGCGGCGATGGGTTGGCCCTTGATGACCAACCAACTGCGGCAGGCCAAATTCCCCATTGGCGAAACAATTCCAAAAGAAAACACCACCGGCTGGATCGACCATCTCATGATTACCAAGGCCAGCTCGCATAAGGAACTCGCTTACGCCTTTCTGGAATACATGATCCAGGCACAAACACAGAAGAAAGTTACGGACGTAACGCACTACACGCCCGCAAATTCCGGCGCGGCGCAATTCATGACCGGCGAAGAGAAGAAGAGCCTGCATCTCGACGACCCCGATGCCTACATGCAGCGCATCTATTTTTGGCAAGACGTGCCGCGGCGCGCGAAGTATATCGAGATCTGGAATGAGGTAAAAGCCGCGCAATGAGCCAGGCGTCCTCCAGCGTGCCGCCTTCGAGCGTCGCTGTTCCCCCAGCTGGCGGCGGAATTTTACTGGAAGTACGCAATATCGCGAAACGATTTGGGAATCGCGAGGTGTTGAAAAACATCTTTCTGGAGATTGGGGCGGGAGAATTCCTAACGCTGCTGGGGGAAAGCGGTTCCGGCAAGACCACGCTGCTTCGGCTGATTGCTGGATTCGAGCAGCCTGCCAGCGGTGAAATTTGGATGGGTGGCAAGCGGCTCGATACGCTTCCCGCCTACCGGCGGCGGGTGAACACTGTTTTTCAGCACTACGCTCTCTTCCCGCACCTGACGGTGCAGGAAAACGTGGCCTACGGGTTGCGCGTGACAGGCACTGCGAGCGCGGAAATACCAAGCCGGGTAGAAGAAGCTCTGCGCATGGTGAAGATGCTGGAATACTCCGCCGTTCGCCCCTCGAAGCTCAGCGGCGGCCAGCAGCAGCGGGTGGCCTTGGTACGCGCGCTGGTCAATCGCCCGCAACTGCTTTTGCTGGACGAGCCGCTGTCCGCGCTGGACGCTAATCTGCGGAAACAGATGCAGGGCGAGTTGAAAGCGCTGCAACGGGAGATTGGCATCACGTTTCTGTTCGTTACACACGACCAGGATGAAGCGATGGCGCTCTCGGATCGGATCGCGCTACTAAGGAATGGAGCTCTTGAACAAGTGGCTTCTCCACGGGAAATTTACGCGTGCCCCGCAACCAGTTACGCCGCGCAGTTCATTGGTCAGACAAACCTATTGCGCGGTGAGATTCGCGATGGAGTTGCCGTGTGCGGTTCCCTGCGATGGCCCTTTGTCACTTTGCCCAATGGCCCTGCCATTTTTTCTCTGCGCCCCGAGGCGATTCGTTTCTCATGCGATGCGGCGCTGCCTTCAGGCTCGGTGCGTTTCCGCGCAACCATCCGGGAGCAGGTTTTTTCGGGCTCGAGCGAGCAACTCGAAATCGATTGTGCCGGCCAGTCTCTGAGGGTGCGCATTCCCGCGAGAGGGGTTCTCTTTGGAGAACATGAATTTGCCTTTTCTCCCGTGGACGTCGTGGCAGTCCGAGACTGAAACGTATGTACTCGCGCGCGTACAAAACGATCGTTTCTCTCCCGCCGCTGTTGTGGGTCGGGTTCTTCCTTCTGGTACCCTACGCGCTGATGTTTGCGCACAGTTTCTGGCTGGTGCGCGATGGCTTCCTCGTTCACGAATGGAACCTGCGAAACTACGCGAAACTCTTTCAAAATCCCGTGTACTTGGACGTGCTGCTGCGCACCATGCGTATCGCCGCAAGCGTCACCTTTCTCTCGCTGCTGCTTGCTTATCCGCTCGCCTACTTCATGTCGTTTCACGCCGGAGTGCGGAAAGAGTTGCTCTATCAACTGGTGATCGTGCCTCTGTGGGTCAGTTATCTGGTGCGCGGTTACGCTTGGAAAACGATCCTGGGCTCTGACGGCGTGCTCAACGGCTTTCTTCAATATCTCCATATTACGAAGGAGCCGGTCGGGTTTTTTCTCTACAGCCCCTTCGCTGTTGTGCTCATGCTGACGCACATTTACACTCCTTTTATTTTTCTCCCGCTGTACGCTTCGCTGGAGCATATTCCTCGCAATTTGATTGAAGCTTCACAGGACCTGGGTGCGAGCCCACGAAAGACCTTTTTCCGCGTCATTCTTCCGCTATCGCTACCGGGCCTGCTGGCGGGGGCGACATTTGCGTTTGTGCTGACGCTGGGTGATTTCCTCGGCCCACTGCTTGTGGGCGGCCCATCGAGCATCATGATCGCCAATATCGTGCAAAGCCTGTTCGGGACGGCTTACGATTGGCCGCTGGGTGCGACCATTTCCATGTGCATTCTGCTCTTGACTGTTTCGCTGCTCTTCTTCACCGAGCGTCTGGAAAAAAGGTGGTCCAACCGATGAGCGGCGGAACGCAAAAAGAACGGCGTGCACCCCTTCTCGGCACGTTCGCGTTGGCAATGTTTGCGTTTCTCTATCTGCCGGTCACGGTGCTGATTGTTTATTCGTTCAACCGAGATGGCGTGGGAGGCTTCCCGCCAAAACACTTTACATTGGAATGGTACCGGCAGTTGTTTGCCGATGGAGCGATTTGGAATGCGGTGCTGAACAGCCTTCTGGTCGCTCTCGGCGCCGTTGTGCTTTCGCTTACGCTGGGCCTGCTTGCAGCGCTTGCACTGAATCGCGCCACATTCCCCGGCAAGTCCATTTTCCGGCGGCTGGTGCTTCTGCCACTGATTCTTCCCGGCATCATCACCGGACTCTCGCTTCTGATGTTTGCGGTCTTTGCGGGAATGCAGCTCAGCCTGCTCACCGTTTTTCTGGGGCACGGCACGGCGCTCATTTCCGTGGCCACAACCGAACTCTTCGCGGGGCTCCAGAAAATGGATCGGGCACAGGAGGAAACCTCACTCGATCTCGGAGCCACGACATGGCAGACGTTCTGGCGGGTCACCTTGCCAAACCTGAAACTTTCCCTGATCGCCGCGGGATTGCTGATTTTTACTCTCTCTATGGATGAAATCGCGGTAACGTTTTTTCTGATCGGCCGGAACAATACTCTCCCCCTGGAAATCTGGGCGCGCTTGCGGCGCGGCATCACACCAGAGATCAACGCAATTTCCACCCTCATTTTCGCCGTGTCTGTGATCCTGATTTTGATCTGGTACCAGATCCGGACGCGCAGCATCGGGAAGGAAGCTCGCGAACTGTTGGAACGCCCTTAGGAGGACCCCTTCATATGTCTCATACACGAAGAGATTTCATAAAGTATGTTGTGGCAGGGTCGCTTGCATCTGGTTGCCCCATTGATCGAGCGTTGCTCACGGAACCGGCGGCGAAGTCTTCCGCACCGCTACTGGAGGGAGAGCGCTTTGCCGTCTGCCATCAGATTCGCGACGGCCACACGTTCGCCAAGCCGGAAGCCGCGTGCAACGTGGATATTGTCATTGTCGGTGGTGGAGCGGCAGGACTCTCGGCGGCCTATTTCCTCCGAGGCAAGGATTGGTTGCTGCTGGAAAAGGATGACCACTTCGGCGGCAACGCCTATCAGGAGGAGTACGAGGGCCAAGCCTTCTCCACTGGCTCCGCGTACGACTTTCGCGGCAGCGCCAGCGACGAACTGGCCAAGGAGATTGGCCTGGATCTTCTTCCCATTGACATGCCTGACCCAACCATCGACAACGGTGTCTATGTTCCGGATACCTGGGGCGCAGGGCTGCCTCATCTTCCCTATTCCAGGGATTCTGTAGCGAGTTTCAAGAAATTCGCCGCCGACGTCCGGAAGTTGGATCCGCGCAAGAATATGATGGAACTGGACGCGAAGCCCTTCACGGACATTCTTGCTGGGTATGCTCCTGAAGTCGCCAAATGGTGGGATGCCTACGGACCCTCCAACTGGGGCGCTTCCACTGAAGATACGTCCGCGTACATTGGGGTAACTGACGCTCAGTATCTGCTGAAGGGAGAGGACAATCAGCGCGTGATTCTCCCGGGCGGCCTAGGATGTATCACGCACAAGCTCGTCGACGTGCTGAAGCCGAAATACGGCGAGCGCATGCTCACC
>Ga0187803_10001231_pt1 | contig 10059 bp, 7 predicted proteins | sample NC_wetland_sal_i_2_FD_132425 | JGI IMG/M metagenome (GOLD analysis project Ga0187803, IMG submission 132425) | Wetland sediment microbial communities from Neuse River Estuary, North Carolina, USA - Control_3 | ecosystem: Environmental > Aquatic > Freshwater > Wetlands > Sediment | place: USA...
AAAATGAAACCCTGCGGCGCCGCTTGCGCGACAAGGGGGCTCTTGGCCTGCTGGTCGGCTCCTCGGCGCCCATGCAGGAAATATTCCGCCTGATCGAACTGGTCGCGCCCAGCACGGCCGCGGTCCTGATTACCGGCGCCAGCGGCACCGGCAAAGAACTGGTCGCGCGCACGATCCATGACCTGAGCCCCCGGCGCAACAAACCGTTCATCCCGATCAACTGCGCCGCCATACCGGAGACGCTGATCGAAAGCGAAATCTTCGGCCACGAAAAGGGCGCTTTCACGGGAGCGCTGGAGCGCCGCACCGGCTGCTTCGAACTTGCCGAAGGCGGCACACTGTTGCTAGACGAAATCGGCGAAATGCCCATTGGAACGCAGGCCAAGCTTCTGCGCGTGCTTGAGGACGGGAAACTGCGCAGGCTGGGAAGCAAGGTGGAAACTGCGGTAAACGTCCGCGTGCTGGCGGCGACCAACAAGGTCCCCGACGATGCGGTCGCGGCCGGCCAGCTCCGCGAGGATCTTTATTACCGCCTCAACGTGTTCAATATTCAAATGCCGGCCCTGCGCGAGCACAAAGAAGACCTTCGCGATCTAGTGAAGAGCCTGCTCGCCGATATGAACCAGAAGCACGACCGCAAGGTCTCGGACGTGAGCGAAGCGGTGCTTGGTGTGTTCCAGGGTTACTCGTGGCCGGGCAACGTGCGCGAGTTGCGCAACACGCTGGAGCGCGCCGTGATCGTCTGCGACGGTGGCCTGATCGAAACCAAGCACCTGCCGCCGGGCTTTGGACAGAGCGTGCGGGTCGTCGTCAATGACCCGGACGCCGTTCATCTCGGCGTGGGAACTACGGTCGAAGAGGCTGAAAAACTGCTGATCCTGAAAACTCTTCAGGCAACCAATAACAACAAAACGCGCGCCGCGGAGATTCTGGGCATCAGCCTGAAGACGCTGCACAACAAGCTGAAAGAATACGGCCGGCCACAGGACACGGTGCTGGCGTCCGAGCAGTAGAGAAGGAGTTCTCAGTTCCCAGTTCTCAGATCTTGACCCCGGCGCCTTCACTGGGAACTGAGAACTGAGAACTGTTTTTCAATGACCCGCAAATTCATCATCGTGCTCGTGATCACCACGCTGTTCACGGCGCTGGTGGTGGCCTTTTCCTGGATCTATCTTTCCCAGTTGCTCAAACAGCGCTTGCAGTGGGCCGACGAAACCGCCTCCCAGCTTACCAACCAACTGGAGTACGCGGCCTCCAAAGCGGTCCCCGATCTCACCAGCACGCGCGTGGATACGGCTAATCCGAAACAGATGCGCGCCGCCATCACCACTTACCTGCAGACCGACACTAACCTCAACGAGATGCTGGAGTCGGTGGTTGGGAACTCGCGGATTATTTACGATGCCGCCATCATCGATCCCAACGGGGTGGCTATTCTGGACACCGATCCTGCCAAGAACGGCAAGCCCGTTCCCGGGCGTCCGCCATTAAGCGTGCTGCGGAACGCCGGATTCCGCCGCCAGTTGCGCCTGCTCTATGGTCCCGGCACCGTGTATGACGTGAGCCTGGGGCTGGAAATGGGGGGGCAGACGTTTGGCAGCGTACGGGTTGGCGTCAACACAGTGTTTTTGCGCAGCGAGCTTACTCCGAAACTACAACAAGCCGCCTTCTTTTCGGTGTTAGCAATTTTCTGTTCCATCGTGCTCGCCTCGGTCGTTTCCACCGTGGCGCTGGGGCCGTTGAAAACCATCGCCCGCAGCCTGGACAGTGCGAGCGCCGGTGATCCCCTGCCGGCCGAAGAGTCCAGTTCCGATGAAGTCGGACTGGTGTCGCTGAAGATTGCTCATCTTGGCCAGCGGATCCGCGACACCAACCAGATCTTCTCCGCCCTGAAAGACAACGTTGAGCAGGTCATGTCTAAGCTCCAGGACGGCCTGATGCTGTTCACGCGCGATTCCCAAGTGGTGCTGGTCAGCGCTTCGGCGGAGAAGTTTCTGGGCCGCCCGCGCAGCGAGATTCTGGGCCGCACCGCGGAAGAGATCTTTTCCGACGGCACCGTTCTCGGCACGGTCGTGCTTTCCGCGTTCCAGAAGCAGAGGCCGCTGGTGCAATATGAATTCGACGCCGCCGATAGCCGGCGCGTTCAAGTCTCGCTCGACTTCATCCAGGAAGAGGGTACTGCGATCGGCGCGCTGCTCACCATGCGCGACATGGAATCGGTGCGCCGCATCGAGGACGAGATTGAGATCTCGCGACGCCTGTCGTCGGCCGCGCGCGTCACCCGGGGCGTCGCGCACGAAGTCAAGAACCCCATCAACTCCATCGTGCTCCACCTGCAATTACTGCAGAACAAGATCAAGCAGGATGAACCGGAGACCCGGCGGCACATGGACGTCATCGGAAACGAAATCCACCGCCTCGACCGCGTCGTGCAGATTCTGGTGGATTTCACCCGGCCGCAGGATCTGCACCTGGAGGAAGCCGACCTGCGCAAGATCTTCGAAGAGGTAGCCGTGCTGGCGGGGCCCGACGCGGCGCGGCACGGCATCAATCTGGCAAAAGACCTCCCCGGAGAACCACTCTTGGTGCGGATTGATCCCGACCTGATGAAGCAGGCGATTCTGAATCTGGTGATCAACGGCGTGCAGGCGATGGCCAAGGGAGGAACGCTCACGCTGGTCGCCTACCGTGACGAGGAAACGATGGTCGGCGAAGTGCGGGACCAGGGCTGCGGCATTCCGCCGGAAGCGCAGGAGAAGATTTTCGAACTCTACTTCACAACGAAAGGCGATCAAGGCGGAAGCGGCATCGGTCTGGCGCAGACCTACCAGATCATGCAATGGCATTATGGATCGGTGGAGTTCGATTCGGTAGTGGGTGCAGGCACGACGTTCCGTTTGCGGCTCCCTGCGCTGGAAGCAAAACCGGAACGCCGGGAAAAAATAACGGCTTGATTCGTGGCGTCCGCATAGGACCGAACTGAAATTTCCCGGCGGAAATATCCGGGCGTTGGAGTTGGTATGCGTTTCGTTTGGGGACTTGTCATCGCATCGTGTCTCACTCTGCCGTGGGCAGCTTTGGCGTCTCCGCAGCAGCAAGCGCCCTCGCAGCAGGAGCCGCAACCTGCTGCATCTGCGCCAACGCAGGATGCTCCCAATAACCCGCCAGTGCCACAGGGCGAAAAGCTTACACCCGGGGACTCCAAGTCCGAAACAAAGCCGGAAACTAAGACAGAGCGGGAAAGCCCAACACAAACTGAACCGCCGAGCCCAACGAAAACCGAGGCGCCGAGCACGGGCAGCAGCCAGGGCGCGAGCGAATCGAGCGCGCAACCGAAAACCGCGCCGAAGAAAAAAGAGGAAGCAAAGCAATCGAAAGCGGGCAGCAGACGGCAGGCGAGCGGAAAGGGCGCGTCTGTTTCCGCCCCCGGCAGTACACCGCGCAGAATTGTGGTGCGCGAGGGCGGCGCGAAGGAACCGGAAGCACAGATCGTCAGCAACCTGACTCCGGAGGAAGCGAGCCGTGAGCGCCAGAACACGGAAGACTTGCTGAATTCGACCAGGGACATTTTGCAGCAACTGTCCGGACGCTCCCTCGATGAGCAGCGACAGGAAACCGTGTCGCAGATCCATCACTACATGGAAGGCTCGCGCTCGGCCCTGAAGGAAGGCGACATCGCGAGAGCGCAAACGCTGGCACTGAAAGCGAGTTTGCTGGCTGGCGACTTAGCAATTCACTAACTAACCGATATGAGGAGGTTCCCGCATGCCAGAACTGCGCCAGAACTTCATGACGAAAGAATGGGTCGTCATTGCCACGGAACGCGCTAAGCGTCCCGACGAACTGGCCGTGCACCGCCCGGCCAAGCCTGCGGTTTCGTATTCGCCGAATTGTCCGTTCTGCCCCGGCAACGAGAGCCAGACACCGCCTGAAATCCTGCGGCTGCCCGAAGGCGACGGGTGGAAGGCGCGCGTGGTACCCAACAAGTTTGCAGCCTTATCTCCGGAAGCCAAACCCGACCGCACCATCCGTCGTTCGCTCCGCTCCATGGCCGGATTCGGGGTCCACGATGTGGTCATCGAGACGCCCGATCACTCCCTGGCGATGGCCTCGATGCCCGATGCCGACGTGGCCGACATCCTGCGCATCTACAAAACCCGGTACGATGAACTCAGCCTCGATCCGCGCATCGCACACGTAACCATCTTCAAAAACTACGGAGCCGACGCCGGCACCAGCCTCGAACACTCGCACTCCCAACTGGTCGCCACGCCCGTCATTTCCTACCAGGTGCGGCAGCGCTTTCAGGAAGCGCTGCGCCACTACGACGATTATGGCTGCTGCATATTCTGCCAGCTGATCGACGAAGAGCTGCAGGAACAGAAACGCATCGTCCTGGCGAGCGAACACTTTGTGGCGCTCGAAATATTTGCTTCTCCCTCGCCTTTTTTCACGCACATCTATCCGCGCCGCCACATGGCCAGCTTCGGCGACATCAGTGCCAAGGAAATCACCGACCTGGGACGGGTTTTGCGCACCCTGCTGGCGAAGCTGTACTTCGGGCTGGAGAATCCAGACTACAATTTCACGATCCGTACGGCGCCTGCAGAGTGCGTCGGCGTGAGGTATTTCCACTGGTATATGAGTATCATCCCGCGCCTGACGCGCGTCGCGGGCTTCGAGCTCGGCTCCGGGATGTTCATCAACACGGTAATCCCCGAAGATGCCGCCGAGTTTCTGCGGAAAGTAAAAGTCCAGACCACGGTGGGCGTAGGCTGAGCGTTAGCAGGCTGCGGAAAACGTTGTTTGACAGCGGAAAGGGAAGGGCACGAGTACTCGTGCCGCTAGGCCATTGGAAATTGCATCCACGCTTTGGCGAGGGCCGGGGGTACCCGTACAAGAAAGCAAACATGGCGCCCCCAGGCAATTGGCGGACACGTTGGTCAACCTGCCAAACGACGCTAAAGGGTGCCCCTACTCTCGGCCCTCACGTTTCTGGGCGACGACCAGCCCGCGCGGTGTCGGCAGGAGCACCACAGAAATCAGGCCCTCGCCTTCCAGCTTCATTGCGGCCTCCCGCACGATTTTCAAATGCGAACTGGCGTCGTGCATCAGGATCAGGCCACAGGGATTGATTTGCGGCAGGAAGCGCCGGATTTCCTGCTCTCGGATCGGCAGATCGCTGTCGCTGAAGAAGAGGTCAATGGTGCCTTCGACCTTCATTTCCAGGCTGGATTCGTTGCGCAATTCGATCCAGTCGGCGAGGCCCGAAGCGGCGATTCGCGCCCTGGCGTTTTCGAAAACCTTGGGATCGAATTCGCAGGTGACAACGCGCCCGCGGCCGTTGGCCTTGAGGCCTTCGGCGATCCACAGCGTGCTGATGCCGCTGAACGTGCCCGTCTCGACGACGAGTTCGGGCTTGACCGTGGTGACTACGGTGCGCAGGAACTCGAGCACTTCGGCCTCGGCAGTCATGGAGTCGAACATGCTCCAGCGCTCCGGATGCGGGCACTCGGGCGTGGGCCGGTGATACTCCGGCTGCAGTTGGTCTCCTGCGCGCTCGATCTGGCGCAGGATCTTGTGCTCCTGCTTTTGTTTTTTCCCGAACAGCCGGCGAAGGGACATAGAAAAGGAAGTGTAACGGATAAGCCGGCTTTCGGCTTTCGATGGAGTCAGGTTTATGGATGCGGAATGACGCCGGCAATGCGGGGTGTTCCTGCGAAATACCGTTCAATGCCGCGATTCCCCGTGTGATGCGAGTCACAGCCATTGGTGACCCTGCGCGTTGACCCGGCTCGCCTTGACCTCGTATCCTATCCGTATTGAAATTGAAATTCATTTTCAACTTGGCGTTTTTCGACCGGGACTCCGGTTTAGGTACCTTCGAAAAGCACGAACCACGGGGTGCACAGAGGTGCACGGAGGACCCTGAATCAGAACTTTCTCAGGTGTTTCCAGGTTGAACGAGGTTGCGCGTTAGATGCTCCAGGCTTTTATCATTACTCTCCGCGAAGGCGTTGAAGCGGCACTGATCGTCGGCATCACGCTGGCATATCTGGCGAAGATCGGCCGCAATGACCTGCGCAAGTCCGTCTTTGCGGCTCTTGGCACCGCCTTTGCCGGGTCCATCGCCTTGGCGGTCGTCCTCTCCCGACTCAAGTGGAATCAGGACATCTTCGAAGGCTGGGTCATGCTGGTGGCTGCCGTTTTCGTCGTCACCATGATCGTCTTCATGATGAAGACGGGCCGCAGGCTCAAAGGTCAGATCGAAGGCAAAGTCGGCCTCTTCGCCCGCGAAGACGCCTGGATCGGCCTGTTCCTCTTCGTCTTCCTGATGGTCCTGCGCGAAGGCGTCGAAACTGTTCTCATCCTCTCTGCCGTCACGCTCAATTCGAGCGAACTGCTCAGCTTCATCGGCACCATTCTCGGCGTGGTCGTCGCCATTTTCTTCGGCGTGATGTTCGTCAAGGGCAGCGTCAAAATCAATCTGCAGAAATTCTTCCGCGTCACCACCGCCATCCTGTTTCTAGTGGCGGCTCAGCTGGTGATCGCCGGCCTGCACGAACTCTCCGAAAATGTCGAGTGGTTCCCCCACTCTCGCCAGGAGATGGCCATCATTGGCCCCATCGTCCGCAACGACCTCTTCTTCTTTATTACGATCCTGGTGCTGGCGGCGCTGATGGTGCTGTTTGAAATGAAGAGCCGACAGCCCGTGGAGCTGCCGCCCGCCGGCGCCGCCCGCCGCAAAGCTCTCTGGACGGCGCGCCGCGAAAAGCTCTGGATGGCCTCCGTTTACGTCTGTTCGTTCATCTTTATCGTCATGGTCACCGCGGGCTTCATTTACGAGAAAAGCGCGAGCGCGCTTTCTCCTGCCACCGAAGTCACTTTCGTCAACGGCAAAGTTTCGATCCCGCTCAAGACGGTCTATGACGGCGATCTACATCGTTTTGCCGCCAAAGAAAACGGGATTGAAGTCCGGTTTTTTCTCTATCAAAAGCCCGACGGCAAAGTGGCAACGGTTTTCGACGCCTGCGAAATCTGCGGCCCTGTCGGCTTCTATAAAGGACCGCAAGGCGTGATCTGCAAGAATTGCGCCGCCCCTATCAACCCGCAGTCGGTCGGCATGCCGGGCGGATGCAATCCAATCCCGCTAAAAGCCGAGTTCACCGATGACGCCGTCGTCATCTCCGAGGCCGAGGTAGCGGCGGGCGCCCACTACTTCGAGCAGAAGTGATGTTTGCGCGCCTCGTTTACGAATCGTTTCGCCGCCAGACGCGCCGCAAGCTCCTGGCGGGGATCGCCATCACTCTGGGCGTGGCTGTCGCCACCGCCATGATCGCCGTCGCCACCGATATCGGCGACAAGATCAACCGCGAGCTCCGCAGCTATGGCGCGAACCTGGTGATCACGCCGCAAGAAGACACGCTCGACGTAGAAATTGGAGGCATCAATCTGAAGCCCCCCAGCGACGGCGCGTTCCTGAACGAAGCCGATCTGCCCAAAATTCGCGGCACCTTCTGGCATCACAACATCGTTGGGTTCTCGCCGATGCTGCCGGTAAGGGCAAAGCTAACCAACCGCAGCCAGGCCGAAGAGGTCACTCTCCTCGGGACTTATTTCGACAAGCAGCTTACCTTCGGCAAAGAGGATTTCACGACCGGCGTCCGCATCACCCATCCGTGGTGGAAAGTCGAAGGCTCGTGCGGGGACGGGGCTCAGCCCCGCCCAGTGCGAGTCGAAGACTCGCCAGCCAATGGAACAACCAGTGCCAAGGGTCCCGCGGAGACAAACGGGGCATCAAGCTGCGGCTGGCCCAATGACAACTCGCAAGATGTTCTGCTCGGCGAACGCCTGGCTGCCAAGCTGGGCAAGCGTCCCGGCGACGCGCTCGAAGTCAGCGGACGCAAGCTGGCCATCACTGGCATCCTCTCGACCGGCTCGGCCGAAGACGATGAGATCGTTGCCCCGCTCGCCCTGGCCCAGCAGATTCTCGGCAAACCCGGCGCGGTTCGCCGCGTTTACGTCAGCGCTCTAACCAAGCCTCCGGACGCGCTTTCCGCGCGCGATCCCAAAACGATGTCGCCAGAAGTTTACGATCGCTGGTACTGCTCGCCTTATGTCGAGTCCATTGCCTACCAGCTTCAGGAAGCCATCCCCCACTCACACGCCGAGCAAATCCGCCAGGTGGCGCAAAACGAAGGCACGGTGCTGTCGCGGATCAAGGGGCTGATGCTGCTGGTAACGCTCGCGGCTCTTTTCGCTTCCGCGCTCGCCGTTTCCGCGGCCATGGCCACGGCGATTTTCGAGCGCCGGGTTGAAATCGGGTTGATGAGGGCACTCGGCGCGGGCAATGTCATCGTCTCCGCAGTCTTCTTCGCCGAAGCGCTGCTGCTCGCGCTCTTTGGTGGCGTTGCCGGTTTCACCGCCGGATCGCTGCTGGCGCGCCAGATCGGCCGCTCGATCTTCAGTTCGCAGATCTCGATTCAGCCGGTACTGTTCCCCATCATCATCGCGATTGCCGTTTTTGTGACCTTCGCCGGAAGCGCCGCCGCTATCCGCCGCGCCGTGAAGTTCGATCCCGTGTTCGCCCTGCGAGGTGACGCATGAGCAACGCGCCCGTCACGCTGCGCACTGCCAAAGACGTAGCCAAGCGCCGAGCTCACTCGCCGCACACCTCCATGTTTATGCGCATGCTGATCCGCGCCGCCATGCTTCGCCGTGGACGCGCCGCCTCGGCTCTGCTTGCCATGATTGTCGCGGCGGCGGTTGCGACGGCGATGATGAATCTTTATGTGGACGTGCAGGCGAAGCTTCGCACAGAGTTCCGCAACTACGGCGCCAACGTGGTCGTGGTTGGGAAAGATGGTCAGGCCTTGCCCCGGGAAGCGCTTCGCGCGATCGAGTCCGCGCTCGGAACTCAACCGCTGGCCGTCCCCTTCGGCTATGCCGTAGCTCGCACTAGCGACGGCCAATCCGTAGTGGTGGTCGGCACTGACTTTTCCCGTGCCCGCCAGTTGAACCACTGGTGGAACGTCAACCATTGGCCCGCTGGGAGTGCTCGGTCCGATGCGAGCACAAGCGGTTTGTCAGCGTCGCTTCCCGCAAAGGCATCAGACGAAACAGCAGCCCCGAAGCGGAGGCGGAATGCAGCCCACGGCGTGAGCCGTGGGCCAGCGCCGGAAACGATGCCAGCCCCAGAGGAGCGACAGAACATCCCGGTTGAGGCTCTCATCGGCGTACGCGCTGCCACTGTCGTTACGCCCACGCGCCAGCCCTTCGACTTAAGCTTCCAAGGCAAAATCATCCGCCTTGTCCCTGCTGGTTTGCTCCAAACCGGAGCCGGGGAAGACAGCCGCATCTATCTCGATCAATCTGAATTTGAAAACTGGACCGGCGTTGCTCCTACCACCATTGAGGTTGCCGTCAACGGTTCGCCCGACGAGATTCAGCAAGGAATCAAACGACTGGCCGCCGCGCTTCCCACGGCCGACGTGCGCCCGGTGCGCCAGATCATGGAAGGCGAAGCCAACGTGCTTAACAAGACGCGGGCTACGCTGTATGCGTCGGCCACGCTGGTCGTGCTGACATCGGCGCTGTGCGTGCTGGCCACGCTCATCGGATGGGTCTTCGATCGACGCCGCGACTTTGCCATCATGAAAGCCCTGGGCGCTTCCGAGCGTCTCGTCAACGGATTCTTCGCTGCCGAAGCTGCCGCTCTCGGCGTGGTGGGTGCAATTCTCGGCTTTTGCATCGGCATCGGAGCCGCCGCCTGGATCGGCCGCGCAAACTTTCACGCGCCCGTCGTGCCGCGCTTTACCGTCTTCCCGTATGTTCTTGCCGGAAGCATTGCCGTCGCGCTCATTTCGGCCGTGCTGCCTATCGGCCTGCTGCGCCGCGTTCAGCCCGCTATTATTTTGAGGGGAGAGTAGAAAAGGAACGTGCGGCACAAGTCGCTTTTGAAAGGATGCAATTGAGCTCTGATTTCATAAATGCTCTTAGAGTCGGTGGGGCGGGCCCTCAGGGGCTAAAGCCCTCATCTCTGGCAAGCCCGATTGGCAT
>Ga0187803_10001232_pt1 | contig 10056 bp, 9 predicted proteins | sample NC_wetland_sal_i_2_FD_132425 | JGI IMG/M metagenome (GOLD analysis project Ga0187803, IMG submission 132425) | Wetland sediment microbial communities from Neuse River Estuary, North Carolina, USA - Control_3 | ecosystem: Environmental > Aquatic > Freshwater > Wetlands > Sediment | place: USA...
CCATGGGGGAAACGGGAACCGATGTTGCCCGTGAATCGGCAGACATGGTCCTGGCGGACGACAATTTCGCGACGATCATCCGCGCAGTCGAAGAAGGCCGCATCTCATACGAGAATTTCAAGAAGGGTCTTCGCTATTATTTGGCATGCAAGGTCGCCTTAGTCCTCGCCACGCTGCTCCCGGTCCTCCTTCTTCTCCCAGTGCCGTTCGCCCCGATACAGATCATCCTGATGGAACTCTTCATGGATCTGGCTGCATCGGCGACATTTGTCGCCGAGACCGCGGAAAAGAATTTGATGCAGCGGCCCCCGCGAAACCCGAAAGCAAAACTGATGGACCGCCCCATGCTGCTCAGCATCTTTTCAGCTGCGCTTGGCCTGTTTGCCGCAGTTTCAGTCTCCTACTTGGCTACATGGTATCGCACCCATAATCTGACAGAGGCGCAGACCATAGCTTTTGCGGCCTGGCTGCTCGGCCACGTTTTCCTCGCGCTGAACCTGCGTTCGGAACGCGAACCGCTCGTTCGCTTGGGATTCTTTTCCAATCGCCTAATGGTCATCTGGGCCGCTGCGGCAATTGGCTTGCTCCTCTTTGCTACGTTCGTTCCCGGAGTCCGGGGTCTATTCAAAGTCGCTCCCCTGAGCGCGAGAGAATGGCTGCTCGCCGCTGGTCTCGCCTTGGTGGGCACTTTTTGGATTGAGGGGAAAAAGCTTTTTGATTCTCATTCCGGGAGTAGGTGAATCCTTCCATGCTCAACCATTCGCCATTGGGAGCCTTTCTCATATTGCCTTGGCTCATGATGAGCTGCAACTACCGTCCAGATTCGGTGCTCGGATCGGTTGAAACACAGGTTCCATCCATCGGGGACACCGAGCCTTTGGGGCCGGACGGCCAAGCCTCCTTGCACGCCATTCTAGAAACGGGAAAGTTATCCGACTTGCGGTGGCCTGATTTCAGCGATTACCGAGAGGATGTCGTCAAGTTCTACAAACTGTATGGCGATGCGTTGCCCTGGGTGAGAGGAATGCAGGCAACACCCCAGTCGCAAGCCATGATCGCGGTTCTCCAGAGTGCGGGTGAGAAAGGGCTGTCTGCTGACGACTATGACGGTTCGCGCTGGGCCGCGCGCTTAGCGCGGCTCAAGCCAGCGGCCCGAGATCCTAAAGAGGTGGATCTTGTAGGCTTCGATGTTGCGTTGACCGTCTCGGCCATGCGGTACATATCCGATCTGCACATTGGCCGGGTAAACCCGAAACGCCTCGATTTTGCAATCGATGTTGCAGAACGAAGATACCACTTGGCGGAATTCCTGCGCGAACACGTGGTCCTGGCCCCGAGCGTTGCGGCCACCTTGCAGCAGGTAGAACCTGCCTATCCCGGTTATCAGCGAATGATCCGAGCGCTTGGGAGGTACCGGGAGATTGCGCGCCGGGACGATGGTGAAACTCTTCCAGCCATCAAGAAGACAATCAGGCCCGGAGATTCGTATTCGGGGGTGCCGCGTTTAATACGCCTGCTTCGGCTCTTGGGAGATTTGCGGAAGGGCGCTGCTACTCGGCCCGACAGCATGATCTACCAGGGTGCGTTGGTGAACGCCGTCAAGAATTTTCAGGAACGCCATGGACTGACCCCGGACGGACGAATCGACGCCAAAACCGTGGCGGAGCTGAACGTTCCCTTGAGCCGTCGTGTGCGGCAGATGGAACTCACCTTGGAGCGCTGGCGTTGGCTCCCGGATGAATACCAGCATTCGCCAATTGTGGTGAACGTCCCGGAGTTCCGGCTCCGGGCGCATGACGATCAATTTAGGATCGCCGTGACGATGAAGGTGGTGGTCGGCAAGGCTTACAAACACGACACACCGATCTTCATGAGCAAGATGCGATCAGTAATCTTCCGTCCCTACTGGAACGTGCCGCTTTCGATTGCAAGAGCGGAGACTATCCCCAGCTTGGAGCGGGACCCTGCCTATTTGACAAAAGAGAATATGGAAGTCGTGGACCGCCATGACAATGTCATCAGCTCGGGTGCAGTCACCAACGAAATGCTCCAAGAGGCTCGTAAAGGAAATCTCGCGTTCCGCCAGCGACCGGGACCTAGGAACTCGTTAGGGCTCATCAAATTCGTGTTTCCAAATGAATACGACGTTTATATGCACGACACCCCTGCCACGGCACTGTTTTCGAAATCAAGGCGAGACTTCAGCCACGGGTGCATTCGATTGGAAAAACCTGTCGATTTGGCGGTGTGGGTTCTCCGCGACAATCCGGGCTGGGATGTTGACCGCATTCACGCGGCGATGAGCGGAACCAAGACGGAAGAAGTGACGCTTGCTCACCCTATTTCCGTCCTGATTGTATATGGAACGGTCGTCGTTTCTGAAGACGGTTCAGTCCATTTCTATGAAGATATCTACAAGCACGATGCTGCTCTCGAGCGAGCCCTGGAGAAGGGGTATCCCTACCCTCGCTAGTTTCCGTGGAATTGTCGCGCGGCGCGCTCAAGATTTTAACGGGCATTGTAGCTCACGGCGTCACTATCGAATGCATTGTAAGAAAGGTGGTCCGTCATGACGCAGACAACAGCTAGCCCACGCGGTCACTTCGCAGAGATGGTCAGCGGTGCGATGGACGAGTTAGACATCAGCACCAGAGAACTGAGCCAACAGCTTGGCATCTCCTGCGAACACGCAAGAAGATTGCAGGCTGGTGAGGCTTTGCCCAGCAGACTACTGGTGGAGAAAACAGCAGTCGTTACGGACGTCCCCATGGAAGACTTACAGCTCGCCGTCCAGCGTGACAGAATGCGTAAGAAATTCGACGGGCAATTGATTGCACAGGCCTCAGGTACGTCTAAAAGAGTAAGTCTTTTTGAGCCGCTCATAAATGCACTACACACTGAGCAGTTGGCCACCGCCTATGCCATGTTGGAAAGTTTGGTGAAAACAGCCAAGTCCAAGCGGCCACTGGCTAAGCCGAGCGCGGTTCGCCCGGTGACAGTGTCACTGGAGCATATGTCGCCGCCACAAAAGAGGGAAAAAAGAAAGTCGGCGCGGCGTGAGCCTGCTCCAGAACAAAGGCATACCGCCAAACATCTGTGTTTATGGCTCAACAGGCTGTCTAACTGAATTGGAACCGTCTTCAAAGAATGGCAAGGATTAAGCGCGAATAGTGAGCACTGGACAGTGTGCGCGGCAGACCACATCATAAGCAATCTCCCACGGAGTATGCGCCGCAGTCCAGGGAGACCGCACACCGTGTACTCCAATAACGATGAGGTCAGTGCGACGTTCCTCGGCGGCCTGCAAAATGCCCTCAGGTGGAAATTCAGAACGGACCACGAACTCTGCGCTGCACCAGGAGGTCGCTTCGGGAGGGACCAACCCCTGAAGGTGCTTTATCACAATGTCCTGCGCTTCGTTGGGTGGCTTCTCCAAAGACGCCAAGGGTTCCATATGGAGCAGGATGAGGCAGGCTTGGTTCTCTTCGGCCAGGGAAAGCGCGTACGGAAGCGCTTGCAAGGAATCGGAAGAGAAGTCCGTCGGAAAAAGAATGCGTTTCAGAATCGTGAACTCAGTAGGCTGCCGCGTCGCATTCGGGCCGATAGTCAGAACTGGACACAAGGCTGTGCGAAAGATCAGTTCCGCACTGGAGCCCAATATCATTTTCCTGATGCCCTCGCGCCCCTGGCTACCGAGTACTAGCAAGTCAATCTTGTGCCCACTGACTAGGGAGGCTATGACATCGGGGATCTCACCTTTTTCCACTACTGATTCGTGAGGCACGCCGGTGAATGATTCGTTTTCGACAAACCGTTTCATTCTGAGCTCTGCCTCCTGCCAGCTCTGATCCAGCGCTTTGGGGACAGGGTCCAATGGGATTCCCAGACGGGCCTCAGGAGGAAGGATGTGGGCTACGACGATCTTTGAGTTGTACCAGCGCGCGATCGCGCGGACGTAGGGCATAGCCGCTTCGGAAGCTGAGGAAAAGTCGGTCGTAAACAGGATGTTTTTCAGGCACACTGGCTTAGGAGTTTGCATGGCGCGCCTCCAAGCGCGACATCGTGCACGGGCCATCGCCTCTTTGTAACGCGGTATGATGGTACACGACGGTGACGTCCGTCACGGGCGTACACTCCCTCAGGATTCGGTCGGGTTGCGGCCAGTTCCGAATGAAGCGCCTTGAAGTTGCGCTCAAATCTCCGACGATAAGAATTTCTCGTTCCATTGTTCCACGCCGGGCGGCACCGACCCTCGGGCGCAGACGCCAAGCTGGATATTCCGCCATGCATGCTGGAATAAGAGTTCTAATCGATGAATATCGAGAAGTATCGCTTCGAGCTTTCTCGCTCAAGCGCACTGCCCTCAAGAATACGCCAGAGGATTTCACGAAGTTCGCGAATTCGCGAAGAGTCTGCGCGCCTTTGATTCGCAAGCCATTGCGTTTGAAAGGCTTACCCATTGGCGCTTGCATTGCTTTCACAAAGCTCAGCAAGAGAGGAGCGAAACCAATATGGACAGAATGCTGGTAGTTGTCTTTGACAAGGAAGCAAAAGCGTTCGAGGGCAAAAAGGCGCTTCTCCAATTGGAATATGAGGGAAGCATTGTGGTCTATGCCCACGCGGTGGTCGCCAAGAATGCAGATGGCACCGTAACGGTGCGGCGAACTGATGACCCCGGACCTCTCGGGATGCTGCTCGGAACCTCAATAGGGACTCTCATCGGTTTTCTCGGCGGGCTGCCTGGCATTGCGATTGGCGCTGCGGTGGGGTTAGTTGCCGGGAGTGTCACGGACCTGAACAAGGCAAGGGTTGGTGCCGACTTCATCGATGACGTGTCCAAGGAACTGAGGCCGAACAGGTTCGCGGTCGTCGCGGAGATCAAAGAAGACTGGACGACTCCCGTGGACAATCGCATGGAAGCGCTCGGCGGGTTTGTGTTTCGGCGGGCGCTGTCCGAGGTGAAGCACATGGTTAATGACGAGGACATCGCGGCCTTGAAAGCGGATTTGGCGCAATTCAAGGCAGAGCACGCCGAGGCTCATGCTGACCGGAAAGCAAAACTCTACGAGAAGATCAACCAGCTCGAATCCAAAATCCAAGCTCGGCTGGAAAAAGCCAAGGAGCGACGCGAGGCAGCGGAACAAGAGGCAAAAGCCAAAGTTGAGCTGCTTAAGGCCAAGGCCGCCGCTTTGAAGGCTAAGACGGCAGAAACGCACCATTAGAGCCGGAAGCGCCTTGGATCCCGCGTTTCATTGGTGTGCGCTGTGATTTACACATCATCTCTGTTGATTGCCTACAAATCCTCGGTCGTGCTGTTCCGCGGATGTAACGTGGCAAACGGGACCAAAAGAAATTGCCATGAGGGGAATTCTCAAGCTCGCGCACAAGCTGCTCGTAAATGACACCGCAAAGTTCACGGCGATGCTGGTCGGAATCACATTTGCCGTCTTTCTTATGATGTTTGTTACCTCGATGTTCAGCGGGGTCTTGAAGCACGCGTCTTCCACAGTAATTAACATCGGAGCATCCGTATGGGTCATGGACCCAGCCGTTAATACTGTGTCCAACTCGGTGGGCATGCCGGGTTACGTTCTGGACGCAGTTAGAAGCATGCAAGGCGTGAAATATGCGGTTCCGCTCTATTCCGGAGGAGCTCTGGTCAAGCTTGCCGACGGAACATATCAATCCGTTACGGTCATCGGATTGGACGACACCAGCCTGTTTGGCCGGCCCGAGCTTATTGAGGGGAAGATCGAAGACATTTATGCAGAAAGTGGATTCATCGTGGTGCGGGATGCGGAATTCGCCAAGCTCCAAAATCCCTACATTGGCTCGGAGCTCGAGCTGAATGATCATCGCGGGGTTATTGTGGGGATCGCCAAGGTGCCGACTTCCGGCTTGTACGGTATTCCGACTCTCTACACCACCTACGAGCGAGCCATTCAATACATCCCCAACCCTCGTTACACGACCTCGTACGTGCTCGTTGAGCCAAAAAGCGCGAGTGATATACCTCAAATCGAACGGCAGGTAGCGGCGCTCGGCTATCGCGCGCGAACCAAGGAAGAATTCATGCAAAGAACTGCGGATTTCTTCATCTACCAGACCGGCGGCGGAACCAACATGCTGATCATGACCTTAATCAGTTTTATCGTTGGGTTGTCGCTCTCGGGGCAAACCTTCTACACGTTCATCCTCGAGAACCTGGAACGATTTGGCGCGCTGAAGGCCATCGGCACAAAAAGCCGTGACCTGGTGGGCATGATTCTGTTCCAGGCCACATTCACGGCACTCACTGGCTATGGTCTGGGGATTGGGCTATGTGCGTTCTTAGTCTGGCTCGCAAAACGAAGACTCCCCAGCTACGCAGCCATGATCACCTTCAGCAATCTCGCGATTGCCTTGGGAATGGTCGTCGTTATTGCAGCAGTCTCCAGCTATGTCGGGGTCCGGCGGGTTCTAAGGATTGAGCCGTTCGATATTTTCCGAGGATGAGATGCCGAACATAGCCATTCAAGCGAGCGGATTGGTCAAATGGTTTGGCGAAGAAGAGGCCAAGACCATGGCGCTCAGGCAAGTCAGCCTGGAAGCTGACTTCGGCGAAATGGTCTATATTGTGGGACCCTCCGGCAGTGGAAAAACGACTTTGCTTAGCGTTCTTTCCGGCATTCTCAGGCCAAATGAGGGCAAGGTATTGGTGGAAGGAGTCGACATTTGGGCACTCAATTCCGACCAGCTTGCTGATTTTCGCTTGGGCAAAATCGGTTTCGTGTTTCAGGATTATCACCTCTTTCCCCGCTTGACCACTGCAGAGAACGCGGCCATTCCGCTGATCCTCAAGAGAAAAGACTGGAATGAAGCAATCGGAGAAGCGACGAAGTACCTCGATGTCGTTGGACTAAAGAACCGTGCGGAATTGCCTCCGGTGAAGTTGAGCGGAGGAGAGCAGCAGCGGGTGGCTATTGCACGCGCACTGTCTGGCCAGCCGGACATTCTGATCATGGATGAGCCGACTGCCTCGCTGGACGGAGACACTGGACAGTCGATATTGAGTTTCGTGCACAAAAACGTCCTCAACAAAGACCGCTGCATTATCGTCGTAACGCACGATGACCGAATTTACGAATTCGCGACGCGAATCTTGAAGATGCAAGACGGCAAGCTCGGGGGGCCGGAAGGGAAGGCAGAATGAAAAACAGAGCGATTTTCATCATTTCCACCGTCGGAATCCTGGGGGGGATTACGGCCGCGATCTATTCGGCCATGGCGGAACCAGCACTTCCTCCGGCTTTCGATCCGCCGGCAAATCCCTACTCCAGCGCTATCTATGCGGAAGGTATTGTGGAGAGCGTTCAATCCAGCGGGGAGAACATCAACATGTATCCGGAAGTAGCCGGCACCGTCAAAGAGGTCCTGGTCAAGGAAGGGCAAGAGGTGCGGAAAGGAATGCCGCTGCTTTTGATTGACCCTTCCATCCAGAAGGCCACGACGGAGCAACAGAAATCAGCCGCTCAAGCTTCCCACGCCATGCTCGAAGAGTTGAAAGCCGAACCCAGGAAGGAAAACCTCGACGTCGTAGAAGCCCAAGTTGTCTCCGCGCAAGCCGCTCTGAAAACTGCGGCGGACGAATTAAACAAGCAACAGGCAGCTTACGACATGGATCCAAGATCGATTAGCAAGGATGCCTTGGACAGCGCCATCAACGCTGCGGCAGTGGCACAGGCAAATCTTGAAGTTGCACGAAAACAGCGTGACCTGACCAAATCGGGCGCCTGGATCTTCGATATACAGAATCAGGAAAGACAATACAACGCTCTCGAGAAGTCTTATCTGGCATCCAGCGCACTGCTTTCGAAATACACACTGCGAGCGCCCTCTGACGGAATCGTCTTGACGATTAGTGCCATGGTGGGTAGCTTTGTCTCCCCGCAGGGCGCTTATGATAGCTATACGCAGGGCATGAATCCCGTGTTGGTATTCGGAACGCCACAAGCAAACCTTCACGTTCGCTGTTACGTCGATGAAATCCTCGTGCCTCGCCTTCCCCCTCCCTCGAAAATGAAAGCGCAAATGACTATTCGCGGAACAAAGGTCAAGATTCCGCTGAGCTATGTGAGAATGCAGCCCTTCGTGTCGCCAAAGATTGAGCTCTCAGACCAAAGGCAGGAGCGCGTGGACGTCCGAGTCTTGCCCGTCATTCTCAGTTTTGAGAAGCCTAAGGACGTAAATCTTTATCCTGGTGAACTCGTCGATGTCTATATCGGTGAATGAAATGCAGGAATCGCCGAGATTATTGCCGCTCACGCGCAGGCAGCGTGGCACCATGTTTCATTTGACTCGGAGGCACGATCTTTCCCGAATGTCTGGGTGGACCCGAAGGCATTTAACGTTGCTCGTGTTGGCGGCTTGCGCTTCGTTCCCGAGCGGCTGCGTAGTCGGCCCGAAGTATTTCCGGCCGCCCGTTGAAGCTCCAGCTGCTTACAAAGAGCTCCAAGGCGCTCAGGGTGAGAGCAATTGGAAGACCGCTCAGCCAAACGATGGCGCGGTTCGCGGCAAATGGTGGCAGACGTTTAATGATGCTCAACTAAACGATCTCGAAGAGAAGGTAAACGCTTCGAATCAAAATATTGCTGCGGCCGTGGCGAATTTCCAGGCGGCACGTTCACTGGTGAGACAGGCGCGGTCGCAGTATTTCCCGACGGTGATAGCTAACCCGAGCATTATGAATTCGCGCCCGTCTCCAGGTCAATTCGGGGGTTTGCAGACGGGAAGCGCTTCGGGTTCAGGGGTCGCTGTCAAATCCTACACAGACTATTCGCTGCCATTTGACGCCTCTTGGGAGCCTGATCTCTGGGGCCGCGTTCGGAGCAGCGTCAGGGCAAATGTGTTTGCCGCCCAAGCCAGCGCTGCAGATTTGCAGAGTGTGCGCCTAAGCGAGCAAGCGGAGCTCGCGGTGGATTACTACGAGCTACGGGCGCAGGACTCGCTGAAACAGATATTCGATGCCACTGTAATTGCTTACCAGGAAACGCTAAATCTAACCCAAAGCCAGTATCGCGCCGGCCTCAGCTCAGACGAGGCGGTGGCGGAAGCTGAGGCTCAATTAAAAGCGGCACAGGCTCAAGACAGCAATCTTGGAATCCTTCGCGCCCAATACGAACATGCCATCGCTGTACTGATTGGCCAGCCGGCGTCGACATTTTCTCTTTCGCCGCAGGGCCTCGAAACGAAACCTCCGGCGATCCCCGTTGGGGTTCCATCCGAGCTTCTCGAGCGACGCCCAGATATTGCCGCAACGGAACGGGCGATGGCTCAAGCAAATGCGCAAATCGGCATCGCCAAGGCGGCTTATTACCCAAATGTGGTACTGAGCGGAACGGGCGGGTTCGGAAATACTTCGATTACGGATTGGTTTGCATGGCCAAGCCGATTTTGGTCCGTCGGCCCGAGCCTCGCGGAAGCAATCTTCGATGCGGGTTTGCGCAGGGCTACTGTTCAGCAGTTTCGGGCGAACTACGATCAGACTGTGGCGAATTACCGGCAGACGGTGCTGACTTCTTTCCAACAGGTGGAGGACAACTTGGCAACTCTGAGAATCCTGTCCCAGTCCACCGAACAGCAAGATGCAGCTGTCGAAGCCGCCGCCAGGAGCCTCCGGGAAGCCGAGGTCCGGTACAAGGCAGGGGTTGATCCGTACCTGAATGTGATCGTCGCTCAAACGATTCTGTTGAACGACCGACAAGCAGCCGTGGATTTTCGAATGCAACAGATGGTGGCGAGCGTCCAGCTAATTAAGGCGCTCGGCGGTGGATGGGATTCTTCACAGATTCCTTCGCCGAAGGAGATAGGATCCAAGATTTCGTTGGCCTCGAATTCAAGACACTAGCAGACCACCAAGTTGTAGTCAGAGGTATACGGTTGGTAGAGGTGGACCGCAGGGCTGCGTCCAGATTCGTCTGGATCATGTTATAGGCTAGATTCAACAGGAAACTCGGGCGGTAACAAGATTGAAACAGACCTCTATATCAGACACCTCCACCGAGGACCGGGGCCACG
>Ga0187803_10001233_pt1 | contig 10046 bp, 12 predicted proteins | sample NC_wetland_sal_i_2_FD_132425 | JGI IMG/M metagenome (GOLD analysis project Ga0187803, IMG submission 132425) | Wetland sediment microbial communities from Neuse River Estuary, North Carolina, USA - Control_3 | ecosystem: Environmental > Aquatic > Freshwater > Wetlands > Sediment | place: USA...
CCCGCACGAGACGTGTTCGCTTCGACTGGCTTGCTCGCTCCCAAGCCGACTATGAACAAACGGTACAGCGGAATTTCATACTTCTCGGCGATATAACGGACCACAGACTCCGCCCGTTTCTGGCTCAGGTCGTAGTTGTAGTCTTTGTTGCCGACCGAGTCCGTGTACCCTTCAATCTGAACAATGTAGGCGTTGCGGTCCTTGATCTTGGAGGCCAGCTCATCCAAAGATGCTTGGGCCTTCTCGTTCAACTTAAATTGATTAAAAGGAAAGTTTAGGGTGACGGTTTCGGTTGGCTTGTAATTGTCGATATTCCCAAGCTTGTTTTCGACACCGGAAATCTGCCCTTTCAGGTCAGTGGCCATGGCTTGGGCGGACTCGGCCTTCTTGTCGGCGGTCGTCGCCTTGTCGTCGGCTGCCTCGGCTTTGCCGGTGGCAGTCTGGATTCCTGCCTGAGACCGGGAGTCCACATCCTTGATGTCATTCGAGTTCTTCCGGGCCAAATCACTCAGCTCGGAAACCTTACCCGTTAAGGGATCGATCTGCTGTCGCACATATTTCTTTGTTGCACACCCGCTGGTAAAAACGAGCACTCCGGCGGCTGCGATTAGCACAATCACTTTTGCCCTACCTGCGCTTAACATATTTGCTTCTCCTTTTTGCCGTTTGTTAGTTGCTAAGTCGTGTCTAAATTCATTTCACCGTTCAGCTTTTTACTGGAACATTGGCTGAGGGGGCCTTTTGACCGTCGTGATCTTCTTGTTTACCCAAAACCCCGGGGGATGCATTGATGCTCATCGGCTCCTTGAGCCGAAAATGAAGCATGGTCTCAGAGGGGATAGTCACTTCATGACCGCGGATCAGAGCCTTGGCGGCAAGACCTGCGCCAAATCCCACGGGGCCGCCTATAGCGACTCCTTTTCCTCCGGCGGCCAGGGCCCCAATGCCCGCGCCGATCCCGGCCCCTCCACCCAGAAGTCCTAAATTGCGATTACGGTTCGAGCCGCCCAATCGGCTGACCGAGTTCGTGGCCACTTCCAGCTTTTCCCCGTTCTTCATTTCGATCTCTTGGAGCCGCAGGGAAATGTAGGAACGACCTTTCAGTCTCCCGGACTCTTTGATGGAAGTGACCACCCCCAAAGCTGTTGCGCCGCGAGGAACAATCTCCAAGCCATCAACCGCTATGGGTCTTTCGAGGGATGCAGAAAATTCGTCTCCCACCCGATTACTTTTGGTACTCAGGGTATCCAAAAGGCGAACTTCGATCTCGGTCCCCTCCGGAATGGTGATTGGTTCACTTTTCTCATTGATGGGTGCCGCCTGGGACTCACGGGTCCCCGCGTTGGTTGAGTCGTTGACGCCATGCCATTTCGAAGACAACAAGTATCCTGAGGCCCCTATCAGAATGATCAGGCCTAGAACTACAGATATACGTTTCATCATCTTCAATCCTCCCCAACGGCTTAAGCGGATCACTCTAGGCTTGAGCACCCCCAATGCCAAACGAAGGATTTCTATATTCAGTTGAATTTACAGGGGTTACTCCAGATTCAAGTTCGGGCTTATGAAAAATACCAAAGGGATGAGGAAATATTCCCCTTCCGAGGCTAGGGTTTTCGTCTCGAAATATGAGGTTTTGGAGGCGGAGTGAACTACATTCGTGGGTTTCTTGAGTTCCGCAAGAGTTCGAGGAATTCCAAGCGCGTCTGCTCTTCATCGCGGAATGCCCCGAGCATAGAGCTGGTCATGGCGGTCGAGTTTTGCTTCTCGACCCCCCGCATCACCATGCACAGATGCTGCGCTTCAATCACCACACCGACGCCGACTGGATTGATTGCCTCGTTGATAGTTTCAGCGATCTGGCAGGTTAATCGCTCCTGTATTTGGAGTCGCCGCGCGAACATTTCAACCAGGCGTGCGATCTTGCTCAATCCGATTACCTTTTGGTTCGGTAAGTAGGCGACATGGCACTTTCCGAAAAAGGGAAGTAAGTGATGCTCACACAGGCTGAAAAGATCGATATCCCGGACAATCACCATCTCATCGTACTGGACGGAGTAGAGAGCGTTATTCAACACCCTTTTAGGATCTTGCTGGTAGCCGCGAGTCAGATAGCTGAGGGCTTTCGCAAATCGTCGGGGGGTTGCGGTCAGACCTTCGCGGTTAGGATCTTCACCGACGCGAATGAGAATCTCCCGGACCAGTCCCTCCAATGAGGCGTCCTGCAAGGAGGTCTCCCGAACACTCTTCTCTGAGCAAGTCAGAATGGGCTTTGACATGATGTTTTATCCTTCTGGATGATAGCTACGCGGTTAAAATAAGCTGATCCGCCCTCCATGGGTGGATCTAAAAAAAAGCCCGAGTTCCGACTCGGGCAGGTAGAGCTAAACATTATCAGGGCCTGGCATCGGCTCATTCGAATGGCGAAACAGGAATAAGATGATCGAACTCGGGAAGCTCCTCTTTTAATGTCTGCTCGATGCCGTATTGCAGCGTCAGCATGGAGCTGGGACAGCCAATACAATGACCCACCAGCCGTATCTTGGCACAATTGTCAGTAACTTCAACCAACTCCACGTCACCCCCATGCATTTTGATTGCCGGACGTAATCTTTCGAGAACATCTTCCACTTGCTCACGCGTGATCAATCCACGAACCCTCTCTCGATGATCAATTAGCTGTTCTTTGGGAGGCGGACACCCCTGGCGTCCGGAGGCTATGCGGTTGTCCTGATTGTCTCGGTTGTGTCTTTCCGTTTGCTTGAGTATTTCTTGCGATAATCTTCGATGGCCACCTTGATGGATTCTTCCGCCAATACAGAGCAATGGATTTTAACCGGTGGCAGTTTCAGCTCGTTAACGATCTGTGTGTTCTTGATAGAGTAGGCCTCATCGATGGTCTTGCCCTTGACCATCTCCGTAGCCAGACTGGAACTCGCGATAGCGCTTCCACACCCAAACGTTTTAAACTTTGCGTCTTCAATGACTCCTTGCTCGTTGATTTTGAGCTGAAGCTTCATTACATCGCCGCACGCCGGAGCGCCCACAATACCGGTACCAACTCCGCCCTCCTCCTTCGAGAAACTTCCAACGTTTCGTGGGTTATTGTAATGATCGATTACCTTTGGATCGTACATGATGGCTCCTTCTTACCACGTGTGATTTTACCGATAATTCGTAATTTAATCACCGCTTTTATTCAGGGCATATTGGCTCGACGCACTCGGAGGCGGCCCAACCCGCGGCGGTCTGAACCACCGGACTCCCCGCAATGCCCCGGAGTCCCCACTTTCAACTCGCCGACCACTTAATGGAATTAAGATCGATCCCCTCAAGCACCATTTCATACAGAGGCGACAGCTCTCTCAGGCGATTCACATGTTTGACGACCGCCTCAACGACGAAATCAACTTCTTCCTCAGTATTGAACCGACCGACACAAAATCGAATCGACGTATGCGCCAGCTCCGGACCCACGCCGATGGCCGTCAAGACATAAGAGGGCTCAAGGCTGGCAGAGGTGCATGCAGAGCCGGAGGAAACCGCCACGTCTTTCAATCCCATCAACAACGATTCCCCCTCGACAAACTCGAAACTCAGGTTGAGATTTCCGGGAATGCGTTTCTCAGGGTGACCGTTTAAGTGAACGTAGTCCAGCTTGGTCGTCAGACCCTCTCGCAACTTGTTTCGCAAAAAAGTGAGCCGCTTGCTCTCTTCTGGCATTTCCTGTAGAGCAATCTCGCATGCAGCGCCAAACCCGACGATGCCGGCCACATTCAATGTTCCGGAACGCTTCCCCTTTTCATGCCCACCCCCATGGATCAGGGGTGTAAGTTTCAAGAAGGGCTTCCTCTTGCGGACGTATAGGGCGCCTACGCCTTTGGGACCGTAAATCTTGTGACCGGAGAGCGACATCAAATCGACGTTGTTGGTTTGCATATCAATGGGAATCTTGCCAGCCGCCTGCACGGCATCACAATGGAATAACACACCTTTTTCTTTGGCTAAAGCCCCGATCTCCGGGATTGGCTGCACGGTGCCGATTTCACTATTGGCATACATAATGGATATCAGGATCGTCTTGTCCGTGACCGCCGCTCGCACCGATTCAGGATCCACCAGCCCGTACTTGTCCACATCGAGATATGTAATTTCGAAGCCTTCTTTTTGCAGGTATTTGCAGGAGTCCAGGATGGCTTTGTGCTCAGTCTTCTGAGTGATAATATGATTCCCCTTGGTTTTATAACTCCATGCCACTCCCTTCAGTGCGAGGTTGTCGGACTCCGTCGCCCCGCTTGTGAGGATGATCTCGTCGGGCGACGAAGCATTGATCAGAGATGCGATCTGTTCTCGGCCCTTCTCCACCCCGGCTTCGGCTACCCATCCAAACGCATGAGTGCGACTGGCGGCATTCCCAAAATTTTCCCTAAGGAAAGGCATCATTACATTGAGCACCCGTGGATCCAGGGGTGTCGTCGCATTATTGTCCATGTAAATCGGCAGCTTCACCATAGCGTCCTCGCCCAATAGAATCGGCTCCCTAAGAAACCAGTGCCTTGAAAGTCGTTGGAATCTCGCCTTCGTAAAAGATACATTCCTGGCAGTATTTTTCGAGTGGTTCGAACCTGCAGGTGGGGCAGCCTTCCAGTACCTGCAAAGTGCTGTGAAGCTCTTCCTTCATTTTGGTCAGAAAGGCTATCTTGAAGTTCAGGGCCTTCGCCTGCTCTTCTAAAATTGACTTAATCGTCCCGACTGCATCCTTTTTGTTCGCGGCCTTGTCTTTGGCGCAAAATATCGCCTCAATCTCGGACAATTTTAGGCCATATTCTTTGAGATTGTTAATCGTCACGATCTTGTCAACACACTCTTGGGAGTACAATCGGTTCCCCCGGATGGTGTGTTCTGTCGGTGTAATCAATCCAATCTCTTCATAGAACCGAAGCGTACGTGGTGTAACCCCAGTTATCTTGGCCAGTTTGCCGATCCTCATCATATGATCGTCATGGTTTGCAGCCATATACATGTACCTCTAAAAGTTGACGATAACGTAAAATATTTGTGGTGTCAAGGGCTTTTTAATGACGTTGACGTAAATATGATTGAATTGGTCGCGAGCGGACTTTAGATCAAGGACATAAGTTATGAAATGGAGGTGTAAGTAGTTGAATATAAGTATACTTTTATGAAACGAGTTGCGCAATGTTATCTGCAGAAGATCGGTTTTTTGTTTCATTTCTACAGCGTTCCAGTACCACGTGTCCGCCCAATTTACCATTTTTGATTTGACAATATTTGACTTGCACGTTAACTTATAAATGATACTGTCCAGTGACATTATTTTGAGGTCATACGGATCATGATTGAGCTAACTCCAGCGGCCGCAGAAAAGATACGGGAAACTATTCACAAAAAGGGACAGCCTGAAGCAGGTCTCCGGGTTCGTGTCGTCGGGGGGGGATGTTCGGGACTTCAGTACAACCTTGACCTGGAAACGCAAGAACGCAAGGGAGATAAGACTTTTGAGTCGAACGGAGTCAAGGTTTTCATTGATTTGAAGAGCTTGCTTTATTTGAAGGGGACGGAGATCGACTTCGTCGATGCGCTCCAGGGCGGCGGATTCAAGTTCAAGAACCCCAATGCCCATGGGAGTTGTAGCTGCGGTGAGTCTTTTCACTAGATCTTCACTTCAGCGAATGCCCTTATCACTAGAGAGTCACCCGCTTTGTCACGAGAGCAGATATAAACCCAGGAGATCGTAAGAATGGATTGGGATGACGCAGAGGAGATCGCGGAGCAGTTGAGTTTACAACATCCGGATGTCAAAGACCCCTATTCGATCCGGTTTGTTGATTTGTTGCAGTGGGTTATCGCTCTGGAAGGATTTGAGGGTGACAAGAACCCGAAGACCTCCATGGAAGGGAAACTCGAAAACATCGTCACGGCGTGGTCAAACAGCTTGTGATTGATCTCCCCGTAAAGTCCTCTGGCCTTTTCGAGCTGATGTGTCGTCGCTCAGCCAGGCTTTCAGAAAGGACGCATGAGAGTTGTCTGCATTAGTTGTGATTCGCGGGAGTCCGGGCACTGGTGTAGCCAGTGCGGGGCTATCTTGCCAACCCCGGAAAATGAAGACTATTTTTCAATCCTGGGGCTTCCACAAAAGATCAATCTGGATGAGGAGACCTTGAAGGACCGGTTCTTCGATCTGAATCGTGCCTTTCATCCGGATCGCGCTGCGAAGTTGACCGACGAACGAGCACGGGAGATCGCGATTCATAAGTCTGTCTTGATCAATAATAGTTACAATACCCTACGCGATCGGACGCGGCGGATCCAGTACCTCATCCGGCAGGAACTCGGAGAGCGGGAAGAAAAATCCGGGCACATTCCCGTGGAGTTGTTCGACTTGGTGGAAGAGATCAACGAATTGATGGGAGAGGTGCGTCAAGCAAAGCAGGTAAAACGCATGGCTGGAATGAATCCCGCTCAAGGCGATGGAGATCGGCTGGCTGACCTGAACGCTCAGCTGCAGCGGCAGCTTGACGGCCTAACCTCCCACCGGGAAGCTTTTGAACAGGGTTTGCGGTCCAAGGAAAGCGAATGGGATGCGCTCTGCGACAGCACTCATAACTTCGAAACTTTGGATGTGCTGACGAGAGCCAAGCGACGTCAGATTGCCACGGCCCTGGCGGTCAAAATGGACGATATTTCTTACATTGATTCGCTGATTCGACGAATTAAAGACACTCTCTACGAGTAGCCGTTACATGACCGATAAAATCATTGGCATCGATCTTGGTACCACCAACTCCGTTGTGGCGGTTATGGAGGGCGGAAAGGTCACGGTCATTCCGGACAGCGAAGGGCAGAAGCTGTGCCCGTCCATTGTCGCAATGGACGGAAGGGACGAACCTCTCGTTGGAGTTCCCGCACGGAACCAGCTGGTCCTGAATCCCCAGAATACGATTTATTCGATCAAGCGATTCATGGGGCGACGTCATAGCGAGGTTCTCGAGGAGGAGAAGACGCTCTCCTACGAGATTATCGGCAAAGCCGACGAAATGGTGAGAGTCAGGGCTTATGGCGGCCTCTACACGCCACCCGAAATCTCTGCGATGATTCTGCGTTCTCTCAAGAACCGGGCAACTCGGTACTTGGGGTCTGAAGTCCAGCGGGCGATTGTGACGGTGCCGGCCTATTTTAACGACAGCCAGCGCCAGGCGACCAAGGACGCTGGCGGACTGGCGGGTCTCGAAGTGGTGCGAATCATCAACGAACCCACGGCGGCCGCCCTGGCATACGACCTGGATAAGAAATCAATCTCCAAGATTGCAGTGTTTGACCTGGGTGGAGGCACGTTCGATATTTCCATCCTGGAGCTCTCCCAGGGGATATTCCATGTCCTCGCGACGAACGGCGACACACATTTGGGTGGAGACGACATCGATAAACGCTTGGTGGAGTGGGTGTATTCCGAATTCGAGAGTGAAAACGGTTTTGCTTTGAGACGAGTCCCGGAGATTTACGAGCGTGTCCGCCAGGAGGCTGAACAGATGAAGTGCGGACTCTCGTTCAGCGAATCGATCAATTTTAACCTTCCTCTTCTGGATGCTCGTGATGGAAGCGTGTTCAATTTCAGCCGAACCCTAACGCGAAGCCAGCTTGAAGCCCTCAGTCGAGACATTATTGAACGAACGGTCAATCCGTGCCGCCGGGCCATGGACGATGCCAACCTTGGTCCGGGCGAGATCGATGAGGTCATTCTCGTTGGAGGGGCTACACGCATGCCAGGGGTCCGTCGGTTGGTCCAAGACGTTTTTCAGAAGGAGCCGAATACGAGTGTCAACCCTGACGAGGTGGTTGCCATAGGCGCCGCGATCCAGGGAGCCGTCCTTTCCGGTGACGTCTCCGACATCCTGCTCCTCGACGTCAATCCACTGTCACTGGGGATTGAGACTTATGGCGGAGCGATGAGCAAGCTGATCTTTCGCAACTCCCCCATTCCCGCAACGGCAAAGGAAGTGTTCACAACCGCTGTTGACAATCAGACCGCGATTGATGTGCATGTGCTTCAAGGCGAGCGTGAAATGGCGGCTGACAATCGAACGCTGGCTCGATTCGCTCTTAGCGGCATCAAACCTCAACCTGCCGGGATTCCGCGGATTGAAGTGGCATTCGTGATTGATGTTAATGGGATCCTGAGCGTCACTGCAAAAGACTTGTTGACAGGGAAAGAGGAGCACATTGAAGTCAAGCCCACCTATGGACTGAGAGATGAGGATGTCCTGCGGCAAGTTGACGAATCAGTTGAACATGCGTTCGAGGATATGGACCGACGCATGTGGGTGGACCACAAGCAGGAAGCGGAAAGAGTTATTGCGGCCACTGAAAAAGCGTTGACCCAACACGGCGGAAAGCTGCAACCCGCCCTGCACCAAAAGATTGTGGATCTGCTGGAGCGAACTCAAAAGGCTCTGGAAGCCGGTGACTGGCACGAATTAAAAGCGGCGCTGGATGCCCTCAATGAAGCGACCTTGCCTTTGGCGGAAGTGCTGGTGGCTGAGACCATGAAAGCCGAGGGAAGGATGGAGCCAACGGGCAGTAATCCATCCCCGTCGTAATGCCTTCCTCTCCAACTCCATGAATCGAGTGATTCATTTCCTTTGCGCGCTGTCTCTCGCCGTGTGGCTGGGTGGCATGATCTTTTTTGGATTCGTCGTGGCCCCTTCAGCTTTCGAATCGTTGCCCACACGCCAATTGGCGGGAACAATCGTCGGCGTCACACTCTCTAAGCTCAATTTCATATCCATTGCCGTTCTCGCGAGCTTCATTGCTCTCACCCTCATGAGCTTTGCTCTTCAAAAGCAGGGGATCCGGACCCGCCAGGGGGTGATGATTGTCCTTGCTCTGGCGGCCCTCGTGATCTGCCTCTATTCCTGGTTCGGGATCGACCGCCCGTTGCACGGGCTCCGGGGGCAGTTGGATGTGCTGCCGGGCTCATCGCAGGGGGCGGCTCTACAGGTCCAGTTCGACCGCCTGCATCGACTGTCTGTCATCCTCTTTAGCGTGAATATAGGTTTGGGCTTGCTGATATTAGGACTGTGGGATCAAGATCATTGAAACCGGACCGTCAATGCGGGACCGCGCCGGAAGAGCATGTTTCTGTCCAGCGACTCGTCACAATCCTTCTTCCTTCTTCTTTCGCATCAAAAAATAAAGAGTGAAGAGAAAAAGGATGGAGAGCGCGATCGACAAGGCCACAAGCGGATAATGCTCCTTCATCCAGCCCATGGTTTGTTCGCCTAACCGCATCGCGAGGTAGCCCTCGAGGAAGTAGCGGAAGCTCCGCCCGATTAAAACCGCGGTGATGAATTTCCACAATCTGATTTCAAAGACACCCGCCGAAAGGACGAACACCTTGAAAGGAGTGGGCGGAGGAAGGATGGATGGAATGATCACTGCCAAAATCCCGTAGCGATCAAACCATCTTCGCACTCGATCCACTTTGACCGGGTCGAATTTTCGGTTGAGTAACGCATGGCCGCCCCGCTTCCCGACCCAAAACAGAGCCGTGCAACCCAGCACAGACCCGATGACGGTCATGGAGGCATAGTACAACATTCGCTCCGGGTTGTGATAAGAGTTGGTAATGATGAGGATGTCGTTGACTTCTGGAAATGAAAGGAATGAAGAATCAAAAAAGGCGATGATTAAGAGGCCGGGCCCCCCGAAGGTGAGGGCAACGGACTTCAGAAACGCTGTAATTTTCCCCAATATGGAATGCATGAAATCGGTGGATATAACGGAAACAGTGCGAGGATTCTTTTGGAGAGTCAGATGCCCTGAACGTACGCTCCGGGTCTGGCCTCAAAAGACCGCCCATGATAACGAAGAGAGAATTCAATGTCAAAGTGTTGTTTGGCGGACTGTCATTAGCACATGATATGTCCGGTGTAGATAGCAAGTGAAATGTCCGCTGGAGGCGGCGTAAGGTAGGGCTTTGGTCAGGAGGGAGACATGAAGCTCTACCCGGAGGCCGCGCTGGAGCG
>Ga0187803_10001234_pt1 | contig 10039 bp, 8 predicted proteins | sample NC_wetland_sal_i_2_FD_132425 | JGI IMG/M metagenome (GOLD analysis project Ga0187803, IMG submission 132425) | Wetland sediment microbial communities from Neuse River Estuary, North Carolina, USA - Control_3 | ecosystem: Environmental > Aquatic > Freshwater > Wetlands > Sediment | place: USA...
CGCCTTCTCGATCAAGTTGAGACGCAGTTGCGGAGCTTGTCCCACGAGCTTCGTCCTACGCTTCTGGATGATTTGGGGCTGATCCCGGCGTTGGAGTCCTTGTCGCAGCGAGTGGCCAAGCGAACAGGCCTGCGCATCGCCGTCCAACCGTTCAATGGCGCCCGCTTGCCCGCGCGGGTGGAAGTGGCGCTCTACAGGATTGTTCAGGAGGCGCTCAACAATGTCACCAAGCACGCGCGCGCCACTTCCGTAAAAATTCGGCTCAGCAAGGCCGGGAATGCAGTGGCCTGCTCGATCCACGATGACGGAATCGGATTCGACCCCCGCTCGCTTCAGACAGACCCCAGCCGCCGCGGCTTGGGGCTATTGGGGATTCAGGAGCGGCTGCTGGCGCTGCGGGGCGCAGTCCAAATCGAATCGGCTCCGGGACAGGGTACGAAACTGAAAATCACGGTTCCGCTGGAAGGGTGATATGCCAACTCAAATTCTTGTTGCCGATGACCATCAGATTGTGCGCCAGGGTTTGAAAGCTCTCCTGGAGCGCGAAGGGTTCAAAGTAGTGGGCGAGGCCGCCGATGGCCAGCAGGCCCTGCAAATGACAGAGAAGCTCCATCCCGAAGTGGCCATCCTGGACCTTGCCATGCCGATTCTGAACGGTCTGGATGCGGCGCGGGAGATCCAGCGCATTTCGCCCAAGACCAAGACGATCCTTCTCACCATGCACACCGAGCACCACTACATTCTGGAAGGGCTTCGTAACGGCGCGAAGGGGTTCGTGATGAAGACCCACGCCGCCGAGGATCTCGTGCGGGCGATTCGCGAGGCAGCGCGGGGCGGCACCTACCTGAGCCCGGAGGTCTCCGAGGCCGTGGTGCAGGCCTACCAGAACAAGTCCGGTTTCCCCATCGATCCTCTCAGCGCCAGGGAGCGGCAAGTCCTGCAGCTTATCGCCGAGGGAAAGACCACCAAGGAACTCGCCGGCGTCCTGGGGATCAGCGTCAAAACGGCGGAAACCTATCGCACCCGGATCATGGAGAAACTGGACATCCACGAAACCGCGAGTCTGGTCCGCTACGCCATTCGCAGAGGATTGGTACAGCCCTGAATCGGTCCTCTGTCAGGGGTCTCCTTACAGCCCCCCTAGGGATATTCCCAGCGATTCCTCAAGGACTTACCGGCTTGTGAATCTTGCACCGCCTCACTAAGTTAATCGGGTCAGACTGCTCTGATTCCGGAGTGGACCCCGCTGCTAGGGTTGCTGAGGCAACCTCCCATCCGGGTATCGATTCGAAGAGGAAAGTGGTTCGTGCGCATTCTGATCGCAGATGATGATCATGGATTTCGGGTCTTCATCCGGCGCATTTTGGAGTCCCAGAGGGACTTGACTGTTGTCGGAGAGGCGATGGATGGTGAAGAAGCGGTCCGCAAGACCCACAAGGTTCAACCCGACGTGGTGCTCATGGACATGGACCTGCCGGGAATTGATGGCCTGGAAGTGACTCGGCGGATCAAGGCGGTCTTTCCGAAGACTCCGGTCATTTTGTTTTCAGCCCTCGACGGGCGAGCATATCGCGAGGCTGCGGCCAGAAGCGGCGCTGACGACTTCCTGCCCAAACTCGCCCCTCTTTCCAGGATGCTGGCCTCCATCCGCCGAGTATCGGGACACAAAGCAGCTTAGGCGGATAGCGGCGGAGTAGGGGAACGATTAGGCCTTCTTGACTTGGAGGGCATTTATTAGGAATATGTGGCAGAGGGCTTCGTCAGATTGACGGTGGCGGACTCCGCCCGAGTGCCGGGGGCGAAAGCCGCATCCTTTGGGGAGAGTCTTACTCTCCCCGAAATAGCCTATCGCCTTTTCGGAGTAGCCAACACTGCCATGCAGGCCCAACAGGAGCACTCTCGTGAATTAGTTGAGAACGACAGTGATTTGATTCTTCCTTCCAGTTCGGGGCAAGGGAGCGAGGTTGTCGTGACCATGACTCGGGAGAACTACAATGCCTGTCCGCATCCTATTAGCCGATGACCATCAGATCGTTCGTCAGGGGCTGAAAGCGCTGCTGGAGCAAAAAGGCTTTGTTGTGGCCGGAGAAGCCGCGGATGGCTACGAAGCCCTGCGGCTGGCCAGAGAGGTCCAACCCGACCTTGCGCTCCTTGATCTTGCCATGCCACTCATCAATGGAGTCAACGCCGCAAGGGAAATCCTTCGCGAGTTTCCGAAAATGAAAGTCATCCTCCTGACGATGCACACAGAGGAGCACTATGTGCTGGATGCGCTTCAGGCGGGTGTCACCGGGTACGTGATGAAGACCGATGCAGCCTCGGATCTGGCTCATGCCATCAACGACGTCCTGGGCGGGTCGACTTACCTCAGCTCCAAAGTCTCGCGTGCCATTGTCCAGGCGTATCTCGAGAACAAAGGTCTCACCATCGATCCGCTCACGCCCCGCGAGCGCGAAGTCCTTCAGCTCATCGCCGAGGGGAAGACGACCAAGGAAGTTGCCGCCCTCCTGGGAATCAGCGTTAAGACCGCGGAAGCCCACCGGACCAAGATTATGAGCAAGCTCGGAATGCATGGCATCGCCGGCCTGGTCCGCTACGCAATCCGCCGGGGCATGATCGAAGTCTGAACCCCTAACTTCCGTGACAAGCGACCAGTGAGGAGCAAGAACGCGTAGACACAGTTCCAATGCGAGTATTATTGATGCTTATCATATTTGACAACGACCAAATTCCTCGACGGTGGAAAAGTGCTTGCTTCTGTGTGACTTCGCCGCTTCGGTCACTATCAGCATTGCGCGATGAGACGCGCTCTTTGGCTGGCCGCTCTCAATGATTGAGTGGGACCGGATACCAGGAGAAGTCCGAAGGAAAAAAGGGGGGCGCAGGAGTCAGGATTTACCTGCCCTACTAAATACGGTGATTCACCCGATTGTGCCCCCACTGCCAGCGCGCTAACTTGTGTATTCGTTCGCGAAGGAATGGAAGGAGACTAAAGGTGGCTGATTCCGTCCTTTCAACGACATGGCGGGAAGGGTTTGACGGGCAAATGGAGGAAGCGGTCGGCACACTACCGGTTCCGGGGCCTCCCTCTTCAGGACCAACCCGGGCGGGTGAGGGTGAAGACCTGGGCAACAACTGGTTCTATGTGGCCGCCAGTGCTGGCATGGGCGAGGTGCGCAAGCAGGTGAGCCAGGTGGCCAAAATCGATATTCCGGTGTTGCTGCTGGGTGAGAGCGGAACAGGCAAGGAAGTGATCGCGAGGCTCCTCCACAAACAGTCGCACCGCGCTCACCGCACCTTCATGAAAGTGAACTGCGCGGCTCTCCCTGTAGAATTGCTGGAGAGCGAACTGTTTGGCTACGAGGCGGGAGCCTTTACCGGGGCCCATCATGCCAAGCCGGGGAAGTTCGAGATCTGCCACAAAGGGACCCTTTTTCTGGACGAGATCGCGGAGATGCCGATTCCCCCCCAGGCCAAACTCCTGCACGTGCTCCAGGACGGAGAGTTCTCGCGATTGGGCAGCCCCACCACCGCCAAGGTGGATGTGCGGGTTCTGGCCGCGACCAATGTCGACATTTCCCGGGCGATTGCGTCCCGCACCTTCCGGGACGATCTCTATTATCGTCTCAATGCCTTTACGATCTATCTTCCGCCTTTACGCGAGCGCAAGGAAGACATCCCGGAACTCCTCAGCCATTTCATAGGGATTTGGGCAAATCGCTACGGCCGCCCGCGACTGCCGGCGTCAGCCAAGATGCTGGACTTTTGTTTGCACTACTCCTGGCCCGGGAATGTGCGGGAGCTGGAAAATTTTGTGAAGCGTTATCTGGTCCTGGGAGATGAAGACCAAGCTCTCAGCCATCTTGGCTCGAAATCAAACGGCAACTCCCTTCACCTCGATAAAGTCCGAAGACCCGCGGGCGGCTATTGCACCGACCTGAAATCGATGGCGCGGAGCCTGAAGCATGAGGCAGAAAAGGAGGCCATTCTCCGCGCGCTCGAGCAGGCTCGTGGTAGCCGCAAGGAAACCGCAAGGATCCTCCACATCAGCTTGAGGGCTCTGCACTACAAAATCCGCGAATACGGTATCGACCAGCTGGACAACCATTCCGCCCCCTCTGCGGCTTGAGCGTTAGCACCGCCTTAAAAGGGAGCCAGTTTCACCGGCTTGGAGGGAGCCACTCAGCGGAAAGGTTCGCTTTCGGGCGCGGTAAACCGTGTGCGGGAAGTGCAAGTGAAATTCCCCGACACTCCGAGTTCGCCAGGTCCCGACCAAATATCAAGGCAGACAGATACCCTCCAGCGCCGTCAGCCAGAAGGCCCACCATGAAGAGCAGGTGATCCCGCGTACAGCGGAGGCTGCTTGACCGATAGCCGGGCTCCCTCGAGGGGGCTCATATCGCGGCTCGGCCGCGGGCTGCATAGCGCGATGGCGAGTCGCTCCTGCGCTCCTGGGGTGAGCATGAGATGTTGGCGCCGACCGGATTTTCTTCCGAAACCCTCCGACCAGGCAAGGAAAACCTTTCGAGAAGGTCTGAGCAGGTCACGGGCCCACCGTTTTATTTAGTAGACAATCTACCACCTCATGTGATAAATTACCTCCCACTATGACCAGACAATCATCCGGAGACCGAATCGAACTTGTTTATGGCTCGCTCGACATGCTGATTCTGCGCACCTTGCGCTGGGGACCCACTCACGGACATGCCATTGCCAAGTCCATTGAGCGCATGTCGGAAGAGGCGCTCAAGGTGGAACACGGGTCGCTCTACCCCGCACTCCAGCGCCTGCAACAGGAAGGTTGGATTACCGCCGAATGGGGCGTTTCCAAAAACAAACAGCGGGCCAAGTACTACCGCCTGACCGCGGCGGGACGACGGCAATTGGTGGCCGAGACTTCGCGTTGGGAGCGGTTTGTGCGGGCCATTACCGGCGTTCTGCGGCCCGCCGAATCCGAGGAAGGGCAATGAGCTGGCGGCGCCAGCTTGCCAAACTCGGTGCTCTGTTTCGCCGGCCAAAGCCGGTGGACGATCTCAAAGAAGAGATTCGCGCTCATCTCGCCATGGAAGAGCAGGAGAACCTGGAATCCGGCATGCCGCCCGACGAAGCTCACTATGCAGCGTTGCGCCGCTTCGGCAACGTGACCATGGCGCAGGAGAGGAGCAGGGAGATGTGGGCATGGGATTCCGTCGAGACGCTCTGGCAGGACCTTCGCTACGGCCTGCGCATGCTGGCGAGGAATCCCGGCTTCACGGCGACGGCGGTGCTAACCCTCGCGCTCGGCATCGGCGCCAACACGGCGATCTTCAGCGTCGTGAACGCTGTGCTGGTGCGCCCCCTGCCATATAAGGATGCTGATCGGCTCGTCATGCTATGGTCAACCCAGCCACGGGAAGGGTGGCGTGGGCAGCCATCGCCGCTGGATTTCGTGGCGTGGCGTCGGGAGAGTCGTTCCTTTGAATCCATGGCCGCCATCCGGCCTTGCTCTGTCAACCTGACCGGACGAGGTGAACCGATCGAATTGTTTGGCGGAAGGATTTCCGGCGGATTCTTCGAGACGCTGGGTATCGCTCCTCAGTTGGGCAGGACCTTCGCCGCTGCGGAGTATCGGTCGGGTGCCGAGCGAGTGGCAATGCTCGGAAACGGCCTCTGGCAGGAGCGCTTCGGTTCAGACCCCGGCGTGATCGGACAGAGCATCCGCCTCAATGAGGAGATTTTCACGGTGGTTGGAGTCATGCCTGACGCCCGCCAATTCCCCATTGAGGGGCTCAAAATCTGGGTACCGCTGGAGTTGAATGAGTCGCAGCCGGACGATCGCCACTTCCTTTACGTGGTAGGCCGGCTCAAGGACAACAAAGTCGTAGCTGAGGCGCAGGCTGACGTGGCCACCATTGGCGCAAGGCTGGAGAAGGAGTTCCCTCAATCCCACGCTGGCCATGGAGTAGCGGTGGTTCCTTTGAGGGAAAGCTTCACGGGGACTTTGCGGCCCGCGCTGGCAGTCTTGTCCGGCGCCGTAGGCATGGTGCTCCTGATCGCGTGTGGGAACGTGGCCAGCCTACTGCTGGCGCGCGCCTCGGCGCGGAGGCGCGAACTCGCCCTCCGCTTGGCGCTAGGCGCTACGCGTTGGCGGCTCACTCGGATCATGCTGGTGGAAAGCGTCTTGCTGGCCCTGGCCGGCGGTGTGCTTGGCGTTGCATTGGCGGGTTGGGGAGTCCGGTTGCTGCTGGCGAGCGTTCCCACTGATCTGCCCCTGCCTTCGTACCTCAGGACCGTCGCAGTGGACAATCGTGTGCTTGGCTTCACGCTAATGCTGTCCCTGATGACCGGCCTTTTCTCTGGAATCGTTCCTGCGCTGCGGGCCTCCAACATGGATCCCAACGCGGCCCTCAAGGAGGGTGGGGGGAACACCACGGCAGGCCTGCAACAGAGCCGCTTACGGGCTGTGCTGATCGTCGCGGAGCTTGGCTTGACCTTGATTCTTCTTTCGGCTGCGGGATTGCTGATGCAAAACGCCGTACGCCTGCAACGGACTGATCCCGGACTGCGGCCCGAGCACGTCCTTGTGATGGACGTCGCTCTGCCCGCAGCCAAGTACCGCGGACCTCAACAAAGGGCGGCCTTCTACCGGGAGACGCTGGAGCGTATCCGCGGTTTGCCTGGCGTTCGCCACGTGGGTGTGGTCAACGACCTGCCTTTGCGAGGCTGGACAAGCTTCGACTTCACTATCGAAGGCCGCCCAGCACCCGCCGCAGGCGAGGTGCCCGCCGCCCTCGAGCGGGTCGTCAGTCCCGATTACTTCCGGGCCATGGGAATTCCCGTGCAGAGGGGCCGTGTGTTCACCGAAGGTGAAGGCCCGGCTACCATCCCGGTCGTCATGGTCAATGAGGCGTTGGTTCAGCGTTACTTCCCTGGTGAAGACCCCGCCGGCCACCGCATCAGGCCGGGCCGGCCTGACGAGCCCGGGGCCCCCTGGTATACCATTGTGGGAGTGGTAGGCAACGTGCGCCATCTCGGCATGGACGCAAGGCCAAGGCCGGAGATTTACAACCTCCACGCCCAAGACCCGTGGCCCGCGATGACTTTGGTCGTGCGGACCGAGTCTGATCCGCTGGCGATAGTCGCTGCCGTCAAGCAGCGGATCTGGACGGTGGACCCCGATCAACCGATTTCCGGAGTGGCCAGGATGACCCAGGTCCTCTCCGACTCCTTATGGCCCTCGAGGATTCTGACGTACATCCAGGGAATCTTGGCCGCGATCGCCCTGATCATGGCCACCGTTGGACTCTACGGGGTGGTCTCTCAGTCGGTTACCCTCCGCAGGCATGAGTTCGGTGTTCGTCTGGCGGTGGGTGCGGCGCCGTCCCATATTCTGAGGCTGGTGCTGGGCCAGAGCCTGAGGCTCATTCTGATCGGCCTGGGGATCGGCCTGCTCGGCGCCGTTGCGCTGACCCGTTCCCTGACGGCCCTGCTGCATGACATCGGCCCCACAGACCCCTGGACCCTTGCCATTGTCTCATTGCTCTTGGCTATCGTGGGCATGACGGCGTGCTGGCTGCCAGCCCGCCGAGCCGCGATGGTCGATCCCATGGTGGCGTTGAGGTACGAATGATGACTTTGAAGTTTTGTCGTCCGAGGGCTGCCATGGGAGACCGAACCGCGCTGGCAGAAAACTGAATTAAATCGAATTCGGTTCGCATGTAGAAACTCCTATAGAGTTTTTACCTCGTCCCCGCCGATGAAGCTCTCAAAACCCGGTTCCCCTGAGACTGATGAAATTGGCTCCCTTTTATCCCGGTGCTGACACGTGAGCAGCGTCCCTCTGCAATTCTCGCCCTATAGTCGCGCGAGGCATTGCCGCAGCGAGGCGGCTCCGGCGAACTGCCTGGCAACCAACCTCACATGAAAGAGCGGCAACGTGCGGTCCGCCGAAGTTCTGGTTTGATATTCTGGGAGCCCGCGCCTGGATGGAGGTTTCTCCGGTCCACTGCCTTCCCCGGGAGTTGCAGGGTCGCGTCAAAGCCGCCAAAGTGACTCCCTTGGAGGGAGCACACTCGATGAGGACCCCTTCGTTTGCCGATCGCAAGTCTTGTTGGGTAACTGTCATAGATTCCTGTAATCCCACGAAGGGAGAATCCGGGACAATGGCGGAAGGCAAAAACCACAGCCCGGAGCGGTTCTTATGCTGTCTGGCTGCGCACGCGCTAGGAAAACCAGGAACAGGGGGCTGGGGCCATCGGCTGGTGCCCTCAGCCTTGAGGGGGCTTTCGCCGCTTGCAAGACGTGCCGAGCGGTATGCCGAGCGCCGTACAGGCGAATGCAGAAATCTGCACGAACAAGGAACTTCCTACCGACGTAATGAGTACTCGTAAAAACGGAATAATGTTGCGGCTGAACAGGATTGCACGCGCAGGTCGTATCCCTTGCCAAGTCGAGCCCAGCTCGTCGGGCGCTTCCCGCGAGGCGGCCGTCCTTCCTCAATTTGCTGAAGTGTAAGAGGTTACGACTTCGTTGATTGTACTGCCTGGACGTTTGCCTGCTCCATTTTTCGGCTTGCTATTTTGGCATTGTAAATGCCCAGTGGAACAGTCTGGAGAAAACCGCGTGCCTACACCTAAAGAACAGATATCAGTGCAGGATCCTTCCTGCGACTTACCCCCTGAGCTTGTAGTTTTCGGATGCTCGGAGGCCATGCAAGCCATCAGGCAAACCATACAGAAGGTGGCGTCGTCGAGCGCGCCTGTTTTAATCACGGGCGAAACGGGCGCCGGGAAGGAAGTCGTGGCCAGGCAGATTCACCTGCTTTCGCCCTGGCGCGACTGGCCCTTCGGCAAGGTCAATTGTCCTATCCTTCGAGTTGCGCCGGAGGAAAACGACCCCCTCCGCGACAGCATGATACCAGTGGGCTGTTCCTCGAGTGCCAAGGCCGCAGAAGGGTTGCCGCCGCCACGCGCCACTCTGTTTCTTGATGAGATTGCGTTGCTCGATCCGGCTTTGCAGGTGAGGCTGCTGGAAAAGCTTCAAGACGGACCCCTCCTGCGTGTCGGGCTTCCGGAGGACAAACCTCTTGAATTGCGGGTCATTTGCGCTACGAGCCGGCAGTTGGAGCACGAGAGCAGGGCGGGGATTTTCCTGCGCGAGCTTTACGACGCAATCAAGGTGGTGGTAATTGAACTGCCTCCGCTGCGTCAAAGGCGAGTTGACATCCCCCAGTTGGCGAGTTACTTCCTGGAGCACTACAGCCGGAAACTCCAGACTGCAGTGCCGCCTCCGCCGCCGAAGCTCATGCGTCTGATGAGCGATTACCACTGGCCCGGAAACATCCGCGAGCTCAAGAATCTCATCCTGCGCTACGTCGTCCAAGGCTCTGAAGACGCCTTTGCCGGTGAGCTGGGCCATCGGCTTTCGCGCCGGTCTTCCTCTTTGACGCCCTCCACGGGGGCCGCTTCCATGAAAGAAGTCACTCGGCAGGCCGTCCAGGAGTTAGAACGGAAAATCATCCGCACGGTTCTGGAACAGTATCACTGGAACCGCAGAGAATCCGCACGGGCCCTGAACATCAGCTATCGAGCCCTCATGTACAAGATCAAGGCCGCCGGCGTACCGCCCAAAAGGGTCTTTCGGGGGGAAAGGCAAACGCAGCCGCAGGGCGGCCACCCAGCTCACCCCGACCGCCAAAAACCGAACGGCACAGCAGATTGAGAAACTCCGTGAGCGATTTCCAACATCTGGATGGAAGCTCGCCCCGACCATATCGGGGCGAACCGCGCAGCGCTTAGTTGAAGGAGACTAAGCTTTCGTGCTCAAACCCGTCCGCTCCCACGCCTTTACGGTCTGCCTGCTCTCCCCCCATCCGGGGTTATTGGAGACGATGCGGCGCCAGCTCCCCGGTCCTGATTTTAGGGTGAGGGCAGTCCGGCTCAAGTTTGGCCCCGGACTTGACCCGCAGAGCTTGCGCTTGCCTCACGCCTCGGTGTATGTCGTGGATGCCAGCTCGCCGCGCCCGGCGATCGAGAGCCTGCTCGAAATGATTCGGGACCGC
>Ga0187803_10001235_pt1 | contig 10036 bp, 5 predicted proteins | sample NC_wetland_sal_i_2_FD_132425 | JGI IMG/M metagenome (GOLD analysis project Ga0187803, IMG submission 132425) | Wetland sediment microbial communities from Neuse River Estuary, North Carolina, USA - Control_3 | ecosystem: Environmental > Aquatic > Freshwater > Wetlands > Sediment | place: USA...
ATGGGCCTCATCCCCACCCGGCGCACCGTTCACTACCTCGACCTCGGCGCACCGCGCTACGGGCTGAACATCCTCACCGCCGGCCATCTCACGCCCGAGATTCGCGCCGACATCTTCATCTCGGTCATCCGCGAGCTGGCCGGCGAGTCCTCCGTCGGCCCACGCTCTGACCTGTTCCTCAGAGCGGCGCTGCAGGCCGTGATGATCGTGGAGGCGGTGCCGGCCCTCCAGCACGTCGCCGCGCTGCTCGACCCCTACGACGCGGGCTACCGCGAATGGGTCACACGCGAGCTGCGCTGCCACCACGAGATCGACTTCGTCCGCGACTACTGGGAGAACGCCTTCCCGCGCATGGTCAAGCACAATCCCCGCTTCTTCGCCGAGGCCGTCGCAGCGCCCGCCAACAAGATCGCGCGGTTCCTGACCTCGCCCAGCCTCAACCTGCTCATGACGCACTCCGTCCAGCTCGACCTTGAGAGCATCATCCAGCGACGCGAGATCCTGATCGTGAACGGGAGCAAGGGGGCTGTCGGCGAGTCCAACGCCAACCTGTTCTGCTCGATGCTGATCCTCCTGATTCAGCGCGCCCTTCACCAAATCCAGCGGGTCGAGGCCGGGGAGCGCGTGCAGGCCGCCCTGGTCATCGACGAGGCGCACAACGTCTTCATCCCGGCCTTCTCGACGCTGCTGGCCGAGGGCCGCTCAGGAGGCCTTGAGGTCGCCGCGGCCTTCCAATACACCGGCCAGATCGCCGATGAAAGAGTCAGGGCCGGGGTCAGAAGCCTCCTGCAGAACGTCTCGATCTTCCGCCAACGCGACTTCCAGGATGCCCGGGCGGCCGCGGCGCTGGCGATGGAAGTCTTCCAGGACAACATCCGCGGCGACCTCGAAGACCAACGCCGAATCCGAATCGACCCCATCGACATCGTGCAACAGCCCAACTACCGAAGCGTCAACCTGTGGCTGGCACACGGCATCCCGCAGCCGGCGGCCACCGCCAGCACCGCGCCGATGGAGCAGCTGGTTGCAGCTCCCGCGGCTCGCCAGGCCCGCTGGCACCATGAGCGCGAACAGCGTCTCCGCGGCGACCATCCCCACGACCACGGCCGCTACATACAGTCGCCCCTCGTGTGGTCCGCAAGGACGCCGATCGTCGCTCGGTATCGAACCGTCCACGTTGACCTGCCGGCGTGGGGAGAATGTCCGCCCGTGGACGAGATCGCCCGCGTTGCGGTCGTCCTCAAGCCGACGAAGGGCGAGCCGCTCGCATACGTGGCCGAGTCCCCCGACGGGTCGCGGCGCCGCTATGCGGTCGAGCTGCCAGCGGAGCCGCATGCGCCGGGGTGGCTGCCGGCCGGAACCTACGGAGTGCAGGTGCTGGTGTGGGTCGGCGGGGAGGCGGAACCGCACAGGTGGTCTCCGGCTGCTGAGGACAGGGAGACGGGGGAGCGCCAGATGGCTATCGAGATCGCCGAGGAGCCGAGGAGAGCGCTCGCGAGCGGTCAGGAGGCGGCGTGACGATGGCTGCCCCTGCCGGCGTCGCGGAGAGGATGGTCCTCGCGGGCGACGGTCTGGGCGCCGGCACGGTCCAGTGGGGACATCGGGAGGGATCGCCACCGAAGGTCGGCCTGACCGACCGGGATCTCCGTCTGATGGCCTTGCTCCACGACGTCAACTTCCTGTCCGCGAGCCAGCTCTTGATGCTCGGATGGGGCGACTCCGTCGAGCGGACGGGGCAGAAACGGCTCAAGCGCCTACACGACGGCGAATACTTCGACCGCTTTCGCCCGATCCGGAAAAGCGGGACCGCTGAGTGGAACTACCGACTGAGCTCGCTCGGTTGGTCGGCGCTGACCGAGCAGGACATGACGCCAAGCGACCGCGCCTACACCCCCACCGCGATCACGAGCATCAGCTACACCGAACACGATCTCCAGCTCGCGGCGCTGGTCCTTCGCATAGCTCAGGAGGCCGCGCGCGATCGAGGTGGGGGACTCCTCGACAGGATGCCCTTCATATGGAAGGGACCGCGCAGAGGGCGAATCGACACCGACAGAACCGAGGAGTTCGAGTGTTCTCCAGCCGCTGAGCTACCGGAGGGGACGCGCCTGCACGCGGAAGGCAGCCGTCGAGGCTACCTGGAGCCCGACGCGACGCTCATCGGACAGACGGACGAGGACACCTGGGCGACACTCATCGAGTACGACCGAACCGAACGCCCGCACAAGCAGATCGACCGCCTGCGCCGATACGACCACTGGCTGCTCAAGGGCTGGCGAGGAGGTCACTTCGCTGCGCACTCGATCCCGCCGTCGGTGATCTTTCTGACCGCACGTGAGCGGCCTCTGCGTCGCCTTATCGAGACCGCCGATCGGACCTTTTCCGCGTGGTACGGCCGCCAAGACGCCGGCCCGCGGCAAGGGACGCACCCGGCCAGGCAGCGGGTCGTGTTCACGAGCCGGGAGCGCGTTCTCGCCCGGGACTGGACGATGCAGCGGACGCCGAGCCTGCCGCCTGCGTTGCGTGAGAACCCGGGCGTCTGCTCACCCCGCTCGCTCACGTACAACCTCTCCTCCGTGTTCGCCGGTTCCGAAGCGACGCCTAGCGCTCCTCAACCGAGGGTGGGCCGAGACCCTTCGGTGCCTGCATCGCCGACGTCCGGGCTGTTTGATGGCTGACCGCGTCAGTAGAGTCTGTACCGCCTTCTGACCAGGTTCTCGGGTAACGTCGCCCACACATGCGCCGTCAAAGCGACCGCTTTGCCCTGCCAACCGTGCGCGGAGCTCCGGTCGAACTACGACCGCGGATGGCGGGGCGAAGTGACATCGACAGCGATCGGAACTGGCTTCGGGGCGTTCCCCGTCCATGGGCAGTCGATCTCTTCGCGGGTGCCGGCGGCCTGAGCCTCGGGCTCCAGGAAGCTGGCTTCAGCGTGATCGCTGCAGCCGACCACGACGAGCGCGCAACTGAGACGCACGCCGCGAACATCACCGGCATGGCGTGGACGATGGATCTTTCGGAGCCCCCGGCCTTTATCGAGCGCCTCAAACAACGCGGTGTCCGAACCGTCGACGTTGTCGCCGGAGGGCCACCCTGTCAACCCTTTTCTCGCGCGGGCGCCTCGAAGCTCCGCAGTCTTGTAGAGAGCGGCGTCCGTGAGTCTGACCATACGCGGATTCATCTCTGGCAGACATTTCTCGGCGTCGTTGATGCACTCAAACCCCGCGCAGTAATCCTTGAGAACGTCCCCGACATGGTGAGATGGGCAGACGGGGAGATACTTGTCGATTTGATGACAGCCCTTAGAGAACGGGGGCTACAGCCAGACGCACGGGTGCTCAACGCGTGGGAGTACGGAGTGCCGCAACACCGCGCGCGTCTCTTCGTCGTTGCGACAAGGGGATACGAGCTGACGTGGCCGCGTACGCGCGCGTTTGTGACGCTTGCGGATGCGATCGGCGACCTCCCGCCCATACCGCCCGCCCAACGAAACCAGGAACTCGCCTACGCGGGACCACCGTTGACAAATTTCCAAAAGCGAGCGCGTCGTGGCATGCCTCGATATCAGAGCGAGATCGTTTGGGATCACTGCTCGCGCGATGTAAGAGAGGACGACGCGGAAGCGTTTGCCTTGTTGCCTCAGGGAGGTACCTACGTTGACCTTCCTGAGCGACTGAGACGGTACCGCTCGGACATTTTCGACGACAAGTACAAGCGTCTTTCTTGGGACGATGTGTCGCGCACGATTACGGCTCACATCGCCAAGGATGGATATTGGTACATCCACCCAGACCAGGACAGAACCCTGTCGATCCGAGAGGCGGCCAGGATCCAGACGTTTCCGGATCGTTTCCGCTTTGCCGGACACCCAACCGTGCAGCTTCGCCAGATTGGGAACGCAGTGCCCCCTGCACTCGCGCGTGCTGTCGGACAGCGCGTACTGGCGGCGCTCAACCACCCCCGGCATGGTCGCCGAGCAACCGCGAGTAGTCGACTAAGCAGGTGGGTGCCACCAGCGGACGCCATCGATCCTTGGCTCGCGGTTGAGGATCCGTGGCTCGTTCTCGCGGGTGAGCTGACGCTGCGGCACGCATCTCCGAGCACGGTTGAGGACGGGTGGGTGGCGCTGATGCAGTCTGCTCGTACGCCTCGTAGCACCGTTGCTTCGAAACGACGTCTCAACGGAACGCTCGGGGCCAGCGGGATTACTCCGGGGAGGCGCGCGACGCTGGGAGCCGTGGCCGAGTGCGTGGTGCTCGAACATGGCGGCAGAGTCCCGGTAGACGAGGCGACCTTGCGCGCGCTGCCCGGGGTGGGCGAGAGCGTCGCAGCTGCGGTACGAACGTTTGGCTTCAACCGCCGCGCCATTCTTCTTGACGCGGCGACGAAGCGGCTCGTCGGACGCGTATCCGATCGAGACTGCTCGAGCGCGTGGACCGCGCGACTAGAGCTTCACCGGCTCGCTGCTGGAGCAGGACCAGATAGGCAGTTCAATCTGAAGATACGCGCACTTACGCGCTCAGTCTGTCTCCTGGACGAGCCAGCGTGCGACGAGTGTCCAGTCGCCGGCGATTGTCGGTCATTTGCGGGGACTCGTCGCGCGAAGCGCGACCTTCTAGCTGCATAGGGGACGAGGTGGCCGAACAGCCCAAATCGCATTCGGCCGACGGCGTTTCGCCGGTGCCCGGACGCGACGATGCTGAGACGGTGGGCGCGTCCGAGCCTTCGATCGAGGCAATCCACCTCTCAGAGACTGCTCTCGTTCGTGCGCTTGCGGGAACTCGCAGGATCGGTGAGATCAATGGGCATTCCGTTCCCCTATGGCTCATGGTCGAGCCGGTTGAGCAGGCGCTGGACTTCCTGGAGGCGCACGGCAAGACCTGCCGGCATCCGTTGCAGTGCAGTCGCGTACCTGGCCCTCTACGTCCTCTGCTCAAGATGCGCCGGCCTGCAAGGGCCCAGCACCGTGACAAAGTGCATATGGCGTTGTGGGGATACGAACGCTCGCCGATGGTGGAAGCGGTGCGCTCAAGAGTGACCGCCCGGCATGGACAGCTCGCGGAGGATCTCAAGAGCGGAGCGTTCTTCGATCCGAGCGCCTTCGCAAAAGCGCTCGACGGTCTTGACACGTCCGGCGCGCAAGTTCTCGCGGCAGTCCTCTGGGCCCAAGGCCTTGACGACGCCCGCGGCGTCGAGCTGTTCGGCCTGCTGCCGGCGCTCGTGCCCTCATCACCGGACAAGCCGGTACTGCCGACTCCCGCGGACACGCCGCGACCTCCCAGCGAGCCCACCGAGAAGCGACGCCAGCGCGACAAACGGCTTGCGCTTGAAAGTCAGGTGACGAAGCTCGCAGAAGAACTCTCTCAAGCGCACGCTGATAGGAAGACGCGAGCTGCGCAACTGACGAGCACCAAGCGCGAATTGGACACGGCCGCCACAGACCTGGGTGCGGCCGAGACCCGCGTCAGGGAGCTCGAGAGCGAGATCGACACAGCAAACGACCGAGTCCGCTCCTCAGAGACACAACTCCGAGAAGTCGAGCGCCAACTGAAGCAGGCGTCCGGCGCCAACAGCGCCTACCGAAGCGACCTCGACCGCGCTCGCTCCGACCTCGACGCGGCCGAGAAGGAGCGACGGATCGTAACCGGCCGACTCGCCAGTGCGCAGGCGCAGCTCCAACAGCTCGATGCTCGCCTCGCCGCTCTCCCTCGGGATACCGACGCTATCGCCGACTGGCTGGAGCGAGAGGAGACACGCCTTCGTGAGCTTGAGTTCACGGTCGAGGGGGGCACCCGCGAGAGGGTCGCCGACGAAAAGAGGCTGCGCCGCAAACTAGAGCTGGCGTTTCTCGATGCCTATCCTGTCTACAGGCAAGGCCGACCGCCCCCTGCAGACGCCACGCGCTCACTGACATTTCGGGCGCTGGGGGGCGGCAACGAGGTCGGACGTAGCGCCTACCTCATCAGCATCGGGATACATGATGTGTTGATCGACTGCGGCGTCGCGGTCGGCGCCAGGGACAGAGACGACCAAGTCCCCGACCTGTCATCGCTGAAACGACTCGACGCCCTCCTTCTCACCCACGCTCATACGGACCACATCGGTTGGACGCCCGCTCTTGTCGCACAGCTCGACTACTTCCCGATCTACTGCACACAGCCGACGGTCGAATTGCTGCCGGTGATGCTGCGTGACTCGCGAACGCACTACATGCGAGCGCTGGCCCAGCAACAGCTTGAACGACAGTACAATCCGGACGCCCCAGCGCCGGCCGAAGCCTACGATGGCGAAGACGTCGTGGAGGTCGAGTCGCGGTTGCTCGAGGCGCGCTTCGGGGACGCTACCGGCGTAGGCGATACTGATCTGGTCGCGACTTTCTTTCCAGCCGGTCACATCTTGGGCGCAGCAAGCATCCTGCTAGAAGGCGGCGGCAGGCGCGTCGTCCTCTCTGGAGACATCTCTTCGAATGACCAGCACACGGTTGGCGCGTTTGCTGTTCCGGACGGTCTAACCGACATCGATCTGCTGGTGCTCGAGTCAACCTACGGCGATCGCCCCCGCCCTCCGGCCAAAGACGCCGAGGAAGAGCTCGTCAACTTCGTTGCACAAACGGTACCCCAGGGGATCGCATTGTTGCCCTGCTTTGCGCTGGGAAGGGCCCAAGAGGTCCTCGCCATCTTGACGAGCGCCCGTCGCGCCGAACGCCTACCGAGCAACCTGAGGATCTTCGTCGACGGAATGATCAACAAGATCAACCCGAGCTACGTCGAGCAGGGGAAGCTGGAGGCCGGCGAGTTCATTGAAATTGGCGGGCAGCTCGACCGAGAGCTGCTTATTGATTCTGTCTCGCGCGAGGTGACGCCGACCGTGGTTGTCACCACGTCCGGGATGCTGAACGGAGGCCCGGTGATCGAGTGGGCGCGCCGACTGTTGCCCGACCCGCGCCATCGCATGGCGTTGCTCGGCTACCAGGACGAGGGTGCTCCTGGCGGCCTGCTCAAGAAGCTGGCGGCCGGGCGGCCTCCCTACACGGTGAAGCTTTACGGCGATGCTGCCGAGGTGTTTGAGGTCAAAGTCGCCGCGCCGGTCGCGTCGATTGGACTGTCGGCCCACGCAGACCAAGACGGACTCGTACGCTATGCAGCGGCGGTGCGGCCAAGGAGAATCGTGCTCGTTCACGGCGACGACGACGCTCGCGCAGCCCTGTGCGAGCGTCTTATCCGGGAGGGGGTCTGCCCTGATGTAGAACTGGCACAGGTTGTCAGCGCGACGTGAGCCTGTCTTCGGATCAACGGCTCAGCTTGCTCCGTATCGTCTCCGATGTCGAGGAAGGGCGGGCCGCACCGCCGCGCGTTGGCGGCCCGATCGGTCGTTTTCTTCGCGAAATCGGCGTCCTTCGCAGACGTGTCCAGGAGTGCTTGCCACACGACGGCAGCTTTGTGCGCGGCCGAGACGTCGGACCGATCGGTCTCGCGCCGCTCACGCCCGTGAAGGAGCAGATCAGATCGGAGCTGGTGGGCGAGATGGGGTCGGCGGTCGCCTTCAGCGAGGAGCTCGGCGGGTTGGTCGACGTCACGCTCTGGGCGAAAGCCGGATCGGCGAATCGGCTTCGGACCCTTTGGCTGCAGACGAATTCCTGCGTAAGCCTTACGGGCGCCTACCGCTGGTTCGCCCCGCGTCGATTGACACCGGGCACGGCGGCGGTCGAAAAGATGCCCGGGACCTCAAGCATCTGGCAGGCCCGATGCCTCAAGTTCGTCGCAGATGAATTCCTGTCCGCGCCATCAGCCGTCACCTATCGTTGGGACTCGTTCTTCGGTTCACCTGACTTCAGAGTGTTTCGTGTCGTCTCCCTCTTTCGCAGCTCCAGCGAATGGCTCATCGTCCCAGGTAGCGAGCACGGGCTCACGCGACCGACCACCGTCTCGTGGCCGAATCCACCAGTCGCTGCGCCAGGCCGCGAGCTGGCTCTGGCGATGATCGTGCGCGATCCTTGGGACGCGCGCTGGAAGGTAGCCGACGCCGCGCGCACCGACTCCGACGGGGTTCTGGCGCACCTCGTCACCTGGGCGGACCACCGGCGCGAGCTCCTAGGGCTTGGGCCGCCACCGAGTACCGAGGTGGCAACCCTGCGCTCTATCCTCTCGCGCGTGGGGGATACGGCCTCCACTGATAACGCCTTCGCGCAGGCCAACCTGAGGCGCGAGGTGGTTCCGCTCGTCAGACCGCTCGCGGCTTGGACCCGTGGGGTCGCCCCGTCACGGAGCCCAGGTCACGAACGCACCATTCACGAGTAGACGCTCAAAGACGTCGGCAACGGTCTTGGCGGGCTTACCGACGATACGAACGCCCATCTCGACGTTCCCGACGAACCCGTGGCGAGTAAGGTTTGCGGAGGTGACGAGAGCATCGCGTGCGTCGGCAACTATCACCTTTGCATGCATCTTTGCCATTGGTTCAGACGTCTGCTCCGGCCACGTGTAGAAGCGCGGATGCGGGGCATTCGGCGGCCAGGCTCGCAGAATGGCCGCCCGGTTCGGCTCTTCACGATGGATGATTGCGGTCACCGCCACGCCGCGGGTGGCGGCCTGTCCCATCGCTCTCAATGTCTTTGCTGCGAGCCCGGCGAGCGAGGGGTCTGCCGTGACGCTGTAGCCGACCAACAGCAGCCGCTCGGTCGCACCTGCGACGATGTCGCGTGCGACGCCGCCCGTGGTCCGCACGCGTACGCCCTGCTGGAGGCGCGTCGCCGCTATCTCGACCTTCGGGGCCTCCGCGCGCGTTAGTTCCGCCGTGAGAACCGCAACGCGAATGGCGATGATGATTAGGTTCACGTCTGATGTCGAGTCCAAGAGTCGCCTGATCGGCCCGAGCCGTGCGCTCGGTACCGCGAGCCGGGACTGGAGCGCCCCTGCGGTGGCCCGGGCTGTGAGCCGGCCAGCGTCCAGGTCCGCCGCCAGCTGGAGCAGAACCTCAGGGCTCACCGCTTGAGCGGCTGCTGCCGCTGCCTCGGTGAGGCTGTCGGTGGTCACTTCCGGAAGAACTCGGTGTCGAGGTGCGCGACGGTCTCGACCACGTGGGCTCGGTCAAGATAACGGTTAGTCCGCTCGCACGAGGTCTCCGCGACGAGTAGACACGCGTGGCATGCCGCGCCATTGAGGTGTCCCATTGAACCGGGCGGCGCGTGGCCGCAGAGTGGGTCGGACGAGCAGTAGGTCGCGCGACGCAGCGCGGTGTTGAGAATGTGCTCGAATCTGGATGTCTCGCCCTGATCAGCCAGACCACCGAGACTGCCGTCGGAGTCGGGGGTCGCCGTGTAGAGCAGGACTCCCGCCATGGGGGCCTGGGGCTGCGTGCTGGAGTAGATTCGCTCTCGAATAGCGGTTGCCGAGTAGCCGCAGTCGAGGGCGAGGGCATTGATCAGCATGTGAGCGATCGAGTGCAGGAGCACGAAGCGGGGCCCGGGGTAAGGGGCGTCCGGTAGTTCACGCACTCGTCGCCATTCGTCGTGGGCCCGCTGCATCTCGGTGACCCGGCCTTTGACGGCCGCCGCTCGCTCCCAGTTGCTGACCTCTTGCTCGTCGAGCGTGAAGAACACGCCCTCGCCGAGCAGTTCGACGGCGGGACGCCAGCCGGGGTCATCCCTAGCGAGAGCTTGCCGGGTGACCTCCTGCTCATCCTCGTCTCCCTCGATGAGCATGTCGGGGGGGCTGTCGATCCTCGTGAATCCTGCAAGCGCCCGAACCTCCCTCAACCGACGAACGACAACGAGTCGCTCAACCAGTGCGGCGTGGGCTTCGGGCACTGCGATGTGCTCGGTTTGGAACTGTCGATCGGCCTGGGAGATCGGGTCGGAGGGTGCGCACAGGGCTTTGTACTCTTCGAACCTCAGGTCCGCCGGTGTGGGTGGGTCTGAGTCAACTCCGCGCCGGGCCTGGAGTGCCTCCCAGACCTTGTCGACGGAGAAGGCGCTGAGGCGGACGAGGAACTTCATCCCGTTCTCGAGCTCGTCCTTTGTCTGCACGGTCTCGAGGCC